>Ga0182015_10005300_pt1 | contig 13460 bp, 6 predicted proteins | sample 712P3MmetaG_FD_120478 | JGI IMG/M metagenome (GOLD analysis project Ga0182015, IMG submission 120478) | Permafrost microbial communities from Stordalen Mire, Sweden - 712P3M metaG | ecosystem: Environmental > Terrestrial > Soil > Wetlands > Permafrost | place: Sweden: Stordalen | collected...
CACCTCTACTGGCATTTGGCACAGGCTTGGGCTACGTTCGGGCGATGTCGGCACCACACCGAGGCGTCCCCGCGGCCCGCCCTGTTGTCCCGACCGCAGCGGAGTTAAGTGAGACCGCGGGGCGCGCGGTCACGGCAGGCGCTCGACTAGCCTCGGCGGCGCGTGTTCGGATCCGGCGCCCGCGCATTCACACATGGGTCGCGATAGGCGCGATCGCGACCTTCATAGGGATAACTTGCTGGTGGCTGACGCAGGATCGCAGCATCCCGATCTACGACGCCGGCGACCACCTCAACACGGCTCTTGAATATCACGGCATGCTGGCATCGGGGCACCTGCTGGAACCATTCACCCAGCGGTCTGTCTACCCCATCCTCGGAGCTCTCGTGGGCGCGCTCGCGGCGTTCGTTGGCGGTGTGAATGTAGCCTCGCCGATCATCGGAGAGAATCTCGTGTTCGTGCCATTGCTGGCACTGGGCTGCTACCAGACCGGGAAGCTTCTGTTCGGCCGCCTCGCGGGTGCGCTCGCCGTGTTGTTCGTGTGCGGCTCGCCGCTGCTCATCTCCCTGTTTCACGTGTTCATGCTCGACGGACCGGTCACCGCTCTCGTTGCGGTGTCGACCTGGCTGATCCTTGCAAGCGAGGACTTCGGCCGACCGCGCGTCGCGGCCGTCGCAGGCCTGGCAGTGGGTCTCGGCTTCAATATGAAGTCACAGTTCCCGCTGTTTGTGATCGGCTTGGTCGTGATCGCCCTGATCCACGGCGGGTGGCGCAATTGGCGTGGGTTCTCGATCTTCTGCGTTGTCGCTGCCATCGTGGGTCTGCCGTGGTATGCCGTGCATCTCGGTGACCTCGGCAAACTGCTCGAAATCGGTGGGACCGCGTCGGGCGCGCCGGGGAACGGTGCGCCAACTCTCTCGGCAGACAACCTACTCTGGTATTTCTGGAGCATGCTGAACTCTCAGTTGCTGGCGCCGCTCTTCATGCTCGTTGCGGGAGGGACTCTCTGGATGCTCGTCGTGCTAGTGCGGGGCCGCGGCCGACCTGCTGCCCAGCTCGAGCTGCTCGCCGGCGCGTTTGCCGCCTGGCTCGCGATCACCCTCACTCCCCATCACGACATCCGCTACGGCGTGCCGCTGCTTGCCTATACAGCGGTGATCGGCACGGGCTGGATCACGCGCCTTCCGCGACGCGTTTGCATTGCCGCGATCGCCTTGCTCGTGCTTGGCGTGGCGTGCAACACGCTCGGCACGGACTTCGGCGTCGGACGGGAAGTGAGCATCGTGCTCGCGAGCGAGCCGGCCGGCTCCGAGCAGTCGCCGGATCGGGTCGTCCTCTACTCGACTTCGGGCTTCCTCGTTTCCGCTCCGAGCCGTGACGGCGACGTGCCGGGGATGCTCGATGCGCTGGGACGCGACGGCGTACGCACACTCGCCTTGAGCCTGGAACAGAGCGAACTCCCCGACTTCTCGATCGACGGGCTCTTTCCCCTGGCGCGGATCGCCAAGCTTGCTCCCACATTCACCCGAAGTCCGGAATACAGCCGATCCGTGTCCGTTGCAACGTTGATCCACGAACCGGTGAGCGCCGGCGTCCCTCCGACGTGCACGAGGCTGAGCGACGGCACGGGGGTGTGGGTGATCAGGTATGACGTCGCTGCGCGCGCGTTTGCGTACTACTGTCCGATGCGCCATCCGCGGTACTACGGCCTCGGAGCGGTCGACTGACCGCGCGGCAACGAGGCGAGCTCCTCAGCTGGCTGCGCGGCTGCGAAGCCGATCGAGCTCGGGCCACGATCGTGAGTTGGCGACGTGCTCAGCCGTCAGCCACCCGCGGCGCGCGGTGGCAACGCCCCAGCGCATGTTCTGAAGCGTGTCCGTCCGGTGCGCATCGGAGTCGATCACGATCCTCACGTTCGCGCGCACGGCAGCCCGCGCGTGGATGTCGGACAGATCGCGCCGATCGGGGTTCGCGTTGATCTCGAGCATCGTGCCCGTGCGCGCCGCCGCTGCGAACACCGCATCCAGGGCGATCGCGTAGGGCTCGCGTCGCTCGATCAGCCGGCCCGTCGGGTGGGCGATCGCGTCCACCAGCGGATGCTCGATCGCCGCGATCATGCGCTCGGTCATCTTCTGCCCGCTCATGCCGAACGACGTGTGCACGCTCGCGATCACCCAGTCGAGCTCGCCCAGCAGCTCGTCCTCGTAGTCGAGCGAGCCGTCGGGCAGGATGTTGACCTCGCTGCCTGCCAGCAGTTGCAACCCCTCTATACGCGCGTTCGCCTCGCGCACGAGCTCGATCTGGCGGCGCAGTCCTTCCGGGGAGACGTCATTGCCGAACCCGTGGCTGGCCGAGTGGTCGGTGATCGCCAGGTACTCGTAGCCGCGCTCGCGCGCCGCGAGCGCCATCTCCTCGATCGTGTTGTGGCCGTCTGAGGCGATCGTGTGGCTGTGCAGGTCGCCGCGGATGTCCGCCAGCTCGATCAGCCGCGGAAGCGTTCCCTCGCGCGCGGCCTCCAGCTCGCCGCGGTTCTCGCGCAGCTCCGGCTCGATGTAGGAGAGGCCGAGGCGCTCATAGACCTCGTGCTCGGTGGCGTAGGTGTCCGCGCCGGTGGCGTCGTCGAGGATGCCGTACTCGGACACGTGCAGGCCGCGGCGCACCGCCGCCTCGCGCAGGGCCGCGTTGTGCGCGCCCGAGCCGGTGAAGTGCTGCAGCAGGTTGCCGAGCTGTGCGGGAGCTGCGATCCGCAGGTCGACGCCGATGCCCGCATGGGTGCGGGCCCTGGCGCCAGTCTTGCCCGTCGAACTCACCCGCTCGATCTGCTCGAGATTCTCGAGGCTCTTGGCAAGCGTCGCCGGACGTGTGGTCGTGGCGACGATGTCGATGTCCTTGACCGAGTCCGCCTGGCGGCGGACGGAGCCGGCGAGCTGGATGTGCGCGCCCGCTTGTGCGTGCCCTCGCAGGCCCGCAAGCAGATCCTCGCCGATCTCGATCGCGCGCGGCAGCACGACCCGCGTCGAAGCGCCTGCGCTCGGGTTCGCGTCGAGCTCGTCGAGCGCCGCGAGTACGCTCTGCTCGAGCTTGGGTCCCAGCCCGCGCACGGTGCGAAGGCGCTGCGCGAGCGCCGCCTCGCGCAGCGCCTGCGGCGAGTCGATGCCGAGCTCGTCGTGCAGCAGCCGCGCGCGCTTGGGCCCGAGGCCGGGCAGCCGCGTGATCGCGACGAGGCCCGGCGGGAACTTCGCGCGCAGCCGCTCCGCCGCCGGGATCGCGCCCGTCTGCACGAGCGCGAGGATCTTCTCCTGCAGCGTGGCGCCGATCCCGGGCAGCTCGCTCGCGCGGCCCTCGCGCGCGAGGCCGGCGACAGACACGGACGCCTCGCGCACGGCCTTCGCGGCGGTCCGGTAGGCGAGCACGCGGTGCACGATCGCGCCATCGAGCTCGTATAGGTCGCCCAGTTCCGCGAGCGCGTCGGCGATCGCGAAGTTGGACAGCTCTGGCACGTGCACTAGGGTACCCGGGCCGATGCCCGGTGAGCCCTGGCTGATACTGCCCACCTACAACGAGGCCGAGAACGTGCAGGCGATCGTCGCGGCGGCCGCCGAGGTGCTCACGAGCGCCGCTCCCGACGGCTTTCGCGTGCTGATCGTCGACGACGGCTCGCCCGACGGCACCGGTCGGCTCGCGGATCGGATGGCGGGCGAGCGCGAGTGGCTGGGAGTGCTGCACCGCACCGAGAAGAACGGCATCGGGCCGGCGTACCTGGCTGGCTTTCGCCACGCGCTCGACCACGGCGCGGGCTACGTGATGGAGATGGACTCGGACTTCTCACACGACCCCGCCGACTTGGCGCGCCTGCTCCGGGCCGTCTACGACGGCGCCGATCTCGCGCTCGGCTCGCGCTACGTGCCCGGCGGCGGCGTCACCGACTGGGGGCTCTTGCGGCGGATCGTCAGCGAGGGAGGCTCGACGTACGCACGCACCGTGCTCGGCCTGCACGTGCGCGACCTTACGGGCGGCTTCAAGTGCTTTCGCCGCGAGGTGCTCGAGGCGATCCACTTCGACGGCGTGCGCTCGCAGGGCTATGCGTTCCAGGTCGAGCTGACCTACCGCGCCGTGCAGGCCGGCTTCCGCGTGGTCGAGGTGCCGATCGTGTTTCGCGACCGCCAGCAAGGCACGAGCAAGATGTCCTGGCGGATCGCCGCCGAGGCAATGTGGCTCGTGCCGCTCCTGCGCTTCAGGTAGCGCGCCGGGACGTCGATGGGTGGGCGATGGATGCATCAGCGCATGCGTTCGCGCACGGCATGCAGCAGACGCGCGCGACGCTGCGCGCGTGGCAGCGCATGCCGCTCACGGTTGTCGGTCGCTGGGTCGCAGGAGCCGCGCTCGCGGCAGCCGGGCTGCTGCTCGCGGTGCTGGCCGTGGCCTCGTTCGACCACGGCTACCAGCAGGTCGTCTCGCTGCAACCGCCGTTCGCCGTCGGCGGTCTCGCGCAAGTCGCGCAAGTCATGCGCAGCAACCTGCTGGTGCTCGCGCTGCACGCGATGGCATGCGTCGCCGGCTTCATCGCCGGCAGCTCGCTGCCGCTACAGGCACAGGAGCACCTGGGCATCTCGCGCTGGGTGCACGAGCACGGCGGGCGCATCGCGATCGCGTTCGTCGTCGGCGCGACGACCTTCTCGCTGAGCGCGCAGGCATACGTGATCGGGCACACGCTCGCCGGCGTGTCCCACTTCCTGGACGTCTCGCCCGGCCTCTTGCTACTCGGCGTGCTGCCGCATGCGATCCCCGAGCTGATCGCGTTGTTCCTGCCACTCGCGGCGTGGATCATCGCCAGCCGCAGGGGCGAGTGGGACCAGTTGCTTGCTGCCACGTTCGTGACGGTCGCACTCGCCGTGCCGGTGCTCGTGCTCGCCGCGTTCGTCGAGGTCTACGTCTCGCCGCACCTGTTCACGGCGCTCACCCACATCCACCCGCCGATCGTTCGCAGCTCCGAAGGCTGGGTCGTGACGGTGCGCTGAGCCTCGCGCCGGCGGCGATCGCCCGTCGTCCGCGCGTCGCCGGCGGTCCTCCCGCAACCCGTCCTTCATTTTGTATAGTGATGGGCAAGCGACCAAGGAGACCCCCGATGGCAGGCACCCTCACCCAGATCACAGACGACAACTTCGACGCCGAGGTGCTCGAGGCCGAGGGCCCGGTGCTCGTCGACTTCTGGGCGCCGTGGTGCGGCCCATGCCGCGTCGTCGCGCCGGTGCTCGAGGAGATCGCCTCCGAGCGCCCCGAGCTGCGAATCGTCAAGCTCGACATCGACGAGAACCCGCAGACCGCGGCGCGCTTCCAGGTGCTCTCGATCCCGACGATGATCCTGTTCAAGGCTGGACAGCCTGTCAAGACGGTGATCGGCGCCTACCCGAAGAAGAAGCTCGAGCAGGAGCTGGAGCCCGCGCTGGCGTAGCCACTCCGCTCGTGTCTGCGGGCAGCAGCGCCGGGGACATCGGCGCTGCTGCGTATCCTCTGCCCCGGCTACGGCACGCTATCGCGAATTGCGTGCCGGAGACGCTGGAGGCGGCCGTGGGGCCCGTTTCCCACCGTGCACACTGTCGGCTGAAGCTCCTGCGGGGTTGGAGACAATCTCCGAATTAGCTTGACTAGAGGAAACCGTCTATGGCAGACTCGTCGCGCTAGTCCTTGGGGCCCTACGGGCACCGATCAACGCGCCGGACATGGAATCCTTCCCTGTCGCGGGCTCCTTGGTGCTGGCAAACCAACACCAACCAAGGAGAAGTCGAAATGAAGCGAGTCAGGCTAATCGGCCTTGCCATCATGGCGATGCTGGTACTCAGTGCCGTCGCGGCTGCGACGGCGTCTGCCGAAAACGTCGAAACCTTACCCGTACCAACCTCCAAAGCACCGCTCACATTCTCGTCCAAAAACAACAACGAAAAAAACGTGCTAGAAGGGGAAGTAGCTGGTTCGGCGATCGAATGTAAAACATCGACCAGCTCGGGCGAATTGACATCGGCTGCCTTAGGGACAGGCACGATCACGTTCGCCGGTTGCAAATCAGCGATCAGCGGGGCCAAATGCAACAGCTTAAGTGACTCGGCCGGAACAATATTAGTAACGGTCGGCTGGCACCTCGTCGCTCTCAAAATCTCAAGCGTGTTACGACTCGCAATTGTCGCGACCCTCGTAGGCTTACTGCACGTGGAATGTGGTGCAACGCTCTTAATCTTAGTGGGCAACAACGTGATTGGCCTGTTCACTAAAGTTGCAGCATCCGGGGTCGAAACTGAAACCGGAGAAGTGGCGTTCACGCAGACCAAAGGCGTGCAAGAACTCAAAACATGCGAACTCGACAAAGCGTTCTGCTCGGGCAAGACCTTCGGTCTTTACGCCGAACTCGGCAAAGGCAGGGAAAAAGCTGGCGAGCAGTCAGAAGACACAATTACGCTCGGCAAAAAAGCAGCATTCGACTACTAGTACTCAAGGTAGGGTAGCTATTCCCCACCAGTAGGTCAAAGCAGTGGGCGCACGGACCTGGGTCCGTGCGCCCACCTCGACCGGGCTTGGCAGCTGGACCTGCCTGTCAATGGCTGTCTCTAACTTACGACGGCGACGGTGACGTCAATAGACAGCCGGTTTTGGCGGCGGCGGCGCTTTCCCTGAGCCACGCACGACCGCTTTCGGGCCGTAGAATCAAGCATTGGGCGTCGCAGCGGGGCGATGATCGCTGGCGTTGGCGCAGTAACTCGATCGAACACTGGAGAGGGCATGACGACAGGACGACGCGTTGGCATCAGAGTTCTGGGCGCTGTGCTCGTATCCCGCTGCCGCGGGTGTCGTCTCCGTAGAGCCGTGTCTGGCATCGTGGTGGGATGGGTCTCGGCCCTTGCTATGGCAGGACCCGCAGTGGCAGAAAGAGGGCACGTACCTGGAAAATCCTTTGGCGGTCCGTGCCAGGTCGAACCCTGCGAAGGCAAGCTAAAGGATCCCGCGGATATCGCGGTCAGCGAAGTGGGGGTCACCAAAGGCGATGTATACGTGCTGGACAGGGGCACGGATCGCGTCGTCCGGTTTAGCGGAGGAGGGGCTTTTGAAGCTGAATTCAACGGCAGCGGGATGCTTGCCGGCGAAGGCAAAGAGGCGGGTAGCGGCGGAGGACCCGACGAAGAACCGACGGGTAAGTTCGACGAACCTGAAGGAATCGCGATTGACAACGATCCAGCTAGTCCCTCGGCAGGCGATGTCTACGTCGACGATGCCACCGCGCACGGGGAAGGGGGCCACAAGGTGATCGACAAGTTCACTGGCACCGGCAAGTACATCGGCCAGATCACCGCGAAAAGCGTGGCGGCGCCAGAAGGATACCTGCTCGAGCTCGACGGAGTTGCCGTGGACCCGCAAGGAAGGGTATGGGTGGCCGAGCAGCACCGAAACGGAAGTGGCATGAGAGAAAGCGGCGTCGATGACTTCACCGACGCCGAAGCAAACGTGCTTATCGCATTTCGCGACACCGAACCCGTCGGCTTTCGAGTGCCGGGTCTGGCAGTCGACGCCGAAGACAATCTTTACGAGCTTCATACTGTTCCCGGCACCAATGCGTCGCAGGAAGATCTTCGGGTAGAACGCCGCGATGCCAGGGGAGAATTGCAGGAGGACCCGCTCGATGAAGAAATGTCCGACGGGGTGGCTACGGAACCTGGCAGCCGAGACGCTTACGTCGACAACATCACGAGCATTGCCCGCTTCAGTGCCACCGGCCTGTTGATAGAACGCTTTGCAGTGCCGGGGGCGCACGGCCGTGGCGTGGCAGTCGATGAGTTCGCCGAAACAGTATATGTAGCCGACGCTTCGGCGGAGGAAGTGCTGGTATTTCCGCCGGAACCGCCCGGTCCCCCAACGATCACGGCCGGCAGCGCGTCGGTATCCAGGGTGACGGCTGACAGCGCGAACCTCGGCACCCAAGTCAACCCGCGCAGCGAACCGGGAGAACCGGCCACGGAATACACATTTCAATACGGCGTGTGCGCAACGGTGAGCACGTGTGCGACCAGCCCGTATGAAGAGAGCTTTCCCAGGCCAGAAGGAGAACTGGTCGCGAGCTACGAACCGGCCGCGGTGGATGTGGATCTTCGTGGGCTCGCCCCGAGCACGGTCTACCATTTCCGCCTTGTCGCACATAATCGCTTTGACATCGGCACGCCCGTCCTGGGCGAAGAAGTGACATTTACGACGCAGGGTGCTGGGTCGGGGATGCTGCCGGATGGGCGTGCGTGGGAATTGGTGTCTCCGCCGGGAAAGGACGGGGCGTTGTTCGAACCGATTGGCAGGATTGGGTTGATTCAGGCTGCGGTGGGCGGTGATGCCGTGAGCTATGTGGCGCTGAGTCCGATCGAACCCGAACCGCAGGGATACGCGAATAGCGTGCAGGTGCTCTCCTCGCGTGCCGGGGCTGGGTCGGCGTGGGTATCGCATGACATATCGCTGCCGCATGTGGATGCGACGGAGGGCGCGGGCTTCCGGTCTTACGCGTTCTTCTCCGAAGATCTGTCGTTGGGTATCGTGCAGCCCGAAGGGGTGTTCGACCCGTCGATTTCGGATGAGGCCTCGGCACGGACCGCGTATTTGCGGGCGGACTTCGCTGCAGGAGACCCAGGGGATCAGTGCTCTGGCTCGTGTTACGAGCCGTTGGCGAGCGGCTGCCCGCCGGTGGGCGAAGCGTGTACGCCGGCGGTCGAAGCGCATGCGGATGTGCCGGCTGGCACGGTGTTCGCGACGAGCGGACTTAATCGGCGTGTCGATTCTGGCTACCCGGAGTTCGTGGGGGCGTCCGCCGATGGCAGTCATGTGATCGTGAAGTCTCCTGCCGTGCTGGTGGCAGGGGCCCCCGAGGGGAAAAGCCTCGAAGAAGAAATCGAAGGCAGCTTGTATGAGTGGTCTGGAGGGGCGTTGCGGCTTGTGAGCGTGCGGCCGGGCGGGGCGCCGGCGCCGGCGAGCAGCGAGCCGTCGTTGGGTGGCGAGATGAATGGTGTCTCGGGCGACGCAGAAAACGGGCGCGGAGCGGTCTCGGCAGATGGCTCGCGGGTGGTGTGGTCTGAAGCGACGGGTAAAGCTCAGCTGTACCTGCGCGATGTCGAAAGCGAAGAAACGGTGCAGATCGGGGCTGCCGGGGCGGTGTTCGAGAGCGCGAGCAACAGCGATTCGCGGGTGTTCTTCATGCAGAGCGGGGACTTGTATGCTTTCGAAGTGACGAGTGGCGCGGGCGAATCGCTTGCCGGCAAGGTTACGCGGTTGAGCGAAGGCGCGGGGCTGTTGGGGACGGTGATCGGGGTCAGCGGGGATGGCTCGGATCTGTATTTCGTTGGCAACGGCGTCCTCGGTGACGGGGCAGAACACGGCGCGAAATTGGGGAACTGCGAGGAACACCACGAAGAGATCGCCTCGCAGACATGCAACCTGTACGTCGTTCGGCATTCGCCGGGCGCCGGGTGGGAAGCGCCGCGGTTCATTGCGGCGCTGTCGGGCGCGGATGCCCCGGATTGGGGCAAGCAGGAAGGAACGCTGTCGCTGTTGACGGCGAGGGTCTCGCCTGACGGCGAATGGCTGGCGTTTATGTCGCAGCGGAGCCTGACTGGCTATGACAACCGGGATCTCGCGAGCGGCAAGCCGGACGAGGAGGTGTACTTGTTCGATGTGGCTACCGGGACGGTCGTGTGCGCGTCGTGTGATCCCACCGGCGGGCGTCCTGTGGGGGAGGAAGCGGAAAAGTCGCCGCTCGTGCGGGGGAGCTTCAACGTTTGGGAAGAAGCGCAGTGGCTCGCGGCGGTGGTTCCCGACTGGACAGAGTATGAAGGCAACACCGCGGACTACCAGTCGCGTTATCTGTCGAACAGCGGACGGCTGTTCTTCGACAGCCATGACGAGCTCGTGCCGCAGGCCGTGAACGGAACGTGGGATGTGTATGAGTATGAGCCGCCGGGGGTCGGGAGTTGCACGGGCACGAGCGTGACGTTCAGCGAACGCTCGGGTGGCTGTGTGGGTTTGATCTCATCGGGGACCGCGGCGACGGAATCCGCGTTTCTGGATGCTTCGGGCGATGGCTCGGATGTGTTCTTCTTGACGGCCGCGAAGCTAGTACTCGCGGATGTGGATACGAGCTTGGATGTCTATGACGCGCATGAATGCACGGGCTCTTCGCCTTGCTACGCCGCGCCGGCCGCGCCTGTGCCGTGCACGTCGGAAGCTTCGTGTCGGCCGGCGCCGACGCCGACGCCCGGGATCTACGGGTTTCCGCCGAGCGCTGTCTTCAGTGGCCCGGGCGATCTCACGCCCGCGCCCGCGGTGCCTCCGAAGCCGTTGACGAGCGCGCAGAAGCTCGCGAAAGCGTTGAAGGTGTGCAAGGCGAAGCGCAAACGTAAGCAGCGCGCGAGTTGCGAAGCGGCCGCGCGCAAGCGCTACGGCCCGCCGCGCAAGAAGGCGAAGAGAGCAACCGCGAAGCGGGGAGGCGGGCGATGATACGGCGCGCGATCGTGCTGGTGGTCTTCGCGGTGGCGTGGTTGGCGCTGGGGATATCCTCGGCGGCTGCGGCTGCGCCGTGGTGGCATTTGAGCGTGAGCGCACGGCCGAGCTATCTCACGCCGGGCAGTGTGGGCGAGATCGCGGTGACGGCCGAGGATCTCGGGGATGCGGGAGTCAACGGCGCGAAAGTCCCAGTGCGGATCATCGACACGCTGCCGGCGGGTGTCGAAGCGCTGGCGGTCGCGGGCTCAGAACCGGACGGCGCTAGCGCGACGAAGTTCCTGCCGCTGGCTTGTTCGCGTGCGTCGAAGGCGCAGGTCAGCTGCGAAGCCGATAGCGCCCTTGCGTCATACAGCCAGCTCGAAGTGCGCGTCAAGGTGAAGGTCCTCGAAAGCGCGGGCAGCGGCGAAGAAGACACGGTGAGCGTCTCCGGCGGCGGTGCCCCGCCCGCGCAGATCAAGCGTCCGTTGACGATCAGCGAAGCCTCGACGCCGTTCGGGATTCAGGAATACGAACTTCTCAACGAAGAAGAAGGCGGGGGGCCGGCGACGCAGGCTGGCGCTCACCCGTTCCAGCAGACCACGACGTTCGCCTTGAATCAGCTTGCGGACGCCGAACCGCCGGAAAACGCCGAACACAAGCCACTGGTGCTCTCCGCGGGGGGGCTCGCGAAGGACCTGGACTTCAAGTGGCCGCCCGGGTTGATCGGTGACCCGACGGCGTTCCCGCAGTGCACGCTGGGCCAGTTTTTGACGGTGATCAACAGCGACCAGGAAAACGAGTGCCCGGCCGATAGCGCGGTCGGTGTTGCGACGGTCACGATCTTCGAACCGATACTCGTGGGCTATGGCAGGTTCACGGTGCCGGTGTTCAGCCTCGAACCGCTGCAGGGCGAGCCTGCGAGGTTCGGCTTTCTGGTGCTGACGCCGGGGGTGACTGTGCCGGTGTTCGTCGAAGCGTCGCTGCGCACCGGAGGCGACTACGGGATCACGGTGCGCAGCCAGAACATCAGCCAGGCCGCCTCGTTCCTGAGCGCCGCAGTCACGGTCTGGGGGGTGCCCGGCAGCTCGAGTCACGCCTCGACCCGCGGCTGGGGGTGCCTGGAGCAGGCGCGAGGAGTCAGCGAACACTCCGCCTGCGCGGACGCCGAAGAAGAGCACCCCGCCGCGTTCCTGTCGCTGCCGACGTCGTGCAGCGGCCCGCTCTCGAGCACGCTCGAAGGCGATACGTGGGCGCAGGCGGACCAGCGCGAGGACGAACACCTGCCGCCGCTGCTCTCGCTGCTGGCGACGGCCTCGCTCCCCGCCCTGGACGGCTGCAACCGTCTGCCGTTCGCCCCGGAAGTCAGGGTCAGTACCGAAGGCAGCGGGCAGCAGGCGAGCAGGCCGACGGGGCTGACGGTCGACGTGCACGTGCCCCAGGAAGGCCAGCTCAACGCCGCCGGGGACGCTCAATCGAACATCAAGGACATCAAGGTTGTGCTTCCCGAGGGCGTCACGATCAACGCCTCTGCGGCCGATGGCCTGCAGGCCTGCTCGGAGGCCCAGGTCGGCTATCTCCCGGGCGAAAGCAGCCCTCCGGGCGAACTGCACTTTACCCCCGCGATCGAATCGCCGTTCTGCCCGGACGCATCGAAGGTCGCCACGGTCACGATCAAGACGCCGCTGCTGCCGAACCCGCTGCACGGCGCGGTATATCTCGCGGCGCCGCAGAATTTCGTGGGCTTCCCGCAGGAAAACCCGTTCGGGTCGCTGATCGCGGGGTATCTCGTCGCGGAAGACCCGGTCTCGGGGTCGCTCGTCAAGCTCGCGGGGAAGGTCACGCTCAACGAAACCACGGGGCAGATCGAAGCGACGTTCGAAAACACGCCGCAGCTACCGTTCGAAGACGCCGAAGTGCACTTCTTCGACGGCGAACGCGCGCCGCTCTCGACACCCCCACGCTGCGACACCTACGACACGGACGCGACGTTCACGCCATGGTCCGGCGGCGAACCCGTGGACTCGAGCTCGAGCTTCCAGATCACGAGCGGTCCGGGCGGCAGCCCCTGCCCCACCGGGGCGCTCCCGTTCTCGCCGTCGTTCGCGTCGGGAACGCTCGACAACAACGCCGGAGCGTTCAGCCAGCTCACGACGACGCTCTCGCGCGAAGACGGACAGCAGAACATCCAGTCGCTGACGCTGCACTACCCCTCGGGGATAGCCGGGCTGATCTCGAGCGTTGCGCTATGCGGCGAAGCGCAAGCGAACGCCGGCAGCTGCGGGCCCGAAAGCGAAATCGGCGAAACGACCGTCACCGCCGGCGTCGGCGGCGACCCGTTCACGATCACGGGCGGCAAGGTCTACATCACCGGCCCCTACGAGGGTGCCCCATTCGGCCTGTCGATTGTCACCCCCGCAAAGGCCGGCCCGTTCGAGCTCCGGCAGGGGCGCCCCGTCGTCGTGCGCGCCAAGATTGAAGTGGACCCCCGCACCGCTGGTCTGACGATCGCGACCGACCCCGTGGGCTCGCCTTACGCGATCCCGACGATCATCGAAGGGTTCCCCGTGCAGATCAGGCACGTCAACGTCAACGTCACGAGGCCTGGGTTCGCGTTCAACCCGACCAACTGCGACCCGATGACGATCACCGGCACCGTCGACGGCGCCGAAGGCGCGAGCACCCCCGTATCCGTGTCCTTCCAGGCCGCGAACTGCGCGAACCTGAAATTCACCCCCAAAGTCGCCGTCTCGACCACCGGCCATGCCTCCAAACTCGACGGCACGAGCCTTGCGTTCAAGATCTCCTACCCGCCGCACCCGCTCGGCAGCCAGGCGTGGTTCGACGAGGCGAAGTTCGACATACCCAAGCAGCTCCCCGCGCGTCTGGAAACCCTGCAGAGATCGTGCCTGTCGACAGTGTTCGAACGAAACCCGGCGGGCTGCCCGCCCGCCGCGACGAAC
>Ga0182015_10005301_pt1 | contig 13459 bp, 12 predicted proteins | sample 712P3MmetaG_FD_120478 | JGI IMG/M metagenome (GOLD analysis project Ga0182015, IMG submission 120478) | Permafrost microbial communities from Stordalen Mire, Sweden - 712P3M metaG | ecosystem: Environmental > Terrestrial > Soil > Wetlands > Permafrost | place: Sweden: Stordalen | collected...
AGCACCGAGTAGCGCCCGCCGATGCTCTTCAGGCCGTGGAAGATATGACGGAAGCCGGCGGCCCGCGCCATTTTCTCGACCGAGGAATCCGGGTCGGTCACCGCCAGGAAGCGCTTCGGCGCCTCGGCCTCGCCGACGGCCTGCTTGGCCTTCTCGTAGAAATAGGCCTTGAAGATGTTGGGCTCGAGCGTGCTGCCTGATTTGCTCGACACCAGGAACAGGCAGCTCTTGAGGTCGACCGCCTCTTCGAAGCGCTTGACCTGTGCCGGGTCGGTCGAATCGAGGACATGCAGCTTCGGGAAGCCCGGCTTCGAACCGAAGGTCTCGGCGAAGACTTCGGGGCCGAGGCTCGATCCGCCCATGCCGAGCAGCAGCATGTCCTTGAACTTGCCGCTCTGCACGTCCTTGGCAAGCGCTTCATGCTGCGCAATGCCTTTCAGCTGATCGCTGACGATGTTGAGCCAGCCCAGCCAATTCGCTTCGTCGGCCTCGGTCCACAGCGAGGCGTCGCCTGCCCACAACCGCCTGACCTTGCCTTCCTTGCGCCAATCCTCGATCGCCGCCTTGATGTCGCCCTCAAGGTCGGCCGGGACCTTGTAGCTCATCGAGTTGAGCTTGGCTCCAAGCACCATCTGGCGCTTCTTCTGCACCGAGGCGTAAAGCTGGTCGGCCGCGTCGGCGAAAAGACCAACGGCGTCGACGACGAGCTGTTTTGTCACCGCAGCCATTGAAATGCCGGCAGCGGCCAACGCGTCCATCACCGCCTTCGCCGCAGCGACATCCTCTTCGAGGCTGGCGCGGGCGGTGCCGTGGTCGCGGAAGGCGTCCATCGTCGCCGGCGGCATCGTGTTGACCGTATCGGCGCCGATCAGCTCCTCGACGTAGAGGACATCGCTGTATTTCGCGTTCTTGGTGCCGGTGCTGGCCCACAGCAGGCGCTGGCTTTGCGCGCCCTTCTGCGCGAGGCGCTGCCAGCGGGGGCTCGAATAGAGCTCCTTGTAGAGCTGATAGGTCAGCTTCGCGTTGGCGATCGCCACCTTGCCCTTCAATCCTTCGAGCTTGGCCTTGGCCGCCGCGTCGCTCGTCGCCGCGATCTTTGCGTCGAGCTGGCTGTCGACGAGCGTGTCGATCCGGCTGATGAAGAAGCTGGCAACGCTCGCTACCTTGTGCGGGTCACCGCCCTTGGCAACGAAATCCTCGAGGCCGGAGATGTAAGCCTCGGCCACCTCGGCATAGACGTCGGCCGAGAACAGCAGCGTCACGTTGATGTTGACGCCCTCGCTGATCATCTGGCGGATCGCCGGAATTCCCGGTTTGGTGCCGGGGATCTTGACCATCAGGTTGGGGCGATCCACCTCGCGCCACAGGCGCCGCGCCTCCTCGATCGTCTCGTTGGTCTGCATGGCCAGATAGGGCGACACCTCGAGGCTGATATAGCCGTCGCGGCTCTGGGTCTGCTGATAGACCGAGCGCATCGCGTCGGCGCCCTCCTGGATGTCGTGGACCGCGAGGCCCTCGAACAGCGCGCCGGGGTCGACATCGCCCGCGGCTTCCGCCTCGCGGATCAACTCGTCGTAATCGTCGCCATGACCGATCGCCTTCTCGAAGATCGACGGGTTCGACGTGACGCCGCGCAGGCCGTCATCGGCGATCATCTTGGTCAGCTGCCCGGACCGCAACAGGTCGCGGCTGACGAAATCGAACCACACCGATTGCCCGTAGTCGTTGAGTGTCGCTAGACGACTAGCCATCCTTGTTACTCCTTGCGCGCAAGCTGCGCCTTGGCAGCCGCATACACGTTGTCTCCAGTGAACCCGAACTTGACAACCAGCTCCTTCAAGGGCGCCGACGCGCCGAAGGTGCTCATGCCGATGATGGCCCCGTCAAACCCGGTATAGCGCGCCCACCCCATCGTCGAGGCCTGCTCGACCGCGACGCGGCGGCGGCAATCCGGCGGCAGCACCGAATCCCGGTAGCTCTTGTCCTGCCGCTCGAAGAGCTCCCATGACGGCATGCTGACGACGCGCGCCGCAACGCCCTCGGCGATCAGTTTTTCGTAGACCTCGACGATCAGCTGTACCTCGCTGCCCGTGGCCATGAGGATGACGTCCGGCTTGCCGCCCGGCGCGTCTCCCAACACATAGGCGCCTTTGGCGACGCCGCTCGCCGGCGCATACTTGCCGCGGTCGAGCGTCGCCAGGTTCTGCCGGCTGCAAATCATGCAGACCGGCTGGTGCTTTTGCCGCAGCGCGAAGCGCCAGGCCTCGGCGACCTCGTTCGCGTCGCCCGGCCGGAAGGTGACGAGGCCGGGGATCGCGCGCAGCCCGATCAGCTGCTCGATTGGTTGATGCGTGGGACCATCCTCGCCGACTCCGATCGAATCGTGGGTGAAAACCCAGACGACCGGCAATTCCATGATCGCGCTGAGGCGGATCGGCGCCTTCATGTAGTCGGAGAAGATCATAAAGCCCGAGCCGTACGACCGCAGCTTGGTCAGCGCGAGCCCGTTGCATACCGACCCCATCGCGTGCTCGCGGATGCCAAAATGGAAATTGCGACCGCCATGGCTTTCCGCCTGCAGGTCGCCGGCGCCCTCGAAGGTGAGGCGGGTCTTGGTCGAGGGAGCCAGATCGGCGGCGCCGCCGACGAGCCACGGCAGGTGCGGCGCGATCTTGTTGAGCACCTGGCCGGACGAGTCGCGGCTGGCGATGCCCTTGGGATCGGTCGGAAATTCCGGGATGTCCTTGTCCCAGCCCTCCGGCAGGTCGCGCGCCTGCATCTGCTCGCATTGCTTGGCGAGGGCGGGGTATGCCGCCTGGTACTTGGCGAACAGCGCTTCCCACTCGCGGCGCGACTTGGCGCCGCGCTCGCCGATGCCGCCGGCGAAATGTTGGTAAACGCCCTCGGGCACCAGGAACTGCGTGTCCTCGGGCCAACCATAATTGCGCTTGGTGAGCTTGACCTCCTCGGCGCCCAAGGGCTCGCCATGAACGCCGGAGGTATCCTGTTTGTGCGGCGCGCCATAGCCGATATGGCTTTCGACCATGATCAGCGTCGGCCGGTCGGTCGTGCGCTTGGCGGTCTCCAGCGCGTGCGCGATACGCTCGCGGTCATTGGCGTCGCCGACGCGCAGCACGTTCCACCCATAGGCGAGGAAGCGGCCGGCCACGTCCTCGGTGAAGGCGAGCGAGGTGTTGCCCTCGATCGTGATGTGGTTGCTGTCGTAGAGCCAGCAGAGGTTGCCGAGCTTCAGGTGGCCCGCCAGCGATGCCGCCTCGCTCGCCACGCCCTCCATCATGCAGCCGTCGCCGCACAGGGCGTAGATGCGATAGTTGAACAGCTCGTAGTCGGGCTTGTTGAAATAGCTGGCGAGCCAATTGGCGCCGATCGCCATGCCGACGCTGGTGGCGATGCCTTGTCCCAGCGGCCCGGTCGTGGTCTCGACGCCCGACGTCCAGTGGTATTCGGGATGGCCGGGGCACTTGCTGTCGAGCTGGCGAAACTTCTTCAAATCGTCGAGCGCGACGGTCGGCGTGCCGAGCCGCTCGTAGCGCTCGTCGACCGACGTGACCCCGGTCAGATGCAGGATCGAATAGAGCAAGGTCGAGGCGTGACCCGAGGACAGCACGAAGCGGTCGCGGTTCGGCCAGATCGGGTCTTTCGGATCGAAGCGCAGGAAATCCTGCCACAGTGTGTAGACCACCGGCGCCATCGCCATCGGCGTGCCGGGATGGCCGGAATTAGCCGCCTGCACCGCGTCGATGCACAGCGTGCGGATTGTGTTGACGGCGATGTCTTCGATCGTTCCGGTCGGCATCGATGTCATGGCTTGCCTTTCAGCGGCTGGGCGACGGTTTGTGATATCACGCCGGCACCATCATGCTCGCCCGGCGCCGTGACAGGGCGGTGACAATGTCCTCGACGATCTCCACGACCGTTCCCTTGATTGAAACGATGATCGGGTCTTCCTCGGCGGCCGGCGGCTCCAGCGCGGCAAATTGGCTCTGCAAGAGGCTTGCCGGCATGAAATGTCCCTGCCGGTCGGCGATACGGCCGGCGATCAATTGCGGTTCCCCCGCAAGGTAGATGAGCCGCACCCCGTCTCGCTCGCCGATGAGCGCGTCGCGATAACGACGCTTCAAGGCCGAGCAGGTGACGACCCCCGGGGTCCCTACCGCGCGCCACGCATCAATGCGCGCCGCGATGGCCGCGAGCCAGGGCGCGCGGTCGGCGTCGTCGAGCGCCTGTCCGGCGCGCATCTTGGCGATGTTTGCGGACGGGTGCAGCGCGTCGCCGTCCTCGAACAGCCACCCGAGCCGAACCGCCAGCGCCAAGCCCACGGTCGATTTTCCCGAACCGGAAACGCCCATCACCACGGCGGCATCGGTATGCCGTCGCACTGCTAACGATATCTCCGCCGATTGGAGGCTAATCGGACCCTCGCCGTAGCTTGAGTTGGGGCAGGCATCTTGTCGATTTTCCGCCATTTGCGCAACCGGTTCAGCCCCGGCGCGGGTCGAGCGCGTCGCGCAGCCCGTCGCCGAATAGATTGAGCGACAAGACCAGCAGGAAAATCGCCAAGCCCGGCCACAATGCCATCCACGGCGCCTGCGAGATAAAGTTTTTCGCGGTGTTAAGCATGCTGCCCCAACTGGGGTCGGGCGGCTGTTGGCCGAGCCCGAGGAACGAGAGGCTCGCCTCGGCGATGATCGCCGCCGCCGCCGCGAGCGTCGCCTGCACCAGCAGGGGCGGCACGATATTCGGAAAGATATGGCGCAAGACGATGCGGTAGTGCGGGTTGCCGACTGCGCGCGCCGCCTCGATATACTCCTCGTGCTTGACCACGAGCACCTGGCCGCGCGTCAGCCGCGTGAAGATCGGCGTCTGCGAAATGCCGATTGCGATCATGGCGTTGAGTAGGCTCGGCCCGAGAAACGCCGCCAGGGCGATGGCGAGGATCAGGAACGGGATTGCCAGCATCGCGTCTATCAGGCGCATCAGTATGCCGTCGACCACGCCGCCGAGATAGCCCGAGACCAGCCCGACCGGCACCCCCACCGCCAGCGCCAATGAGACCGAGACGACCCCCGCCAGCAGCGACGCGCGGCTGCCCCAGATGATGCGCGCCAGCACGTCGCGGCCGATCTCGTCGGTACCGAACGGGTGCAGCGACGACGGCGGCTTGCGCACCGCGCTCCAGCTGGTCGCGAGCGGGTCGTAGGGCGAGATCAGCGGCGCGAGGATCGCCAGCGCGACGAAGAACAGCACGACGACGAGCCCGGCGACCGCCATTCGCCGCTTCTTGAGTTGGCGAACCGTGCGCTGCCAGGGTGCTTCGACGGGCTCGATGTCGATGAGGCTGACGTCAAGCGGTTCGGCGGTCATGTCCGCAGCCTCGGATTGACCAGCGCGTAGGCAATGTCGGCGAACAGGTTGAGAAGGATATAGGCGAAGGCGGTGCACAGCACGACGCCCTGCACGACCGCGTAGTCGCGATTGAAAACGGCGTCGACGATCAGCTTGCCGAAGCCGGGAATGGTGAAGACCTGCTCGGTCAGCACGGCGCCCGACAAGAGCGCGCCGAACTCGAGCGCGCCCAACGTTACCACGGGAACGAGCGCGTTGCGCAACGCGTGGCGGAGGACCACGCTCCATTCGGAGAGGCCCTTCGCGCGCGCGGTGCGGACATAGTCGGAATCAAGCACCTGCAGCATGGCGCTGCGCGTGTGCCGCATCATCACCGCGGCGATCGCGTTGCCGAGCACGAAGGCCGGCATGATCAGGGTCAGCAGGTTCTGCTTGAGGCTTTCCGCCGGGCTGACGAAGCCCGAGGCAGGCAGCCAACCGAGCGTCACCGAAAATATCAGGATCAACAAGATCCCCAGCCAGAAATTGGGGATCGACAGGCCCCATAGCGCCGCCATCGTCGCACCGTAATCGATCACGGTGTCGCGCTTGACGGCGGCAAGGATGCCGGCCGGCACGCCGATCGTCAGCGCGACGAACATCGCCAAACCAGCCAGTTCGCCCGTCACCGGCAGTTTTTCGAGGACCAGGTCCTTGACCGGCCGCTTGATGCGTATCGACTCGCCGAAATCGCCCTGCGCGACGCCCTTGATCCACAGCGCGTAGCGCACCGGCAGCGGCCGGTCGAGGTGATATTTCTCTCGCAGGAAGGCGATCACCGCCGGGTCCTGCTCCTCCCCCGCCATCGCCAGCGCCGGATCGCCCGGCAGCAATTGCTGCAGCCCGAAGATCAGCACCGACACGAAAAACAGCGTCGGCACGATCAGCGCGATGCGGCGGAGCAGGAATGCGGTCATCTACGAAACGGTTTCACGGCATCTTGATCCCTTGCGGCCGGATCAGCCCGTCGGGATAAGGCTTGAACCCGGCGAGCTTGGCGTTCATCGCGTAGAGCCATTTCTGGTGCCACAAATAGACGATCGGCCGGTCGTCGAGCGTGTGCGCCGCGACCTTGGCGTAATGCGCCATGCGCTCTTCCGGCGTCGATGCGGTGCGCGCGGCATCGAGCTCCGCATCGACGTCCGGGTCGCAGTAATGCCCGGAATTGATCGCCGGCGGCCCTTTGCAGCTGACGAAAATGTAGATGTTGCCGTCGGGGTCGGTGCGCCCGCTCCAGCCGATCAGATAAGCCTCGTAATCGCCTTTGGCCGCGAGGTCTAAAGACGCGGCGAATTCGGTCGCCTGGATCTTGATGTCGAACCCCGCCTCCGCCGCCATCGACTGAATCACCTGGGCGGCGCGCAACGTTTCGGGGTTGGTCGGCACCATCATCGTGAAGGACGGGTGCGGCGTGCCGACGGCGGCAAGTAGCGCCTTCGCCTTGGCGACATCGCGCGCCGGGATCGCCATGGATTTGACGTACCACGGGGTCGACGGCGCCTCCCACTGGTTTCCGGGAGCGAACTCGCCGTTGAACACGACCTGGTTCAGCGCCGCCCTGTCGATCGACAGCTCGAGCGCCTCGCGCACGCGCTTGTCCTGGCCGAGCGGGTTTTTCGCGCGCTCGCCGTTCCCCGTGTTGATGGTGATGCCGTTATAGGCAAGGCTGGTGATCGAGCTGAGCTTTAGCCGCGTGTCCTTGCGCACCGTGTCGAGGTCGGTCGCCGCGACCCGCTCGATCAGGTCGAGCTGGCCGGACTGCGCGTTGGATAGACGGACTGTCGAATCCGCGATCGGCAGGAAGGTGACGCGGTCGAAATGGATCGCGTCCTTGTTCCAATAATCGGCGAACCGGTCGAGCACGATGCGGTCCTGCGCCACCCGCTCGGTGAACTTGAAAGGGCCGGCACACACCGGATGCTCGCCGAATTTATCGCCCTCGGCTTGCGCCGCCTTTGGCGACACGATCATCCCGGCGCGGTCGGACAATTGCGCGAGGAGCGGCGCGAACGGTTTGTCGAGCACCAGCTTCACGGTGTGATCGTCGACGATCTCGACCGAGCGAAGCGCGCTGATCTCGGCCTTGCGGTTCGAGCCTGGAAGGGTCAGATGGCGCTCCAGGCTGAATTTCACCGCCGCCGCATCCATCGGCTCGCCATCCTGAAACTTGACGCCTTGCCGCAGCTTCATGACGAGGCCCTTGTTGTCGTCGACCCACTGCCACTCGGTCGCGAGCTGCGGCACGATGTCGAGCTCGGGGCTGATATCGACGAGCTTGTCGCACAGCGAGGCAAAGACGATGCGGCCGACATAGGTGCGTGCCAGGGTTGGGTCGAGCACGTCCGGGTCTTCGGCGAGACCGATCCGCAAGGTCGTCTGCGCCATCGCGCCGGCGTTCGGCAGACACGCTGCGAGTAGCGCGGCTACGGTCAAGATTCTTCGCAAAATCATCAAACCCCCTATTCAACTGATTTTTCTTATGCACAAGCAGCGCCAATCCCGGCGCCGGTAAAGCCGACGCGATGGCCCCGTCCTAGCGCCCGGCGGCGTAGCTCTGCATGCCGCGCGGATTGGCGCCGGCCTTAAGGAGGCGGCCCTCCGGCGTTTCTTCGCGGGCGCAGGCGGCGAGCCGGCCGCCCGACCATTCCTCGCCGATATGCACGCGATGGCCGCGCGCGGCGAGCGCCCGCCTTGTCGCTTCCGGGAAGCGGCCCTCGAGCGCCAGATGGCCGGGATTGGCGGCGCGCGGATAGAACGAGCTCGGAGCGTGCTCGGTGTTGAATTCCGGGCAGTCGATCGCCTCTTGCAAATTCATCCCGTGATGCACGTGATGCAGGAAGAGCTGCAGTGCCCACTGGTCCTGCCCGTCGCCCCCCGGCGTGCCGAAGGCCATGTACGGCACGCCGTCCTTGAAGGCGAGCGTCGGCGACAGCGTGCTTCGCGGACGCTTGCCGGGCTGGAGGCCCGACGGCGAGCTTTCGTCGAGCCACGAGATTTGCAGCCGCGTGCCGAGGCAGAACCCCAATTCCGGGATTGCCGGGGACGATTGCAGCCACCCGCCGCTCGGCGTCGCCGAAACCATGTTGCCCCAGCGGTCGATCACGTCGACATGGCAGGTGTCGCCGGCGACCGCGCCCAGCGGGCTCGTCGTCGGCTCGCCGATCCCGGCGGCGAAAGCGCCTACCGTCGGCTCGCCGATGCCGACCGCCGAGACCAGCTCGACGCCGCCGACCAGAAAATGCGGTTCGCGCCCATCGGGGCGGCCGGGGCGCAATTCGATCGAGGCGCGGTCGCCGACGAGCCGGCGCCGCGCATCGTTGTAGGCGGGGCTCAGCAGGGTCTGCATCGGCACGTCGACGAAATCGGGGTCGCCGTACCACGCCTCGCGGTCGAGATAGGCGAGCTTGGCGCATTCGGTGACGGTGTGGACGAAATCCGGCCCGGTCGGGTCGGTGTCATCGAGATCGAAGCCTTGGAGCAGCGCCAATTGCTGCAATAGCACCGGCCCCTGGCTCCACGGCCCGCCTTTGACGACGGTGTAGCCGCGGTAATCGTAGCTGAGGGGCGTCTCGACCGGCGCCTGCCAGCGCGCCATGTCGTCGGCGGTCAAGACGCCGGTGTGCCGACGGCCCGAGGAGTCGAGCACCTTCTCGCTGCGGCAGAAACGGTCGATCGTCTCGGCGACAAAGCCGCGATACCAGGCGTCGCGGGCGCGATCGATGCGCCGCTCGCGGTCGCCGCCGCCCGCCTCGGCCTCGGCGAGGACGCGCTTATAGGTCGCCGCCAGAGCGGGGTTGCGGAACAGCGTCCCGGCCTTGGGCGGCTGGCCGTCGCGCAGATAGACCGCCGCCGAACTCGGCCATGCCGTGCGGAACATTTCGGCGACTGCCCCGATCGTCACCGGGATGCGCCAGGCCAGCGGATAGCCGTTCTCCGCGTAGGAAATCGCCGGCCCCATGATTTCGGCCAGCGGCAGCGTGCCGTAGTCGCGCAAAAGGCGCATCCAGCCATCGAACGCACCAGGCACAGTCGCGGCGAGGAGGCCGGTGCCGGGCACGAGGTCGAGACCGAGCTTGCGGTAATGCGCGATTGTCGCTCCCGCCGGGGCAACACCCTGGCCGCAGATCATATTGCACCGCTGGTTCTTTTCGCTCCAGATGAGGATCGGCGCCTCGCCGAGCGGCCCGTTGAGATGCGGCTCGACGACCTGCAAGGTGAGCCCCGCCGCAGCCGCGGCATCGAAGGCGTTGCCGCCTTTTTCGAGCGTCCCCATCGCCACCGCGCTCGCCAGCCAGTGGGTCGAGGAAACGACCCCGAACGTGCCGCGGATCTCTGGCCTTGTGGTGAAAGCGGGCATGCGACTTGTCTCCGGATTTTCGACCGCGGCACGTTACGTTAGCCGAGAGGCCGTGCTGGGATCAAATCGGCGCGAACTCGATCTCCTGCGCGCCGTGCCACAGGGTCAGCTCGCCGAGCGGGCGCAGGTTTTCCAAACCCTCGACGATGGTGAGGAACGGATTGCCGGCAAGCTGACCCGCCTTGCTGGCGAAATGGCAGGCGCCGTACGCCAGCAAAATCTCGGTCTCGCTGACACCGCCGGCCGGGTAAAACAGGATTTGTCCCGGCGCCGGATAGCTTGTCGCGTTTTCATAGGGGATGCCCGGGTCGAGCCCGCCCAACGGGATCCAGCACGCCTCGCCGCTCCAGCGCACATGGATGATCCGCTCGCGATACGGCAGCACGCCCGCGAACCAGGCGCAAGTCTTCGGCACCGCTTCACGCTCGAAGCGCGCGAGAAACACATGCGGCCCGGCGGTGACGCGGATGTCGCTCATGCGCCCTGCCCTTCCCGCTCCAGGATCTCGACGACGCCGGCGGCGGGGTCGATGCGCAGTCGGTCGCCGGTGCGGATCATCTGTGTGACGTCACCGTCGAAGCGGTCAACCATCGTGACGTTTCCGAACGCGGCGCCTTGCGCGAGGATCGGGTTGACCCGGTTGAACACCAGCGCCAGCGGCACGATGCCGCGCGATTTCATCTCGTGCAGCATCCACGCGGTCGCGACCCCGCCCTTGGCGTCGTTGAACACGAGAATGCGGCCGTCATAGCTCTGCCCGGCGAGCGCGTGGCCCGGCCGGGAAAACACCCCCTTCTTGCGGTCGAGATCGTAGCGGGCGCTGAAATTATCCTGCGCGACCAGCGCCGTGCCCTCGACCGTCGGGCCGATGCCGGGATGGCAGCGCAAGACGGTCGGCATCAGCGCATCCTCCCGGCCACGGCAGCCTCGACGCAGCGTTCGAGGCTGGCGAGGCTGGGCTTGTAGCCATAGCCGCCGATGATGTTGACGAGCTTCGCCGAGTTGGTCAGCAGCCGCTGCCAGCCATTCGCCCCGGCCAGCTCGCCGGCATAGCTCTGGTAGAAGCAGATGCCGGCCGCCACGATGGCGCCGGTCGCCTCGATCCGCTCGGTGAGGCCCATGCGGTCGGCGGCATGCTTGATCTCGGGCGAGGTGGCGACGATTAGCGTGGTTTGCGGGTGCACATGCCGGCCGGACAGTGCGTCAGCGAGTTCGGCCATCTCGACCAGCGACAATTGCGGCGCGGCGAAGACGACGACATCAACCTTGTCGCCCGGAGCGGCATAGCCGGCGACGAAGGCGTCGATCTCCGCGCGGCCGACGCGGGTTGTCGCGAGGCCGGGACCGGCCGGCACTGCTTCCCCAGCGGTGATGCCCGGCATATGGAACAGCGCGACCGAGCCGTGGCTCGCCAGCGCCGCGCCGAAATGCTTGAGCGCGTCGGAGCCGGGCGCGGCGTCGATCCCGTCGATCAGCGGCACCTCCCAATAGGAGCCGCAGGCGCGCCCGACAATGCCGCCGAGCGCACCCCATTCGCTGAGCTCGCGCGGCGTCGCCTCCAGCCGGAAGCGTCGTGTCGCCCGGCGGCATTCGTCGAGGTGGAAACCGTAGCGCGGGCTGCGGCCGGTGAGCCCGGCGGCGAGCGCCGACGGCCCGCCCTCGAAATTGCTGCGCGCCCCGAACACGCTATTCGAATAGATGACGACGCCGGTGTCGCCCATCGCCAGATGCTCGCCGCGTACCGGCGGCAGGATCGTCTGGTAGTTGATGCAGGTGTCCGTCATCAGCACCCCGAACGCCTTCAGGGCGGCGATCGCCCGCGCTTCGAGCGCCGCCATCGCATCGGTTTGCCCAAGCCGCTTGTAGACCGAAAAATCGAGACCGCGGGGGTCGGTCAAGGTCGGCACCCGCACCCGGCGTTGTGCCTCCGGCGCCCTCGTCAAACCCTCGAGAAACCCGACACCAGCCTCGCCCAGGGACTCGGTGTCGGCCATGATGTGCGCCTGCGACACGGGCACCAGATCGACGGCGTCGAAGAATTCGCCGACCGCGATCTGATGCGCGATCGCCCAGCGCCGCGGTTCCCCCGCCTCGCCGGCGAGCATCGCCCTCTCCTCGTCGTTGAGCCGCATCGCCGCTCCGAAATGACTTGCGGGACCAATCTATGGCCCGGGCGAGTGGCGAACAATCACGACCGATATCGGCGTCCCATGCTACATTCCGCCTATGAGCGAAACGCTGGAAGTTTCCGCCGCATATGCTGAGATCATCGAGCCACGACTTCGCGCGGTAAGCGCGCTCTGTCGGCGTCTCGACGTAACCCGCCTCGATGTTTTTGGCTCGGTTGTTACCGAGCAGTTCGATCCTCAGCGTAGCGATCTCGACTTCCTCGTGGCATTCGCGCCCCTGCCGCCGGGCCAATACGCAACGGCGTGCTTTGAGTTGCGCACCGGCCTCGAACGGCTTTTTGGACGGCGTATCGACCTTTTGACTGAGGCCGCTCTCGCTAACCCATATCTGCGCCGGCAGATTGAGTCCGAAAAGCGCTGTCTTTACCCCCCGCCATGATCACAACCGCTGCAGCAAAGTATCTCTGGGATGTGCAGCGGGCGGTGGAACGGATTTCTCGATTTACCGCCGGCCGCAGCTTCGACGACTACCTTGCGGACGACATGCTGAGCGCCGCAGTTGAACGCCAGTTTGAAATCATCGGAGAAGCGTTCGTCCGGCTCCGCCGAATTGCTCCGGACATTATGGCCCTGCTGCCCGATGCGCCACAGATCATCGGCTTTCGCAATGTCCTGATACATGCCTATGGCGATGTCGATTCGATCGAGGTTTGGGGCGCAATCGAAAATGATTTGCCTCGGCTGCGAGACTCTGTGGCGGATTTGCTTCGGCCAGCGCTGTAACGGTCAACCGATGAAAGGAGCCTATATGCCGGTCACGATCTATCACAACCCGCGCTGCAACACCTCGCGCAAGACCTTGGCGCTGCTGCGCGACAAGGGCGTCGAGCCCGAAATCATCGAATACCTGAAGACGCCCTACACCGTGGCGCAGCTCAAGGCGCTGTTGGCCCAATTGAAGTTGCCGGCGAAGGCGATCATGCGCAAGAAAGAAGCGGCGGCGGCAGGGATCGACCCGGCGAAGCTGTCCGAGGATCAGCTGATATCGGCGATGGCAAACAACCCGATCGTCGTCGAGCGTCCGATCGTCGTCTCGGGCGGCAAGGCCGCGCTAGGCCGGCCGCCCGAGGCGGTGCTGAAGCTGCTGTGACGGCTCAGGCCGCGTTCGCCTTCTGCTCCTTCGGTTTGAGGTAGGCGATCGCCGAGTGGTCCGCGCAGTAGGGCTTGCCGGCCAGCGGCCTCCCGCCGCAGAAGTGAAAATCGTCGTCGCCGGGATGACCGTGCGGCCACATGCAGACCGGGCCGGTGAACTCGAAGACGTTGCGCCGCGGCGCCGGCTTCACCGTGATGACGCGCGGCACGAGGCCAAGGCGGTGCACCTTGCCGATGACGGCGTTCTTGGTGACGCCGATGCGGCGACCGATCTCGGCGGTGGTCACACCCTCGTCCCAAAGAAGGGTCAATTGCTCGATGCGATCGGGTGTCCAGGTGCTTAAATCCATGTCCCCCACCGTATGCTGTAGGCCGGGCAATTCGCCCTACAAAATACGGTAGCACCCTTGTGGCT
>Ga0182015_10005302_pt1 | contig 13457 bp, 6 predicted proteins | sample 712P3MmetaG_FD_120478 | JGI IMG/M metagenome (GOLD analysis project Ga0182015, IMG submission 120478) | Permafrost microbial communities from Stordalen Mire, Sweden - 712P3M metaG | ecosystem: Environmental > Terrestrial > Soil > Wetlands > Permafrost | place: Sweden: Stordalen | collected...
ATAGTAGTTCTCCGCGTAACCCGCGAAGTAGCGTGGCGGCGTGACATTGTGGTGTTTGATGACGGTCCGGTTTTTCGACCTCGCCAGAATTCTTTCACCGGCTTGCCAGTCAGTGGAATGATGATAAATGAGAATGGCGGCCGTGTCCTTCCACAGTTGCTGGGGCGCGGCGCGGGTTTCGGCCGCCAGCGAAGCCAAACTCGGATCGACATGGTCGGCAAAGATATGTGCGTCGTATCCCGCGCGGCGGAGGATCTCGTAGCTCTTCAGTACGTCGTTACCGATCGCGTCGTTCGGCGCAAAAGTCGGCAGCAGGAGGAAGACAGATCTCTTTGACTTGGAACTAGACAAAGAATCTGTTCTCCCCTAATCCCTCCGCACAGACTGCGGGCTTCAGAGCCGTTGAACCTCCGCCACCAAAGCCAACAGCCGGGTCTGAATGGCTTGCGGAGAAAAGGCCGACTCGTACCGGGCGCGCCCGCGCTGCGCCAGGGTGCGTGAAACCGTGGGATTCTCCGCGCACTCCTCGATCCCCCTCGCCAGCCCTCCGGCATCGAAATCCTTAACAATGATTCCGGCTCCGTCGCAGGTTTCGCCCACGGCGGTGGTGGCCCACGCAACGATAGGGATGCGAAAGCACATGGCCTCCACCAGGGGAACACAGAAGCCCTCATGTTCACTGACACACAGAAAGAGTGAGGCCACCAGGTAGTACGTGCGGAGTTGACCTCGAGATACCGACGGGGCCAGAATCATGCTATCCTCCGCTTCCAGCATGCGCGCATACTGCTTCACTTCTTCAACGTAGTCCGCGAGACGGGGGTCGAAGGAGCCGACAAAGAATAGCCGGGCGGGGCGTTCGGACAACTCGCGGTAAGCGGCAAATGTCTCGATCGCTTTGAAGTGACCTTTGTTCGGGCGAAATGCACCGACGAAGAGGATATTCAGTGCTGTGTCGCGATAGGTTCCGGTGACGACTGCGTCCAAAGGAGTACGGCCGAGATCCTCCGTATCGTGAAGGGGCGGCACAACCCGGCACCGGTCCGCAGGGACGCCGAGGCGAACGAATTCCTCACTGTTAAACTGCGAATCTCCCCAAACCCGGTCCACGCGCATTTTGGCAAGGCGTTCCGTAGCTTCCACTCCCTTCAGACATGCCGAATAATAGAATTCCGGGTAATTCCTGTAAAACTCCGGCGGCGTCACGTTGTGGTACTTAATTACCACCTTATTCCTCGAGCGACGCAAGATCTCTTCTCCCAAGGGCCAGTGGATGGCGTGGTGATAGATGAGGATGGCTTGAGGATCCAGCCAAAACTGATCGGCGTCCAATCGCACGTTGACGCCGATGGACGCCACGTCTGCATAAATGTGCTCCGCGAAAACCGTCGTCGGATACCCGGCTTGACGCAGTAGGTGGTACATACCAAGCACGTCATTGCCGACCGCATCGTTACGCTGGAGCGTCGGCACCAGGAGAAATATCCGCGGCTTTAGAGGGATCAATGCGGCCGCTCCCCAGAGCCAGCCTCACGCCTGCCATCGTCGAGCGCGGCGCCGCCGGATTCCCTTTCGTCAATCAGGAGTTCTATTCGAAAATTGGTCCTTTGGAGTGCCGTGACCACTTCCTCCAGCGCTGTCGTTTGGTCGTCGATAGCGGCGATCAATTGCTCCTGGGTTGCCTGTAAATTCGGAATCAACCAGAAAAGGGAACGGCGCATGATGCCAACGGCAAGCGCGCCTAGTTTTCCTCTCAGCGTAGGTGGCGCAGGAGGCATACCGCCAATGTGGGCCACGCCGGCGCGGAGGCTACCCATGCGAGCTCGCAGCCTCGAGACTCTGGCGACCAAATCGGCCGGCAGGCCCTTTCGTGCGTTACGCATGGCGTCAGCTCTGCGCTGATTTTCGGCGCGCATACGCTGCCGGATGGCGGACATGATCACTGAGACATCCACGGGAGAAGGCAGGCCAGTGTTCATGGCTTCAGAACGTAAGGCGTTCACTCATACACCGCCCAAAGTAACTCCGCACACCGCGGGGAGTCCACCCAATCGATTATAGCGGACGGCGGCCGAATCGCACTGGGCGAAGTAAGCCCTACTGCCCAAATTTTTCCGGCTCCGGTTGACGCCGCGATTTACTGTAGCAACTGTTCCTCCAGCGTTTTGTCGGGTCCATAAAAAAGGGTCCAACCCCGCCAATTAGCCTTCTGGCAGACTAGCGGGCGTCGTCCTACGTGAGGAGTAACGTGGACGGACTGGCCCACTCAGTACTAAGTTGGACAATGACAAGTACGCCATTGATCTTAGATTAGTTGTACTGCCATAGTGGGCGTGATACACTCCATCGGTTAACCAAGTTTAGAAGCTTAGCAGAAGCTTGGCGCCAGCCTTCTGGGGCCGACCGAGGAGGCATGGTTTTGTCCGCAATTTTTCGCCAGTTTTTCGCTGAACTTCTAGTCATACTTCTCAGTTTGCAGACCGGGGTTGTCCGCAGCCAAGACTTTGCCGGCTCATCGCGCTCTCGCAGTGGCTATGCTTCGCTGCCCGTAACGTCCTCTCCCGCTGCCGCTTCCGAAATTGCAACCGCCCCCGCGGTTTCCGCCGGAAAAGCTTTCAGCGTGGCTGCCAAGCCCTCTAGCATTATCCCGGCGCCCTTGTTCAAGTCGAAGTATGTACCGGTAGGTCCAGAAGATCCAGCGGACCCCTACATCATCGCCGAAGCGACCGCGCTCGGCAATAATCCGAGTCAGATCTTCGCTTTCGTGCGCGATAAAGTCGCGATTACATCTTATGTGGGCTCAGTGCGAGGGGCGCGCGGCACGCTGTGGGCCATGGCCGGAAATATGTTGGATAGAGCCAGTCTCCTGGTAGCGCTGCTCGGCGCGGCTGGCTTCACGGCTATCTACGAACACGTCAACATCGCAAACGTTGACTCCACGGTTTATCACAACATCATCAACAGGCTGGTTCCGCAGCCCAGCCAACTGCTGGGATGCATCCCTCCGAACACGAACCTATACGATCCGAACGTCATTGGACCCGCGCAGGGAGGCACCCAGGATTACTATTGGGTGGAGTACGGCCCGAGCAATATCCCGCTCGACCCCAACATACCGGGCGCTCAACCCGGCCAAAGTTTCCAGACTCCCGATTCCAGCTCCGGTTTCACCACCGTTCCTCAGAATCTGCGCCAGGAAGTAACCATCAAGATCAACGCAGAGATCTATAACCAGGCGAGCAGCCTTTTCGGATTCGGCCCCAGCACGACCACGGTTCTTACCCAGACCTACGATGCGTCCGCGCTGGTGGGCAACGTGATCACCGCTGGAAACTTCGTGACGGGCTCTGGCGGCGGCGCGCTGGATTTGACCGCCACCACGTTCACATACACTCCCTACATTCTGATCGGTTCGGGAGGTCCCGACGTAAGCCAGGATTCCATAGTCACCGGGACCCCCTATCAGGAGTTCTTCACCAATTTTCCGCTTTCCAGCCAGATATTGACTGGATTGTTCCTCGAAATCGACGCCGATAACGTCACCTATCAACAAACCGCGTACACGCACACGATCTTCGACCGCCTCGGACCGGCCGCGCGGCAAGGAAACGCTTCCGTACAACTGAATCTGCCTCCGACTCCCGCGCCCGCGGTCACCGATTTCGATCTCACCACGGTGAACATCAACACCTCGCGGCAGCCGACCAGCTCCGTTCAAGCGCAGCAGACCCGGCTGACGAACGCCTACAACGCCTACGAAGCCATCAAAGCGGAACTGGCCTCGGTCCCCACCAGCGGTAAGCTCACCGACAGCCAGCAGGAAACCGTGAATCAGGGCGTGACGCTCGGCAAATATATGACCATCGCTGAGAACGAGCTGATCACAATGGCCTACAATGCGTCGGCCGACGTTCTTGCCTCACAACTCCAGACCGGCTATTTTTCCATTGTCTTTCCCGACTCTCCCCGCCTGACCGTCGCGCAGAGTTCCTACAACAACGGAAACTCCACCGAGATGCTCGATGTGCTCAAGAACGATATGGTCGTGATCTCGGCGTATGGCCAGAACGTAAACGCGCCCTACCAGGAAGAAGTGGAGCGCGGCATTCTCGAGTCGCTGATGGAAAGCACTATTTTGAATCAGGTTACCGGCCAAACCGCGACTGGCATTGGCGACGTGTTCGGCGCACTCGGCAATCCGAACCTGCTCACCGTGGTTGGCCCCGCCATGGGATCGATTCCGTCCAATCCGGACGCGCTCTCCAGCACCACTCTGTCGGCCAACGCGCAGACGTTGATTTTGGATGACGTACAGAACGGCCAGGTGGTGATCACACCTAACCAAATGGTGACAGTGAACGGCGCCACGACTGTAGGATGGTGGGAAACCGATCCGAATACGGGCCACACCATTAGCCATTTCGTCGACGGCGGGCATCAGGCGATCATCGAAGATGCGGACCTTGAACTTACCCTCGAAGTCTACAACGGAATTGTGGCGGAGGGCATCGGCAAAATTGAAGGGTGGGGACTAACCGGGATTGCCTACGCAGCCTCCGTTCTCACCCTGGTTTCCGAACCTGATAAGGATACAAAGGAGCTCGAGGTTGGAAGCGGCGCAGGCGAAGTCGCGCAATTCATGCTCATTTTCAACAAAGAGATACTCCTCCTCAAAGCTATCGGAGGCCCCACCCCACCCAACGGCCTTAGCCTTATCGGTGAATACGTGGGCGGGCTCGCTGAAGGAATCGAGAACGGCGAAGAGTGGGTGAAGGCGAATTTGCCGCTCGATCCCCCGGTCGTGGACTTCGTTACAACTCCGCTTGGTCCAGTCCCCACGTTCACTTCCGGCACAACGGCCGGCGTCCACTTGGGAAGCGTCACGGTGGACCCGACTTACACCATGCCGTTCAATGGCAACCAGCTTCCGTTCGTATTCGATCTGCCTATTACAAACACCGGCCCCAGCACGGACATCTTCAACATTGGCATCAATGCCATCTCGCCAGGATTCCAGGTTTACCCGAGTATCGGTTCCCTCACGCTGCAAGGTGGACAAACCGGAATGGTCAATGTTTGCGTCGTGCCAAACGACTTAACTGGGGACTCGATCCCCGCAGTCGGAACCGGCATAAATTATTCGGTGAACGTAACCAGCGCCACCAACTCTAGCGTGACCGCTTCCACACAGCCCAGCTTCAGTTCTCCGCCTCTGGCCTCGATTGGCATGTCCATCGATCCGCTCACCCTGTCGGTGGCGCCAGGTGGAAGTGTCTCCGCAAATCTGAATGTCAGTGCGGTGGGAAATGTCGCGCCAGGGCCGGTTACGTTGACCGCCGCGCCTCCCACTGGAATCACGGTCGGCGGCCTGACGTCGCCTGCCAGCCTGCCGCTCGGCGGAATCGCTACGGAAGCATTGTCCTTTGCGGCCGCCGCCGGTTTGGCGAACGGTACATACAACGTGCCGTTGACTGCCTCCTACACGCCCTCGGGCGGAACGGCGCAACAGTTTTCACTGAGCGTGCCGGTTTCAGTGTCATCCGTCGGCACATGCGCGGTAACCGCCGCTTCGGCAGCCACACAAGTGAGTAAGTCTAGCCTGGCATCCGACCTGGCTCAGCTCGCCATCGACATGAATAATGCCGCCTCCGCTCCGTCTAACTCCGCTCTGGTCAACCGCGTGGTCGGGGACATGACCTTCATGATTAGCGGCGAACTGACGGCATCGTATTTCCAAAACTTAGTACCAAGTCTCACGTCGGCCACAAATGCCGTAGCTTCCGCAACTCCCGCCACGCTGCTTACTGCGCTGACCAATCTGAACACTTTGCTATGTTCCCTTGGCAACTTGTTGACTCAGGTTAATACCACGAGCACCAGTATCGCTTTGGCCCAAAGCAGCACGCTCTTTGAAACGGGCGGCGCCACCGGCCCGAATCAACCCGCCCAATGGTCTATTGTGCTCACCAACAATTCACCGACTTTGCAGGTTTACACGCTGAGCGTCACGGGCGTGCCAAGCGGAGTAACATCCCAGTTCAGCCAGCCTACCATTACGCTCGGACCCTCCGGCAGCGGAAATAACACTTCGTATAACGCAGTCACGCTTACGCTGACGCCGGGCGCGACGTTCAACCAGCCGTTTTCCTTCAATGTAGTCGCGACACCGCAAGGTGCGCCTAATTTCGCAGTTTCGGCGCCCGGTACGCTGCTGGTGCGGCCGGAAAGCATTTACGTCGATCAGGTCACGGCGACGCCGCAGTCCGCCAATCCGGGGACGCCCGTTACTATTACGGCGCGCCTTTTCGCGGTCGTAAACGAGCAAATCGACACCTATGCCGTCCTGAGCATCACCGATCCGAATGGGCACGTATTGTGTTGCGGATATCAGTCGAATCAGATCGTCCTCAGCCCGTCGTCCACCATCCAAACCGTTACGTTCGGTCCCATCGCCACGACTAGCTTCATCGATGGTGTCTATTCGCTGTCGGTACAGAGCCAAAGCGGGGGTATCCTGCAGAGCAACACGGCCACGGGATCGCTGCTCATCGGCGCGCCACTATCCGGCGTGCTCACCGCGACTCCCTCCACCGTGCCTCCTGGATCGAGCACCGTGCAGGCAAGTCTGACCATCAGCCGCGACAGCGTTACAAATCCCGTCTCCACGCTTATCGGAAGCGTGCCGGTGAATGGAGTGCCGCGCAGCATGGTGCTGTATTCCAATGCTGCCGTCACGGAAAACGGCGGCCCGCAACAACTCGCCTATGTCTGTTCGGATTCCCAGGTGAATATCGTTGATGTCAGCACTCCTGCCAGTCCGAAAGTCCTCAGCACCTTCGCCAGCACTCTGCTGACCGAAAGCGGAGCCGCCGCCGGATTCACCGGGGTTAGCTGCGGAATCTACGGCAGCGACCTGATCATGGGTTATAGCCGCGAAGATGGAAATACTTCGAGCAGCCCCACCGCCGTTCCCACCTATTTCGCGGTCTTCAGCCTGGCCAATCCCTTAGCGCCAGTGCAAGTGGGAAGTGTGACGAGCATCGATCGGCCGGACAGCGCCGGCGGCATCTATATCCTCGGCTCTTCTGCCCTGCTCTTTCAAAACGACGTTCTATATAATCCGTACTCGGACTTTATCTTCCAGCAGAACGGCGACGTCTGGTCGCTCAACCTGACAAACGCGCCTACCACGGGAAGCGTCGCATTCCTGAGCGATCTTTATCCTTGCGGCGGCATCAATACAACGACCAACGCCTGTAACGACGGAGTTACGGTCGACGGAACCTTCGTTCCCAACAGCCAATATACCGGCGGCCCTTACGCGGTCCATCCCGGCACGGAGGTCAACAGCACCACGGCCTATTTCGCGTCCAGCAGTTCCAGCGGCGGCAATATCGAGGAGCCCGGCAGTCCGGCTTTCGATGGGCAACTGGTGGTGGTGAACGATTCGAATCCGTCTGCATTGAATATTGTGACAAAAGTAGACGTCCCGCAAGCGGCGTATCTGACAGACGTCGCCGTGCAAGGAAACATCGCGGTGGCCGTGGGCGACAGCACCGGCATATACGACATCAACTCCGGATATGTCGGCACCCTGGTGATCGCATCGTTCAACATCAGCAACCCGCAAAGTCCAGTGCTTTTGAATACCGTGGTCACGGCGCTCACCGACAAGGGGGGCGCCACCATCGTTCCGCTCGGCAATAATACATTCGCCGTGGGCGGGACCTCGAACAACGGTACCGGCTCACTGGTGTTAGTGGATGCGTCCACTCCCACCGCGCTGCGCTATGTGCCTTACACCGCGCTCTTCGTCGCCAGCCCGGAAATTGCGAATCCGCCCTACTTCTACACGTTGAGCGGCGTGCCCAGCGCCACCACGAACCAGCTCTCCATCTTCGAGCTCAGCACCATCAATGGCCCGCAGCTTTCGGTGTCTTTACAAATTCCCACCACTGGCAATGCGTCGCTGGTTGCCGGCTCATTCAATCAAACGCCCACTAGTTCGACGGCCAGCACGGGCTATACCACGTATGTCTGGAATCAGCCGAGCCTGAATACGATCACGTTCAATATGAAACTAAACGGCGTGAATCCCGGCGATGTCACCACGCTGGTCAATGGCGGCGCCATGAATTACACCGCGCCGACCATCGGTGCGGGAACCATCCAGCTTAGTCCGCTGAGCGTGCTGACCCAGCACATCCTGAGTATCTCGCCGGTCACCCAAAGCGTAAACGCTCCGGGAGTCACTGCGAATTACACCGCCACAATCACCAACCCCACCACGGTGTCTCAGACGTTCAACCTGTCTGTCCTCGCGCCGCCGGGTTGGACCAGCGTGGTTCAGCCGAGTATCGTAGTCGCCGCCGGCGGCAGTCAGAACTTCAACGTCGCCGTAACGCCCCCGCTCAATACGCAGAACAGCGCTAGCTTTAACGCTGCGGCGAACAGCGTCAGCGGTCTTTCCGATTCAGTGCCCGCTCAGTTGAATGTCAACAACATCGGCAACTACGAAACAACCTTGGGCGGAAATAACGGGGTAACCTATGTCAGCTTCACGGCCAGCGTCTCACCCAGCCAAGTGACCGCTGGACAGGGGGCCATCTCACAGCCGTTTAGTATCTCGATCACCAACACCGGGAACAACGTTGCCACCATCCAGTTAAGCTACCCCACCAACTTACCGAGTGGTTGGTATGTCAACGGCTATGCGCCCGCCTACTATGTCACCGTCCAACCCAACACCACTTCGGTGATCTCGGAAACACTTGGCCTCCCAGTCGGCGTCACGCCCGGCCCTTATCAGATTACAATTCCCGTAACCGATTACCAGGCCACGCAAAATGTGACTGTCACCGTGAACGTGGCGGCAGCCGGCATTGCCGGGTACATCACGCCCAACGTCGGGCCGCCCACGGCCAACGAATTCTCATTGAACCTGACCAATCAGGGCAGCGCCACGGACACTTACAATCTCTCGGTGGTGGGACCGCTGGGGCAGGTGGCAACGATCGAGTCTTCCACCGGCCCCATTGCCGCCAAAGCGGGTTCGTACAACATCCCCATTACCCTGAAACCGGTGAATTATGTGATCCCGGCCAACACGCAGCTGGAGATCAAGGCGGTATCAACCAACAATCCGAGCGTTCAGCTTTTGGCGACGGCAACCGTCCAAGTGCCGCAGACCAAAAGTGTCACTTCGGCCATCGTGCCTTCGCCCATCAGCGTCAGCACGAATCCGGGTACGGCGAACCTTCTCTTCGAGGCCACCAACACGGGGAACGTCCTGGATTCTTATTCGGCCCAAATCACCGGCACAACCGGGCCAGTAACAGCGTCGCTGTCCTCTCCGGCATCGCCGTTCTACGTAACGCCGCTCGGCACCGCGCAGATCCCGTTGAACGCCAATGTCACCGGCTCCGGAAAGAGCACGGTAACCGTGGCTGTGACTTCGCTCACCTCGCCCTCGGTGACATCCAGCTCAACCGTCACCATTAACGGTCCCGCGGCGCAGACGCTTCCATCGGCGAATGCGGGGACTGGCGGAAACATCCCGTTGCATCGAATCGCGATTCTTAACGGATCGGCCAGTGCCGATACGAACACGCCGCCACTCACACTCAGCTATGTCTGGATCTTGGTCTCGGTTCCTACCGGCAGCGCCGTCACCACAGCTTCGATCCGCTTCCCCACTTCGCCCGAGGCGGTCTTTATGCCGGATGTCTTGGGCGCCTATACATTCAAGCTCACTGTCACGACATCGGTGGGACCGTCCAGCGCGAACGTGACCTACAAGGCGCAGATCTTTCCGCCAGTGGCGGTGCCCGGCAAGCCGCAGAATGCCGAAAAGGGGAAATTTGTGTTCCTCAATGGCAAGGATTCCTACGATCCCAACAGCCTGTCGATCACGTTCGCCTGGACGTTCGCCTCGCTGCCCAGCGGCAGCGCATTGACGGCGGCCAGCCTGCTGAACGCCACCACGCCCAAGCCATTCTTCACGCCCGACGTCAATGGCGTGTATACGCTGCAGCTCATCGTCAACAACGGAACGCTGTCCAGTACGCCCGAGACGGTTCAGGTTACCGCCGCGACCGGTAGTCTTCCACCCAATGCCAATGCCGGCTACGATCAGAACGCGCTGGTCAACCAGACCGTCACGCTGAACGGATCGAACAGCTTCGATCCGAATTCGCCGCCTCTTTCGTTCACCTCTCTCTGGACTATCAAGAGCGTTCCGGCAGGGAGCGCATTGACGAACGCGCAAATCCTGGACGCCGCCACGGTAGGGGCCCAATTTGTCCCGGATGTGGCGGGCGCTTACGTGCTGGATCTCCGCGTGACGAACACCGTGGGCGCGAGCAACGATACCGTCACGGTGAATGCCTTCACCGGCTACATGCAAGGCTATTTGAACGATGTCCCGCCGAACGCGTGGGCTGGAACGCTCCAATACGCCATCCCCGGCAGCACGCAAGTCAGCCTGAATGGCTCGGGGTCCGCCGATCCCGACAACGGTCCGCTGTCTGTCAGCTATAACTGGTGGCTGAACGCGCTACCCGCGTCGAGCGCGGCAACGCTAACGAATCCAGCCACCGAAACGCCCCACTTCATACCGGATCTCACCGGCTACTACATTCCGCGCCTGGAGGCGTCCGACGGGTTTGCTTCCGGCTTCTCCAATGTGCTGATCGTTGCTGCTCAGAAATGCGACGCGGATGCCAATGGAGTGATCAACCAGATCGATATTGATCTGATCACGGCGGCACTCGGTCAAGCCGCTCCACCGAACGATCCGAGCGATCCGCTGGGCGCTGGCACGGTGACGCAAGCGGATCTGTCGTATTGCGAGGCGCTGATCACAACGTCGCTGCCGAACGCAGGCTCGAACCCGCCGTCGTTGACCTTCACGGGCGCGGTGGGAACAACTCCGAATTCACAGACGCTTTCAGTGACCTCTAGCGGAGCCAGCTTTAGTTTCACCGTGGGTACGGATTCGGCTTGGCTAACGGCCACTCCCGGCTCGGGCGATACCGCGAGCAACACGATCACCGTGTCGGTAATCACCACCGGCCTCACCGCGCAGACATTGAACGGGAATGTCATCATTACTTCATCTGGAGCAGGCAACAGCCCGTTCAAGATACCGGTGACGCTCACGCTGGAGGGCACGTCTATCCTTGCGATCTCGGGAACTCCGCAGATCGCCGATTTGGGTGTCCAGTTCGGGACCGCGTTCCAGGCCACCGTCAGCGATACCAACGGCCCCGTAAAAGGCGCCACGGTCACGTTCGCTGCCCCATCTACGGGCGCGAGCGGAACTTTCCCCGGAAAGCTTACGTCCGCCACGGCGGTCACCAATAATTCGGGAATCGCCACGGCGCCAGCCTTCACGGCCGGCAGCACGGCGGGCAATTATACTCTTACCGCGACCGTAGCCGGCGCCGCGTCGGCCGCTAACTTCGCGTTGACCAATGCAGTCGCGGGTGCCACGACGCTCGGAGGATTGATCGGGCTCAAGTCTGGACCGGCCAGCGCCCGTGTATGGCCTATTGAGGTGGTGAACAATGGCAAAGGGTCCGCCCTAAGCACCGAGCTTTCCAACATCACGATGGTGCAGACCAACGGAGCCGCCTGCACGCCGGTCATCACAACTCCGATACCTGTGCAAGTCGGCAACATTGCGCCGCAAGCGAACGCGACGGTCGATGTCACCATCGATTTCGCGGCATGCGCTTCCACCGCCGCGTTCAAAGTAACAATAGATGAGACGGCGAATGACGGCGCGGCAACTGGAACGATCGTTCGCTTAAATCAATTTCAGTGAGGAATTATAAACGGAGGAACTAAATGCTAAGAACGTTTTATATAATCGCAGTCGGATTTTTGCTCATTTGTATTAGCGCGATGGCTAATCCTGTGCTCACATTAAGCCCTACGGATGGGACCGTGTCGGGACTGCCCGGAAGTACCGTCGGATGGGGTTTTACTCTCACGAGTGACAACCCAAATGACTATTTGCTGGTGGTCGACTCCGATTTCTGCGAAAGCGGCCAGCCCGTGACCGGGCCTTGCTCACAGGCACTCGGCACTTATAACGATTTCATCGCGAGCAACGGGACGGTCGTTTCACCGGACAGCGAAGTCAACCAATCGTTCGACGCCACTGGAACCGGCGTGGGCGAGTACGCCATCAACAGCACCGCAACTCCCGGTCAAATCGATGAAGGTTATCTCGAAGTAGTCTATAACTTGTATAGCGGTGATCCCTTCACCGACCCTGACGCCACTCCGGTCTCCGGCGACCTTTTCCTCACCGCTGCCGCCCAGGTCGTTGTTTCCGGCGCCACCACCGTGCCCGAGCCCCGTCTTCCAATTTTCCTGGGATTCGGTATCGCGACGCTGGCCGCATTCGACGCGGGATCGAAACTGAAAGCCCGGATCAAGTAAGTGTCATTGCGAGGAGAAAATAAACGGCCTCAGGCCCTGGCCTGTCCTATGCCAACGGTTCTGGTCGTTCCAGGCCAGCCGTGCGGGCGCCACTCAGTGCGTCGGGATTGATTCATCCGAGACTTTTGTGCGCGAAGCACGAGCAATCGCGATTCTGCTGGGCATCAAAAACTGTCAGTTCCAGTCCCGGTTACTCGAGACTGAACCCTGGTGGGAGGAGGGGTTCAACCGGAAATCACGTTGATGCTTGGTCTCTTTTATCACCTCGTGGATTCGATCTTCGTGCTACGAAAAGCGGCAAGTCTCACCTTGGAAACATTGGTGGTTGATACCGATATCCTCCCAGGCGATGGCTCCTTCCTGGCAGTGGTGCCAAGAGATCCCGACGAACCGACGACCCGCGGATCCAATTTGGTCTCAAATCTAAGGGTTGTGCCCACCAGGCAGGCTCTGTTGAGCCTCATCGCGGACGCTGGATTTGAGGATATGGAATGCCTTGATCCAGATCCCCGCATGCCACCTGAATACCTCAGCGGCAGGCGGCTAAGTGTCATTGCGAGGAGAAAATAAACGGCCTCAGGCCCTGGCCTGTCCTATCACCGAAAAAACATCGCTCTGAATGCTCACGCCCTTGCCCGCCAGTTGCTCGGGCGCCATGTACGCAGGCGTGCCCGCGTGGGAAGTGAGGCGACGATCCTGGGCTACGTGCTGGCGCACGAAATTGCGCACGTCTTACAGGGGATCGCGCGCCATTCCGCGACGGGAATCATGCGGGCGCGCTGGACCGATAATGACCTCAGACAGATGGGTATCAGAGTGCTAGCGTTCACTCCCGAGGACGTCCAATTGATCCGGCGCCTTCTCGCACACCGTGATGCGTCGGCGGGTTGTTCCGAACTGCTGAGTGCCAAGCTCTGAAGCCTGCGGCCACTTGTGTCCAGTCGGGAGTGTCACCCTTTCAAGGAGCGAAGAACACCTGGCAGCGCACAGAAAAAGTCCCCTCGAAG
>Ga0182015_10005303_pt1 | contig 13457 bp, 11 predicted proteins | sample 712P3MmetaG_FD_120478 | JGI IMG/M metagenome (GOLD analysis project Ga0182015, IMG submission 120478) | Permafrost microbial communities from Stordalen Mire, Sweden - 712P3M metaG | ecosystem: Environmental > Terrestrial > Soil > Wetlands > Permafrost | place: Sweden: Stordalen | collected...
CACCGCAGGTTGCGACAGCCCATTTCAAGGAGAGCATTCACAACTCTTCGGCCGATAAAGCCCGCCGCTCCGGTCACAAGGATGCGATCGTTTGGCTCGACAATCAGAGAACCTGGGTCAGGAACATTCATTGATCTACGCATTCTTTCTAGGTGGTAACGTACGGCTCTTTTACGGGATTAATACCCACAAGACCGAGCAATATGCCGAGATGGTCGCAAAGCCGGACCAGGAGACTCATAAATTTGCCCTGACCCATCAGAAGAGCGAACGGCAGAGCCAGGATATAGGCAGGAGCAGCCACAGCAGACTTAAGCACGTCGCGGATGGCGAAAGTCGGATGAGACAAAGAAGTGTAGCCTCGCAGTAGCGCGCGCTTAAGCAACAAAGATCGTTTCCAGCGGATGGGCGGTACAGTTTCATATGCCACCGCTTCATCGCACCAGATGAAGAAATATCCCTTCTCGATCATCCGCCGAAAGAAGTCCTGGTCTTCTGCGGTGCGAAACTCAGGTCTGAATGGCTGGCTCTCACCCGCGAATACTTCCCGCCTCAGCAGCGTGTTTCCGGTGCGCCCTTTCGGCCAATCGATAACGAAGCCGGTGGGATAGGTTGGCCGGGCGTAGAACTTTCCCTTCACTACCCAGTCGGGTGGCGGTTCAGCGAAGCGCGGGTGTACCGGACCAAGAGCTCCATAGGCGTTGAACTTGTTACAGGCCTCAAATAAGGTGAGGAGCCAGCGCCGAATCGGCGACTCGTCGTCATCGATGAAGACAACATAGTCACCGATGGCATTCTCAATTGCTTTGTTCCTGGCCAGCGCGATATTCTGCCGCGGTTCGATGAAGTAATCCACACGAAACGACTGCTGCGCCCGGAACTCCGACACCACTTGCTCGGCCGAACCTTGCCGGTCATTGTCCACAACTAGAACCGAATAGCTGAACAACCCACCTGTTTCCTGCTCGCGGAGATCATCGAGCAGGCTCTGCAGCATCTCGCGGCGCCGAAATGTGCAAATGCAAATCGTGATGTGGCTTGTTGAGACTGTCATGAGAATGAGCCGGATTGTTTCGGAAGTAGCATCGCGAGTCCCGGCACCGCCGACCCGTCGCGCAGGACAGAATGCTCTGCTTTGTGGACCAGGGGTCCGGATGCGTATGCCTCGGCGTTTGACTCTTCTTCCTCAAAAGGCTCCTCAGCCTTTGCGTCCCAGGCGGGTCGTTTCAACACTGCTTTTCTGGCCGGCCGAGGAGGGTTCATCGCGAAAAGAACGAACAGAAACCAAAACTCGTGCGTACCTTTGAGATAGCTCGTCTCCGTAATATTGTTAATGACAATGCTCAGTAACAGGGTGATGCGCAGGCTTGCGAACTGGAAATCGGTCTCGAGATGGGTGAGGGCGCCAATGAACGCATTCACGATAATGGCGAGCATCAGTGCCTCACCGACCGCACCTAGTTCTACATAAACATCGAGATAGCCGTTGTGTCCTTCCTCAGGCCGCCAACTTGGAGTCTTCCGGGACCAATTAGGCATAGGATACATATCGTATCCAGGAGGTCCCACCCAGTAGGCGCCCATCCCGACGCCGAGGATGGGATGTTTGGCGGTGTTGTTGAGGACATCGGTCCAGATCAGCGTGCGATCTGTAAACGTCATATCGCGGCCCGTCGCGTCAACCACGATCTGAACGGGCGTCGTGTCGAATGCCTCAAATGCGAGAAACACGAACGGAGCCATGAACGCGGCGACCATCGCTCCCCCGAGGACGATCCGCTTGGCCCGTGCCGATCTTTTCTTAATGAATTGCAAAGCGATGAGAACAACCGAACAAGCCAGAAATCCAACGATCGATGTGCTGCTATGCACGTTCTTCGACCCGTGTAACAGGAAGAGGGACATGCCCAGGATCAGGATTTCCAGCAAGACGCTCCGCAGAATTCGTTTCGTCTTCCTTCCAGGCCAGTCATGAAGAATATCCCAAAGAAAGAACAAGCCGCCGCACATTGCAGCCTGGCCCAGACTGTTCTTGTCCGTGGAGGTCCCGATCCACTCCTCAAAAACACCGTCCCAGCTGTACACCACGCCGATATTTCTGAGGTACCTGATTGCGTAGACGGAGAGGGGAATGATCAGCCGGTACACGCGTTGCATCAGAGCCCGCACCGCGCCCAGAGGGTCTCGTTCAGTGAGTACCACCAGCGCCATCTCGAGCGCGCCCATGGAACGAAAGCATCTGCGAACCGTAATTCCTGGGAAATTCGACCAAAGGATACTCAACGCCATATAGGCGAAGAGCGCCACGATCCATTTGTTGTTCGTGAGAAGCCTTTTAGTTTGATTCCATCGCAAATGGAGCACATAAAGTCCAAGCACCATCAGCGAAATCATCAGCACCCGGTCGACCGGACTGCCACCCAAGTCCGCATTCGTTGCGGGCGGTCTGTCCCAGGCCATCCAGGTTGAGAGCTCGCGAGTACTGGCGAAGAACAGCCAGATAAACGGAAGCCAGAGCCATTTGGAGGGTTTGTCGGCCTTATGAACGGCCGCTTCGGACCTCGCAATTACTGGACTGGAACGGGCTCGAACTTTGTTCAATTTGATCCCATCGGTGAAGCGCGGCGCTCAGGCCAAAGCCGGACGCGGTTCGCGGACCGCTTCCTGACAGTTACCTGATTTCCTTACTGAGTCATACCGTTTCGTCCAGCTTGCATTAGCCAACCGAACCAGGATGAGCAAGCGCGTGTTTCCTTTTCGCGGTCCGCCACCGGTACAAGGCTACCAGGAAGATCAGGACTACGGAGCCTTCCGCACTATGGTTCCAGGTGCTCCGGTTCGCGACGTACGAGCGAACGAACCAACGCCCAGGACCCGATCGCGTTACTTCATCGTCGCGAAAGTCGGACAGGTGACGAAGGACCGCAACGCGCAACGAACTCTTCGAGATATCTACCTTGGTCAAAACCAGGTCGTTTTGATAAGTAACCGTAATTACTCTGGTCGCACCGGCTTGAATCGGAACCTCTATCCGAAGGTAGCCATTCTTGAAGTCGTATGCCTGCGCCCGGCCATCCAGCGTTACCTTGAATGGGTCCGCACCATCCTCCAGCTTATCCAGAAAGAAAACTGCATCGTGCCCATGAGTATTTGTCAGGCTCACCGTCGCTGAAAGCAACTGCACATCATAGTTGCCGTCGTCACGAAGCCTCTCGAGGTAAAGGTGCTGCGCAATAAATCCTGCGCTTCGCCACTGCGTGTCAGGCTGCAGACGATTTACTTCATCGGCGAGCGGATTGAATGCGCCGATTCCATCAGCGAAAAACGGCTGATGACAGTAGAAGAATATTGGGTTGCCAAGGAATGCGTCCATGGCGAGGAGCCATTCCGGGATAGGATGCTCGGCGGAATAACGACGGACACTGGGAAAGTCTGCAAACGCCAGGGTTGCAGGACGCAGCGCAAACGCAGGATCGGCTGGGGCGGTAGCATCCGACGGAATGTTCTCGGCGTTGATGGTCGCCCAGTAGTTGTATTTCTTCAGATTCGCCAGCGTGCCCTGTGGAGACATCTTATGCGGAAACACCATCACCGGATCGAAGGGCAAATCGGTTCGCTGCTGGAACGCCGCCATCCGGGCCAGCCCCTGCTTCATATCTGTAATCTGCCCTGCCAGTGGCTTCGACGTGAACGGTCCGAACTCCTGGTGATCGTGATTATCTCCGTGGATGCAAATCGAATATCTATCCGGATGTTCGCGAAACAGGGCGACCACCGGGGCCTGGCTTCGATCGAAATTCCACGGAATAAATGCAATCGTCGTGTGGAAGTTGTGCTGCTGCATTTCTCGCAGCAGGTCGTTGTATTCGACATGGCCGTACGGCTCCCGGAGCCAAAGATCGTCGATGGTCAGATTCGCGTAGTGTCCCGGGCTATGCCATGCGTGTTCCCCAGCGGCGTGCTGAAGAAAGATGAGCTGGGGCGCCAGGGCTGGGAAGACGAACGGACTGCCGAGTTGATCTGCCGGAATGCTCGCGTCAGCCGCCCCGGAGGTTGTCGCAAAAAAAATGGGGCGCCCGGCGACGATGGCGAATGCGAATACCGGATACCGATCGGTCCCCTCGGTAGCCGCAATCAGCCAGTGAGCCGCGGTCGGCTGGCCGATCTTCAGATACGGTACGCCGCCTTCACTGAGTGGAAGTTTGGTTCCGCTCAGCTGACGCGTAATTTCACTATCCGACGCGACCTCATAGGATGCATTCTGCCCAGCAGCCCAACGTTTCGAGCCACTGATCGCGCCGCCGGACCATTTTTGGAGAGCAACTGGATCGGTCTGCTCGGTAATGCCCGCAATCATCACGGGCTTTGCGTGCCCGGGTCGAGCGGCCGCCGCCAGAATCCGATCTCCATCGGTGGTCTGAAGGGCGCTCGCCGTAAGGACAATTGCGATGGTCTTTGAGTCATTGATCGCGGCGATTGCTTTCGCTGTGTCGCCGCCGCCGCTGAGGAGGACGACGTTCACGTCCAGACCGTACACCTTCGCAGCTGCCTCAACCTGCTGCTGCGCGTAGTGCTGACCAGGCTGCGCATCGACATACAGTACGTCGCTGCAATATCCAGACATGGTCGCCATCCACACCAACAGGATGGCTACTGCAAAGTGATAGTTACGAAAACGGAGCATGCTACTTTTCTGGCTCACTTCCATTGACCTGACTTAGGCGTGATGTTCGGCGCGCTGCGGCAAGCCGCTGTCCGGGCCCGTCATCAGTTGCAGGTAACGGTCGGCCTGTGCCTGCGGGCTGTATTTCTGATAGAACCTCGACGCAGCTGCTGCCTGACGTTCACGCTGGTCCCTGTTGTTGAATAACTCCACAATCGCGTCCGCCATCGCATCCACGTTCTCGGCCTCGTAAAAGCGAAGCATCGTGTCGTCGAAGTAGTAGCTGATCACCTCGAGACGGGGGGCAACTACGGGGACTCCGAGATACACATATTCCAAAAGCTTCACCGGTAGCATGTACTTGTCGCAGGCCAGATTGTGACGGTTCCCGATAATCCCAAGATCCATACCGCACACCATCTCTGGAATCTTCTCGACCGGGAAAAAGGTCCCACTGAAATGAGCTTTCCCCTCAAGACCGAGTTCCGACAGCAGAGCCAGGGCATCGGGGAGATAGTCGCCCGCTCCGTAGACCCACAACTCTACCGGAACCCGCGTGACTGCCTTGGCCACGGCACGAAGAATCAAGTCGATCCCCAGGCGATGCGCAATGGTTCCGTGGTACACGATACGAAACGCGCCGGTCTTCTTCGGATTCGTGACAGGGCGGAACAATTCTATATTGGGCAAATTCAGCAGGACGGTAATCTTTTTCGCCGCGACGCCGCAGTGCTGCACCAGATAATCGCCTTGATTGTGATCAGCGCAGAAGACGCGGTTGGCCAGCAACGCTGAGATGCCCTGTTCGAGTCGCAGAATCTTCACCGGCAGGGCGTTTTCCGTGACGTCGAACTTGGCCATGTAGTTGACCATCATGAGGTCGTGCACATCCAGCATAATTTTGGCGCCCAGCAATTTTGGCACAAGCGCCGCGAACACCAGCGCGTTGGGCATGTTGTGCACATGAACTACCTGATAACGATGCCCAAACGAACGGCGAGTAAGGAAAAAGGCGGACTTAAGAAAGAATTTCAGGTACGACCAGACATACATCAGCGTACTGTCGCCCTGGTATTTCTCCATGATGCGGAACGTCGTCCCGGATCCGCGCTTTTCGACAGCGGCCTCGCCATCGCAGCGCAGGGCGATCACGTCCACCTGGTGTCCATGGTCCTCGAGCGTTCGCACATAGTTCTTGATTCGGGCGTCGTTGATGTAATGCGCGTACGCCAGCATGCAAACGTTCATTCGGCCACCAATGGGGAGTTTTGCGGTTCCGGTCTTCGAACCGGTGTCAGCTGCCTGTACGTCAACCGACATGGCGATATAGAATCCGTCCGGTCATCTGAAGGAGAGAATCGGGCATTACGGAGAACAACTGCTTCACTAACTCCCGCCCACGGCCTTTCGAGGGGGCGCGCATTTCCTTCCGCGACCACCGCTGATAACTCAGCATGAAAGACTTCGCGCCGAGACGATCCTTGAATTCGATCAAACCCTGGTTGTCTTCGTCGGAGCGGCCGAGGTCAAGGCAGGTGAGTCCGGCTTCCTTCGCCTCGCTGATCGTTTTCCAGAAGAGGAGTGGCGTACCGCCCATATTCTGAGACGCCTGATCCGAAGCGCCATACTTATAGACCATTACTTTGCCATGCTGCAGAGTCAGAATGCTCGCGACTTCCTTGCCGTCCTTGAACACCACCCGAACACTGAGCTTGTCGCCCATGCACTCAGCAAGGTTGCTGAACCACTCCATCGGCTGGGGTGGCAGTTGGTGCTTGCGCCGGGTCTGGATCATCAGACGATAGAAAGCTTCCATGAGCGGTTTCGTGTTACCGCTCTGATATTCGAGTTGCTCACGCTCTGCTCTACGCACTTTCCGCTGAACGCAATCCTTATGAAGAGCCTTATAGAGACTGTCCAGGCTCGGCGAAAGGTCGAGCATATGCATGTAGAACGGAGGACAATCAGCGGCCCCATCCACGGCAGCGGCAGCTTGCTTTTCCAGCGGCCTCAGCTCCACATACTGCCATTTGCCGGCGTCGACCAGCTTTCTCAACACGTCGAATAGAGCAAGAGCGGAGTCTTCTGTGTCCAGCAATGGCTCGCAATGATCGGAGAATGGCAGGGACACCATGCGCCGGCCAGTGAGCCAGCTTTTGATCTGGCACAGCACAATGCCGTTCGTCAGAGCGGTTCCGGGTGCAGAAGTTGTATAGACCACCGGGGTGTATCCGTAGGTGCGGCGGATGGCCTGCAGCCAAGGCACAGTATGGAAGACAGAAGCCGACTCGTGGTGATTAACAAACTCAGCCCAACGGGGGTCGCGCAGCGGATCAAGGGTATAAACCGTCACAGTTGTTTTCTTCTCCGCATTAGTGCGCAGCAGTGCCATGGGCGACTGGGGTTAGACAGCTGGATTCCCCATCGAGCAGAGGCGACCAGCTGTGATCATTGAGTTGTTGCATCGAGGATCGGAACAGGAAACGCGCGTGCCGGGCAACGAAAGGCATGAACGAGAGTGCGAAGCCGATCCACGATTTAACGAACATCCCGTTGGTGCGCAGCGATTGCACAAAACAACGGCGTGCTCGCTGAAGCTGGCCGGCGCACAACTCACGGCAGCCGAACCCGTAATAGCGATTCGCCGCATAGAAGGAATCACGCCATCCCTGCACCACGCCCGCCACTCCCTGCGGAGGCAACCGCTTCTGCTTCAGGGCGAGGACCCGAGGCAATTCCGCATCGAGATTCTCGGGCTGACCAGAACGCCGCCGCCGGGCGAGTTCTATGAGGATGCCGCGCAACTGCTCCACATACTGATGTCCGACAACCGTGAGGCCGTTGTGGTTCAAGCGGTACGTAACCAGAGGCTCGCAGAGATTGTGCGCCTGCGAGCGTTCCGCAATCCGCAGAACAAAGTCGTGATCTTCCGCAGGCTCGAAGGCTGTCCGATATCCGCCGACAGCTTGCTGAAGAACCTTCCTGAACATGATGGACGAGTGGAGAAAACACCAGCGCTTCATGAGAGCGCGCTGGATAGCCTCGTTGGTCTCAGGAAGGAATGACGTGTAGAGAACCGCGCCGCTCGCGTCAATATTGTCGTAGACGCCGCATCCAACTAACCCCACCGCGGGATGTGCTCCGAGAAATTCGACCTGCCGCTCGATCCTGGTGGGCGCGCACACATCGTCCGCGTCCATGATTGCGATCAGTTCGCCGCGTGCCGCAGCCAGCGCATCGTTGCGAGACAACGACGCACCCAGATTTGTCTGATGCCGGATAATCCGTATGCGCGGATCGTCGTAGCTTTGCAAAATGGCAGACGAATCGTCTGTGGACGCATCGTCGACCACGATCAGTTCGAAATCTGTATAGGTCTGCGACAGAACACTGGCGATCGCTTCGCGCAGGAACTGGGCGGCGTTGTACACCGCCATCACGACCGTTACTCGAGGCATGCATTTGTCCCCGGAGACATGAATTCCTCACCTGTTACTGAGAAATCAATGTGGCGTGGACAAAGCCCAGGATTTCGTCCGTCACTCGAGTTTGCTGTTCTGTCGACAGCTGTGGATACATCGGTAAGGAGAGGATTTCACCGGCAGTCCGCGTGGCTACAGGAAAATCGGTCTCTCGATAGTTCATTCCCTTGTAAGCCTTCTGCAGATGGAGTGGCACCGGATAATGAATGCCCGTGCCAATGCCTGCCGCTTTCAGATGCTTCGCCAGACCTTCGCGATCGGCTGTGCGCACTACATAAAGGTGATAGACCGCACGCGACCAGGAAGGCTCATAAGGGCAGGTGATTGCTTCATTGCCGGCCAGCAGACGATCGTAGTCGGCCGCACGGTCGCGGCGCTTCGCATTCCATCCGCCCAGATGCGCCAGCTTCACGCTCAGGAGTCCGCACTGAACAGAATCCAGCCGGCCGTTGTATCCCTCCATGTCGTGGTAATACTTTTTTGCCTGACCGTGTTCGCGAATCATTTTGATCTTCGCAGCAATGGCTGCGTCGTTGGTGGTAACCGCTCCGCCTTCGCCAAGGGCGCCCAGGTTCTTGCCGGGATAGAAGCTGAAGGCAGCGGCCTGGCCCATGGTACCGGCCTTCATCCAGCGATTCAGCTTGCCCGAAAAATATTCAGCGCCGTGCGCCTGGCAGGCATCCTCAACCACGATGAGGCCGTACTGATTGGCGAGCCGCAGAATGGAATCCATGTCGGCCATCTGGCCATACAAATGTACCGGCACAATGGCCGTGACCGGGCGCTGATTCCGCTTGCTGATCAACTTTCCAGACACGTCGCGCGTGCAACCCTGTTCGAGGAACTCCTGGAGACGCTCGACCGAGATGTTATAGGTGTTCTCGTCGATGTCGATAAACTCAGGCACCGCTCCCACCTGGGAAATTGCCTCAGTGGTAGCGATGAAAGTGTTCGGCACAGTCAACACCACGTCGCCCGGCTCGATGCCGCACGCCCAAAGCGCAAAACGCAGCGCGTCGGTTCCGCTGTTGACGGCAACGGAATGGCTCGTGTCGCAGAACCTGGCGAATGCCTGTTCGAACTCCTCTACCATCGGGCCGCCAACGAATCCGGCGGTGAAGAGAGCGCGACGGAATACGGCAGTCAGCTCTTCTTCCAGTTCAACATGAGGAGTAACTAAGTCGAGGAAGGGAACTTCATTGGATGCGTACATGGGGGGTCCTCTTGGTTTATTCTATGTAACGCAGGATCCTGGCCGGATTGCCGGCCACGATCGAGTTGGGTGGTACATCTTTGGTGACAACGCTTCCTGCACCCACAATTGCGTTCTCACCGACCTTGGTATTGCAAAGAATAGTGACGCCCGATCCGATGGATGCGCCCTTCGCGATAACAGTGCGCTCCACTTTCCAGTCCGCTTCCGTTTGCAGATTGCCGTCCGCAGCGGTTGCGCGCGGATAGCTATCGTTGATGAAGGTCACTCCATGACCGATGAAGACGTTGTCCTCGATCACGACCCCTTCGCAAACGAAGGTGTGACTGGAAATCTTGCAACGTTTTCCGATGGTCGCGTTTTTCTGGATCTCGACGAACGCACCAATCTTGGTTTCGTCGCCGATCTCGCATCCGTACAGGTTGATGAACTTCGCCAACCGCACATTAGCGCCCAACTTAACATCGTCGGCAATACAGTTGAACGTACTCATAGATAGACGAGCGACCCTCTCTTGCTCAGGGATTCACTGGCGGCTTCCAGCATTTTCACGACCCGCAGTCCAGCGCATCCGTCGTTAAACGGGTCTTTGCCGGTGCCAATGCAGTCCACGAAGTAGGTCAGTTCCTGGCGCAACGCTTCAACCTGCTCCAGCTGAGGCGCCCACATATCGCCAGAACGGTAATTCACCAGCAGGTTGTAGAGGCCCTCGCTGTTCGTGATGTTGACGCCCTTGTCGTAGATCTTTACTTTCTCGTCCGCTTCCAGATCGTTCCAGACCAGCATTCGCTTTTCGCCGCCGATCAGCGTGGTGCGGACCTTCACTGGAGACAACCAGTTCACGTTGATGTGCGCGATGACATTCTCGGGGAAGTACAAAGTCATGAAGGCCACGTCTTCGTGGCTGTTCAGATGACATTGCCCGGTCGCGACGACCGCCTCCGGATTGCCGTCGATGACGTAATCCATGATCGACAGATCGTGCGGTGCGAGATCCCACAGAACATTAATGTCGTGCTGAAACAATCCCAGGTTGACGCGGGTGGAATCGTAGTAATACAGCTTCCCCAGAGTTCCTTCTCTGAGCAGCTGGGATATCTTCCGCACGGCTCCGGTGAACAGGAAGGTGTGATCCACCATGATCCTGAGGTTCTTCTGGATGGCAAGATCGATGAGCTGTTCGCCCTGGGCAACATTGCTGGTGAAAGGCTTCTCGACAAAGACGTGTTTGCCGTTCTCCAGCGCGGCCTTCGCCAACTCATAGTGCGTCCACACCGGAGTAATGACGGCGATAGCATCGATGTCGGGCGATTTAATAACTTCCATCGTGTCCGCCGTGATATGGATGCTCGGATAGGCCTTATGCGCACGCTTCTGCGCATTAGGGCTAAGCTCCGCGATGGCCGAAACCTGAGAACCCTCGAGACTGGCGAGGTTTCTAACTACATTGGGTCCCCAGTAGCCGTAGCCGATTACACCGAAATTCACAGGATTGTCACCACACTTTCAGCACTGCTGACAACGGCATGACGCACTGCTCCTAAAGGAGAAGCACAGGGCACGATAGATTCAGGATGGAATTCGCCCGCGCGGGGGCGGACTTCAGTAGGCTCCCTTGATAACCGCACCAGGTGTGCGCAGGAGAATCTTGAAGTCCAGCCAGGGGGACCATGAGATCGCGTAGCGCAGATCGAGACGCACCATGTCGTCGAAACGAACACGGCTGCGTCCGGTGACCTGCCACAATCCGGTTATCCCAGGCTTGACCTGCAGTACGCGACGGCGATGCCAGGTCTGGTAGGCCGCTAACTCGTAGGGTACAGGCGGACGCGGACCGACCAGCGACATATCTCCCCGGAGAACATTGATGAACTGGGGCAACTCGTCGAGGCTGGTCTTGCGCAGAAACTTGCCGATCGGCGTGATTCTTTTGTCGCCGGCCAGCTTGAAAACACCCTCGCCATTGCCGTTGGTCGGAACGCGTTCCGCCACGCCGGCAATTAGCTGCTTCACGTACTCCTTATGGACCGATTCGTCATTGTTGACCCGCATCGATCGGAACTTGAGAAACGTGAAGCGGCGGCCGTACTGCCCGATCCGATCCTGACGGAAAAGAATCGGGCCTTTGGAGGTTAGCTTGACCGCCAGCGCGATGGCCGCAAACAGAGGCAGGCAGACGATCACCATCAGCAGGCTTCCCGCGATATCCATCACGCGCTTTACACGCAGAAGCGCGCGCTGATCGCTGCTCGGGATGAAGAGATCCGGGTACAGAATCGGGTCGCTGGGTCGTCCGGAGCCCTCACCGTCCCAGTCGTCGGGGAAAAAATGGAATGAGAAGGTGATCTGGTTAAACCTCTCAAGCGTCACTTCCTGCTGCAGCGCGGTGCTGACTCTGCCCAGGATCGTGCTCAGAACCGAATTCTTGTCGCTGACGACCAAGCCGGTAAAGATTACGCCGACAGTATTCCGATCCTTATACCAACCGACTACATCGGTTTCCCGCGTGGATGACTGCATCGCTGAGACGATACCGCCGAGGGTCTTATCCAGACCGTCGCCGTTTTGCGTGGCGCCTGCCTCCAGCAACATCAGGAGAAATGGCTCTCTGGAACGCTCCGTCCGTTTCCGTTCGATAGCGATCCGTCGCCGGAATGCCTCTTCGACCAGAACGTCACGTTCCCCGTGTACAGCTGAATCGAAGATGGGGTCTACCATATCTGAAATCTTATTGATCCTTGGCAGCGTCACAACTCGCTCCTCTCTCGAGCATTTATGAATGATCGAACATCAGGTGCGAAAAAATAAATCGTTATCTTAACTTATGGTGTTACTGGCTTATTCGCTTCCGGCTGAATTACTTCACTGCAGTGTGTCCCGGCTTCCGTATGGCCGGGACGCTTTCTACGAATCGGGAACCCGATCCAGCTTCGTCCGTCGCTTCTAAGTCTGACCCGAACCGCCGGCGCGCGGGCTGTAATAGTAATCACTGTGTGGTGCACTGCTGGAGGAATTCAGGATCGCGCCGATGAGTTTTTGCGGATCGATCGCGTCGACTCCCCTCTGCAGCTGGCGTTTCTCGCTTGTTCCCTGGCGCGTCACCAGCAGAATGCCATCGCACAAACGCGACCAGACACTTGTATCAGCCAGCGGCAGAACCGGGGGAGAATCGATCACCACCCAGTCGAACAACTCGGCTAACTGATCCACCAGAACCGTTACCCCTCCCGACTGCAGCACTTCGAGCGGATTGCTCGGCGAGCTGCCTGCCGGCATAAACCAAATTCCGGGACCCTCGAGGAAATAGATACAGTCTTTCAATTCGCGTTCTCCCCGCAGCCATTCACAGATGCCGGGCCGCGGAGCCAGTCCGAACATCGGTGACAGGGACGGCCGCCGGATGTCGCCTTCCAGCAGAAGCGTTCTCTTCTGCGCCCGCAGAGCCAAAGAGCATGCCAGGTTCGCCGAACAGGTACTCTTCCCTTCCTGCGGAATCGAACTGGTGATGAGAACTTTTTTCAGCGGCCGATCGCGGCGCAGATGCCGCAGACGAACGGCGAGCAACCGGAAAGCTTCCGCAGCCGGACTCTCCTTCTCCGAAACGCTGACCAGTCGACCCTGGGCCGGAGCTGAAACCCTCAGGATCTGAAACTGGTCCAGGATCGCTGGACGCTCTTCGGAACTGGGCTGCTCATCAACCGCGGTCGAAGCACTGCGGCGGCCACCATTTCCTTGAGGAGAGGCGGTGCCGTTCGAGGTCGAGGCATGTCCGTTCGGCTCGGCCTTTCGCGGGGATGCGGGCGCCTGTGGCGTGGTGGGTGCCAGTGGCGCGACGGATTCCCACTCCGAAACCGCGCGGCGTTCGGCGTGGCGGAGCAACTCGGTTGCATCCGGCTCGGTCGTTGAATTACTTCCAGACCGTTCGGCTTCCGATCTTTGCAGCGCATCAAATATTCGGCTCATACTCACTCGCTTCAAGAGAAACAGGCAAATTCAAATCAGCACTGCGAGCTACTGGCTTGCGCAGCGCCGAGTACAGGTCGCGAAGAACCTTCGCGGCTCTTTGTACATCCATCTCGTTCTGGGCTCCGTTCCCGTC
>Ga0182015_10005305_pt1 | contig 13456 bp, 12 predicted proteins | sample 712P3MmetaG_FD_120478 | JGI IMG/M metagenome (GOLD analysis project Ga0182015, IMG submission 120478) | Permafrost microbial communities from Stordalen Mire, Sweden - 712P3M metaG | ecosystem: Environmental > Terrestrial > Soil > Wetlands > Permafrost | place: Sweden: Stordalen | collected...
GGCTATCTTGCCCGTGCCAACGACTCTCCCCCAGGCAGCATGGTGATGTGGAGAGGCATATCCCGCCTCACCGACATCGAACTCGGTTTCATGATCGGAGCACAACTTGTGGGTAATTGAAAGAATCGGCTGACGTTTACCCCAGATGGCAAGCTGGCGTTTATTTCGAGCCTTAGCAAGCCTGATATCGCCGTTCTCGACAGAGTCACCCGAAAAGAGGTGAAGCGTATCAAAGTGGGAGATGGCGCTGCCGGAATTCTTATGCAACCCGACGGATCGCGCGTCTACGTGGCCTGCTCGCCTGACGGCTACGTCGCCGTAATCGATTTGCATTCGCTCGAAGTTGTGGGACGCATCGAAGCCGGGCAGGGACCCGACGGCCTCGCTTGGGTCGGCCACTAAACGGAAATATCCAAGAAGACTGCGAAAAGTCATGCCGCGTACAAACCTCAGAAAGTTTCGCGAGCATTCCCGCGCGTTCCGAGTTCGTTGCGCATGGCCGACCATTCGGGAGTTGCGGCCCCAGGGAGCATCGCCGGCCGGCGGCACATGGCCCAGGATTGCCACGTCTGTTTATTTCATTCCTTGCCGTCGGAGACGAACAGGCTAGATCCCTGATAATAAGCGGTGTATGCGTACGAGCGCAGGTCGTCGGTGACGAAGATTTCTCTTAGGGAAAGCAGTCCAGTACGGTCCGCCGGGGCGAACTCTTTGAAGAGCGTGCAATGGCCAGTTGTAATGTCAGCGTACTCGAGGCGGCTGGGCAGTTCGGCGCGGCTATATACCAGCACCGACTGTCCATCTGCAGTCCACAGGGCGAGGATGTCGGCCGACATGAGCCCGGGAACGGGCCGTAGGTCTCCCCCGGCTATCGGATCTATGAAGTAATTTCCGTCCAGCCCGCGCGCCAGAATGAGTTTCCCGTCGGCAGAGAGCAAACCATCGCAGGTGCCTTCCGGAGTCACGGGCTTCGGCGTTCCGCCGAGTTCCTGCACGTAGAAGCGCGTGGGGAACTGGGAACTGAGAGCTGCTTCACGAACTCCCGATCAGCACGCCGGTGATGAACACCAGCACTCCGCCCAGTCCGATCTGCAGCGCAGCCGAAACCCACGGGCTATCCATGTAACGGTGACGGACCCAGGTGATCACACCTAACTCGGCGATTACGACAGCTCCCGCAGCCCACAGTGCCGCGCGGAAGTCGCGCAGCAGAAACGGCAGCGTGTGGCCGATGCCTCCGAGCGCAGTCATCGCCCCGCAGATCAGCCCACGCACCCAGGGATGCCCGCGCCCGGTCAGGCTTCCGTCATCGGAAAGCGCCTCGGCAAACCCCATGCTGATGCCCGCACCGGCCGAGGCCGCCAAACCTACGCGGAAAGCATCCCAGCTATTGGTGGTGGCAAACGCCGCGGCGAAGACCGGCGCCAGGGTTGACACCGAACCATCCATCAGCCCAGTTAGCCCGGGCTGCACAATCTGCAGGACGAAGAGCCGGCGCTGCGCCCGCTCTTCGTCGGCCTTCACGTTCGCTGGAAGTTTTTCCTTGTCCAGTTCCTGAGCGCGTTCTTCGTGCTCACGCTCTTCATTGATGAGATCGTCGAGCAACTGACGGATGCTGGCGTCCTGAGTGCGAGCCGCAGCCTTTTCGTAAAACCGCCGCGTCTCCACTTCCATCGTGGAGGCTTCCTTGCGGACCGCGTCGATGCGCAGCGGACGAATCAGCCAAAGCGCCGGACGCTCCACGAATCCGCGCACGTCCTGGCGGCGGATCAAAGGAATGTGCTCGCCAAACTTCTGGCGGTACGTCTCAATCAGCCGTCTGCGGTGCCCGGATTCTTCTTCGCGCATCGCTTCGAACATCGCCGCAGATGCTGGATAGTCCTGCCGCAACCCTTCGGCAAAATCGGAGTAGACACGCTCGTCTTCTTCTTCCAGAGAAATGGCCAGAGCCAACACCTCGCGTTCGCTGAGTTCCTGAAACTTCTTCATGGCGACCTAGCTTACCTGTCCGAGCCGGGCTTAGACAAATCGCAAACAGGGTTGAGAAGACGACCCGCCTTCGGTGCTACTATCCATTTCATGCCCCTTCGGAAATCGTCCGGGTCCCACAAGCGCTTGAAACCGGCGCGCCCACGGAAGAAAGCGCCGCAGGCCATCGTGCATGACGCACCGCATGCTCCGGAACTGGTCATCGTCACGGGGATGAGCGGATCGGGCAAGGCGTCCGTGCTCAAAGCCTTTGAGGATTTGGGCTATTACTGCGTTGACAACCTTCCCGTCGAACTGATCCCGCGCTTCGCGGAGATGGCGTTGCAGTCGAGCGAGACTCGCCGCACTGCGCTGGTGGTGGATGTGCGCGAAGGTTCCAAGCTCGAGCAATTGCCGGGCATTCTCAAGGCAGTGCGGCGCATGATTCCGACCAAAGTCGCGTTCCTCGAAGCTTCCGATGCCGTGCTGCTGCGGCGCTTCAGCGAGACCCGCCGTCCCCATCCCCTGGGCACGGATTCGCCGGTCAATGCCTCGCTCAAGACCGAACGGCGCCACCTGGCGAGCATTCGTGCCCTGGCCGATATTGTCATCGACACCTCGAAGTTCAACGTACACGAACTGCGTGCCCACATCACGGAACGTTTCCGCGAACAGGCGTCGGGGAAGAGCATTCTGGTTTCGTGCGTAAGTTTCGGTTACCGCCACGGAGTCCCTGAAGAGGCTGATCTCGTCTTCGACGTTCGTTTTCTGCCCAACCCGCACTTCGTGCCCGAATTCCGGCCGCTTACGGGCCGCCATCCGCGCGTGGCCAAGTACATCCGGTCCTTTCCGCAGACCCAGGAATTCATTCTGCGCATTTCCGATCTGCTGGTTTACCTGCTGCCGCACTATATTCGCGAAGGCAAGAGCTATCTCACGATCGGCTTTGGCTGCACCGGCGGCCAGCACCGTTCCGTGATGATCGCCGAGGAAGTGGGCAAGCGCCTGCACAAAGCCGGATATCGCGTGAAGGTTGTGCATCGGGATATGCCGAAGTAGGGAAAGCGTCGCGATTCGTCGGTCGCCCCTGAACTTCCAAATAGCCTTCGGGCACTTCGGGGATTCGGGCAAACGGCCAACGACAAACGACGAACGACGCAGTAAAATAGGCCCTTGCACTCCATGATGATGCCATCGTCAGAACGCAGCTGCGGCCTGCGCGGAGCGGTATGCGCCAACTGACGCGACTCGTGCGCTACGTGTTTCCGTTCCTGTGGCAGTTGTTGCCGGGTGTGTTGCTGTTGGCTGGCGTAGGTTTTTTGGAAGCGTTCCGCTTGGTTCTGCTGAAGCCCGTGCTGGACCGCGTGTTGAATCCCGCCTCAGGGTCCGAAAACATACTGCTGTTTACGATTCCCCATACCGGGCAAGCCATCTATCTCCAACGTTTCGTTCCGACTCATTTTCACAATGCATGGACGATTGTGGCCTACGCATTGGTCGCTTCGACCGTGCTCAAGGGAATCTTTGACTATTGCGGTACCTACCTGGTGAACCATGCCGGGTTCGGCATGATCACGAGCCTGCGCAACGATCTCTACAACTCGGTTTTGCGGCGGTCGGCGGCTTTTTTTCAGAAACATGCGACCGGGACACTCGTCTCGACCATCATCAATGACATTGAGCGCGTGCAATATGCGATGTCGAGCGTGCTGGCGGAGTTTCTGCAGCAGTTGTTCAGTTTCGTCTTTATCGCGGGTGCGGTGGTGATGCTGGGCCGCGAGCTTGCGTGGGTGCTGCTTCTGTTTGTCCCTTTTATCATTTTGTCCGCGGTACGTATCGGACGCCGCGTTCGCACTACCACACGAACTGGCCAGGATCAGTTGGCGGATGTGCAAAACCTTCTGCACGAGACCATCACCGGCAACCGGATCGTTAAAGCATTTGGCATGGAATCGTGGGAAGTCGCGCGATTTCGGGCGGCCGCAAACCGTTTGTTTCGCGCGAACCTGCGTTCTGTGGCCGCGGCTGCGATCAGTTCACCTTTGATGGATGTTTTTGGTGCGGTCGCCATTGCGCTGCTGTTGCTCCTGGGTCGCGGCAGGATTGCCCACAATGAATTCACTCTAGGTGACTTCGTCACTTTCGTTGCGGCTGTCCTTGCTCTCTACAATCCGGTGCGCAAGTTTGCCCTCTTCAATAACAATTTCCAGCAGGCATTGGGCGCCTCCAGCGAAATCTTCAAGTTCATGGACATCGAAGATGACATCCGCGAAAAACCGCACGCCAGGCACCTGCCGGCATTCGCGAAGACCGTGCAATTCGATCACGTCAGCTTCAGCTATGACAGTGAGTCCGGAGATGCGCGCGTGTTGCACGACATCAGCCTCGAAGTTCGCCGCGGAGAAATGGTGGCGATCGTCGGATCCAGCGGCTCGGGCAAGAGCACCCTGGTTCACCTGATCCCGCGCTTCTTCGATGCGACCCAGGGCCGTCTGCTCATCGACGGCCACGATGTGCGCGATGTGACGCTGGCTTCGTTGCGCGAGCAGGTTGGTATCGTTACGCAGGAGACGGTTTTATTTAATGATACGGTTCGCAACAACATCGCCTATGGCCAGCCGCACGTGGCGGCGAAGGAGGTTGAGGCCGCGGCCCGGGCTGCGTTGGCGCATGACTTCATCAAGTCGCTACCTTCGGGATACGATGAGATGATCGGGGAGCGCGGCGTGCGCCTTTCCGGGGGAGAACGGCAGCGCATCGCCATTGCCCGTGCGATTTTGAAGAATGCGCCCATTCTGATTCTGGACGAGGCTACCTCGGCTCTCGACAGCGAGTCGGAAGCTCTCGTGCAATCCGCGCTTCATAATCTGATGAGCGGTCGAACCGTTTTTGTGATTGCGCACCGGCTTTCGACCGTGCGTCGCGCCGACCGCATTGTGGTGATCGAGAATGGCGCCATCGCAGACATTGGCGCTCACGAAGACTTGATGGCAAAGTGGGGTACGTACCGACGCTTGTACGAACTGCAGTTTGCCGACTTCGATCAGAAACTGGAGCCGGCGCAACCGAGCTGACATCGGCAACAGGAGGTTAGGAAATTAATCGTGCCACTCCGCTCCATGACGGGTTTTGCGCAGGTCAAAGGCGAGCTCATAAGCCAGACCGAAGGCAGCGTCAGTGTGCCGCCAACTGGCTCGACTTCCTTGCCGTCCCCGATGCCGCCTTCTCTGCAAAGCAACGGCCGCCTTTCGTTCTCGCTCTCGTTGAAATCGGTGAACCACCGTTTTCTCGATCTGCATTTTCGTCTGCCCTCAGGTTCCGACTCGATCGAAATGCAACTGCGCCGCCTCCTCAAAGAGAAGATTGCCCGCGGGCATGTCGAAGTCACGCTCAGCCTGGAGCGCGGGAGCGGCGAAACGCTCGCGCTGAATCGCCCGCTGGTCAGCGCTTATATCAAGGCTTTTCGCGCGGCGGCGGCGGAGTTTTCGGTGACCACCGAACCCGACCTTAACGCCATCCTGCGTATTCCAGGTGCGCTCGAGACGGCCAGCGAGGCTGAAGATGGAGCGCTTGAATCCGCCGTGATGGCCCGGATGGGCGAAGCGCTCGATCGCCTGAATCAGATGCGAGAGCAGGAAGGCCGCGGCATCGAGCAGGAACTCCGCGAGCGTATGGCCCACCTGCGCAAAGCCGTCAAGACCGTGCAGCTGCACCGCCGCACGGTGTTGCAGAGCTATGTGGAACGCCTTCAGTCGCGCCTTCAGGAGTTACTGGGCTCCAGTGCCGACCGCGAACGCGTGCTTCAGGAAGCCGCTCTCCTGGTCGACCGCAGTGACATTCAGGAGGAAATCGTTCGTCTGGAAAATCACGTCCAGCATTTCCTTGGGCTGCTCGACGAACATGGAGAGGTAGGGAAGAAACTGGACTTCCTGCTGCAGGAAATGAATCGCGAGGCCAACACTCTGCTGTCGAAGACCTCCGGGCTGGCCGGCGAGGCACTGAAAATCAGCGAGGCCGGACTCATCATGAAGGCGGAGATCGAAAAATCACGCGAGCAGGTGCAGAACCTGGAATGACTTCTCCGGCCCATAAGCCCATCGTATACATCATCTCGGCCCCGTCTGGTTCGGGGAAGTCGACGCTGGTCAATGAACTGCTGAAGAAGGTGAGCAATCTGGAGTTTTCGATTTCCTATACCACGCGCGCTCCTCGTGGCAGCGAGTCGAATGGAAGGCAATACTATTTTGTCTCCCGTCCCGAATTCGAGAAGATGATTCGCGACGGCGAGTTCCTTGAACACGCCGAAGTCTTTGGCAACTACTACGGAACGGCGCGTCGCTTCCTGCACGAGGCGGAACAGAACGGCCGCGATCTTCTGCTCGACATCGATGTACAGGGCGCCGCCCAGATCCAGCAGAAACTTCCCGATGCCACCAGCATCTTTATTCTGCCCCCGGATCGCAAGACGCTGGAGGAACGCCTCCGTAAGCGCAGCGAGGACAGCGAGGCTGTGATGCAGCACCGCTTGATGAAGGCGAGCCGTGAGATTGAGAGCTACGATCGTTACAACTACATTCTCGTGAACGACCAACTCGAGGACTCAATCCGAGCATTGCGAACGATTGTGCGCGGCGAGCGCTTGGTGCGCGCGGGGCAGCCGCTATCCCCTGAGGAAGCCAAAACCGTGGCGCTCGCGGAGGGCTGCCGCCTGGCCAATGTTCGCGATCGCCTGAAAGTGATTCTGGACTCGTTTAAGCCGCCCGACGATTCCGGGATGGGGTAATCCTCGGTAACCATATTTGACGCCGGCAGCCCCCGTAAGCTTGAATTTCGTGGGAAAATAGGGGGAGCAGTTCTTGGCTTGCCTGGCGAAGAACGAAGCGCATCAACTTTCGGCAATCGAAATCTTGCAACCGGCATTCAAGGGGAGAGAATCCATGAAATTGATCGAAGGCTTCGACAGCAATTACCGCTATATTCTGGTCGCCGCCCGGCGTGCCCGCCAACTGCAATCCGGGGCCCCGCCGGTGGTTCAAACCAACTCCCGCAAACCCTGCCGCATTGCGCAAGACGAAATCCGCGCGGGTAAGGTGAAATGGGAAATCCCCGAAACGCGCAGCGCGGCCGAGCAGGCCGCCGAAGTCCTGGATAAGGCTTTCGGAGACGCCTAAAGGCGTGCTGTCCAGAATATGCTCAGATCAATATGAAAGTTGCTCTCGGAGTGACAGGCGGCATCGCGGCTTATAAGTCGGCCGAGATTGTGCGGCTGCTCGAAGACCGCGGCGTTCGCGTGCAAGTCATCATGACGCGCGCGGCGCAGGAGTTCGTCCGCCCGCTCACTTTCGCCGCGCTCTCCGGCGAAAAAGTGATTACCGGAATGTTCTCACCCGGTGAAGAGCAGGCTGCGAACATCGACTCTGCCATCGAGCACATCGCTATGGCGCAGTCGATTCAGGCTCTCCTGGTTGCTCCCGCCACTGCCGACATTCTGGCGCAGTTCGCGCAGGGCATTGCCGGCGACTTTCTCACCACGCTTTATCTCGCTACGACTGCGCCGGTCGTGGTCGCTCCGGCGATGAACGTCAACATGTGGAATCACCCCGCGACACAGGCGAATCTGGAAATTCTCCGCCAGCGCGGGGTGAAGATCGTCGATCCGGGCTCGGGTTATCTTGCTTGCGGCATGACCGGCTCCGGACGGCTTGCCGAGAATGAAGCCATTGTCGCTGCAGTTCTCGAAGCGCTGGGCGCCTCCCAGGATTTTGCCGGCGAGACCGTTCTGATCACCGCCGGACCCACCCGCGAAAGGATCGATCCTGTGCGCTACCTCACCAACCGCTCGAGCGGACGGATGGGGTACGCCATAGCCGAAGCCGCCCTGCGCCGCGGTGCTCGCGTGCTTCTGATCAGTGGACCGACGGCGCTGACGCCGCCGGGAGCGGCCGCGGTCACGCGCGTAGAATCGGCTGAGCAAATGCGTGATGCCGTGCTCAATCTTTTGCCTCAGGCCACTGTCGTCATCAAGGCTGCGGCTGTTTCCGATTACCACGCCAAGTCGGCGTCCCCGCAAAAGATAAAGCGCAAAGGTCCGATCACGCTGGAACTCGAACCTACCGCTGACATTCTCAAAGAAGTCGCCGCGCGCAAGCAGTCGCAGATTATCGTTGGCTTCGCCGCGGAGACCGAGAACGTGCTCGAAAACGCCCGTCAGAAGCTCGTGGCCAAACAGCTTGACGCTATTGTAGTCAACGACGTATCCCGCGAAGGCATCGGCTTCGACTCCGACCGCAATGAAGTCACCATCATCACGCATGATGAGGTCGTCGAAGTGCCGGAGACCGCGAAGTGGGAAGTGGCGCAGCGCGTGCTCGATCAGGTCGCCCGGATTCGCGAGCGGCGCAGGTCGCCGGTGAAAGCCTGAGGACTCGCCGGGCTGCACGGGATCGCCTGGTTAGCGTACTATTCCGTCAAAGTTCTTCCTTCTCAAGGAGCGTGTGATGACGCAAAAAGTTATCGAAGTGATTGGCACTTCCAAAGAAAGCTTTGCGAAGGCGGCGAAGAATGCGGTGACCGAGGCGGCGAAGACGGTGCGCGGGATCAAGTGGGCGCATGTCGACTCCCTGGATATGCAGCTAGATGGAGCAAAGGTGCTGAAGTATCGGGCTACGACGAAGATTTATTTTGATGTGGAGCCCTGAGACGATTGAAACTGAACGCCCAGGGCGTCGCTCAAGCGATGCCCTGATGGAAAACTGACGTTTTCAACAATCCGCCAGAAACCAATGCCTCATACTCTTGACCCGGAATTGCGGCACGCTCTCGCCGAACGCTTCCGCTTCTACAATGAGTTGGGCATTTACGATTTCTACCGCCGCGAGCTCTCACTTGGCCAACCAAGGGAAGCTGCATCGGAGGCGGCCGACCCCGTTCCGGCATCTTTGTCTTCCACGTCGTCTTCAGCATCGTATTCACCACCCCAGTCAGAACTGCGAGAGGAAATGGCCACAAGAAAGTCCGCCGTCGTCCCAGTCGTCACCGAGGACAACATCTTCGAAATCGTGAAGCCGAAACCGGAGTATGGAGTGGCTGATCCCGTCGCGGCGCTCAAACTGATTCGCGAAGACCTGGGCGACTGCACGCGTTGCAAACTGCACAAGCTGGGGCGCAAGCAGATCGTTTTTGGCGTCGGCAATCCGCGCTCCGAGCTGATGTTCGTGGGCGAAGGCCCGGGCGCCGATGAAGACGCGCAGGGTGAGCCGTTCGTCGGCCGCGCCGGCCAGTTGCTCAACAATATGATCAAAGCGATGGGCCTGCGGCGCGAGGATGTTTACATTGCGAATGTGGTCAAGTGCCGTCCTCCGGGCAACCGCACGCCGGAGCGCGACGAATCTGAAACCTGCTCGCCGTTTCTCATGCGGCAGATCGCCGTGATCAAGCCCAAGGTTGTGGTCGCGCTGGGGGCAGTCGCGGCGAAAAATCTGCTTGCCATGAATGCGCCCATGTCCGAACTTCGCGGCCGCTGGTATGACTTCAAACCCGCGGGTATTCGCAGCAGTGATTCTTCATGGCCGGGCGCGCGCCTGGCCGTCACCTACCATCCCGCATTCTTGCTGCGCGATCCCCGCCAGAAGGGCGAAGCATGGAAAGATCTGCAGATGGTGATGAAGTACCTGGGAATCGAGCCTCCGAAAAAACCTGCCGAGTAGCAATAAAAGGGCTGTCATCCCGAGCTGCGCGAGGGACCTGGGTCTTGCCTGCGCCGTGATTGCTGCCGTTTCAGGCAGACACCAGGATCCCTCGCTCCGCGAGGGATGACAGTTCGCGATGCCCCGTGCGCTCTAGTTTATTCTTCCAATCAATGCCCGAATTCTGCGACGTTGCTTTGCCCGTGCCGCTCGACATGGTTTTCACCTACCGTGTCCCCGCCGAATCCATGCCAGTCGTCGGTGGCCGCGTGCTCGTGCCCTTTCGCCAGCAGCGTATGACCGGCGTTGTGGTTGAACTGCACGACCGCAAACCATCGGTCGCCACAAAAACTATCCAGAGTGCGCTCGACGTAGCTCCGGTGCTCGACGAACAACTGCTGCGTCTCGGCCGCTGGATTGCCGACTACTATCTCGCTCCGCTCGGCGAAGTCTTCCGTACCATGCTGCCGCTGAATGCGGAGTTCAAACGCTCCATCGCCTACCGCATGACCAAGGAAGGCCAGTTGGCGCTGCATCTTGGGGGAATATCGGGATCGTCCGCGCGTTCGCGGCGGACTCCGGAAGAGCAAGCCGCCGAATTCCGTGTACTCGATTGTCTGGCCGCCCAGGAGCCCGGCCTCGGAAACTTCATCCCAGTTCGTGAAGAAGTTCTGCGCTCTGCTACAGGCGTCTCGAAAATAGTTTTGAGCGAGATGGTGCGAAAGAAGTGGCTGGCGCGCGAAGACGTCTCCGCCGTCCGGGACGCCAGCCGCACGACCAGGATGGCGCAGCTCAAGTCCGCCGACGGCAAGCTAAACGACAACCAACGGCGGCTGATCGAGACGCTCGCCGCATCCGGAGGCCGGGTTGCGGTCGAGGCGCTGCAAGCGCTTGAAATTCCACGGACAACTCTGAGCACGCTGGTCAAGCGGGGTCTTGTCGAAATCGCGGAAGAGCCTGCGGCGTTCGCCGTCTCGCACAGCACCCCGCGACCGTCGCCCTTCGCATTCGATTTCAATGCCGCGCAGCAATCCGCATTGAAACGTCTGCGCGAGGCAGTCGACGGGCGAAGGTTTTCCGGCATCCTGCTGCACGGCGTCACCGGTTCGGGCAAAACCGCGGTCTACCTCGGGGGCATGCACGCCGTACTCGAAGCTGGACGCTCCGCCATCCTCCTGGTTCCTGAAATCGGCCTCACGCCTGCAGTGGCCGCCGATCTGCACCAGATCTTCGGCGACGAAGTCGCCATCCTGCACTCTGCGCTCTCTGACAAAGAACGCGCTCAGCAGTGGCACCGCATCAAGAGTGGAGACGCGCGCATGGTTGTCGGCACGCGCTCCGCGGTCTTCGCGCCGGTTGCCGATCTTGCCTTGATCATTGTCGACGAAGAGCACGATTCCTCATACAAGCAAGAGGAGACGCCACGCTACCATGCCCGCGACATCGCGGTTGTGCGCGCCAAGATGGCGAATGCCGTCGTGGTCCTGGGTTCGGCCACGCCGTCGCTGGAGTCGTATTTCAACGCGAAGAAGCAGAAGTACGCGCTGGTCGAGTTGCCCGACCGCGTGGAGCAGCGTCCTCTGCCGGAGGTCGAGATCATCGACATGCGTCAGGAGTCTCAGGAGACCGGCCACGAGCAGGTTATCTCACGCAAGCTGGCGGCGGAGATCAAGGAGCGGTTCGACCGCAACGAGCAGGTCATGGTGCTGCTCAATCGCCGCGGATATTCTCCTGTGGTACTGTGCCGCACCTGCGGCAAGACTCTCGAATGCCAGAACTGCGCCATCGCCCTCACCCACCACAAGCGCGAGCAAAAAATGATCTGCCACTACTGCGGCTACACTGCGCTTGTGCCCAAAGCGTGCGTGCATTGCGGTAGCGAGTACGTATATTTCCTCGGCACCGGTTCGGAGAAGCTGGAAGAATTGCTGCACGGCATGTTCCCGCAGGCGCGCATCACCCGCCTCGATCGCGACACCGTCCGGGGGCACCAGGATTTCGAGCGCACGCTAAATGCGCTCAGCGCAGGCGACCTCGACTTGCTGGTCGGCACACAGATGATCGCCAAGGGCCACGACATTCACGGCGTCACTCTGGTCGGCGTGGTCGGCGCCGACAGCGCGCTGGGACTGCCCGACTTCCGCGCCGCCGAGCGCACCTTCCAATTGCTAACGCAAGTTGCCGGGCGCGCCGGGCGCGGCCAATCTCCGGGCAAAGTGATTCTGCAGACTTATTTTCAAGATCACTACGCCGTCCAGTACGCTGCCCGCCACGACTTCACCGGATTCTACGAAAAGGAATTGCGCTTCCGCAGTTGGATGCACTATCCGCCATATTCCGCCCTGGCCAATGTGCTCGTCCGCAGCGACAAACTCGACGAAGCGCTCGAGTGGTCGGGCACGCTGGGAAAGTGGTTCGAGCAAAACCGTCATGAAGGCGTGCGCGTGCTCGGCCCAGCCGCCGCGCCGATCCTGCGCCTGAAGCGCGATTACCGTTATCATTTTGTGCTGAAGTCGCCTAGCCGTCAGAAGCTCAATGCCACGCTGCGCGCCATGCTGGCTTACGCTGCCCAACAGAAGATTCCTCGAACGCAAGTGATTGTGGATGTAGACGCGCTTTGGTTAATGTGAAGTTGTTCGGAGATCACCGTGTATGCCATTGCGGCTTCATTTCTTTCCATCGCCCTCAGCGTGGCGTGCCTGGCTCGAGGACCATCACGCCGACTCCGAGGAACTTTGGGTTGGCCTGTACAAGCGGAGTTCGGAACGGCCGAGCATCACCTGGCCGGAAGCGGTCGATGGCGCGCTTTGCTTTGGCTGGATTGATGGCCTCCGCAAGAGTGTCGACGATATCAGTTACAAGATTCGATTTACCCTGCGGAGGGCGCGCAGCGTGTGGAGCGCCGTTAACGTGAAACGCGCCACCGAGCTTTCAGCCTTGGGGCTGATGCATCCTGCGGGCCTCGCAGCTTTTCAGAAACGCGAGGCAAAGCGAACAGAAATTTATTCCTACGAGCAAAGAAAAAGCGCCAAGCTCCCGCCCGCCTATGAGAGAAAGCTTCGTGCCCACAAAACCGCATGGAAGTTCTTTCAAGCCCAGGCTCCCTGGTATCAAAGAACTTCCAGTTTCTGGGTCATCAGCGCCAAGAAAGAGGAAACTAGATGGAAGCGGCTGGCCTCGCTCATCGAGCATTCCGGACGCCAGCGAACCATATCGCCTCTCACTCGGCCGCCCAAGCCAAAGTAACAGGGGTCCGGCTGACTCACTTGTTAGGATTCCAAGCGATAGAACTCAACGCCCGCCGATCCTGCCGCGAATCACTACGATCGAAGCTGGCGGCAGATCGTACAGCGTATCCTTCTCCGCTGTCAGGTTGGTATGAACAATCGGCCCGTCGGGATCGGCCGTGCCCCGGGTCGTGGCCACGATCGTAGGTTGCGCCGCATTTTCGGCGTGAGCCATGAAGCGCGTCTGCGCCGGATGCCATTGATACTGCGCACTTCCGAACGTTGAAATCTCTACCGGCCCGGCGAAGCTGCTCTCCTTGTCCGCCGGCCCGTTAAACGCAATCCGAACCCGGTGCGCATTCTGCTGGTCTCGATTCACCGCCATTACCCCCCAGTTTCCGTCCGGACGCTTCACCGCGTACGCGGTCACCAATTCATGACCAGCCCCGTCCCCCACGTCGCTGTTGGCGGCAAACACCTCATGCTCGCCGCCGGAGGACTGGACCCACTCCAGGTTGATCAGCTGCGCCACAAAAAACTGCGCCAGGGACTGCTGAATCTGATAATTGGCGTCGA
>Ga0182015_10005309_pt1 | contig 13448 bp, 10 predicted proteins | sample 712P3MmetaG_FD_120478 | JGI IMG/M metagenome (GOLD analysis project Ga0182015, IMG submission 120478) | Permafrost microbial communities from Stordalen Mire, Sweden - 712P3M metaG | ecosystem: Environmental > Terrestrial > Soil > Wetlands > Permafrost | place: Sweden: Stordalen | collected...
GACGGTCGCGGGGTAGGCGTAGGGGTGACGCACGTGCCAGCACGCGCCCTCACCGTTGCAGACGACGGCGGCCGACGCGCCGGTGGCCGTCAGCGCCAGCGCGCTCGCGCCGAGAGCGGCCGCAGCGGCCAGTTTCAGGTAGGTCTTCATGGAGTTTCTCCGCTTTTCTGGAAATGTTGAGCCAATACACGCCATCCGACAGGGTTCCGCCTGCCGACCGGCGTTACCGGCCCGGCTGAGCGCCCTCCGCAACCATAACGCCTGGATGGTGCGTCGGGTTGCGATCCCTTATCAAAAGATGTTGGGTCGGAGACCGCGATGCCAACGCCGCGACGGAGATACGTGTCGTCAATACGCCACCCGCACGCCGATGCTGAAGGAGCGGTCGACGATTTCCGACTGCGCATAGGTGGGATTGTAGTCGACGGCGGCATAGTCGGCCGAATCGACCGGCGGTTTGGTATCGAAGAAGTTCTTGATGGCGCCGAAAAGGCCGATCTTGTCGGTCAGCTTGTAGCGGCCGGTGAGGTCGAAATCCCAGAACACGGGCACGCGGCAATTGTCGGGCGCGTTTGGATAGAGGCAGAATGCCGGACCCACCCCCGGCCCGACGAGATCCACGCCGTTTTCCCAAAGGCCGATCGTTTAATAGACGATGCCGGCGACCGTCAGGTCTTCATGGGCGAAGGAGTTCGACAACGAACCGCGCCAGCGCGGCGTGCCCGCTCACGACGACAGGTTATACGGGCTCTGCAGCCCGACATAGCTGACCGGCGCTTCGCAGGAGTCGCCGCGCTGTTCTGCGAAGGATCGACGAAATTGTAGGTGTCGTTCGCGACGTCGGAGATCAATTGCGGTAGGAAAGGAATCCGGTCAGCGTCGAGTTGAGCCGGCTGCGCGCGGCGACAACGGCCGCACCGAGACCGTGCTGCACTCTTTCACGCGTCAACCGAATGACGGCTCCCAACCTCTTTGCGCCCTGTGGGCCGACGGCAAGGACAATTTCTACGGGACCACCTCCGCAGGCGGCGCCGACAACAGCGGCACCGTTTTCAGGCTCGCGCCCCGACGGCACAGAAACGGTGCTCCAAGCTTTCGCCGGCGCGCCAAAGGACGGCGCACAGCCGTGAGACAGCCTGTTCGCCGACACGAACAGCAACCTGTACGGGACGACGTCAGAGGGGGGCTTACAATTTCGGCGCCGTGTTCAGGCTGAAGGATTAGTCAGGGCGGATTCGGTTATGCAGGGTTTTCCATGCTGAACATGCCGGTGTCGTCGTCGTAGGCGAAGAGTTCGGCGAAGCGCGCCCAGCCGATCACCGCGTTCAGCGTCTGCTCCGCCATGTCGGATGTCATGTTGTCTTCGAGTTCGTCGAAGAAGCGCGACTTGGGGGCACTGTGGCTGTCGCGCTCGTCGAGCACGCGGCGGATATGCGCGGCGAAAGGCACGTAGCGAATGAGCAGCCGGGCGAAGATGCGCTTGCGCTCGTCCATCTCCTCGTTGGCAAAGCGCTTTCCGGTTTCCGTGAGCTTGATGTCGCCGCCTTCCACTTCGGCCATGCGAAGAAGCTGCAATGTCTCGACGACCGGGAACAGATCGTCCACTTCCATCTGCCGATCGGAAGCGATCTCCGGCAGGTCCGCGCGTCCATTGTAGGGCGACGCTGCCAGTTCTTCGGCCAGACCAGAAATCAACCCCATCGGCACATCGGGCAGGATCATGCCGAACCCGGTGCCCGGTATGCGGTCGAGCTTGGGAGCGAGCCGGTCGCTTCGCCGCGCCGTCATCTCGACATAGATGCGATCGACCAGCGCCGCGAACGCGGGATCCTGGCGATCGCGCGGCTGGCGCAGCGGCACCTTGATATCGGTGACGATACGCCCGGGATTGGTCGAGAAAAGAAGCACGCGGTCGCACATCAGCACGGCTTCTTCGATATTGTGGGTGACGAGGATGATGCCCTTGATGGGCAGCTGACCCTCGGACCACAGCTCGAGAAAATCGGTGCGCAGATTCTCCGCCGTCAGCACGTCGAGCGAGGAAAAGGGCTCGTCCATCAAGAGCACGTTGGGATGGACGACGAGCGCGCGGGCGAAGCCCACGCGCTGGCGCATACCGCCGGAGAGCTCGCGCGGATACGCCGATTCGTAGCCGTCGAGGCCTATGAGATCGATCGCTTTGATCGCCCGCGTGCGAATCTCGTCCCTGGCGAGCTTGAGCGCCTCAAGACCGAGCTCCACATTCTCCAGCACCGTCAGCCACGGAAACAGCGCAAAGCTCTGGAACACCATGGCAATGCCGCGCGCCGGTCCGTCTACGGGATTGCCGAGATAGGTAATCGTGCCGTCGTTCGGCCGCGCCAATCCCGAGATGAGCCTCAGAAGCGTCGATTTGCCGGAGCCGGAACGTCCCAGCAGGCCGACGATCTCGCCCTCGTTCAGCGTCAGATCGACGCCTTCGAGCACCGACAGTTCGCCGCCGCCGGGCTTGGGGAAGGCGCGGCAGACATGGTGGACGTCGAGCAGGACGGGAGCTTCCAATTTCGTCGCCTCAGGTGAGCCGGTACTTTCGTTCGGCGTACCAGTAAAGCGGACGCCAGAATATGCGATTGACGACGGCCACCAGCGCGCTCATCACCACAATGCCAAGGACGATGCGATGAAAATCGCCCGCGGTCGTCGCGTCCTGGATATAGGCACCGAGGCCATGCGCGCGCACCGTATGGTCGCCCCAATTGACCCATTCCGCCGCGATGGCCGCGTTCCACGAGCCCCCCGACGCAGTGATCGCTCCGGTGACATAGAACGGAAAGACGCCGGGCAGGCCCACCTTGCGCCACCACAGCCAGCCGCGCACCTGAAGATTGGCGCCCGCGTCACGCAATTCCGATGGCAGGCCCGAGGCCCCCGCGATGACGTTGAAAAGAATGTACCACTGCGTTCCGAGCACCATCAGCGGCGACAGCCAGATATCCGGATTGAGGCTGTAGGTGACGATGGCAAACACAGCGAACGGAAAAAGAAGATTGGCCGGAAACGCCGCCAGGAACTGTGCAAGGGGTTGAACGATCCGCGCGAGCCTTGGACGCAGGCCTACATAGATGCCGACGGGCGTCCATAGGGCGCTCGCCAGTGCGATCAGAACGAACACGCGGACCATGGTCGCAAGTCCCAGCAGGAGTGCGTTGAAGGCTTCGGGCCAGGAAATGCTCTGACCGAGGAAAAGGATGACGCGCCACAAGGCATAGGAAATGAGGGCGAGCAGCGAACCGTACCAGAAGAGATCTCCCGCCAGTGGCCAGAGCCGGAAGCGCGGGAGTGGCAGATGGACGGGCGGCGGCGCAGCCAGACGATACGACCATTGCAACGCTGCCTTGAACGGCACTGCGGTGGCATCGATCAGTCGCGAGCGCCGAATCATCGTCAACATCCAGGATTGCGGCGGCTCGTCGTTTTGTTCCTGCTCGAAACGGAAGCGATCGGCCCAGGTGACGAGCGGCCGGAACAGAAGCTGGTCGTAGATCAGGATCACGACCAGCATGGCCAGGATGGCCCAGAAGATGGCGCCAAGGCGACGATGCGCGATCGCCAGCGCGATGTAGGAGCCGATGCCCGGGAGCATAATGGTCGTGTGGCCCACGCTGATGGCCTCGGACCAGACAACGAAGAACCAGCTTCCCGACATCGACATCATCATGTTCCAGACGAGCGAGGGCATGGCGAACGGCGTTTCGATCCGCCAGAAGCGCGCCCAGGCGCTCAGACCGAAGACGCGGCCGGCTTCCTCCAGCTCCGCGGGCACCGTGCGCAGCGACTGATAGAAACTGAAGGCCATGTTCCAGGCCTGGCTGGTGAAGATGGCGAAAACGGCCGCAAGCTCCGCTCCGAACACCCGGCCAGGCGCCAGAGAAAGAAAGAAGACGACGGTGACGGAGATGAACCCCAGAATGGGAACGGATTGCAGGATATCGAGGAGGGGAATGAGAAACCTGCCGGCCCGCGCGCTCTTGGCTGCCCAGGTCGCGTAGGTGAATGTGAAGAATAGCGAAACCACGAGCGCGACGAGCATGCGCAACGTGGTGCGCAGCGCATATTCGGGGAGCGCCCAGGGGCTCAGCGACAGCGGGTTGGATTTCAGGGTTGCGAGCGGTGCCGTGAGGCTGCGGCTTTCGTCGGCGATCATGACGATGGCGCCGAACACGAGGATCGCCGCCATGACGTCCCAGCGACCCGCCAAAAGGCCGCGGACGCTGATCGGGACCGGCGGCAGGACTTTCATCTCGCGGACCTTCGCGCTGGTGTTCTGCCGATGATGGAGGGCCGTCCGCGTCCGCCCGGCGAGGCCGGATTCGACCAACCGCCTTTTTCGTGCAGGAAAAACCTGTTCGTTGCAATGTGGCGCGCGGGTGGCGGGCGTTCACGGTAAGACAAAAAATTGCGCAAAATGCGCGGCAAGCGGCGAGTGGTAACCATTGCGCCAGACTCGCGCTTGGGCGTAAAAGCATCGCGACGATGTCAGACGCGCGAAGGCGCGGCCCGAGGGGGTGATTCGTCAGGCTAGCAAATCGTCACTTCGACGCTGTCGGCAGGCCAGAAAAGGAATGGAATGCCGTGACGATTTCGCGGAATTTCGGCAGCAGTGCCATCGGGACAGCGGCGAAAAGCCGAAAGCAGGCGCGCCCGGTATAGGGCGCGAAGTATCGAGCGGGCGGCGCCGGTTGAAGCGCGACGCGCGCACGAAATCGAAAGCCGGCGCGAAACGCGCCGGCGGGAAAGGAACAGGCACAGAAACGCATGTTCGGCAGCCTTCTCGGCATCCTGTCGAGTGACATGGCCATTGATCTCGGCACCGCCAACACGCTCGTCTATGTGAAGGGGCGCGGCATCGTCCTCAACGAGCCTTCGGTGGTGGCCACGATGACGAATCGCGGTGGCAAGAAGCACGTGCGCGCGGTCGGCAACGACGCCAAGATGATGCTCGGCCGCACGCCAGGCAATATCGAGGCGATCCGTCCCATGCGCGACGGCGTCATCGCGGATTTCGAAATTGCGGAAGAGATGATCAAGCATTTCATCCGCAAGGTTCACAACCGCCGCTCGTTCGCCAATCCGATGATCATCGTCTGCGTGCCGTCTGGGTCGACGGCCGTGGAGCGTCGCGCCATCCAGGAGTCGGCGCTTTCGGCCGGGGCGCGCCGCGTCTTCCTCATCGAGGAGCCGATGGCGGCGGCGATCGGTGCGGGGCTGCCCGTGTCGGAACCCACCGGCTCGATGGTGGTGGATATCGGTGGGGGCACGACGGAAGTCGCGGTTCTGTCGCTCGGCGGCATAGTCTATTCGCGCTCGGTGCGCGTCGGCGGCGACAAGATGGATGAGGCGATCATCGCCTATATCCGCCGTCATCAGAATTTGTTGATCGGCGAGGCCAGCGCCGAGCGCATCAAGAAGCAGATCGGCACGGCCGCGCCGCCCGGCGACGGCGGCGGCGTCAGCATCGAGATCAAGGGCCGCGATCTCCTGAACGGCGTCCCCAAGGAAATCACCGTCAGCCAGCTCCATATCGCCGAAGCGCTGGCCGAGCCTACGAGCCAGATCGTCGAGGCCGTCAAGGTGGCCCTTGAAGCCACGCCTCCCGGACGCGCCGCAGACAGCGTCGACAAGGGCATCGTGCTGACGGGCGGTGGGTCGCTTCTTGCCAATCTCGATCAGGTCCTGCGCGAGGAGACGGGGCTTCCTGTCAGCATCGCCGACGATCCGCTCTCCTGCGTTGCACTGGGGACGGGACGGGTTCTCGAAAACGCGAAAGTCATGCGTCACATTCTGACGACGGCATTCTGAGGGGGAACGCGCCTGACGGGTTGGTAACAGTATGGCGAACGGGACCCTGAGACTTTCGCGCGGACGGGGCGGCGCCCAGCTGTCGCTTGCCGCCTGCGCGGTTCTCGCACTCATCCTCATCCTCCTGGGACGCGTGCAGCCGACGCTGTTCGATCGCGCCCGCGCCTACGCCTCGGATCGCGCGGCACCGATACTCCAGACCCTTCGCATGCCCCTGCGCACGGTGGGGGAGTGGGTGGGAAATCTCGACCAGGCGTTCGACGTCTACCAGGACAATCTGCGCCTGAAAGAGCAGAACGCGCGGCTTCGGCAATGGCAGAGCGCCGCACTCGCCCTCGAACAGCGGCTGAGGCGTTACCAGCTTCTGCTCAAGGCGGTCCCGGATCCCGATCTCGGCAGCGTGACGGCCAACGTCATCGGCAGGGCCAACAGGCCGTTCGTCAACACGATGATCCTGGATGCGGGCCGGCGCCAGGGGGTGAAGCCGGGCGAGGCGGTGCTGGACGACCGCGGCATGATCGGTCGCATCTTTCTGGTGGGTGATCACACATCGTGGGTGATTCTGCTGACCGATCTCAACAGCCGTATCCCTGTTGCCATTCAGCCCGGCAATATCGAAGCGATCATCGCGGGCGACAATTCCGCCGCGCCGACGCTCGAAGTCTCCACCCAGGGCGCGCATCTGAGGACCGGCCAGCAGGTGGTCACCTCCGGCGATGGCGCGCTCCTGCCGGCGGGACTTTCCATTGGCAAGGTTTATTGGGACGGCACGGATTTCCGCGCCGCGCTCTATGCCGACGCGGGGCACAGCGACGACGTGCGGGTACTCGATCTCAAGCTGCCCGCCGAGCAGCCCCCAGCGCCTTCGCCCGACGGCCTGCCGGTCACCGCGGCCGGCCTCGCGCCGCTCGCTCCTCCGCCGCCCAAGGTCGTGCAGCGGGCAATTTCGCCCGGCCAGTCAACGGCGGAGACGCCTCATCCGCATCATCGTGCAGCCGATGTCCACGTCATACATCTGCTTCCTCCGGCCGCGCCGCCCGACCAGCCGCCCGCCGATGACCAGTAGAATCGACGAATGACGAAAAGAGTTGAGCGAGCGGTTTTCCTTCCCCAGCGTGGGGGAGGTGCCGACCCCGGCCGGGAGGCGGAGGGAGATTCGGACCGGTTGCGACTCCCCCCTCCGGCCCTTCGGGCCACCTCCCCCACGCTGGGGGAGGAACGGAATGCGGCGTAGCAATGCAGGAGCTGTACAGCTTTACTGTCGGTCGCTTCCTTGCGGCGCTGGTGCCCTTCGGGCTGGCGCTGCTCGGAACGTTGATCGCTAACTTCCCGATCTCCTTCACCGGCGGTCTGTTGCCGACGCCCCTGTTCGGGCTGATGCCCGTCTACTTCTGGGGATTGCTGCGGCCCGACCTGATGACGCCTTGGGCTGCGTTCCTCGTCGGCATAAGCGAAGATCTTCTCTCCGGCGGACCGCCGGGAATCTGGGCCGCCTCCTTCGTGGCCTGTTACGTGTTCGTGGATCGCCAGCGCGACTCGATCGCGGGGCTGGCAAGCTTCGGTGCCATTCTCGGCTTCGCCGCCGCCACCATGGTGGCCGTGGGCACGGCTTTCGCGCTCGTCTCGGTGTATTATTGGCGGCTGCCGCCGGTGGCTCCGGTGATCGCCGCGCTCGCGGTCAACGTGCTGTGGTACATTCCCGCGGTCGCGCTGATGAACAAGGCGCAGCACCATCTGGTCGGGCCGCTGAGGAGTGATTTCTGATGCCGCTGTTCGACCGCAAGGACAAGAGCCGCTACGCCGCCTTCACCCGCCGCTCGCTGATGACGGGGGCCGCGATCGGCACGGTGCTCGGAGCGCTCGGCGTCAGGCTCTATCAGCTGCAGATCCTGAAAGGCGACGAATTTCGCACCAAGGCGGAGGAGAACAGTGTCAGCGCCCGCCTTGTGGCGCCGCTCCGCGGCCGCATTCTCGACCGCTTCGGTGTCGAGCTCGCCAACAACCGCCGCAACTTTCGCGTGCTCATCATTCCCGAACAGGCGCTCGGCGGAGTCGAGGCTGCGCTCGACACGGTCGGGCGCATCATCCTGCTCACCGATCGCGACCGCGCGCGCATCCTGCGCGACATCGCGGCGAACAAGAAGTTCATGCCGTCGACGGTTGCGGAGAACCTGACCTGGGAGGAGTTCGCGCGCATCAATCTTCACCTGCCTTATCTCTCCGGCATCCAGCCGGACGCGGGCGAAACCCGCGATTATCCGTTCAGCGACGAACTGTCCCACGTGCTCGGCTATGTGGCGGCCGTCTCGGTCAGGGATCAGGAAGCCGATAGCGATCCCGTGCTGGAACTGCCGGGATTTCGCATCGGCAAGCGCGGCATCGAGAAATCCTTCGATCCGGAAGTGCGCGGCACGGCAGGCGTGAGCCGCGTCGAAGTGAACGCCTATGGCCGCGTGATCCGCGAACTCAGTCGCGATCCCGGTGCGCCCGGCAAGGACGTGTGGCTGACCATCGATCGCGAACTGCAGAAATTCGTCGTGCAGCGCATGGGGTCGGAGAGCTGTGCCTGCGCCGTGATGGACGTGGCGACCGGCGACGTGCTCGCTCTCGCCTCGACCCCGGGTTACGATCCCAACCTGTTCAACGTCGGAATCAAGCCGACGGAATGGCGCGGGCTTCTGAACGACGATCATCATCCGCTGATCGACAAGGCGCTGTCGGGCCTCTATCCGCCGGGCTCCACATTCAAGCCGGCGGTGGCGCTCTCGGCGTTGGATGCGGGCGCCATCACGCCGCAGTTCAGCATCTTTTGCTCGGGCTCGCTGGCGCTCGGCAATCACATCTTCCATTGCTGGAAGAAGGGCGGCCACGGCCATGTCGATCTGCACCGCGGCATCGTTCAATCCTGCGACGTGTTTTTCTACAACGTAGCGCGCCGCCTCGGCATCGACGGGATCGAAGCCGGCACGCACAAGCTTGGTTTCGGCAAGCTCACCGGCATCGAGATCCCGGGAGAACGCGCCGGCGTCATTCCGGGGCGCGCCTGGAAGGAGGCGGCTTATGGTGCTCCCTGGCTCGAGGGTGAAACGCTGAACGCCGGCATCGGCCAGGGCTACGTTCTGGCGACGCCGCTCCAGCTCTGCACCATGGCGGCGCGTATCGCCAGCGGCAACGCCGTGAGCCCGCGCATCGTGCGAGTTGTGGGCAGGAGCCCGCAGCCGCGACCGGAGCTGGCGCGTCTTCAGTTCCCTGAACGTGCTCTCGCCGCCGTGCAGGCGGGCATGAACGGCGTCACCAACGAGGCAGGTGGCACCGCCTACACCTGGCGCATTCCCGACCCCGGGTTCGAGATGGCAGGCAAGACGGGCAGCGCGCAGGTTCGCAAGATCAGCGAAGCCGAGCATCTGGCGGGGGTAACGAAGAACGAGAGGCTGCCATGGAAACTGCGTGACCACGCGCTGTTCGTGGCGTATGCACCGGTCTCGGCGCCGCGTTATGCCTGTTCGATCGTCATCGAACACGGCCGCATCGGTCAGCATCCCGACGTGCAGATGGGGCGCGACATTCTGCTCTTCGCGCAGCAGCGCGACCCGCTGAAACTCGCACCCGCCTATCCCGTCACCGCAGCGTCGTTGGCGCAGGCTCCGCCACCGGCATGAGTTCGCATTACGCCGCGGCGCGGCGCCCGCTCAATTGGCTCGAAAAGCTGCGCGAGGTGAATTGGCGGCTCGTCCTGCTGATCACGCTCATCGCCTCGATCGGCATCGCGATGCAATATTCGATGGCGGGCGGACATCTCGAACCCTGGGCGGCGCCGCAGATGGTGCGCTTCGCCATCGGGCTGCTGCTTTTGATCGCGGCAGCGCTCGTCGACATCCGGGTGTGGCTGGCACTCGCCTATCCGGCCTATCTGGTGTCGTTCCTGCTTCTGGTCGCGGTGGAGATGGTCGGCCACGTAGGTCTCGGCGCGCAGCGCTGGATCGAAATCGGCCCCATTCAGATCCAGCCCTCGGAGCTGATGAAGATCGCGCTCGTGCTGGCGCTCGCACGCTATCTGCACGGAATGGCGCTCGAGGACATCTCCAAACCCCACAGGCTCCTGGTGGCGCTGATAATGATCGCGGCGCCCGCCGTGCTGGTGCTGAAGGAACCCAATCTCGGTACTGCGACGATCCTCCTCGCCGACGGCTTCTCGCTGCTCTTCCTCGCGGGGCTTTCCTGGTGGTGGATTCTGCCCTCCTTCGCCGGGATCATTGCCGCCGTGCCGGTTGGCTGGCATTTTCTCCACGATTATCAGAAGCGCCGCGTGCTCACCTTCCTGAACCCGCAATCGGATGCACTCGGTGCCGGCTGGAACATCAGCCAGGCCGAGATCGCGATGGGTTCCGGCGGACTGACCGGCAAAGGCTTCGTCCAGGGGACGCAGAGCCGGCTCAGCTTCCTGCCCGAGAAGAACACCGATTTCGCCATCTCGGCGCTGGGCGAGGAGTTCGGCTTCGCCGGGTGCGTGGCGCTGCTTCTCCTGTTCGCCATCGTCATCGGTTATGGCGTGCGCATCGCCATGGCCTCGCGCAGCCAGTTCGGGCGGCTGGTCGCCATCGGCGTCACTCTCAATCTGTTTTTCTACATCATGATCAATGCGGCGATGGTGATGGGAATGATTCCGGTCGTCGGCATTCCGATGCCGCTCATCTCCTACGGCGGAACGGCGATGCTGACGGTGATGTTCGGCTTCGGCCTGCTGATGAGCGTGCACGTCCACCGCCACGTTGAACTGCCGCGAAGCTCGGGTGGAATTATCTGAGGCGCGCGCCTACCGTTTCTTTCCTCCCCCAGCATGGGGGAGGCGGCACGCGCCAGCGTGCCGGAGGGGGATGTGCTTTTTTTGTCGACGCGCGATGTGACCGAACGCGAGGGAACTCATTTTCCCCCTTCGCCTCGCTACGCTCAGCACCTCCCCCCGCTGGGGGAGAAAAACGAAGGCGCGACGATTCGAGAGTGCGCGCGCAAGCGCGAAAACACAGGCGCGCGTGGACAGGGCAGGGGGGCTCTGCTATAGGCGCGGGCGTTCCGGCGCGAGATCGTCCGGCGGGCCCATAGCTCAGGCGGTAGAGCAGCTGACTCTTAATCAGCGGGTCGCAGGTTCGAGTCCTGCTGGGCCCACCACACTCAAGATGAACACGGTCTTCCTCGACAACGCGATTCGTCGAAGCGAGCGACGTTGATGATCGATGCGTCTCTTGACACAATATTCTCTGCCGGAAACAAATTCCGGCGAGTTTGTTTCCCCGACTTTCAGTTCTCGCACGCCTTTGTGAATTACTCGAAATCTCTCGCCAAAGCCTACGCCACGATCGTTGCGTGCGAGAACGCGCTTGCCACTTTCTGGAACGTGATGACAGTCACGAACTTGGATAGGTGAGGCGCGTATTCTGACAACTTCGAATGGTTCCGCGCAGGAGAACTCGAATGAGCCGTACAGCATTTAAAGCTTACTCCGCATGGATCGTTCATGGCTCATTGCAACAGGAACAACAATCAGGGCAAGCCTAAGCGTGGGACGCGGCGCTCGCCAAATGTAAAATTGGTCTTGAGTGGGACAAAATCGCGAAACAAGGTGGCGCGCAACGTCCAAGAGGTCGGACGAAGCGGTCACTTCCTCGTCTGCGGCCCTCGGCTCTCGCGCAAGCGAGGGAGAAAAGATCAGCGGCCCATCGCCGCTTCGACTTCGTCGACTTCCTTCGCAATCGGCGGCCCCAGCACGCGTGGGCCTTCGTCAGCGATCAGGACATCGTCTTCGATCCGGATGCCGTGCACGGGCAGGAATTCGCGCACGCGCGCATAATCGATTTGGTCGCGATGACGCCGTTCGCTTTCCCAGCGGTCGATCAGCGCGGGAATGAAATAGAGACCGGGCTCGACCGTCACCACCATGCCCGTGCGCAACGCCTTCGCCATGCGCAGGTTGCGCAGTCCGAACAGCGCGCTGCGCTGCACCGACCCGTCATAGCCGACCAGATCTTCGCCGAGCGCCTCCATGTCGTGCACGTCGAGGCCGATCTGATGGCCGACGCCTGTCTGGAAGCAAAGCGCATAGGCGCCACTTTCCACGATTTCGCGCGGTTCGCCGCGGAACACGCCTTCGCCAGCGAGCCCCTCCGCGAGCACGCGCGCGGCGAGCTTGTGCACCGACAGATAGGGCGTTCCCGCGTGGCAGGCGGCGATCGCCGCTAGCTGCGCTTCCAGAACCATTTCGTAACAGCGGCGCTGCCGCGCATCGAACCGCCCGCCGACGGGCAGCGTGCGCGTGATATCGCTCGCATAGCCGAGCCTGCTCATCGCGCCGCTGTCGTGAACGACGAGATCGCCCGCCTCGAGTCGGCGGTCGTGGCGGTCGTTGTGAAGCACTTCGCCGCGCGCGGAAAAGACCACCGGATAGGCGAGGTTCAGATCGGCGGCACGCGCAACGCCCTCGACCGCGCCCGACACCGCATGTTCCATCGTGCCCGGACGGGCGAGGTGCATCGCGGTTTCATGCATGCGGGCGGTGACGTCCAGTGCAGACTCCATCTCCGCGATTTCTTCCGGCGATTTGATTTCGCGCTGCGCCACGATGGCGCGGGTGAGCGCAATCGAGGCGCGATGCGCCACCGTTTCGACGGCCACGTCCAGCACCTTCGCAAGCTCGAGCGTGACGGCGGCGCGGTAGGGGAGCGTGTAGTGAACCTCGCGCCCGCGCGACGTTTCGGCGAGCCAGCCGGGCAGGGCGGAGAGCGCGCGCGCGCCCGCGCCGCATCGCGCCGCGAACTCTGCAACGGGCGTGCTTGATCCGAGCCAGATCAACGCGTCGAGCGTCGGATCGTCGCCGAAGAGCAGGCTTTCGCCGGAATCGAAATCGATCGCGCCAGTCAGCCCCGCCTGCCGTATGCCGAAAAAATAGGCGAAGCAGCCGTCCTGCACGTAAGGGTGCGTATTGTTCGCGTAGTTCATCGGGTTTGGCGGATTGGCGGGAAAGACCCCGATCCCCGTCATCGCCTGCGCGAGCGCGGCGCGACGTGAGCGGTAGGTTTGCGTGGCGAACATCCTCAAACTCCCGGCTGGCAGGATGTTTTAGCCCGAGACGCGTTGCGGTTCACGGGTTTTGGCAAGGATCGGGCGAGGTGCGATGCTTTCCAAGTTCTCAATAGAGCCCGCGGCTCCTGGCGAAGAGGCGCGCGAGGCCGAGCAGCGCGTCGAGGTTTGGCGTAGCGACGCCAACAAGCCGGCCGATTTCCTGCGGCGCCGCCACGATATGGTCGATCTCGAGAGGACGGCCGGCTTCGGCATCCTGCAGCATCGAGGTCTTGAAGGCGCCGAGCGTTCGCGCGATGGCGAGACGATCTTCGCCGCTCTGCGCGATTTCGCAGCCGATGCGCTCGCCGATCCGGGCCGCCTCGGCCATGACCCTGAGCACGAAGGCGCGCACAAGGTCGTCGGCGAGGATCCGGTCGCAGGTCGCGCCGGCGATCGCCGAGATCGGGTTGATCGTCAGGTTGCCCCAGAGCTTGTACCAGATGTCGCGCTGGATGTGTTCGCTGCGAACGGTCTCGAAACCCGCCTGCTCGAAAAGC
>Ga0182015_10005310_pt1 | contig 13447 bp, 6 predicted proteins | sample 712P3MmetaG_FD_120478 | JGI IMG/M metagenome (GOLD analysis project Ga0182015, IMG submission 120478) | Permafrost microbial communities from Stordalen Mire, Sweden - 712P3M metaG | ecosystem: Environmental > Terrestrial > Soil > Wetlands > Permafrost | place: Sweden: Stordalen | collected...
CGCTCAGGAAGAGCAGCCACACCCGATCCAGGAACCAGTTCACTTCCACCGGCGATGCCGTCACGCGCAGGATGCCCTTGGCCACCAGCAGGTAAAGCGTCAACAAGAAAGCGCCGGGCAGATAAAAGACTGCGCTGAGGCCCGGGCGCTCCAGCCACTTCGGCCGCTCCGGGAACACCATGCAGAAGTGCAGGAAGATGGTCGGCGCCAGAACGCCGGCCACGACGTTGCCCCAGTAAATTCCTTGATCGAACGCATTCAATTTGCCGGTGAAGTGGAAGCACGACAAGATGAACGAAGTCAGGCACAGAACGTAAAAATGAATCGATCGTGGCGCGCCCACCCGGCGGTAGTAAACAAACAATCCAATCAACAGGTAGGCGATCCCGACCGCATACTGGTAGTACAGCGAGCGATCCAGCACGCCTTCGCCGACCAGTACTTGCGCCGGAACCGGTACATTGTCGCGCCGCAGGATGTATTCGGTTTTGATCCAGATGCCGACCTGTTGCAGGGCCTGGGGGACATCCACCGTTTTCTCGATGACATGGCCGGCCACTTGGAGCAGCACGTCGCCTGCGCGAATGCCAGCATTAGCGCCCGGGCTACCCGGCGTGACGTGCAGCGCCAGAACCAGGTGTTGGCCATCGCCTGCGGTCCGGTCCACCCACGTAACTCCATCATCTGGAAGGTGATACATGGTTTGCTGCCGGAAATTGACGAGGGCGCAGCACACCGCTGCCACCGTGAGAATGAACAGCAGCGCGCTGACGAATTGGGTCTTAAGATCCCTCAAGCGGCCGTCTCCGCTGATACTTCTCTAGCGCACACACTTACAGCAATCTGTTTCGCCGTTTCAAAGCACTTAACATACCACCATCGTCGAGCAGGACCATTAATGAGAATACAGGATTTGCCGCTGGCGCGCCAACGAAGAGCTGCTGCGCCCTCTCGATTTTGGGATTTGACACTACTGGAAAGTGTATGAGCGGAATGGGGCAAAACGTCTGAGGAAAAAGGCGTTTGTAAAGGCTATTGACAAGTTATCCCAATAGCCGTACCATCTTCTTTCGGTTTCTGTCCGTAGGACAGCTGACAGCCAAGGTGCATAAAAGGTGGTCCGTGTATGACCTTATTTCAGATCGGCGAGAAAGTGGTTTATCCGAACCACGGCATTGGAACGGTTGAGAACATCAGTACGCGTTCCTTTGGAGCGCAATTCGAGCGATTCTACCTCCTTCGGCTGACCTACAACAGTATGACGGTGATGGTCCCGTTTTCGCACGTCGGTGAAATCGGCCTGCGCAAGGTGACCAGAAACGGTGAAATCGCGCGCGTGCTGGATTTCTTGGCCGAGGGCAACGCCAAGCGCAAGGCTGACTGGAAGGATCGTTATAAGGAAAACTCGGACAAGATGCGTCACGGCAGCTTGCTCGAGATCGCCGAAGTTCTGAAGACTCTGTTGAGTCTCCAGTCCGAAAAGCCGCTCTCGTTCCGTGAAAAGAAGATGCTCGAGCGTGCCCGTCACATGCTGGTGACCGAGCTTTCGATTTCGCGTGGTCTCGCCGAATTCGACGCCATTGGAGTGCTGCAAAGCGCTTTGTCGAAATCGTCGTTGACCCTTCCCGCACCGGCGTAGTCCCGGATCGCAGTTGATTTTCAACCAGAAACTTCACGAAGCCTGAATGACGACGTGATCGGTCTGGTGCGCAGCGTAGTTGATGGGGTGAAAAAGCAACACCCTTCTTCGCACCCGCATCCAATTGATTCACCGCTTATGAGGAAGCCGTACCCTGTCGCCCAATCAGTTAGCTCGCTGACGCCGGGGCTGGGTTACGACGTCCTTCTGGTCGAAGTGATGCAGAATACCCGTCACAACTTCCTTCCCTTAGCGTCCAAGAATGTCCAGGCGGTACCATGCGTCCTGGGGACTCCGCAGTGTCCGTCGGATGACGATGCTGGATCGGGTGTCGCTTGTGGCTTTTCGTGTCCATCGGTGTTGCGGACTTCTATAGGTGTTTCCATCGGCATGTGTTTCCCATTAATGGTGGGCATTAAATCGAATGTCGGACGGAGTTATGCGGCCCACAATGCGATCTTCTCGCACTCATAGCCAGCGTTCCACTACTAGTAGTACTACATCATCACGCCTTCAAAAATGCGTCTCAAGTGACCGTAAACGATGCTAATATAAGGGCCACAACAATCTCAGGAGGGAGCCCCGAGATCAGTTCGTCGAACTGATTTTCGCCGTAGTGATGAGAAGACGCGATTGTCGCCTTTTCCGTATCACAGCACCCTTCCGTAATCCAGCCTGGTGCCTAGCGCCACGGAACCGTATACCACGTCTGCCTTTGGCTCATCGGTACTTGAGTTGTAATCCGTCTGCATTAGTCACGGTACTGACGACTCATTTAAGTCCTTTCGATGCGCAAGCATAATGGATTCACTTAGCTATGGCCACTTCAACTCAGACGAACGATATTGGTAGCAATTACATTTCGTCCAGCGGAACTGTCCGTCGGCCGGTTGCGGTGGAAAACCGACGACGTGCTTGTGTGGCGAACCTGGTGATGGAAGCAGCCAGGTCCTGTCCCGGAGCTGTCGCGCTTTCGGCCGGTGCGGATCGTATGACGTTCGGCGATCTGGCGGCTCAATCCGCGCGTCTGGCAAGTTATCTGATCGGACTCGGCGCGGGGCCCGAAGTGCCCGTAGGGCTGTGCCTGGAACGCTCCTTCGATTTCATCGTCTCGGCGTTTGCAGTGCTGCTGACGGGTGCGGCGTATCTCCCTTTGGACCCCGCTTGGCCGGCTGAGCGTTTGCGTAAGATCCTGGACGATGCCCAAGCGCCCCTGGTTATCTCGCGTGGTTCCCTCGCCGAACTTGCGGCTGGAAATGGAACATGCACCATCGATCTCGACACAGCCGCCGGCACGATTGAGCGCTGCGATTGTTTGGCCGAGCCCGTCGCGGTGACGCGCGACCAGCTGGCCTACATCATCTACACGTCGGGATCCACCGGCGAGCCGAAGGGCGTCGAGGTCACGCATGGCAATCTTCTGAACCTCATCTTCTGGCATAGGAACACCTTCGGGATCACGGCCGGCGATCGGGCGAGCCACCTTGCCGGAGTCGGCTTTGACGCCGCCGTGTGGGAGATCTGGCCGCATTTGACCGCCCGGGCAACTTTGGTGCTGGTGGATGAGCAGACTCGCACATCGGCTGACCTGCTGTGTGATTGGCTGGTGAAAGAGCGCATCACTGTGGCGTTCGTTCCCACCATATTCGCCGAACCCATGCTGGCCCAGGGCTGGCCGGCCGGGACGGCATTGCGGTATTTGCTTACGGGCGGCGAAGCGTTGCATCGCCATCCCTCGCCGGGGCTGCCCTTCACCGTAGTGAACAACTATGGGCCGACGGAGTGCACGGTGGTCGCGACTTCGGGGGTCATTCCGGCCGCTGGACCGGCGGAATTATCGCCGTCGGCATTGCCGCCATCCATCGGGAAGCCGATCGCGCACACCCAAATCCGCATTCTCGATGGCGACGGCCGTCCTGTCGCGGCGGGCCAGGTAGGCGAAATCTACATCGCCGGAACCAGCGTCGCGCGCGGCTATCGCAACCGTCCCGAGACCACGGCGGAGCGCTTCTTGCCGGATGCGTTGAATCCCATCCCGGGCTCGCGGATGTATCGAACCGGCGACCTGGGTTACTTTCTTCCGGACGGCCAAATTGCGTTTCGCGGCCGCGTGGACAGTCAGGTACAGATTCACGGTTACCGGGTCGAACCCGACGAGATCGTGGGCGCGCTGGACCGTCATCCCGCCGTTGCCGGCAGTGCGGTGGTAGCGCGTGGCCACCGCAGCGCCAAGAGCTTGGTGGCCTATGTGGTGCCGCGCGAAAACAAAGCGCTGACGGCATCCGGTTTACGCGAATTCCTGTCCGCGAGTCTGCCTCATTACATGGTTCCGTCCACCTTCGTCAAGATTTCGGCGCTACCCTCGAACGCGAACGGCAAACTGGACCGCGGCGCTCTTCCAGATCCGACCACGGAGAATCGCATCGAGGACGCGGGCTATCGCGCGCCCAGTACGCCGACCGAGGAGCGGCTGGTCCAAATTCTGGCCGCGGTGCTGGGAATGGATCGCGTGGGGGCTGACGACAATTTTTTCCTGCTCGGGTTTCACTCCCTGCTTGCGACTCAGGTTGCCACTCGCGTACACCAGCGCTTCGGCATTCAACTCAGCCTGCGACATCTCTTCGAGGCCAAAACAGTGGCGCGCCTGGCCGCCGAGGTGGATCGCCAGCTTATCCAGAAGCTGGACTCGATGAGCGATCAAGAGGTCGCTCGTTACCTGGCCAGCTAGCCGGGAGAGATCCAATGAATGCCGATATCAGCTTGTGCCAGCTCACAGAGCCGGATGTCATGGCCTCCCCGTACCGCTTTTACCGGGAGTTGCGCGAAGCCGACCCCGTGCATTGGGATCCTTTCCTGCATGCGTGGGCGATTACCCGCTACGTGGATATTGTCACCGTCCTGAGCCGTTTCTCCGCGGACCGCACACTGACCTCGGAGCAGTTGGACGGCATGGGACTCGGAGCGCTGAAACCGATCATGGAAGTGGTTGCCCGACAGATGTTGTTTCGGGATCCGCCTGCTCACACGCGCCTGAGAAGCCTTTGCGCCGCGGCGTTCACTCCGGCGCGCGTCGCGGTACTGCGCGGGCATATTCAGGACATAGCGGACGGCCTGATTGACGGTTTCCTTGGCAACGGAAGAGCCGATATCGTGGATGATTTCGCAGCGCCGATGCCCGCGATCGTTACCGCCGAGATGCTGGGCGTTCCGGTGAGCGATCACGAAAAGCTGAAGCAATGGTCCATCGACTTCGCCGAGATCCTGGGAAATTTTCAACACCCGCCGGATCGCATCGCGCGCGTGGTAGCGAGTGTCCGGGACATGACCGAGTATTTCCGCGCCGCCATCCGCCAGCAGGAGACTGATCCTCACGAAGGGCTGGTGAACTCACTGGCACAGGCCCAAGTGGATGGAGTTCGGTTGACCGAAGAGGAAATCATCGCCAACCTGATCCTTACAATGATCGGCGGGCAGGAAACATCCACGAATCTGATCAGTAGCGGTTTGTTGACGCTGTTGCGGCACCCCGAGCAGCTGCGGATGCTTCTGGACGACCCGTCGCTGATTCCCTTGGCGGTTGAGGAGTTGCTGCGATATGAGAGCCCCATCCAGCACACTGCGCGGGTGGCCCACGAAGACTTTTTGCTAGGCGGTAAACTCATCCGCCGCGGTCAGTCGGTGGTGGCGGTTCTGGCAGCGGGGAATCGCGATCCGGAACGCTTCCCAAATCCGGACCTGCTGGATGTGAAGCGCGGGGATAAGGGGCATCTGGCGTTCGGCTGGGCGGCGCACTTTTGCTTTGGCGCTCCGCTGGCGCGCATCGAAGGGCAGATCGCCTTCAGCACCCTGTTGCGGCGCTTGAAGAATCTAGAGCTGGCGTCTGAGGATTTCGTTTGGCGCGAGAATTTCGGCTTGCGGGGGCTCAGCGGCCTGCCGGTACGTTTCGACGTGCCGGGTGAGGAACTTCCGGCTTCCCGCCTCGAGTTGTTCACGGGTAACGCATGACAGGTCCCGATACAAGCTCCGAAGCCCGGCGGCAACTGCTCGAAAAACTTCGGCGCGGCGAATTGCCAGCTTCGACCGGAGCCCTTGAGCCTCTCATTCCAAGGCCACCCGGTGTGCAGGCTCCGCTCTCGCCCGGCCAGGAGCAGGTTTGGTTCCACGACCATCTGGCCGCCGGCGCTCCCATATATAACGAGTCGGTGACGATTCACAAACGGGGACCGCTGGACCCGGTAGTCCTCAAGCGCTGCTTCAACGAGATTGTCCGGCGTCATGAGATCTGGCGATCTGCATTCCCTATGAGCGACGGACAAGTCGTTCAGCGAATCGATTCGAATGTTCGGGTGTCCCTGCCGCTCATCGACCTCAGCCATCTTTCCGAGGAGGAGCGCGAAGCGGAAGCCGTTCGAATCGCGACTGAAGATGCTCGCCGTCCCTTTGATCTGAGCGTGGCGCCTCTATTTCGCGCGCGTCTGATTCGATGGGATGAGAATTACCACCGCATTTATCTCACAGTGCACCATCTGGTGTTCGATGGCGTGTCCATATATCGTGTTTTGATCGGGGAATTAGCCGCGCTGTACGGCGCGTTTTCCGCTGGCCAGCCGTCCCCACTTCCCGGACTCGCCGTTCAATACGGCGATTACGCCCAGTGGAAGCAGAACCATCTGGCCAGTGGCAGGCACGCCGCCGAGTTGAAATACTGGCGTGAGACCCTCTCGGAGAATCTACCGCCGTTAGAGCTCCCAACCGACCGGCCGCGTCTCGCCGAGCCTACCTGGCGGGGTGGAATGGAACCGTGCGCGATACCCGCGCGATTAATCGAGTCACTCAAGGAGTTGGGCAGCAGCGAGGGCGTAACGCTTTACATGCTGCTGCTGGCCGCGTTCCAGGTTCTGCTCTATCGCTATTCCGGACAAGACGAAGTCACCGTGGGAGGCGCGACGAATACGCGCACCCGGCCTGAGTTCGAGCCGGTAATGGGATATTTTCTGAATGCGGTTGTTTTCCGAAGCCACATCGGGGCCGATCTTACATTCCGGGATTTCTTGGGACACGTGAAAAGCACGGTGCTCGGCGCCTTGGCGCACAGTGAGATTCCGTTCGACGAAATCGTGCGCGAACTGGCGCCCAAGCGCGACTCCAGCCGTCACCCCCTGTTCCAAGTTCTATTCTCGATGCGGCCGCCCTTCACCGATTTTCCGGACGGCTGGGACGTCACCGACATGGAAGTGCACAGCGGTGCGTCAAGTTTCGACCTGTTCGTCGAGTTTTCGGAGCACCCGCAAGGCTTGGCCGGGCGGTGCGTGTACAGCACTGATCTTTTCGAGCGCGCCACGATCCAGCGCTTGCTGGGGAATTTTCAAGTGCTGCTCGAAGAGCTGGTTCGAAACCCTGACCAGGCCCTCTCGCGAGTTCGTTTGCTCACCGGGACGGAACGGCGGACGCTGCTCGCGGATTGGAACAATACCGGGCGGAGCTTTCCCGGCCTTCGCATTCACGAGCTGTTCGAGGCTCAGGTGGAGAAGAGCCCCAATCACCCAGCGCTTGTTTTTCGCGGCCAGCAGTTGACCTATGCCGAACTGAATAAGCGCTCCAACCAGCTAGCGAACCACCTTATTCAAAACGGGCTTCGTCAAAATGGAGCGGCGAGCGGATCCTTGGTTGGCATCTATATGGAGCGGTCGTTCGAAATGGTGGTGGCGCTGCTCGCCATTTTGAAATCCGGCGCCGCCTACGTGCCCTACGACCCGGAGCTTCCGTTATCTCGTCTGAACATGATGCTGGACGATTCCCGCCCCGTGTGTGTGATCACCCAGCGAAAGTTGAGCGAGAATTTATCCGGCTACGCCGGGCACACGGTCCTGCTCGATTCCGGCTGGGAAAGCATCGAAGTTCAACCGGACCCGAATCCCGGGATACCGGTGGAACCCCGGGACGCCATTTATGCTATTTACACTTCCGGGTCCACCGGCGTCCCCAAAGCTGCGATAAATACCCACGAAGCTGTGGCGAATCGCATCCTCTGGATGCAGGATCAGTACCCGCTCCAAGCCAGCGATCGTGTCCTGCAGAAGACTCCTGCTAGCTTTGACGTGTCCGTTTGGGAGTTCTTCTGGCCCATCACTTGCGGCGCGACGCTGGTCATCGCGGAGCCGGGCGGTCACAGAGATGCGGCCTATATCGCTAACCTGATCGGCGGCGAAGCGATCACCACGATTCATTTTGTGCCCTCCATGCTGCGTGAATTTCTCGAGACCGGCAACCTGAACCGTTGTGGCTCGCTCCGGCGCGTCTTCTCGAGCGGTGAAGCTCTGCCCCCTGATCTGCGGCAAAAGTTTTATCAGCGCGTGGGAGCGGAATTGCACAATCTGTACGGACCCACCGAAGCGGCCGTGGACGTTACCTATTGGGACTGCGGTAGCCAAGCGCCCTGCGCGACCGTTCCCATCGGGCGTCCCATTGCGAACGTCAAAGCGTACGTATTGGACCGGCATCTAGCGCCAGTCCCCATCGGCGTTGCGGGCGAGCTGCACATTGGCGGCGTCGCCGTCGCTCGCGGATATCTGAACCGGCCCGAACTCACCGCCGCGCGGTTTATTCCGGATCCTTTTGATAAAGACAATGACGCTCGTCTTTACAAGACCGGCGACCGGGCGCGCTTTCTTGCGGACGGCAATATCGAATACCTGGGCCGGCTCGATAATCAGGTGAAACTGCGTGGCTTTCGGATAGAGCTAGGCGAAATCGAGAGCAGCATATTGCAGTCGGATCAAGTCCTGTCGGCTGCGGTCGCGCTGCGGGAAGACGGTCCCACTGGTCAAGGGCTGATCGCTTACGTCATCCCTGCCGTATCGGGATTGGATTCGCAAGCCATGCGGACCTTTTTGAAAGAGCGCTTGCCCGATTACATGATCCCGTCGCATTTCGTATTCCTGGAGTCCCTGCCCCTGTTGTCCAACGGCAAGGTAAATCGGGGCGGACTGCCAGTTCCTCAGCAGTGGACGGCTGCGCCGGAAGAACAATACATGGCGCCCAGTGATTCGATCGAACGTCAGCTCGTTGAAATCTGGGAAGCTCTCCTGGCTACGCATCCCATCGGCGTGAATCACAACTTTTTCGATTTGGGCGGCCATTCGATGCTACTGGCAAGATTGCTCTTTCAAGTGGAGCGAGCGTTCAACCAGAGCTTGTCGGTGGCCACGGTGTTTCAGAAACCAACCATCGCCCAATTGGCTGCTGTTCTTCGCGACGAGAAAGCAATGTCTCAACCTTGCCGGGTATTCCCGATTCAGCCGGAGGGAACGCGACCGCCCTTGATTTGCCTGGGCGCCGGGCCTTATTTTCTTCCTTTGGCTCGGCAACTCGGAAACGATCAGCCTCTGATGGGCGTGGATCTGACTCTACTCGGGACCGACCGGCTTCCTGTTCCAGTCCGGCTGCAGGATATTGGCGCGCACGTCGCAAAAGCAATCCGAGAGTTCCAGCCCAATGGCCCGTATTACCTGGGGGGTTGGTGCCTGTATGGCGTCCTCATGTACGAAGTCGCTCAGCAGCTCATTGCCGATGGCGAAGAAGTCGCTTCGCTGGTGATGATCGACAGCCGGTACCCCGCCCACCAGGCAATGCTGCCCTACTCCGCCCGAGGGCGAATGGCCTTGCAGAAGTGGGCTTATCACGCGACCGCGCTCGGAAGATTAAAAGCGGCGGAGATTCCCGCCTACCTATTGCAGCGCGTCAAGATGCTTCGCAACAGAGCAGTCAGATCCTGGCAACGGTTGGATTACCTTCGCGCGATACAGAACACCGATGGGCCTTTGGAGATGGAACTGGACCCGGTCTTGTTCGTGGCCTGCACCGATTATAGGCCCCAACCTTACTCCGGCCCGGTCGTCCTTTTCCAGGCGGTCGAAAGACCGGCCGGACGGCATTGGGACCTGCGGCAAGTCTGGCTCAAGTTGATACGGGGGCCATTTGAAAGTTACGACATCGTCGGCGGCCACGATGGAATGTTCAAGGAACCATACGTCGGCGTCCTGGGAAGCAAGCTGAAGAACAGCCTCGCGCACGCCCAGAAGATGCACGGCAAGCAGGATCAGGCTGCTATTCTGCCCAGTAGCGGTGCGGATCCCGATCGGTTTGGTTACAGTGTGGCTACGTCCGAGATCGCCAGGACCTAGGGATTGGAATCCAGATCGATTAGGCTGTTGGCCACGTTGGCCGGCGGTCTTCTATAATGGGTACAACCTCCGATGAAGAAGCTGTACCCCGTCGTAGTTCTCTGCGCATCTTCGTTTTTATTGTCCGGCCAGTCCAATGACGCCGGAAAGGCAGCGCCTCCAGATACGGGAGACCGAACCCGCATTACTCTCGACGTCTCGCGCGTCAACATGCTCTACACGGTTTCGGACAAGAAGGGCCGCTTCGTCACCGATCTCACCAAGGGCGACTTCGAGGTTTTCGAGAGTAAGAAGCCGCAAGCCATCATTGAATTCGCTGCTGAATCCGACCTGCCGCTGCGCCTCGCGGTCCTGATCGATACCAGCAACAGCGTTCGCGACCGCTTTCATTTCCAGCAGGAAGCTGCGACGGCGTTCATCGACGGCACTGTACGGCCGGAGCACGACAAAGCCATGATCGTGAGCTTCGATACCGCCGCCGAGTTGGTGGCCGATCTGACCGGCGACATAGGAGAGCTCGAAAGGGGCATCGCGAATCTCCGTCCAGGCGGAGGAACGTCGCTCTACGACGCGATCTTCTTCGCCTGCCGCGACAAGCTGATGCAGGACCAGCCGCTCTACAAATTCCGGCGCGCCATGGTCATTCTGAGCGACGGCGAGGACAACCAGAGCCGCCGCACGCGCGATCAAGCTCTCGAAATGGCGCAGAAGGCCGACGTCAACATCTACACCATTTCCACGAACATCACGCGCATCGAGAGCGATGGCGATAAAGTGCTGCGCTATTTCGCCGAGGAAACCGGCGGCCAATCTTTTTTCCCGTTCAAAGCCAGCGATCTGAATCAGGACTTCGAGAACATTGCCAACGAGCTGCGGCACCAGTACAACATCTTCTATCGCCCCGAGCCCCTGAAGGTTGACGGTCTGTATCATCCCGTGGATATCCGGGTGAAGGGCCACAAAGAGCTGATCGTGCGGGCTCGCAAGGGTTACTACGCGCCGAAATTGTAGCGGCGGATCTCACCCGGGGTGCGGGCCTCAATCGGCGATAAACACGTTGAAGCTGGTCACCGTCCGGTATCCCATGGCTTCATACAAGGAGAATCCGGATGAGGTTGCCTGCAGGACCATGCGCGACACACCGCGGGAACGCTGGGCCTGCTCGATCACTTGCCGCATAATCGCTTCAGCGAACCCAAGCCGGCGATGCTGCGGCAGCGTGGCCACCGAGTACAAGCCAATCACATCGCCGGTGATCACGGCCGCGGCGGTGGTCACGGCCCGGCCGTTCGAATAGCCCACATAGCCTTGGAACGTCCCCTGCCAGGCTCGCGCCGAGCCGTAGACCGACAGACTTACGGAATGCGGAATCTCGAACGCCGTGGACATGACGTCAGAGAACGCGCTGCGCGTCGCTTCATCGGCCACGGGCCGGATGTCGAGCACCGGCAGCTCCCGGGTCACGGGCGCCAGCCGGTCGGTGTACATCCCCGGCGCCTCGGTCAGGTGGCGCAAGCCATGGCGCTTAAAAATGCGCGCCGCCTCGCGCCGCAGCGGCTGATTCAAGAAATCCTCGCATAGCCAATAGGTCCAGCGCAGACTGCGAGCGTCAAACTGCTCGGCGGAAACATCGATCAAATGGTTCAGCTCCTCCGCGTCCCCCTGAATCGGCCGCGCCTGCAACGCCGCGTTAAACGCCGCATAGTTCAAGCCGCAAAAGATTAACGAGATGCCCGGCAGATCCCGGATTTCGGCGTCTGAGCGTGCCTGCCCAAAGAAGCGCAGCGCCTCGAGCAGATTGCCGGCCACTGCCTGCACTTCGTCTTCTGGCATCTGGCGATTAGAACAGACTTGCGCCGCACGCGTCAATCGAGCGATGGATGCCACAATAAGACCTGCAACTCATGGACGCATCCTTTGTAGGCGCGGGCCTGGGCGCGCGATTTCTGCCGGGCAACTCCCAAGCTGGATTTCGCGTCAATGCGCCGGCAGCCACTCGCGTTGAGTTATGGATCTATGCGGTGGCGATGGACGCGGATCCGATTCTGCGGCAAGCGATGGACCGGCAGACCGACGGAAGCTTCACCGCGACAGCAGCGACGACGGCAGGCGCCATTTATTACGGCTATCGCGCCTGGGGGCCAAACTGGCTGTTTGATAATGCTTGGACGCCAGGATCGGCGGCGGGATTTGTGGCGGATGTCGATGGTGGCGGCCATCGTTTCAACCCAAACAAGCTGTTGCTCGATCCGTACGCGCTCGAGGTGAGTCACAATCCTCTGACGCCCACGCATCCTGATCCGACCGCCTACCTGTCCGGTGCCACGTTTCGTTTGGTGGACACCGGCCCGTTTGCGCCCAAAGCCATTGTTCTCGCGATGCCGAGTCCGGATTTCGGCGCGAAGCCGACAGGCGCGTTCAAGGATGACATCATCTACGAAGTGCATCTGCGGGGACTGACGAAGAACGACCCTTCCGTGCCCGCGAACCTGCAAGGAACATACGCCGGAGCGGCGTTGCGGGCTGGGTATTTGCGGGATCTCGGCGTGACCGCCGTCGAGTTCCAGCCCATCCATGAAACCCAGAGTGCGTTGAACGATTCACCCGAACTCGCCGCGTATCACAATTACTGGGGATACAATTCGTGCAGTTTCTTTGCGCCCAGCCGGAGGTACGCGAGCGATCAATCGCCTAGCGGCCCGACGCGCGAATGGATCGCGATGGTGAAGGCGTTTCACGCGGCCGGCCTGAAGGTCTACGTCGACGTGGTCTACAATCATCACGACGAAGGGCCGGTGGATGAGGCCACCGGGACCATTGGAAAGATCTATTCGCTGCGCGGGCTCGACAACCCGAACTATTATGAGGCGCGCAGTCCAACCGAACTGAATCACTATGAGGACGACAACGGCGTGGGTCCCAACGTGAATGCCGCGACGATTGCAGTGCGGAACCTGATCCTCGATTCGCTGAAGTATTGGACCCATGTCATGGGCGCCGACGGATTCCGGTTTGATCTCGCAGCGATCCTGGGGAATGCCGATGCGCAGGGCGGGTTTTACTTCAATCGCGACGATCCGAGCAACATTCTGAATCGGGCTGTAGCGGAATTGCCGGCGCGCCCGGCGTGGGGCGGCCCTGGCGTGGACCTGATCGCGGAGCCTTACACGGCCAACGGCGCGGGGCAGGAGCAGGGGAACTTTCCGGTGGGATGGTCGGAATGGAACGACCGCTATCGCGATGTGTTCCGCGCATCGCAGAATAAGCTCGGCTTCGTGGCCGTGACGCCGGGCAGCATGGCGACGCGGTTTGCGGGATCGGAGGATCTATTCGGCCCGCGCGGCAGAAAGCCGTGGAACTCGGTGAACTACATCGTTTGCCACGACGGCATGACATTGCGCGACCTCTATTCGTTCAACGGTCCGAATAACAATCAGCCGTTCCCGTTTGGTCCTTCCTCCGGCGGACACAGCGCGGCGGACGAGATGTGCTGGGACCATGCAGGAGATTCGCTGCAACAAAGGCAGGCCGTGCGAACGGGACTTGCGATCTTGCTACTTTCCGCGGGTACACCCATGCTGCTGGGCGGGTCCGAGATCAATCGCACGCTCGAAGGCAACAACAA
>Ga0182015_10005311_pt1 | contig 13447 bp, 12 predicted proteins | sample 712P3MmetaG_FD_120478 | JGI IMG/M metagenome (GOLD analysis project Ga0182015, IMG submission 120478) | Permafrost microbial communities from Stordalen Mire, Sweden - 712P3M metaG | ecosystem: Environmental > Terrestrial > Soil > Wetlands > Permafrost | place: Sweden: Stordalen | collected...
ACACCCCAAGCCACAAACTACCGTCAGCAACAAACCCAAACACACAGATCCACCGCAAAAAGACCGCCCGCCCTCGACGGAAAACCCCGGAATCAATGCCTGTGAGAAATGCAGGCTAGCGACGCTTTCTGTGAATGAGCCTCTGATAGAGCCTCCAGGGGAAGCTGTGGAGGAGTTGGGTCTGCTCAGCTTTGAGCGCGGCATAGGAGCGCTCGACATAGGCGTCGAACTCGGGTGGCCACCCGATGGAGGAGCGGCGCTCAGAATAATCGCCTTCAGCCCATTTTGAGACGACAGATTTATACCCGACGACATGGGTTACGAAATCGAGCAGGCATTGCGGCATTTGTTCCTCGACGATCAGGTACGCCTTCTCAATGATGATCTTCTCGCGAACATTGTTGAGCGGCATGAAGATGGTTTTCATCCACAAGACCCACTCTTTCATCTCAGAGTCGAGGATGGGTTCGCTCTGGGTCTTGCCCTGCTTTTTGAGCAGAGCGCGATAGGCGATGCTTCCGGCCTTGGAAGCGACATAGAGCGGGCCGTAAAACTCGCTTAAGCGGCGATCGACGAGGCGGAGCTTGTCCTGGCGTTGGGCCAGCATGCGCGAACTGAAAAAGGTGACCAGATAGCCAGCGAAGGCGAGGATGATGGTGAGAACCGCCGCGTTCTGGATGAGGCTGTTCATGGTGAGCGCGCTGAGGTTTTCAACTTGCATAGGCGAAGAATAAACCTACGTGCACGGATGTGCAGTAATGGGGTCAACGCAATAGGTTGTATTTATTTGTTGGAGATTCGATTCGGGAACCTTGACGTTGCAATTTGGCGCCGGCATTGCCAGCTGTTGCGACATCTTGCTGGAACGATCACTTGCTTCTGACTGCGTCGTTCCGGTCGACGGAGTCTGCCTCCAAGTCCTGTTTTCGGCGCAGTTCACGATCCCGGGAACGGGCCCGCAAGACCAGAAAGAGATTTCGATGGTCGCGCTTGATGCAGTCGTGGCAGCGGACCGGGAACTGAAGGAACAGGAGCATGAAAATATCGTGCCCCTGCCAGCGGGAGGAGTGGATGTTTGGAGAATCGCAGAATCGACATTTCATCGGTCACCTGTTACGAGGTTATGAATGAGACTCGATTAGAGTTTCGGGGCAGATTGTAAGGGCAGAATAGCGCAAGATAAATGCTTGCTCCCCTTTAATCTTTCGCCTACTGAATGCATCGGGAGCTTGTCCTGAGTATACCGCGATTTGGATGCCGGCAGCATTCGCACCACAACAGATTCACTTTTCGGAGGAACGCATGGGTGCATAACTCACTTCTCGTTTTGACGGGCAGTTGAGGCGGAAGGATGTCCGTCAAAATGCTCATCGAGCAAAAGTCATGTATTTGGAGAGGTGTGGGCCCGTTGTTCTATTGGACGGCGCCAGGATGGGACAGGATTACCGATCGCGCCCGAATGAGGACTCACCGATCACTAATTAATTGATATCGTTGGCCATGAATACTGTGACCGGGGGATTGCTGGTGAGTTGTGTGTCCACGATAAGTACGGTGCGGACTTCGCCGCCGGTCAGGGCAATTGTTTGCGATGTGTACTTTGGCGTGAGGACACCGGTGGGGGTGATGATCATAGTTACAGTCTGCGAAGTGAAACTAATGTAACCCGCAGTGGAACCAACGGGTAATGCAGTAACCAATGGAATGGTGTTAGCAAGAGTGATTCCTGAAGGGACCATATAGATATCGACCGGGCCTGTTTTGGGGGCCTGGTTGAGGAAGCGAAAGGCAGAATGGCCCTGCGCCGCGGCAACCTGCTGGTCTTCAAGGATGGTGACTTCGTAGCTATTGGGTGCGGCGCCATTGTCGGTGAGGAAGACGGAGTGCTGGTGGCCGGCGAGCAGAGTGCCGTTGGTGTCGACCAGTGTGACGCCACCGGTAGCAGCGGTCACATCGATTGCGGCGTCGTTGGAGGCGGGGAGGGTTCCGTAGGGCGTGATTGTTCCCTGGCCTATGTTTGCGGCGAGCAGAGTTTTTTCGACTTCAACGTTGACGGCAGGCGCGATGTAGGAAGCGTCAATGACGCGCACGAGGCTTGGCTGGGTATAGGAGGCGACGTTTTCGCAGGCCGTGAGGGTGATGGCAAGGGCAAGCGCTGCCAATGCGGCGACACCGAGGGCGATGGGGTGCGGTGGGAGTGTTGCGCGGGTTCGCCGATTCGGGAGTTGCTCGAAAATGCGCATCGTGGATGGAGAGAGCGGAACCTTCATCCCATAGTACAGGGAGGGGATGTAGGGCGGTTACGACTTTTTGGGCAGCGAAGCGCGTTAGATGCGAGCGGTGCAGGGTGCGGGCGTCGTTTCAAGGCGGGTTAGTTTTTTGGTTTGCCGATAGGGGCTTTAACTTGCTGCGGGATTACTTTGATCTCGAAGAGTGTGGGCCACAGCTTGCCGGTGACGAAGAGGCGGTCGTGGTCCGAGTCCCAGGCGATTCCGTTGAGGACTGCCTCAGCGCCTGAACGCTGGTTTTCCGGGAGCAGGCCGGCGAGATCGATGAATCCGAGGACACGGCCGGTTGCGGGGGCGATGCGCGCGATGCGGGCCGAGTGCCAAATGTTGGCGTAAATCTGGCCGTGTATGAACTCGAGTTCATTGAGCTGTGTGACGGGAACGCCATGATCGTTGACGGTGATGCGGCGGAGTTCGTGGAAGGTTGCCGGATCGAGGAAGCGGAGAATGGCAGTTCCGTCGGAGAGGATGAGGTTTTTGCCGTCCTGAGTGAGGCCCCAGCCCTCGCCGTTGTAGGGAATGGCGCGGAGGAAGCGAAAAGTGAGGCGGTCATAGACCAGGGCAACGTGGTTTTGCCATGTGAGCTGAATCAGGGTGCTGCCCCATTCTGTGAGGCCCTCAGCAAAGTAGTTGCTCGGTACATCTTTGAATTGGAGAATGCTTCCCGTTTCGAGGTCTTCCATGCGCAGGGAGGAGTGGCCCTGAAGGCCGGTGCTCTCGTAAAGGTGGCCGTCGAAGTAGATCAGTCCCTGGGTGAAGGCTTGCCGGTCGTGCGGGTAAGCGTGGACTACACGATAGGTGTCTGACGCAGGGGAAGGTGAGGCGGCGGCGAGGGAGAGAGCCAGGGCCAGAACGGAATGAGGAAAGCGCCGGAAGGATGGAAATAGAAGCCGGAGCCTCACATCAGACCTTGCATACGGCCGAAGATGTGAGCGCACATCATGGACATGAGCAAAAAGCCCGCACCAAGGACGACCACGTGCTTTGTGTCACGCGGGTTGAAGGCGCCTACGCGGAAGACGAGAAGGTAGGCGACGGCGAGGTTGAAAAAGGCCCAGAGAACATTGACTGTGGGGGTGGATATGCCTTCGCCTGGAGGGGTGGCGAAGGGGCTGTGGAAGGGCACGCCGGAGACTCCATGGACGAGATGGGGGATGGAGTTGGCGAGGAAGACGCCTGCGAAGAAATAGGCGATGTAGTGATACCAGCGCATGGAAAGATCCTTTTGGGGTTGCAAAGCGAAATGTTAGTTGTTTCCCATCCATTCCGCAAAGAGCGCGGAATGGATGAGGTACCCGAAGTTGTGGATTCCCAGGTCCCCAAGTGCGAGGGACCTGGGGCACCCAAGGTTGTGGACTCCCACCCATTCCGCAAAAGCGCGGAATGGATGGGGTACACGAGGTTGTGGATTCCCAGGTCCCCAAGTGCGAGGGACCTGGGGCACCCGAGGTTGTGGACTCCCACCCATTCCGCAAAGAGCGCGGAATGGACGGGGTACCCGAGGTTGTGGACCCCCAGGTCCCCAAGTGCGAGGGACCTGGGGCACCCAATTCTGTGGACTCCCACCCATTCCGCAAAGAGCGCGGAATGGATGGGGTACACGAGGTTGTGGATTCCCAGGTCCCCAAGTGCGAGGGACCTGGGGCACCCAGCGGCGGGCAGACTAACTTGCGCCGAGGTAGATGAAGCGGGCGAGGAAGAGGACGGCGAGGATGTAGAGGAGCCAGTCCTGCTTGCGGTAGCGTCCGGTGACGAGATGGAGGAAGGCCCAGGAGATGATGCCGAAGCCGAGGCCGTTAGCGATGGAGTAGGTGAGCGGAATGAGGATGAGCGTGAGGAACGAGGGGACTGCGACGAGGGGGTCGGTCCAGCGGATTTCGACAATAGTGGCAAGCATGAGCGAGCCGACGAGGATGAGAGCGGGGGCGGTGGCGGCGGACGGGACCATGCCAACGAAGGGCGCTGCGCCGATTGCTCCGAGGAAGAGCAGGCCGGTCACGATGGCGGTGACGCCGGAACGGCCTCCGGCCTCGACGCCGGCGGTGGACTCGACGTAGCTGGTGACCGTGGAGGTTCCGGTGAGGGAGCCGAAGACGGTAGAGATGGCGTCGGCGAAGAGGATGCGGTTGAGGCGGGGGATGGAGTGGTCGGCTGAGATAAGGCCGGCTCGCTTGGTGACGGCCACCAGAGTGCCGAGATTGTCAAAGAGGTCGACAAAGAAGAAGACGAAGACGATTTCGAGAAGGCCTTTGTTGAATGCGCCGGCGATGTCGAGCTTGAAAGCGGTGGCGGTGAGAGCTTGAAATCCGCCCGGGGCGGGTGTCCAGTGGACGAGGGTTTGCGCCCAGTCATTGAGTGGGCCTGCGGTGCTGCCGAAATGCAGGGCGCCGAACGCCAAAGCCCATGCGGCGGCGGTGACACCGATAACGCCGATGAGGATGGAGCCCTTCACGCGCTTGATTTGGAGGGCGACCATGAGGATGAGGCCGGCGAAGGCGAGAGCGGGGGTGGGGTTGCGGATGTTGCCGAGGCCGACGAGTGTGGCGGGGTCGCCGACGACGAGGCCGGAGTTGCGGAAACCGATGAAGGCAATGAAGAGACCGATGCCGCTGGCGACGGCTGCGTAGAGCTCGTGAGGGATGGAGCGGAGGATCATTTGGCGGATGCCGGCGGCGGTGAGCGCGAGGAAGATGCAGCCGGAGAGGAAGACCGCGCCGAGAGCCGTTTGCCAGGGGATGTGCATCTTGAGGCAAACGGTGTAGGTGAAGTATGCGTTGAGGCCCATGCCGGGGGCGAGCGCGATGGGATAGCGCGCAATGATGCCCATGAGAATGGAGCCGAAGGCGGCGGAGAGGCAGGTGGCGGCGGTGACGGCGGCGAGCGGCAGTCCGGCGGCGGAGAGAATTGCCGGGTTGACCAGGACGATGTAAGCCATGGTCAGGAATGTGGTGACCCCGGCGAGGATCTCGGTGCGCCAGTTGGTGCCGAGGCGGGAGAATTCGAAGTAGGATTCCAGTTGTTTGAGCATGGGCGGTAAGTTCTAGGTAAACATGGGAGGGCATAAAGAGGAAGGGGAATAAAAGGGCAGGGAACAGGGAACAGGGAACAGGGAACAGGGAACAGGGAAAAGGGAAAAGGGATTAGGGACCCGAGAGCCAGAACGACGCTGGAGTGCGAAATTGAGCAGATCGCGGAAAGTGAAAACTGAAACCATAGGGGACGAGTATTCTCAGAGTTTTTTGAACCTCAACCGTTAAGAACTTCTCAAACAGAACAAGGAGATTTGAATGCCGACATTGATTACGAAAGATGGGACCACGCTCTATTACAAGGATTGGGGTGCGGGTCAGGCGGTGGTTTTCAGTCACGGCTGGCCGCTGAGCGCGGATGCATTCGAAGACCAGATGGCGTTTCTGGCCGGGCACGGGTACAGGACAATTGCGCACGACCGGCGGGGACATGGGCGATCGGGCCAGCCGTGGAGCGGGAACGATATGGACACCTATGCGGACGACTTGGCTGAGCTGACGGAGGCGCTGGACCTGAAGGATGCGGTGCATGTGGGACACTCGACGGGAGGCGGCGAGGTGGCGCGGTACATTGGGCGGCACGGGGCGGGGCGCGTGGCCAAGGCGGTGCTGATTGGGTCGGTGACGCCGCTGATGCTGAAGACGGAGGCGAATCCGCTGGGGTTGGGGATTGAGGTGTTCGATGGGATTCGAGCTGGGGTCCAGGCGGATCGGTCGCAGTTTTTCAAGGATTTGAGCGGACCATTTTACGGAGTCAATCGCCCGGGGGCGAAGAACTTTCAGGGCTTCCGCGATTCGTTCTGGCTGCAGGGAATGATGGCGGGCTATCCTGCGTGCTTCGATTGCATCAAGGCATTTTCGGAGACGGATTTTACTGAAGACCTGAAGAAGATGGATGTGCCGACGCTGATCATCCACGGTGACGACGATCAGATTGTGCCGATTAACGATGCGGCTTTGCTGGCAGCGGCGTTGGTGAAGGACTCGACGCTGAAGGTGTATGCGGGCGCGCCGCATGGGCTGTGCTCGACGATGAAGGATCGGGTGAATGCGGATTTGCTGGAGTTTATTAAGGGGTAGGACTAAGAGCCGCCCACATATGGTGCGGCTTTTTGGGTCCAGGGGCTGGCGAGATAGCGCTGGCGGAGCAGGCGGGCGGCGGAATTACGGATGGTGTCGACCTGGGCGGTGTATTGCTTTTTCTGCGGCGAATCGGTGTAGCCATAGGAATCGCTGCTGTAGCGGATCATGCGCAGGACGAGATAGAGGGATTCGGCGACGTCAGGATCGTCGGGATGGGCGTTGGCGTAATCGAGCGCAAGCTGGCCGAGATGGGTGTCGGCCGGGCCGAGCTTCAAGAGTTGATCGAATTCCTTTTGGCCTTGCGCGATCTGATCTTTCGTGAGAAATGAGACCGGCTGAGGATGGCGAGGGATTTCCGTCGAGCTATAGTCGCTTCCCTGCCAATCGGCACTCCACCAGTTGTCACGATAGCTCTCAACAAAGTCGTAAGAGTAGGAGCGTTGGACGCCGGGGTCGAGGTAGGGGCGCAGGCCTGGGTTGCGGAGGAGGGTCATCAGCGGGCCACTGCGTGGAGCAGCCTCCTGGATTAGCTTGGCCGGCAGGAGAGGCTCGAGTTTGGCTGCGGAGGCGTCGTCGTTGAGCAGCACGGCGCGGACCCAGGCCATTTCCGCGATGGACTGGCGGAGTTGCTGAGAGAGCGCGGAAGAGTTGGCGGACTCGATGAGCACGGAGAGCGGAGCCTGTGCGTTGAAGAAGTCGGCGGCATCGTCGCTGAACTGGACGGGCTCGGCCTCTTTCGCACAGTCATAGACGCGTTTCGGATTCTTCATGACGTCGAGGCACTCGTCGAGCGAGGCCTGCGATTCAGAGGTGGGAGAGATGACTTTTCGCGGTGTGTTGGCAAGGAATTCGGCGAGAGTTGTGGAGGCGCGCGCCTTGAGGCCGAGATAGAGGTTGACGGAGGAGTCGCGGCCGCTTTTGCGGACGAGAGGGAGGGACTGATCGAGTAGCGAACGGGCCTCGTCGGTCTTGCCGATTGCGGTGAGGAGGCGAATGCGGTGATAGGTGAAGGACTCCGCAGCGGGGACGTCGGGCTTGAGCTCGGCGGCTGCAGCGATGAGGTCGGGGGTGGCGGCGTCCTGCGCGGTGGCTTTGGAGATGGCGGCGAGGAGCCAGAAGGGAGTGCGTGTCTTTTGCCATTCGGCAATGGCGTGGTCTTTGGCTTCATTTGCAGGGGACTGGAAGGTGATGAGCCAATCGATGAGAGTAGAGATGGAGCGGAACTTGGCGAGGTCGCGGTAGGTTTTGGAGAAAGCCGCGTCTTTGGCTTCAGAAGTCGGCGTGGTGCTGATTCCCTCGCGGTTTGGAGGTGGTTGGAACCGGTAGTCGTCGGTGTCTTCGCGGACGGGGAGTTCGTCAAGCTTGCTGTCGAGAGACCAGGCGAGGTCGGTGAGGTGCTGGCTATAGTCAGGGTCGGGTTTTGGACCGGCGAGCGCAGCGGAAAGTTCGCGGAGACGGGCGTCGGGCTCGATGCGGATGCGTACGAAGTCGAGTTCGTCTTGGATGGCGTGGAGGGAGATGCCGGGACGATTCTCCTTGAGGAGGGATTTGAGGAGGTCTGCGGCCTGGCGCATCAATGCAGGGTCGAAAAGCGCTGGCGTCGACCAGTCTCCACTGCGTGTGGCTGATGCGTTGAAGGCTTGGCGGATGAGGCAACGGGCGGCGAGGTACTGAGCAATTCCATTCCAAGGAGAGTCTTCGTCGCGGCCGATTGCCTCAAATCTGGCACGTGCATCGCCGAAGCTCATTCCATAGAATTGCGCGGCGCCGATCTGGTAGGCACGGTCCGCTTTGAGCAGGGCCGGCGCTCCAGAAGTTGTGGGGGCCGGAAGCGCGAGTGGTCCGTCCGAACAGTTTGAGAACACGGCATCCTCGCCATTGATCCAGTCGGCGAGCTCAGCGCTTTTTGCTCCCCACGATTTGGCCCTGGCCTGAAGTGTTACAACCGCAGTTTCAAAGGCGTTGGAGTTGCAATTAGTGAAATCCGTTTCGTAGCTTGATCCTTCACTGGTTTTGATCCGTTCGCTTCGCTCTTCCTTAACGGTGGGCGCTGCGGAGACGTACAGTTCGCGGGCCTTCTCCCATTTCTCTTCGGGGCTGAGCTGATGAGAACCCTGGTTGTACGATTCCCAATGTTGATCCCGATCCGGGTCGCCCATGGCAAAAAGTGGTTCGTAGGCCGCTTGCTCGGCGGGGGCGAGGGTTCCGCCGTTCAAATAGCGGAAGGCGACGACGAGATCCTGGCGGGGGTAGGTTGGCAGCAAGATGCCGAGGCTGCCGGCGGCAAACTCTTTTGGCTTGTCGGGGCGCAGCCTGAGGACAAATACGTCGGGAGAGAAGAACGGACCGCAGGCCTGGGCGGTGACCAGAGACAGGAGAATGATGAGGGACGAGGAAAAGGCGAGACGTGTAAAGGAAGAACGGGAGCGCGCGGGGCGGGGACCGCGAAGCGTGGTTTGGATGATGGAGCGATTCATGGGAGTTTCCTGTCGGCGAGGGTGGATAGGTCGGTGTGCCAGCCGCGATCGGCGAAGAGGTAGATGCGGCGGGAGGGATTGAGAGCTTCGCGGGTCTCGGGCGGCCAGGGTTCATGTGTGGAGAGTCCGAGCGAGCCCTGACAGAGCGGTTCGCGGATCTGGAACCACGGCGAGTCGGGCGGGGCGCGGCGGCGGTCCGGTTCCATGCGGAAAAGCATGGGAACTGCTTCGTCGACGGGGAGGGCGGCGATCCAGTCGTCGTAGCTGCACCAGGAGGCGAGGGCGGTGATGGAGAGGGGCAGGCCGGGCGGCATTTGGCGGCGGAGGTCCTTGAGAAGCGCGGCGTAAAAGGGGCGCTGTGAGCGCGTGGCGTCGAAGTCAACCTGGAAGGCGGCTATGCCGGGTACGGATGCGGAGTCGAGCAGAGCAGAGAGGGCCTGTTGGCGCTGATTAACAGAGGGGACCAATCCCGGCGGAGCCTCGATGCGGACGACGGCGATGAGGACGGCGGCGGTGGGGGCGGAGAGGGGTTGACGCCGAGGCTGAACGATTACGTTTGGTGATGCGGACGGCGGACCGATGAGGATGGTTCGATCAAGATAGGCTACGGCGGTGGTGCGGGGATCGATGGTGGTCAGGTCTTCGGGGCGCTCCCATGCCCACAGGGTGGTGCGCGGCAGGTTCAAAAGGCGGGACGCGTTGGTATGGGCGGAGACCGGAAGAGCGTCCGCATGCAAAAGGAGGCAGAGAACGCCCAATACTGCCAGCGCAGCAAGCTGGATGGAGCGAGATTTTGTTGTGGGCATGGCGGGCGAACGAACTCAGACCCAACAATGAGGCAAGTTGTGTTGCGCGTCAAGATGCTTGCGAAAAAATGCGTCAGCCGAGCAGTTTGGCGGCTTCTTTGGCGAAGTAGGTTACGGCGAAGTCGGCTCCGGCGCGGCGGATGCCGAGGAGGGACTCGAGGATGGTGCGGTTGGGGTCGAGCCAGCCGCGCTGGAAGGCGGCCTGGAGCATGGAGTACTCGCCGGAGACCTGATAAGCGCCAATGGGGATGTCGAAGTTGTCGCGGGCGGCGCGGACGACGTCAAGGTAAGGCATGGCCGGCTTCATGAGGATCATGTCGGCGCCTTCCTGGAGGTCGAGGTCGATCTCGCGAAGGGCTTCGCGGAGGTTTGCGCCATCCATCTGATAGGCGCGGCGGTCGCCGAATTGGGGAGCGGAGTCGGCGGCTTCGCGGAAGGGGCCGTAGAAGGCCGAGGCGAACTTGGAGGCGTAGCTGAGGATGGGGGTGTCGGGACAGCCTTCCAAGTCGAGGGATTCGCGGATGGCGGCGACGCGGCCGTCCATCATGTCGGACGGGGCGACGATGTCGGCTCCGGCCTTGGCGAGCGAGAGGGCGGTTCGGGCCAGCAGTTCGAGTGAGGGGTCGTTCTGAACTTCGAAGTCGGCTTGATCGGCGATTTCATGGGGGGACTTGGCGACGATGCCGCAATGGCCATGGCTGGTGTATTCGCAGAGGCAGACGTCGGCGATGAGGACGAGTTTTTTTGAAGCGGGGGATTGCTTGAGGGCGCGAAGAGCCTGCTGGACAATGCCGTGCTCGTCGTAGGCGCCGGTGGCCTGGTCGTCTTTGGTGGCGGGAAGGCCAAAGAGCAGGAGTCCGCCGAGGCCGAGGCTGGCGGCTTCTTCGGCTTCGACGAGAAGTTGGTCGACGGAGAGGTTGAAGACGCCGGGCATGGAGGAGACTTCGCGGCGGACGCCCTCGCCGGGGCAGATGAAGAGGGGGTAGATGAGGTCGCCGGGGTTGAGCGAGGTTTCGCGGACCAGGGAGCGGAGCGCCTCGGTTCGGCGGAGCCGGCGCATGCGGTTCTCAGGAAATGCCATGGGAGCGATTGTAATTGAGGCGGGAATAAGGGAAATGTGATTTGGATTACATGGACTGAAGACAGTGGACGGTGGGCAGTAGACAGGGAACAGTGGACAGTGGACAGTGAACAGTGAACAGTGGGCAGTGGACAGTGGACAGTGAACAGTGGACAGTGAACAGTGGACAGTGAACAGGGAACAGGGACTTGGGACCGGAGGCCAGAGCCATTCCTCGCTTGAATGGCTGAAGAAGCTGGGCGTAATATCAACGGTTCCAGCATTTCAACTTAAGCAAGAGGCGGGCACACGTGACGAGTGGCCGGTTTGGGCAATCCTTAGCGAGCGGAGCGTTCTTCGTTTTTCTATCGGCGTCGTCGATATTGACGGCTCAGCAGCAGGCGGTGCTCAGCAGCGATCAACAATCGCGTATCTCGGGGATTCTTCGTGTCGCTTATAGGGATGTGAAGGACTACTACTACGACCCGAAGATTCGAGGGCTGAATTGGGATGCACGTTATCAGCAGTACGCATCCATGATTGGCAAAGCGCGCAACGTGGACGACGGACTCTCGGTGGTCGCCGCATTTCTGAATGGCCTTGAGGACTCGCACACGTACTTTGTGCCCCCTACGCGCGTGAACCGATTCGATACCGGATACCAGTTCAAAGTGGTGGGAGACGACTGCTTTATCACCCAGATTCGCCCCAAAACCGAGGCCGCGGAGAAACTGCAAGTTGGCGACCAGGTGATTGCACTGGATGGTTACAAGGTGAATCGAACGGATTTCCACGACATGCAGTATTTCTTCAAGATCCTTACCCCAAGGGCGGCGGAGCAACTGGATCTGCGCTCACCTGCAGGGGAGCAGCGCCGGGTGATAGTAAATGCAAAGGTGAGAGCCAGCAAACAGCTTCTGGACTTCACCACGGACTCGGAATACATGGATCTGATACGCCGCAGCGAGGATGAGGAGCACGCTACCCGGTCAAGGGTGATGGAAATTGGGGATGTAGCCATTTGGAAGCTTCAGAGCTTCGTTCTCGACTACGACAAGGCCGACAAGGCCATAGGCATTGCTCGAAAACACAGTGCACTCATTCTCGATCTCCGCGGAAATCCGGGAGGGTCGATCGACACGCTGAAGTGGATCGTGGGATCGTTGTTCGATCGCGATATCAAGATTTCAGACCGGATCGAGAAAAAAGAAACCAAAGCGATGGTGGCAAAGCATCACGGGAGCCCGTTCACGGGGAAGTTGATTGTGCTGGTTGATTCGGGTTCAGCCTCTTGCGCGGAACTTCTAGCCCGCGTGGTTCAAATCGAACACCGCGGCACGGTGATCGGCGACAGGACGGCGGGGGCGGTGATGGAAGCCATGTACTACCAGGAGTCCGAAGGGACGGACAATGTGGTCCGCTACGGATTCAGCATTACCCATGCCAACTTGATGATGGGCGACGGGAAGAGCCTGGAAAAGGCGGGAGTGATGCCTGACGAGGTTGTTCTGCCGACTGGGGCCGATTTGGCTGCGGGCCGGGACCCGGTTTTGGCGCGCGCCGCGGAACTGGCTGGCGAGAAGCTGGACTCCGTCGCAGCAGGCAAGTTGATCCCCTTTGAGTGGGCGCCGATTTAGTGTCGGGTCTCGGGTATAGGGTCTCGGGTGTGGGGCGCGGGGACGAGGGACTGAGGGACCAGGGACTAAGGGACCAGGGGCCCACCCGAGGAGAGATTGAATCCCACCCATTCGCAAGAAGCGCGAATGGATGGGGCACCCGAGCGTGATGTTTTTTTGAGAAGGCGGGGAGGGTTTGTTGACTCCCACCCATTTCGCAAAGAACGCGAAATGGATGGGGCACCCGGCAAGAAGCGCGAATGGATGGGGCACCCAACAGAAATGCTGAGGCGGGGTAAGCCTAGCGCGGAGCGGGGTAAGGCGGCGGCGGGTTTAACTGGTCGTAGAGCGTGGCGTTGCGATAGCCCATGAGGACGACCAGGGTCCAGATGCCCAGGGCGGTTCCAAAGGGAAAATTGAACAGGCTCAGGAACGAAACGACGATGGCGACGATGCGGGCCCAGGGCGCGCGCTCGTGGAGGCCCCATGCGACGAATATCGCGAGGGCGGAGCGAAAGAGCAACTTGAACCAGACGAGGCCGAAGAGGGCATGGCCGAACCACTGGTCGGGAAATGTCCAATCGCCCCAGGGACCGTGCCCAAAGGGGCCGATTTGGTGGCTCACGAAAGCGTGGAAAAACGTCAATCCGGCGATTCCGGAGAGAAGGGCGAAGGCGGCATAGATGGCCCAGACAAAACTCAGAGCGCGGATCTTGCCGGCGTAGTCCTGGACCTGAAAAGCGAAGCCGGGAACTGCGGGGACGGGAGCTGCGGCTGGGCGGCCGCATTGCGGGCAGGCCGGTTGTCCGGCGGCGATGGGTTGACCACATCCACTGCAATACATGGCGCCTCCAAATTGGGCGAACGAAAGGGACTACGGAATTTGGACTAAAAAGGTTCCGAAAGGGGCTCTTCGACTCATTTCACGGGAGGAGTTTTCGTTGAGGGGAGATTTGCAGGGGCTGAACAGGCTGCGGAAAAACCCCGAAAGGATGGAGAAGATTCCGAAGAGAGTCCCGCAGGGGCTAAAGTGTCTGCGTGAGAACTACACAAGGTACTTGTAATTCACAGCGTGTTTGGGCGACAAG
>Ga0182015_10005312_pt1 | contig 13439 bp, 12 predicted proteins | sample 712P3MmetaG_FD_120478 | JGI IMG/M metagenome (GOLD analysis project Ga0182015, IMG submission 120478) | Permafrost microbial communities from Stordalen Mire, Sweden - 712P3M metaG | ecosystem: Environmental > Terrestrial > Soil > Wetlands > Permafrost | place: Sweden: Stordalen | collected...
CCAGCAGCTCCGCCATCTCCGGCGCGATCGCGCTCCATCCAGGAGCGTTTGGCATCCAGTTGGCGATCGCGAGATCCTCGCCCTCCTGCACGTCTCCGGCCTTGATCGGTGTGCGGTCGTCGTCGAGCATCGTGTGGTGCGCGGTCACGTCCACGACGCCGCCACGCGTCTCGATGCTGAGCAGCTCGTGGTCGGGGTCGGTGCGCCTACGCCGCGTCGCCGTGATCGCGCGCACGTATGTCCAGTCCTCGCCGTCCCACACCTCCACCACGTTCTGCGGGGTGTAGCTCTGAACGCTCTCGCCCTTGCGGCGCAGGGGCATCAGATCGGCGGGCGTCTTGATCGAGACGACGCCCAGCTGCCTGACGATGAGTGGCGTATTTTGAGACACGCACTCATGATTGAACAAAATCCCCGAGGTCGCATGAAGGTCATATGACTCGCGGTAATTCACCGTAATGAAGTGGCCGTAGGCCTTGGCGACGCCATAAGGAGAGCGGGGATAGAACGGCGTTGTCTCCGTCTGCGGGACCTCCAGCACCTTGCCGAACATCTCGCTGGAGGACGCCTGGTAGAAGCGCGCCTCGGGGCACACTTCGCGCATCGCCTCCAGCATCCGCGTGACGCCCGTGCCGGTGAACTCCGCGGTGAGCGTGGGCTGGATCCAGGAGACCGCCACGAAGGACATCGCGGCGAGGTTGTAGATCTCCGCCGGTTTGGAAGCCCGCAGCGCGTCCACGAGCGAGCGCTGGTCCAGCAGGTCGCCCTGGTGCAGCGTCAGCTGGTCGCGGATGTGCTCGATGCGGTCGAACTTCTCCGTGGAGGCGCGGCGCACCATGCCGTGGACGTCGTAGCCCTTCTCCAGCAGCAGCTCCGCCAGATAGGAGCCGTCCTGGCCGGTGACGCCGGTGATCAGCGCTGAGGGGCGGTCGGGCATTGGCGCGGAAGCCTATCGAGCGCCGGCGATGGGCCTGTCGGGCCGGTCCGCTTCCCTCAGGCGGCGAAGCCACCGTACGGTCGCCGCGATCCCGTCCTCCAGCTCGATCTTGGCGCTCCAGCCAAGCAGCTCGCGGGCCTTCTCCACCGACGGCCAGCGTCGCTCCACGTCCAGTGGAAACGGCGCCAGTCGGTCGAGCTCGAATGTCTCCCGGTCCTCGCCGCACGCCTCCCAGACGATGTCCGCGAGCTCCGCGACGCTTACCTCGCGTACGGCGGAGATGTTGAAGTCCTCGTTGAGCCCCGCCTCCGAGCTCATCGCCGCGACGATGCCCTCGGCGAGGTCCTCGACGTGGGTGAGCGTGCGCGTCTGCTCGCCCGAGCCGAAGATCTCCAGCGGCCGCTGGCCGGCGAGCGTGCGCTCGATCAAGTCCGGCACCACGTGTGCCACGCCCGCCTCCGCGTCGGGCAGCTCGCCCGGGCCGTACGCGTTGAACGCGCGACAGATCGTGAACGGCAGGCCGTGCTCGGCGTGCGCGGCGTGGCAGTACATCTCGCCCGTGAGCTTCGAGAAGCCGTATGCGGAGGTGGGGGTGGGGCAGTCGGGGAGGTAGTCCTCGGGCGTGGGAAACAGCTCCGCGCGCTCGAACACGGCCGCCGAGGAGACGTACACGAAGCGCTCCACCTCAGCGCCCAGCGCAGCGCGAATGACCGCGTTGTAGAGCGCGTTGTTGGCCTCCAGAAGGGCGTGCGGCAGCCTGCGCCGGCCGGCCGTCCCCCCGCCGAGCGCAGCCAGGTGGATCACGTGCGAGCACCCGTACGTGGCGGCGCGCGCATCACGCGCCAGGCGAAGATCCCCCGTGTGGACCTCACAGCCCTCGCGCATCCACTGCGGCGCGGGGCGGCGGTCGGACACCCGCACCTCATACGCGGGGTCGGCGAGCAGCCGCCTGACCACAGCCGCTCCGATCGTGCCGGCGCCGCCGGTGACGAGAACCCGGCTCATCCGCCCTGAGGCCGGCGGCGGCGATCGAGGCGGTAGCCGAGGTACTGGCGCCCGAAGCCCGCCACGAACAGGGGGTTGTAGCGGGCATAGCGCCGCCACAGCCGCCGCGGCTCGCGCGCGAGGCGGTAGCTCCACTCCAGGCCGTTGCGCTGCATCCACGCCGGCGCCTGCGGCACGAGCCCCGAGTGGAAGTCGAACGCCGCGCCCACGCCCACCAGCATCGGCGCAGACAGGCGCGATCGCATCCTGTGCATCCACTGCTCCTGGCGCGGCTGTCCCGTGCCCACCCACACGACCGCTGCGCCGGAGCGGTTGATCAGCTCGAGCTCGTGCTCGTCCTCCGCCGCCGTGAGCGGGCGAAACGGCGGCGAGGAGCGCCCGACGATGCGTAGTCCCGGGAAGCGCTCCGTCAGCTTCTGCTCGAGCAGCTCGCTGCCGTGCGGGTGCCTTCCGCCGTACAGGTACATCGGCGTCCCGTCGCGTGCAGCGCGCGCGCAGAACGCGGCCATCAGATCCGGTCCGTACACGCGCGTGGCGCGCGGGTGCCCGAGCGCGTGCAGCGCCCACACGAGCGGCATGCCGTCGGGCACCGCCAGCGTCGCTGCGAGCACCGCTGCGAGCGTGTCCGGTTCCTCCTGCGCGGACATCACCAGGTTGACCGCAGCGGCCGTCACGTACGCGCGCCCGTCGGCCGCGATCGTCGCCTTCATCCAGTCGAGCACCTGCTCGTAGTCGGAGACAGCCAGCGGGATGCCCAGGATCTCCGCGCGCTGGGGCAGGACGGGGGATGGCTCCTGGGAGGGCGTGGCCGGTGGGGTGGGGGCGGGCGGCGTGGCGATTGCGTGAAGATACCCGGCCCCGTGGTGCTCGACCTCTCCTTCTGGAAGCGCCGGCGTGTGCTCGTCACCGGCCACACCGGCTTCAAGGGCGCATGGCTGTCGCTGTGGCTGCAGTCGCTCGGCGCCGAGGTGACGGGCATCTCACGCGGCGTGCCCACCAGCCCGTCGCTGTACGAGCTGGCACGCGTCGGCGCAGGCATGCGCGAGCTCACAGCCGACGTGTGCGACGCCACCGCCGTGCGCGAGGCCGTGCGCGCGGCGCGGCCTGAGCTGGTGCTGCACCTGGCGGCGCAACCGATGGTCAGGCGCTCACTGCACGACCCCGTGGCGACGTACGCGGTCAACGTGATGGGCACCGCCAACCTCCTGGATGCGGTGCGCACGGACGGCGAGGGTGTCCTCGGTGTGGTGGTGGTCACCTCGGACAAGTGCTACGAGAACGCCGGTGAGCGCGGACGGCGCTTCATCGAGAGCGACCCGCTGGGGGGCTCAGACCCCTACTCGAGCTCCAAGGCGTGCGCGGAGCTCGTCACCGCCGCGTACACGCGTTCGTTCTTCCACACAGGCGGCGCCCCCGCGGTGGCGTCCGCGCGTGCGGGAAACGTCCTCGGCGGCGGCGACTGGGGCGAGGACAGGCTCGTGCCGGACACCGTGCGCGCGGTCGAAGCCGGCCGGCCGCTGCAGGTCCGTAACCCTGGCGCCGTGCGCCCCTGGCAGCACGTGCTCAGCCCGCTCAGCGGCTACCTGCGGCTGGCCCAGGAGCTCGCTGTCGACCCCGAGCGCCGGGCGGCGCGCGCGTGGAACTTCGGGCCGCCGGCGGGCGATGAGCAAACCGTCGGCCGCGTCATCGAGCTTCTCCAGGATTTGTGGAGGGGAGAGCTCCGGTGGCAGCGCGACGAGCGGGAGAACCCGCCCGAGGCGAGCCATCTGGCACTCGACTCGAGTGCCGCTGAAGAGCTGCTCGGGTGGCGTCCCGCGTGGCCGCTTCAGGACTCGCTGGGGCTGGTGGTCGACTGGCACCGAGCTCACCGCGACGGGCAGGACATGCGAGCGGTGAGCCTCGAGCAGATCGCGCGGCTCGTCTAGCACCCGCCGCCGCTCATACGTTGCTGCGATCGTAGGGGCCCGTGGAGGCACCGGGCGAGGAGATAGTGAGGCCACCCGCACGGATGCTGATCGGCGATCTGGTCCTCGAGCGGTGGTCTATTGATGATCTCGATTCGTTGTTCGTGGCCATCACCGCCAACCTCGAACACCTGCGTCCGTGGATGCCCTGGGCTGCAGCTCACGGGCGCGAGTCGGTCACAGAGTTCCTGTCGGAGAGCGAGGCCGGCTGGGAGCGCGGCACGCGCTTCGAGTACGCGATCCGCGACCAACTCGACGCGCTGCTGGGCAGCTGCGGCTTGATGGGCCGCATTGGCCCCGGCGGCCTGGAGATCGGCTACTGGATCAGCGCGCAACACACCGGTAGAGGCATCGCGACGCTCACGGCGGCGGCGCTCAGCGAGATGGGGCTGGCGCTGAGCACCGTCGAGCGCGTCGAGATCCACCACGACGAGGCGAACGTGCGCAGTGGCGCGATACCCCGGCGTCTGGGGTTCGTCCAGGTGGCCACCGTCGAGACACAACCCCAGGCCGCCGCTGAGAGCGGACGCGACCTCCATTGGCGCCTCGACGCCGCACTGCTTTCGGCCGGCCCCGCGCGGGCGCTGCTCGATCGCGCTCGCGAGGCCGCTTAGATCACCTCGCCGCGGCCACGGCGCTTGGCCTCGAGACCTCGTACAGCAGCAGCTGTTCGCCGTACGCTTTGCGCTCGCCGGTGTGCGTGAGTCGCGCCTTCTCCAGCACGCGTCGTGAGGCTGCATGCGTCGGTTTGACGACCGCCACGACCCGGTCGATCCCAAGCTCTCCCAACGCGAGCCCGACCACCGCTCTTGCTGCCTCCGTGGCGATGCCGCGGCCCCACAGGTCCGGGTGCAGGTCATAGCTGAGCTCGACCTCCGGGCCGCGCAGCTCCAGCGGCTGCAACCCGCAGTCGCCGAGGAAGCGCCCCGTGGAGCGCTCCTCCAGCGCCCACAGCGACCAGCCGTGCGCGGCGTGATGCGCGATCTGCAGGCTCAGCTCAGCGCTCACCTCATCAAGTGTGTGGGCGCCGATGAACCGCTGCACGCGCGGGTCGCTGTAGAGCTGCCAGAGGTCCTCCAGGTCCTCCTCGCGCAAGGCGCGAACTCTCAGGCGCTCGGTCAGGTGCGGGACTGCGGGAGCGGTGGGGTCTCGCATCAGACGAGCGTAGGGCGCAAAGGGCGTCACGACGGTCGCGACGGCACGCAGATGCTCGAATTGTGAGCTTTGCAGGGATCTTCCAAACAAGCCAAATAACAGAATGCTACGGGCGAGCGATATCCATAATCTGCCCCGGGATGAGCCCGCTCAGCATCCGTCGCTATCGCGCCGAGCGGCTGTTGCGCGAGGAGTTCGAGGCGCTCCGAGGACGAGTGCTGGCGAGCGTGAGGGGCCGGTTGGGTGCGAGCGGTGCGAGCCTCGACCAGGGTGACCTCGAGGCGTGTTACGCACAGGCCTGGCAGGGGCTCTACGCGGCGGTGCTCGAGGGGCAGGAAATCGCCAACCCCGCGGGCTGGCTCGTGCTGGTCACCTTCCGCCGCGCGATCGAAGAGCTGCGAGCGCAGGGTCGCGCCCATCGCGACGGCATCCTGCGCGCGCCCGCGGCGGGGAGTTGGGGCGCCGGCGAGGAGCCCGAGTCAGAGACATTTGGCGATGTCCGCGGCGCCGAGCGGGATCTCGCCGAGGAGCTCGATGACCGCATGCGCCTGCGCCAGCTGTTCGAGGGGCTACAGCGGCGCTTGGATGGACGCGAGCGCGAGGCTGCCACCCTCTGCTACCTGCAGGGGCTCTCCCGCGCGGAGGCCGCAGCGCGCATGGGGGTCAGCGATGCGCGTATGCGCAAGCTGATGGAGGGTCGCGGGCCGGCACGGCCCGGCGTCGCCGGCAAGGTCGGGGCCCTCGTGCAGACGATCCGCGCAGGGGAGTGGTGCGAGGAGCAGGCCTCGCTGATGCGCGCGTTCGCGTACGGCATCCTCGACGCGGACGGTGAGCGCTACCGGCTGGCGATCCTGCATAGCGACCAATGCCCCGCCTGCCGCGCCTACATCGCCTCGCTGCGCGGTCTCGCGGCGGCGCTGCCACCGGTGCTGATCCCGTGGGGTCTCGGCGCAGCTGTCCTCACAGGCTTTGGCGAGAGCGTCGGCGCCGGTGGAGCCGGCGGCGCGAGCGCCGCCGGGGGCGGGCTACAGGCGGGAGGCGGGATCGGGGGCGCCGCAGCCGCCTCCGGTGCCGCAGGCGCGGGCGGTGCGGCTGGCGGCGGTTGGCTGCTCGGAGCGGGCTCCCTCGGCGGCAAGCTCGCTGTGGGATGCCTGCTCGCACTCGGAGTCGGCGCCGGCTGCGTGGCGATCGACGGTGAGCAGAGCGCGCACGGCGCCTCCCACCGCCGCCGCGCGGCCACAAACGCTGCCCGTGCGCGCCAGAGCGCCGGCAGCCTCGTCGGATATGCGCCCGCGGCGCCTCTGGCGGGCGCCGCCGGCGAGGGTGTCCGCTCGGCGATGGGGGACGCCGGCAGCGCAGCGCTGGCGCCGAGCGCGCAGGCAAGCCGCGAGTTCGGGCCTGAGCAGTCGTCGGCACCAGCGTCCGGCCGCTCCTCCTCCGCTGCAGCACGGCGCGTCAGCATTGCTCGGACGGCCTCCTCCGGTACCGCGCCCAACGCTTCGCCTGCCGGCGCGAGTGGCCTCCCGCAATCATCGACGCCGCCCGCCGAGGGGTCATCGACCTCATCCGCGGTCTCCGACTCGAAGGCCGCCGAGCGGGAGTTCTCGCCAGGTTAGGAGTCGGGGGTCGCGCGCAGACCTGCGAGCGTCCGCGCAAAGGCCGCCGCGGACGGCTTCGCTCTGAGTGGCCAGGCGTAGAGGCCGTATCCGCCTTCTGGGGTGTCGATGCCCTCATACAGGTAGATCGAGGCGAGTCCCCATTCGGCGGCCTGGGTTAGGTACTGCGTGACGTCTGAGGCCTGTTCGGCTTCGCTCACGGCCGCGTTGCCGTCGGTCCCCTCATACGTGGGCTGGCCGACCTCGGTGATGTTCAACGGCGCGTAGATCTGCTCGGTGCGCATGTAGTCGAGCATCCTTGGAACGGTCGCCCAGCCGGACCTGTGTTCGCCGGAGCCGAAGCCGTCGGCGCTCATCGGCCCATAGGGATGGAAGCTCCACGCGTCGGGAACGTAGCCGAGCGCCTGCACGAGCAGCACGCACCAGCCGCCGCCCCGTTCCCACTGCGACCATTCTCCGTCCGGCAGCGGCGTGTCGGTCCAGGCGTCGGCGATCAGCGTGATCCCGTCGCCCGCGAGCGCTTCGTGCGCCGCCGCGTACTGTGCCGCGTATTCAGGAGGCGTGGAGCCGTGGAAGTACACCTCGTTCCCAAGTTCTATTTCCGTGAGGCCGAGTTCGCGCATCAGCGGCACGAAGCTCTGCACTCCTGCGGCGACCGCCGCCGGCGCCATTTCGGTCAGGTTCGGGTCGTAGATCACCAGCGGCATGATCCCCTCGCCCACCAGTTCCCTGGCCGCGCTCCAGCTCCCTTCCTGGAGCGGATTCAAGCGCGCATAGTGAACGCCGGTGCTATTGCGGATCGTTTCTCCGGCGGCCGGCCCCCAGCCCGTCAGCCCGCCGTTCAAGCCGACCTTCAACGACTGCGGGGCCTGCAACGCGGGTTCTCCGGTCTGTGCAGCGCTCGCGGCGGGCCCGCTGAAGGGACCCGGGCTCAGACACAGCGTTCCGCTTGCCCTGGCTGTCGGCAACGCGATGCTGCTCCCAGGGATGAGCGTAGTCGAGCACGCGGTGGATGCCGCCGCGCTCGACCCCCCGACGGCCCACGCCGCGAGGGTCAGCATCATTACTGGCAGGCAGCGCTTCATCAGAGGTGACCACCTCGATTCTTACGCGGCTGCGTCTTTGCGGCGCAGGTACGCCTCGCGGCGCCCCCACGCCTACCCGCGCGGGAAGACCTTGCCGAGGCGAACGAACGCGAGCGGGTTGCCGCGCGGGCGCAGCCTGCCGGTGGCGATCGCGCGAGCCGGGTCCAGGCGTTCACCGACGATGTCCACCCAGTCCTGGTAGGCGATGCGCAGCCGCAGATCAGGCTTTGGAGCCTCTCCCGGCTCGACCGTGCTCGAGCCGTTGTTCACGGTCAGATGCCACGTCGGCACGTCCGCGTCGGTGAACTCCCATTGGAAGGTCATCGGCCGAGTGAGTCCGTGGTTGGGGTTCACCTGGCGGCGGATCGTGTCGAACAGCAGCTCCTGTGTCTCCGTGTCGCGTCGCGTGGGCCCTTCGCGCACGCCGAGTACGCCGGCCTGGGCGAGCGCGCGCCCGCGCTGGGAGATCTCCAGTGGCGAGAGGCCCGGCGGCAGTAGCGGCGGCCCCGGAAGCGTGTCGATCGCGAGGCCTGCCGAGCGCAGCTTCGTGGTCATCGAGGTGAGGCCTTCCACGCCGACCTCGTCGTAGGTCGCGTCGAAGACGGTTATGTAGCGTTCATCCCAGTTGGGCGGCATCAGCACCTGGGCCGTATAGCGCGTGACGTCGCGCAGGATCGCGGCGACCGCCTTTGGCACCCCGACGGGGTCTTCGCGGTTGAGGTCCGACAGGAGCTTCACGCCGAAGCCGATGTGGCGCTGCTCGTCGGAGGCGATGTTGGCCATTCCCTGGCGGAAGGCCGGCAGCTGGTCGCGCTTCTCCAGGTAGCCGCAGATGAAGTGCTGGCCAGGCTGGGCGAGCGCCGCCTCCACGACGATGTGGTACAGCGTGACCGCCGCGGCAAGTTTCGCGGGGGAGTGATCGCCGCGTAGTTCCTCCGCCATCACGTCGAGGCGGTCGAAGATCTTGCGAAATCCGGACGTGAGCTGGGGCTTGATCGCCTGCAGGCCGCTGGCCATGGTGCCGTCGCCGATGCCGCAGACCTCCTGCATGAAGCGCTTGAAGAAGACAGCGTGGCGCGCCTCGTCGACCTGCTGGGTCGTGAGGAAGTACTTCTGCTCCTCGAGCGGGGCCGCGTCGATGTAGGGGGACAGGTTGTCGGCGACCGCGTCCTCGCCCCAGAAGAACAGGCAGTAGTTCCACACCGCGGCGGTGCGCTCGAACTCGGTGAAGTCCTCGCGCCACTGGCGGGCGTCCTCGGTAAAGTCGAGCTCCATCGCGGACCAGTTGGCGCGCTCCCAGCGCGAGTAGAGGTCCTCGTAGGAGATCGCGTCGGCCGGCAGGCTCGCCACGCCGGCATCAGGCGTCTTAGGGCTCGTCGCGGTAGCCATCGGTGCGGCTCCTCTCATCCAGTGATCCGAATCGGATAATGAACATTATCGAAATAACGGACGCTCCGTCAACTAGACTGCCGCGGATGGAAGTCGCCGCAGGGGAGCAGCAGGAGCAGACAGGCCAGGCCGAGGCCCGGGCGCGGCGGCCGACGCGCGAGCAGAGTCGGGCGAACACGCGCGACCGTCTGCTGGCGGCCGCGCGCGGTGTCTTCGCTCGCAGCGGCTTTCACGGCGCGTCCGTCGAGGAGATCGCCTCCGAGGCGGGCTTCTCGACCGGTGCTCTGTACTCGAACTTCGATGGCAAGGAGGACCTGTTCCTGGCGCTGATGGAGCGCGAGATCGAGGAGCACGCCCGCGAGATCGAGGACGCCGTACGCGAACGGTCATCGATCAGCGAGCGCGCGACGGGCGGCGCGCGGCGCTGGATGACGATGATCGAGCGCGAGCCGGAGCTGTTGCTGCTGTTCATGGAGTTCTGGGCCTACGGCGTGCGCGACCCGCAGGTGCGGGAGAAGGTGGCCGCGCGCTTTGCGCAGATGCGCCTGGTGCTGACCCGTCTGATCGCCGACGGCGTACGCGAGTTCGACCTCGAGCTGGCGATCCCCGCCGAGCAGCTGGCGGTGGCGATCGACGCGCTGGCCGACGGCATCGCGCGCCAGAAGCTGGCAGACCCCGAAGCTGTTCCCGATGAGCTAATGGGCAGGGTGCTGTCGCTGCTGTTCGCCGCCGTCACGCGTCCGGCGGGAGGCACAGACACGCGTAGTGCAGCGTGAACGCCCGCCGCGCGAGGGCGGGCGCGAGTCGATGCGTGGCGCTGCGCACGGCCCACTTGACGGTTCCCCTCGCGCGCGCGGCGCGCGTGCCGGCGAAGAAGCGGTGAACCTGCGCCGGCAGCGGATCCTCGAGCTCGGCCGCGACCCGCAGGCCGGCACGCTCGGCGATCTCACGCACCGCTGAGCGGTCCAGGCGCTGCAGATGACCGACCTCTGCAGCGTGCTCTCGCTTGCCGGCGCGTCGCGCCGACCAGTTGGCCTCGAGCGGCACCTCGACCACGACGGCCCTGCACGCGCGAGCCACCTCCGCGAGCAGCGCGGCCGGATCGGGGACGTGCTCGAGCACGTGCGAGAGCACGCCGAGCTCGTACGCGCCGTCCTCAGCGGGCAGGTGCAGGCCGTCATAGAGCTCGACCGAGGAGATCTCCGCGCGCCGTGCCGCGATCTCCACGGCAGCCCGGGTGATCTCGACGCCTGAGAGTGTGCCGCCGAAGTCGCGACGGCGCAGCTCGCACAGGAGCGCGCCGTCGCCGCACCCGACCTCCAGCGTGTTGATCGGCTGCCCGCCCGCTCGCAGCTTCCCCTGCGCACACAGCGCGATCACGTGGTTAGCCTTGCCGACCGCGCTCAGGGCACGCCAGCGCGCGTAACGGGCCGCCTCCGCGGGTGCACGCGTGTAGGCGTCGTCGTAGAAGCGGACCAGGTCGGCGGAGTCCTCCACAGCGACGATTATCGTTGCCTCAATGACAGCGAGGCTCACGGCGCCGTTGCGCGCGGCGCCCGCGACGGTTCCTGCGCTCGCGGCGATTGCGCTCTTCGTCGTCTGGGCGACCAGTCAGGCGGGCTACCCCGTGACGCATTGGGCGCCTGGCGCGCTGATCGTCCTGGCGCTGCTGGGGATCGCGCTGATCGCCGTCCCCCCACGACTTGCGGAGGTGCCGCGGGCGGTGTGGGTCGCGCTCGCCGCGCTGGCCGCCTACACGGCGCTCAGCTACCTCTCGATCCTCTGGGCGACAGACACGGGCGTGGCCTGGGAAGGCGCCAACCGCACGCTGCTCTACCTGGCGGTGTTCGCGCTGTTTACTCTGTGGCGCCAGCGCGGCACGAGCGCGGCGTTGCTGCTCTGCCTGTGGACGCTGGCCCTGATCGCGCTGGCGGTGTTCACCGCCCTGCACCTGGACGCCGCAGGCGCCGGCGCCCTGCGGACGCTGATCCCCGGCGGTCGACTGGATTACCCCACCGGCTACCCCAACGCAAACGCGGCGCAGTGGATGATGGCGTTCTGGCCGGCTGTGCTGCTGGCGCGAAGCGCGCGCCTGCCGTGGGCCGTGCGGGGCGTGCTCGCGGGCGGCGCCGTGCTGCTGGCGGAGGTGGCGCTGCTCAGCCAGAGCCGCGGCTCGCTGTACGCGACGCCCGTGATGCTGGTGCTCGTGTTCGCGCTGCTCCCCGGACGCACGAGGACGTTCGCGCTGCTCTTTCCGGTGGTCTGCGGAATCGGCGCGGCCGCGCCGGCGGTGCTGCGCGCCGATGACCTGCACAACGGCGCTGTCCGGAGTGCCGCCGTGCACAGCGCGACGCTCGCGATGTTCCTGGCAGCCGTGGTCGTGGCGCTGGTGGTGTCGCTGCTTGCCGCCGCCGAGACGCGAGTGCGTGTCTCGCAGGTCTCGCAGGGGCGGATTCGTACGGGCGTTCGCGTCGCCACGGTCGTGGCGCTGGTGGCGATCGTCGCGGGCGGCCTGGCGTTCGGAAAACCGGTCGCGCGGATCGAACGGGGCTGGGACACGTTCAAGGGTGGCTACGCGACCGACAGTACGACCGGTAGTCGTCTGATCGGCGGTCTCGGCAGCAACCGCTATGACTTCTACCGCGTCGCACTCGACGAATTCCTGCACCATCCGCTCGTCGGGATCGGAGCGGACAACTTCGAACAGCAGTACCTCCTGCACGGGCGCAGCGAAGAGACGCCGCACTACCCCCACAGCGTCGAGCTGCGCACGCTGGCGCAGACAGGCCTGATCGGCGCGCTGCTGGCGCTCGTGGGTCTCGCGGCGGCTCTGATGGCCGCTGCGCGCGCGCTCCGCGGCCCCGATCCGCTGGCGCGCACGGTCTGCGCCGCGGCTCTGGCGGGGTTCGCGTATTGGGTCGTGCATGGCTCGTTCGACTGGTTCTGGGAGTTCGCGGGCCTTGGAGCGCCGGCGTTTGCGTTGCTCGGGATTGGTTGTGCGCTTGCGCCGGGGCGCCCCGTTTCGAGTCCTGAGCCCGCACGCAAGAGTGGGGCACGTCGGCGTCGGCCGCTCGCGATCGCTTTCGGCGTGCTCCTGGCGCTCGTCTGCGCGGCGTCGCTCGTCACGCCCTGGTTGAGCAAGCTCGAGATCGAGAATGCGGCACGCATCTGGACGAGTAGGCCGCAGGCGGCCTACTCGCGCCTGAAGGGCGCCGCCGCCCTGGACCCCCTCGCGGACGAAGCCTTCCTGGTGGCCGGCAGCATCGCTCTGCGCTACGACGAACTGCCGCGCGCCGAGCATCAGTTCTCGCTCGCTCTCGCGCGAGATCCAGACGACGCGTACGCAACGCTCGAGCAGGGGGCGATCGCTTCCACGAAAGGCGATCGCGCGCAGGCGCTGAGGCTGCTGACCCGCGCCGCGCACCTGGATCCGCGAGAACCGGTGACGCGCCAGGCCCTGGAAACCGCGCGCTCGGCACGCCGCGTGAGCATCGATCAGCTAAACGACGCGATCCTGCTCAAAGCCCAACAAATCGAATAATGAGTGCATCCATTTCTCGCGAACAGCGGGGAAACGGTTCGACAGTGACCACCGTGTTCGCTAGCTTGTATTTGAATCTCGTCAATTCGTCGAAGCCGCCAGTTGTCTTCTGAAGGCACCTGCCGGTGAGGCGGTGCGAATCGTCATCATGGATGGAGACAGTTGGCTCGGGCTGGAACGGACATAGAGCACGGATGCATGACCGTTAGCCGCCCCCGGAGCACGATACTCGCGCTGCTGGCGCTGGCCGTTCTCTCGCTGGCGATGGCAGCGCCGGCGATGGCCGGCTCGCTGCTCAGCGGCTACGGCGGGCCGGGGCAGGGCAGTCAGGCGATCCTCGGGTCCCAGCTGCTGAACAGCCCCTCCGGGGGAGGGGGCTCCAATGGCGCCGGCTCGAGCCCTTCCACGCAGGGCGCCGGCAGCGCGGCGGGCGCCGGAGATGAAGTCCAAACGGGCACCTCGTCGGACACAGCGCGCGGTCGCGCGAGCACGAAGCCCTCCGCGGGTAAGCGGAGCAAAGGCTCAGCTGGCCGATCGCAATCGCAGCGCGGCTCGCGGGCAGCTGCGCCTGCTGTGGCCTCGGTGACACAGAGCGCCAGCGTCAGCTCGCCCGCTCTGGGGCTCTCGGGCGCCGACCTGCTGTACATACTCATCGCCCTGGGCGCACTCGCCTCGACAGCCGTTCTCACGAGGAGATTCGCGCGTCCGCTGGGATGAGGCCGACTCACGCTCAAGGTGTGCGCCCCA
>Ga0182015_10005313_pt1 | contig 13438 bp, 11 predicted proteins | sample 712P3MmetaG_FD_120478 | JGI IMG/M metagenome (GOLD analysis project Ga0182015, IMG submission 120478) | Permafrost microbial communities from Stordalen Mire, Sweden - 712P3M metaG | ecosystem: Environmental > Terrestrial > Soil > Wetlands > Permafrost | place: Sweden: Stordalen | collected...
CAGGGGGCGCGTGTTGCTTGACTTCAATGGACGGGTGGACTACGCTGCGCGCACGCTGGGGGATCGTCAGGGTTGCAGAACTTCTGCCCCTTCCCTTGTGCAAACCATCGGGTGGTCCAATCAAGAAGCAGCCTAGGAGGCCGAAGTCTATGAAAAGAATTGTTTGGGGAATGTTGTGTGTGTGTTTGTTGTCCGCGGGATCGATCGTCGCGAAAGCCCAAGATAAAGAGATGGAGGGGATGCATCATCCTCCGAAAGTGCTATCGGTGATGCGCGAATGGGTGAAACCGGGGAAGTCCGGCGCGCCGCATGAGAAAACAGAGGCCTTGTTCGTACAAGCGTTTGCGCGGGCAAAGTGGCCGACGCAGTATATCGGAATGGAGTCTCTCTCAGGTAAGTCGCGCGCGCTCTTCTTGACGGGCTACGACTCGTTTGCAGCCTGGGAGAAGGACACGATGGCCGCGGCGAAGAATGCCACTCTCTCCGCAGCGATCAGCCATGCGAGCGATGTGGATGGCGCGCTGCTGGATGCAACCGATCAAGCCACGTTCTTCTATCGCGGGGATTTGAGCCTGAAAGACGACGTGGACTTGTCGAAGGCCCGTTACTTTGATATCGGCGTGTTCCAGATCAAACCGGGACACATCACGGAATTTGAAAACGCGACCAAGACGGTGATGGCCGCATTCGCGAAGGCGAATCCCAAAGCTCACTGGGCCGCCTATCAAAGTGCGTACGGCCGGACCGATGGCACATACCTCTTCATCACTCTCCGGAGTTCAGCATCGGAGATTGATGACGATTTTACTCACTACAAAGATTTCGGAATGGCCATGGGCGAAGAGGGAATGAAGAAGCTGGACGAGGCCTCGGCGAATTCGATCGAGTCGAGTGAATCGCAGATCTTCCAGATCAATCCCAACATGAGCTATGTCGGCGACGACTTGATCAAGGCCGACCCTTTCTGGAAGCCAAAGGCAGCCGCAGCTGCTGCGCCAAAGAAAGCTGAAGCGAAGCCGAGCGGCAACTAGTAGCTCGGTTCCTTCTATAACGAAATGGCCGGCGCGACGGAGAATTACCTCCGAACCGCCGGCCTAATTTTTGCTACGGCGGATTTTGCGCGCTGGATTTTGCCTCGATGGATTTATTGGCTAGTGGTGGCGCCAGCCGTGCAGCCACTCGTAACCGATTTCGAATAAGAACAGAGAATTGATTCCGGGATTGCGGATGCCGAGGTCTGCGTTGGAGATATGACCGAAGATAAATTCGGTCTTCACCGCCTGGCCCGGTTTCGTGAATACGTTGAAGCCGAAGCCGCCCTGTGGCGTGAAATTGAACGCGGAAGTATTTCCCGGCGGCAGCTCCTGATTGGTGATCAGGAATCCGCCGGCAAGCTGCAGAAATGGAGTGAACCTGTTCCAGTGCACCAGATTCCAGCGGAGAATTACGGGCTTGATGCTGACGCCGTAGACGTTGGTGCTGTTGATGGTGAAGACTTCGTACATGGGCATGAACTCGCCGCCGAATTCGAAGTTACCGTGCAAAATGCCAGGAAAGTGATTGCCCGTAAGCACCTTTCCAACGTGCAGGCCGACGAGAAAAAACTGCGTGGTCTGCGATGAGCCGATTCCCGTTCCGCCGCCCGCGTACACGCCGGATTCCCACGACCACTCGTGATAGTACATTTCCGATTGATTTTTGTAGGGCGAGACGTCAATACCGGAAGCAGGAGCGGATTTCGGGGCGCTTTGCGGAGCCGCTTGCGGAGTTTCTTGGGATGTTTGGCTCTGCGGCGCCGATGGCGCTAGCGTGAGTTCGTCCGCGATGGACAAATTCGGGGCTGACGCTTTCACGTCAAATTCCGTGAGCGGCGCGGGGAACAATTGATACTGCGGATTGATCTGCGCGCGCGCGACTCCGCTCAACGCCAGTACAAAAAAAAGGCCGCTCGAGCAGCGAGTAATACTTCTCAATCGCCTAAGTTTCGATAGCTGCAATGTATTCCAATTTCCTTTCTACGAGATTCGACTATCAGTCCCTCTACCATACGCAAAGTTTATGAGCGTACGGTACCGGAACACGCAGCGTCAAGTGCGCATCTGGGCATGCTGCGTAAACGAAACTTGCAGCGCGCGTCTTCAATTGTAGAATACGTTGGCGATACAATATGCCGCTTATGGCCAAAATCACTTTTCTCGGCGCTGCTGGGACCGTCACCGGATCAAAGTATCTCCTGGAGGCTGGCGGGAAGCGGCTGCTTGTCGATTGCGGATTATTCCAGGGCGGGCACGACCTCGAAGATCGCAACTGGCAAAAACTGCCGATCGATCCGGCGACGATTGACTGGGTGCTTCTGACGCACGCGCATATCGACCACACCGGATATCTTCCGCGACTGGTGAAGGACGGTTTCCGAGGGCCGATTTATTGCAACGCGGCGACGCACCAACTTTGTAATTTGCTGCTGACCGACTCCGCTCACCTTCAGGAAGAAGAAGCGAAATTCGTCCAGCAAAAAGGCTATTCGAAGCACAAGCCGGCGCTGCCGCTCTACACGGTGGCTGAGGCGCAAACTGCTCTCGGGCAGATCAAAGAGATTCCGCGGTTCGATGCGTTCACGATTAGTCCGCAATTTTCCGTGCTCCCGCACGACGCGGGTCACATTCTCGGCTCTTCGTGGCTCGAGTTGACGATTACAGAAAACGGTAAAAGCATCCTCGTCGTTTTTTCCGGCGATCTTGGGCGTTACGATCAGCCCATCATCAACGATCCTGCGCCGCCGAGCCGCGCTGATTATTTGCTGTGCGAATCCACATACGGCGACCGCGACCATCCGCCGGGATCGCCGGAACCCGAACTGGGAGCGGTCATCAACCGCGTCGCGAAGCGTGGCGGCGCCGTGGTGATTCCGGCGTTTGCCGTGGGACGAACGCAAACGCTGATGTACTACCTGCATCAGCTGGAAATGAAACAAGAAATACCGAAGCTGCCCGTGTACGTGGATAGTCCGATGGCCATCAGCGTGACGGAGCTCTACGAAAGCCACCGCGAGGATCAGGATTTGGAGTTTCGTGGGGAGCAGGCAGGAACGGGAGATCCCCTCGACGTCGCGGGCGTGCACATGACGCGCTCGGTGGAGGATTCAAAGCAAATCAATAATGTCGTCTCGCCGTGCATTATTGTGTCGGCAAGCGGCATGGCCACGGGCGGACGGATTCTGCATCACCTGGCGAAGCGATTGCCGGATTCGCGCAGCGCGGTGCTGCTCGTCGGCTACCAGGGCGAGGGGACGCGCGGGCGGCAACTTCTCGATGGTGCGAAGTTCCTGAACATTTTCGGGGAGATGGTTCCCGTGCGCGCCGAAGTCGTCGAGATCTCTCAACTCTCGGCGCATGGAGGCCGCAGCGAATTGTTGCGGTGGCTCTCCGGATTCAAATCGGCGCCGCGTCAAACCTTCTTGGTACATGGGGACCCGCCCGCTTTGCAATCCTTCAAGGGAGCAGTTGAAGCGCAGTATAAGTGGCCGGTTACAATCGCGGCGTACCAGCAGACATTCGAGTTCGCGTAAGACGGATTGCTCGGGAACCGACTGGCGGAACTGATCGGAAGCACGATCGAGCCTCCAAGAATGTCGTCGGCGTGAACTGCTGGGTTCCCCGAGGCAGGGGCCTCGGGGCTCTGAGGGAAGGGGGAAGCGGCGCAATCCGGATTGCTGCGTGTTAATTCGTGGCGCGGGCATCCTGCCCGCGAATTTAATGCTTGGCTCGGCGCATGGGGACGCGGGCAGGATGCCCGCGCCACGAAACCTAGACGCTGGATGTTGCTGGCTGGCGCACGAAAGCGGAAACTTCTTCGAGGCGCAGGCCGATCACGAACATCGGATGCGGCGCGACGCGGCCCCAGCGCACCAAATCCCAATTCGCGCGAATGAAATTGAGCTCCGGCCGGGTGGTGAGATCGAGAATCTGGCGCGTTTCGCCGCGATAAAAGCGCTGCGGTATTTTCAGAATAGGCTGCTTGCCGAAGTCCTGCCCATCCGCCGAACCCCAGATCGAGACGTCCACTGATTCCTGTTCAATCTGCTCCGTGATGTCCATTGTGCACAGAAATGTTCGCGACTGGCTTCCGTGCACGTCAAACGGCTCACCATGTCCGTTTGCGGTTACGCGCGTTCCCGGCGAAATCAGGTTGAATGCTGTGGCCATCAAAAGGAGCGGTTCCCTTCACAGGCGTTCGGCCGGGATTCTAGCACAGAATTGCGCGGCGTCAGGGATTGTGTGACGACTCGGAAAACAGGCACGCGAAGCAACCGCAGATCCCTCACTTCGTTCGGGATGACAACTGTGATGCTTGTTGGTTTATTGATGAGCCAATGAAGCATATGTGAATGGCTCGCGAAGCGGGAGTCCAGCGGGGATCGAGGTAGCGCCCGCGACGATTGTTGGCGCACGAAGTAACCGCAGATCCCTCACTTCGTTCGGGATGACAACTTTCTCTAGTCTTGCGGCATGACTGAAGTCATGCCCTGACGAAACACTATAGTCGTCACACAGGCTCGTCAGGCCAGGCGCAATTTCGAGAATCGCTCGGCAGCGGCTTTCAGCGTCTTCTCGGATTTGCAGAACGTGAAGCGCAATTGTTTGCTGCCGTCAGCCGCATTGCGATAGAAACTCGAGCCCGGCACGGCCGCGATGCCGATTTCCTTCACTAAATATCGCGCGAATGTCACGTCGTCGGAGAATCCGAAGGCCGAGATGTCGGTCATGATGTAGTAGGCGCCACGCGGGCGGAAGCAGCGGAATCCGGCGTTCTCGAGAATTCCCAGCATTTTGTCGCGGCGGATAAGGTAATCAGCGGATAGTTTCTCGTAGTAGCTTTCAGGGAATTGCAACGCGACAGCACCAGCCTCTTGCAGGGGCGCGGCCGCGCCAACCGTCAAGAAATCGTGTACCTTGCGAATCGCCGATGTCACTTCCGGCGGAGCAATTGCCCAGCCGACGCGCCAGCCCGTCACGCTGTAAGTCTTCGATAACGCGTTTATCGTGATGGTTCGCTCGCGCAAGCCCTCAACCGTCGCCGGCGAGACATGCACGGCGCCGTCGTAAAGCATGTGCTCGTAAATCTCGTCGGTGATGACGTAGGCATTCCACCGGTCGCACAAGTCGCGAATCTGTTCGATCTCAGCGCGCTCAAACACCTTGCCGGTCGGATTATTCGGAGTGTTCAGAATGATGGCTTTGGTCGCAGGACCGAACGCCGCTTTCAATTCATCCGGATCGAATCGCCAATCCGGCGGCCGAAGCTTGAAGAATCGCGGCGTCGCGCCGGAAAGAATCGCGTCAGGCCCGTAGTTCTCGTAGAACGGCTCGAACGCAATCACTTCATCGCCAGGATTGATCAGCGCCATCATAGTGGAGATCATGGCTTCCGTCGCGCCGCAGCAAACCGTGATTTCGCGCTCCGGATCAATGACCATGCCCTGCTGCCGCTCGACTTTTTGCGCGATAGCGTTCCGCAGCGATTTTGCGCCCCAAGTGATCGCGTATTGATTGATATCGGCAGCGATGGCTTCCCGTGCGGCTTCCTTGATTTCAGCCGGCGCAGGAAAATCTGGGAATCCTTGCGAGAGATTGACGGCGTCGTGCGCGATCGCAAGCCGCGTCATTTCCCGGATGACGGATTCTGTGAATTGAGAGGCTTTAATGGAAAGCCGCGCGTTAGTAGATATGCCTTCGGCTTCAGGAGCGTTCACTTATGGCCTTCCGACGACTTGGTATTCCCCGCCGGAGTCGCGTGCCCGTAAAGTGTCCGGTAAGTCTCCGCATTGCGCAGCACGATTTGCACGTATTCGCGGGTCTCCGTGAACGGAATCGAATCCACAAATTCCGCAGGTTCAGCGTAGCTCTGTCCGGAACGCCAACTGCCTACGCGATCTTCCCCAGCGTTGTAAGCAGCCAGCGCCGCTTCAAAACTTCCCCAAAACTTTACCAAACCTGCCAAATAAACGGTCCCGAGGCGGAGATTGTAACCCGGATCCGTAAGCCGGGGACGCGAATAGCCGACGCGTTCTTGCCGCGCGAGCAACCGGGCCGTCTTGGGCAAGAGTTGCATCAGCCCGTAGGCATTGGCATGCGAAATCGCGTTCGTCTCGTAGGCTGACTCCTGGCGAATCAGTCCGGCGACGACCATTGGATCCACCACCGCGCGCCCGGCTGCATCGCGCAATTGCTTTTCGTAGGGCAAAGGATACGCGGCCTTCCACACTTCGCGGGGGACGTCGTCGAAGCGGCGCGATTCGAGCGATGGAATCACCTGCCGCGCCGTTGAAATGGCGATGCCATAGTGACCCGCATCGGCAGCAGCCTGCGAGGCTTCGAGAAGCAACCGAGGCTCGCCGGTGGCCGCGTATGCGGCGCGCAGCTCGAGTTCCGCGGAAGAATCGAATGCGATCGTGCGCAGCGCGTTGGCGCGGCTCTGGCGTGCTGCGGCGGCCGCCGGAATCAGGCCCACCGGACGCGCGGGAGCAAGCGGCGGGATTTTCGAAAGCGCGTCCAACGGCTCTGAGTAGCCCGGCCCCAGATTTTTCAGGCGCGCCACAGCAAGCCCGCCGAAGTAGGTTCTCGGATAACGGTCAATCAGTTTTTGGTAACACGCTCGCGCCACATTCGTGTTTCCCGCCGCTTCGGATACACGCGCGAGCCAATAGAGATCGTCAGTGATGAATGGAGAGCTTGGGTAGCGCTCGAGATGCAGCTCGAGCAATTGAAGCGTCTCGGGCCGATGCTCGAGATAAGATCTCCAGGCCACTCGCCAATTCGCGGCCGGAGCATCCGTGCTTCCCGGAAAATTATTGTCAACGCGGGCATAGTAAGAAGCGGCGCGATCGCGATCGAGCTGCACCCAAAAGTAATTTCCCGCCATGAACAGCGCCTGCTCGGTCCAACGGCTGGCCGGCGCGCGCGAGGCCGCGCCTTCTAACGCCGCGAGCATGTCCGTTTCTTTTTGTTGTGCGCGATCCGCTGACGCAATCCAGTAAAGCCTCTCGGCGTCCGCATCCGAATCGCTGACAGTCAAGTTCGCGAGAGCGTTTAGCGAAGCACCGAGACCCACGCCGCTCTGCGCGATTCGCACTTCAGCGTGATCGCGATCGGCGCCTCCAAGGCTACCCAGTAGCTGCGTATAATCGTCGCGCGTCTCGTACCATTCGTGCGCGGCATAGAGCGCTTCGGCTCGCGCAATTCGAATATCGAGCGCAGTCGCAGGAAAATCCGCGCCCAGCTTGGTGCGAAGCAGGTCGGCTTTCACCCCAGCTTCATGGGATTGACCGCTGAGCGGAAAATGATAGAAGACCGTCAGATAATCGCCGGCCGCAGAATTGAACTGCCCAATCGCCTCGCGTGCCTCGCCCCGCGCAAGTATCAGCGCGGGTTTCGTATCGGTTACGGGATACGCGCTGAGTGCATCGAGAACCGTCTGCGGCTGCGACGCCGCGATTGCCGCATCGCCAAGGAGTTCGAGCGCCTGCTCGGTCATCACGGAATCGGGATATTTTTCGCGCAACTTCTCGAGTTTGGCGACGGCGTCGGCATCGCGCTTGATCGCGTGATCGGCCGCCGCGCTCCAGTAGATCGCGTAATCGCCGACCAACGAATCGTGCGACGCCTGTTCAAGCCACGTTTGCGCTTTGCCGTAATTCCCTTTCGAATAATCGAAGTAGCCAAGAGCGAGAGCCGCGCGCTGCCCGAGTTCGCCCGAGCCGCGGCGCAAAGCAAAAGCACTGAGGCTGGCATAAGCAGCAGTGGAATTTTTGTCGCGTAGAGCGCGAGACCATTGCTCGAGCTGCGCCGTGGCCGCCGACGTCGCGGAGGATGACGCCGCGGCCGATGATGAGGTCGTGGCTGATTTGCCTTGCCCGGCGCATGCCGGCGCGGCGGCAAACATGACCGTGGCCGCGAACACCACGGCCAAGCCGATCCGCCAACTTTGAGAATTCATCATCTATAGACTAATGCCGCAATACCGGTGAGGGGTACGGATATTCTCCGAGGGCTTCCGGGTCACCATCCGCCAGAATCAGCACCATCCAATCGTGGAAGTAATCCACCGGATGATCCAGGATGGCTTTGAAGCGGCGATCGTATTCCTTCCGAGCTTTATCCAAGTCGTCGCGCAATCGTACGCAAATGTCTTTATTCTCTCGAGCCACTCGCACGTCTTTGGGCCGAAGCATCTTGATGTCCTGCATGGCTACTTTGGCCACCCGCTTGGCGCGCCGATGCAACTCCTGAAGCTCCGTGGCGAGGTGTTCGACATCGAAGGCCGGGACCTCCACGGCGACTGGGGCGGCTTCGGCTACGGGCACCGCCATTTCGACGGGCGCAGGTTCGGGCTCCGCAGGACTCCCTTCGGCAATTTCATCGGAGATTTGCGCTGCATCGGCCGCGGCTTGTTCTTCCACTCGTTCTTCGGCTTGCTCCTGCTCAATTTCGTCAACAACTTCTTCGGCAATTTCAGCAACAGCCTCAGCTTCGGCCTCAGCAGTTGCGGCAACCACGAGCATGGCAGCGGCAGCCTGAGCACCAGCCGGCGTGCCATCGCGCGGCTTTAGTGCAATCGTCACGAAATGAGAAAGCACGGCAAGCCCGGCAGTGAGCGACGCGGATGCCGTCTGGGCACGAAGCATTGCGGGCAACGCATTGGCGACGCGGCTAGACGCGCAAGCAGCCGTCAAATCGGCATAGGCATGCTGCAATTCCTCCAGCGTGCGCTGGAGCGGCGCCAAATTGTCGCGCAACGCGCGCGCAACAGCCTCATCGAGCGAACGGTCCTGCCCGACGCGGCGCTCCGCCTGCTGCGGCTTTGGATTCTTTGTCATCGCGAAAAATGTGCCAAATCGATTATGAAAACGGGCTCCCAGAGTGTCAACTGAGTTTCGGGCCCGGAGTTCCTGAAGATGACGTTCCTGAAGGCGGGGGCCCTGAAGATCACGCCTCAGTTCGCGCGAGTGGCCACCAGAAGGTTATTCAAGCCAAATTCGAAGTAGCGGTGCACAAATCCGGAGAATCTGATTCGCTCGAAGATCCGGCGGAGCTGCTTGACCGGAATCCGCTTGTGGTGCTCTTGGCGCTCAATCTCGTGGCTGAACAGCCGTTCAGCGCAAAGCACTGAATCATCGGATCAATCAACGACGACGGCCAAGCCAGAATCGCTGCGCACTAATGCTCCGCGGTTGGCCCGCACTCAACCCGCCGCAATTTCCTGTGATTCGATGAGACACATTCGCTAGCTACTGCGTTTGGATCGTCAGCTCAAACGCGTACCGGGTAGCTAACTAATCCCGAGTGCTAAGTTTACGTCCGTGGCCCACGCCGCGATCCGTGAACCGCAGGTCGCACGCCATACATCGGTAAGGACGAATCGCCAGAATCCGATAGAGTACGTTCTCAACGAACCCATGCCGCAGCGACCGGCGAACTGCCTGACTCCCGCAACTCGGGCAAGCGTGCAGCCGCTCCTCAGTATCTTCCTTCTTCATTGACGAGATTCTAGCACGGTCCATCAAGTTACCTCGCGAGGTCGAAACAACTCCGCCAAGGCGCGTCGCGCGAACCAAAGTCTATTTTGTTGTTCTCGGATTCGCATCCGACTGTCCATATCGTTTTCGTCTCTTGCCCGATAGCCCGCGTTCTTCGGGTGCGATCGCGCCAGCGAACTATCAGATTTTTCTCCTAACGACTTCACACGATGCTTTAATCGGTGCCCGTGAACAAAGCAGAGTTATTGGGCGCACTGGTTTCGGGTGGATGCGCTGCGATCGCTTTATTTTGGCCGCTGCTCGGCGGCCGCGCGTTCGGCGGGATCGAAACGCTCGGATCGAATCTCGCGAAACGAAAGAAATTCGCGATTGTCGTCGCTGGAATCGCGCCCGTGCTGCTGCGCGCCAGCTTGCTGAAGTGGTTTCCGGTGCCCATATCCGGCGTTCACGATGAGTTCAGTTACTTGCTCGCGGCTGATACCTTCTCACATGGCCGACTGACCAATCCTCCGCATCCTATGTGGGTTTTCTTCGAGACTTTTCACGTCAATATGCAGCCGACGTATATGTCGAAGTATCCGCCGGGACAAGGCGCCGTGCTGGCTGTCGGCCAGCTTCTCGGCCATCCATGGATCGGTGTGCTGCTGAGCGTTGCCGTGATGTGCGCGACGATTGTGTGGGCTCTGCAAGGTTGGTTTCCGGCGCGCTGGGCGTTTCTTGGTGGCGTGCTCGCCGTGCTTCAATTCGGAGTCTTCAACTATTGGACGGACTCTTACTGGGGCGGGGCGTTTGCCGCGATCGGCGGCGCGCTTATTGTCGGTGCGCTGCCTCGAATTATTCGCCATCAGAGGCCGCGCGATTCGCTGGTCCTCGGGATCGGCGCGGCGATTCTGGCGATCAGCCGGCCGTGGGAGGGCGCGCTTTTCTGCCTTGCGGCAATCATCTCTATCGCGATGTGGATGATCGGAAAACGACGCCCGACTTGGCGTATTACGTTTCCGCTCGTGGTGGCGCCTACCGCGCTCGTACTTATTGCAACCGGCGCTTTCCTCGTTTACGACAACTGGAAAGTAACCGGCGATCCCCTGCTATTCCCTTACCGCTTGAACGACCGCACATATATGACGGCGCCACATTTCGCGTGGCAAAAGCTCGATGCGCCTCGCGAATATAGAAATGCGGAGTTCGACAGCTTCTACAACGATTGGGTGCCCGCTGTGTGGAAAGAGAATCGCCTCGATGCGAGCTGGCGCGGCATCAAGAATGGCGTACTTTCGAAGCTTGAACAGTTGCGCGAATTTTATCTTCCGGATGAGCTGAGTGCTGTGGTGCTGTTGACGCTGCCGTGGCTCTGGCGCGATAGAAAAGTGAGATTGTTATCGCTTCTCGTAGCGGCATGCGTGTTGGCGGTGATTGCTGTCGTCTGGTTCGAGCCGCATTATGCCGCGCCGATGACCGCGGCGCTTTTCGGCATCCTCGTTCAAGCAATGCGTTATCTGCGGCGCTGGCAATGGCGCTCACGTGCAGTCGGAATCGGCCTCACGCGCATGGTGGTGATCTTCGCTCTCGCACTCGTCCCGGCTCATGCGTGGATGTCGTGGCATCGTCTGCCGGACGCCAACGAAGTGCACATGGGCTATCGCGCCGCGTTCGCTTCCGAGTTGAATCATGTTCCGGGCGAACAACTCGTCATCGTCCGATATTCTTCCGATCACGATCCCGGCGAAGAATGGGTTTACAACCGGGCCGACATTGACCACGCGAAAATTGTCTGGGCGCGCGAAATTCTAGACGAGGATATTCGACCGCTGCTCGATTATTTTCGGAACCGCACAGTTTGGTTAGCCGAGCCGGACGCGGACCCGCCGCGGCTCACCGCGTATTCCGCGCCGTCGGGACGTACCGGATCTCAGTAAGATTTGCGCGAATGGCGAATACGTTGCGCCCGATGCGAAAGGAAGCGTACGGTGCACGAGCTAGAAATCTAGATCGGAAATTTCGGTCGAAATCGAGAAGAACATCCGTATTGTTGTAAGAAGAAAATACGGCTCTCGAAACTGCGTTGAGTTGAAAGCGAGAACAGCCTGATGAAGGTCTTATTCCTGATTGCCGTCTGCGCTGCCCTCTTCGTAGCCTACGCTATCGGGTTTGCAGCTCCGGGCTTCGACGTCTACCATGACGACGGAATCTACCTCGTGACCGCAAAGGCGCTCGCGGATGGCTCAGGCTACAAGATCATCAGCCTGCCGGAGCCGATTGCGCAGACGAGGTATCCGCCAATGTTTCCTCTGGCGCTCGCCGCAGTATGGAAAGCGTTTCCTCGATTTCCGCACAACATTTACGCGCTCAAGATTGTGCCGTTCGGATTTGCGGTGGCGTGGATGTGGCTGGTATTCGTTTATCTTCGAGAGAAGTTCGGTGCGGTTGAGCCCGCAGTTTGGATTGTCATATTGTCAGTCGCTTCGCCGTGGGTGCTTTTTAGCAGCGTCGCATTTATGTCGGAGACGACGTTTGCATTTTTCCTGACTGCAACTTTTCTCGTAATCGATCGAATGAACCCGCGTAACGACGTGACGTGGTCGAAGGTGCTACTCGCTTCAGCGCTCGCGGCATGCGCGATCCTTACGCGGACAGCAGGACTTCCGCTAATTCTCGCTGGCTCCGGCGTCTTTCTTGCGCGAAAAAAAATCAGCGCGGCTGTAGCCTACTTTTTCATCGTTGCTGCGCTCGTCTCACCTTGGTGGATATGGTCGTCAAGGCATGGAAAGGTGCAAGCATCTGTAGATGCGTACTATGGAGGCTCGATTTACGCGAATTTGAGTTTGCTCTCCGCTTTCGCGTGGTCCCAAAGGCTTCATGTGATGGCAATTAACATCGCGAATGCAATAATTTCGCCAGGCGCCTTGATGGGGGTTTCGCTGACTTCTCTTGGATTTCTCCTCTGCCTCATTCTCGCGGCATTCGCTCTCTACGGTTTTGTGCTGGATCTTAGAAACGGAATTACGTCGCTGAACCTGTGCGTTTTGCTCTACGAAGGAATGCTTTTACTATGGCCATGGCCTTCAATCCGTTTCCAGGGACCACTGTTGCCATTTCTTTTGTACTTCGCTTATCTCGGGGTTGTGGAATTGCTTGGCAAAATTACCGAATTCAGGATTCCATCAAGGATCGGCGCTGCTTTGTGCGCGGTGTCGCTGATTCTCTTCGCGGGCCATGCTCTCTTCCTTGAGACGCAGGCCACTCTTCGGAACGGTACGGCTAGATTTCCTCTCGAGGAGCAAAAAAATTGGCCGGCGACTGTCACGGCGATGCGATGGGTGAGCCAGAATACGCCGACGGACGCGGTCCTCCTTGGTGAGGATCCGACGATTTTCCTACTGACGGGACGCCGAGCGATTGGATTATTTTCTTTCGACCCTTTCGAGTTTTCCTATGCGCCAAACCGCGAATTTCCGCTCGGGACTCCGTCGCAGTTCATCACCGGCCTATTGCAGGCGAAAGTTGATTACGCGATGTACGCCTCCGATTCGCGAGGCACGCAGTCGCGCCTCGCCCGCGAACAAATTGAAAAGGCTGTGTCAGATCATCCGGCCGCTTTTGCTAACATGAGCGGTACAGATGTGCCGAACTATGTGATTTATTCCGTTAACCGCCTTGAGCTGGAGGCGGAGACCAAGTAGTCGTGTGTCGGTCAGTCCTTAACCGTCGGCATGTTGACCCGCGGCGCTGGTAACCATCGCCCGTTCGCATGCGTGCAATCGAGCCTCGTAAAGTGGCAGGGTTTGCTCCGCGATGCTATTCTTGAGTTGTCAATGGGGGCGACACGGTTTCGACGGAAGCTGTCGCAGCCAGAAGGCATGCCGGGCGCCACCTGCCCGCAATCGGGTGGAAACTTACAACTGC
>Ga0182015_10005316_pt1 | contig 13430 bp, 17 predicted proteins | sample 712P3MmetaG_FD_120478 | JGI IMG/M metagenome (GOLD analysis project Ga0182015, IMG submission 120478) | Permafrost microbial communities from Stordalen Mire, Sweden - 712P3M metaG | ecosystem: Environmental > Terrestrial > Soil > Wetlands > Permafrost | place: Sweden: Stordalen | collected...
CTCCTGCGATTCCCGCAGCCACCGCGATGGTCGGCGCGTGACTAGTGCTGCAAGCGTTCGCCAGCGGGTGCACCGCTCTCACTGGCGTGGAGGCGGTCAGCAACGGTGTTCGAGCATTTCGCGAGCCTACTTCCGAGAACGCGAAAAAGACTCTCACCGTCATCATCGGCCTCTTGATTATCTTGCTGGCAGGCATCGCCTGGCTGGTGAAGGCGTATCAGATTGCCGCTACCGATCCCGGCGCCGCCGGTTACCAGAGCGTGCTTTCGATGTTGGTAGCGGCGGTAGCGGGAAAGGGCGTATTTTACTTCGTCACCATTGGCTCCATTTTGCTCGTCCTCGCACTTTCCGCCAACACCGCGTTCGCGGATTTGCCGCGCCTGTGCCGCATTATCGCGCTGGATGGCTACTTGCCGAGATCGATGTCCAATCGCGGACGCCGCTTGGTCTACACCGAGGGAATCTACGTTTTGGCCGTGCTGACAGGCGGTCTCCTCATCCTGTTTGGCGGCGTCACGGATCGTTTGATTCCTCTCTATGCGGTGGGAGCATTCCTCGCCTTCACGCTCTCGCAGTTAGGCATGGTGTTTCATTGGAAACGTGTACGGGGCCCGCACTCCGGCCGCTACATGTTTATCAACGGACTGGGTGCCTTCGTTACGGGGATCACGGTCCTGGTCGTGTTGGTAGCGAAGTTTCTCGAGGGCGCCTGGATCACGGTGCTATTGATTCCCGCACTTTTGCTGCTGATGTACGCGGTCCATCGGCACTATCGGTACGTGAGCGAGCGGGTCGCGGACTCCACGCCGCTCGATCTGAGGCACTTTCGCCCCGCACTGGTGGTGGTCCCGATTGAACGCTGGAGCGTGATTGCCAAGAAGGCCATAACTTTCGCTTTGTCCATTTCGCCCGAGGTCATCGGACTGCATGTGAACTGCGAATGGACCGAGCAGCTAAAGAAAGAGTGGCAGGAGTATGTGGAGAAGCCTGTCCAGGAGGTTGGGTTGGCCGCGCCCAGGCTGGTCATTTTGGATTCCCCGTACCGCTACGTCTCCAGCCCGATCGTGGATTATGTGCTGGGCCTGGCGAAGGACGACCCGACGCGTGAGATTGCGGTGCTGATTCCCGAATTAGTAGAGAAGCATTGGTATTACTACTTCCTTCACAACCAGCGCGCGGCAGTGATGAAGACCCTGTTGTATGTCAAGGGCAACCAGCGCATTGCTGTGGTCAATGTGCCATGGTATATCGAGTAGCCTCGCTGCTATGCTGGATCGTATGCAACTGGGCATGATCGGTTTGGGACGCATGGGCGCAAACATGGTGCGCCGGCTGATGAAAGCCGGACATGAGTGCGTCGTCTTTGACAGGACTCCTGCAACCGTCGCGCAATTGGGAAAGGACGGCGCGGTTGGGTCGAACTCGCTCGACGAATTCATTAGCAAACTGAAGCCGCCCCGCGCGGTGTGGCTGATGGTTCCCGCCGCGGTGGTGGATCAGACGCTCGAACAACTGGCCTCGCGCATGCAGAAGGGTGACATCATCATCGACGGCGGCAATTCGTATTACATCGATGACATTCGCCGTGCCAAGGAGTTGCAGCCGCGTGGCATCCACTACGCCGATGTCGGCACCAGCGGCGGTGTCTGGGGCTTGGAACGAGGCTACTGTCTCATGATCGGCGGCGAGCCTGACATCGTGAAGCATTTGGATCCGATTTTCAAAACGCTCGCGCCCGGACGCGGCAATATCGATCGCACTCCTGGCCGCGAAAAGGCCGGCGGCACCGCTGAGGAAGGCTATCTGCATTGCGGACCGGTGGGCGGCGGCCACTTCGTCAAAATGGTTCACAACGGAATCGAGTACGGGATCATGGCCGCTTACGCCGAGGGTTTAAATATTTTGCATCACGCCAACGTGGGCAAGACGAAGCGGGAAGAGGATGCCGAGACCAGCCCGCTTCGCAATCCTGAACATTACCAGTACGATTTCAATCTGGCCGACGTGACGGAAGTGTGGCGTCGCGGAAGCGTGATCGCATCCTGGTTGCTCGATCTCACGGCGAGCTCACTACTCGACCAGCCGACGCTCGAAAAATTCTCCGGCCGTGTTTCGGATTCGGGCGAAGGACGCTGGACCATCTCGGCGGCCATCGATGAATCGGCGCCGGTTCCCGTGTTAAGCGCGGCGTTGTTTCAGCGCTTCAGCTCGCGCGGTGAAAATGATTTCGCCGACAAGCTGCTTTCCGCGATGCGCTTCCAATTTGGCGGGCACATCGAGCGCAAGTCGGGCGATTAGGCCGCGCGATTAAGCCGCGCCCTTCTCAGTCAATTGCCGGACCAGCTCGCGCCCTTTCGCGGTCGGTGTGTAGCAACGTTGCGGGCCGAACGCGGTGGAAACGCCCGCCGCGGACAACAATCCGTTATCCACCAACTGTTCGAGCTGGGCGTTCGAATCCCCGTTAAAACCAGCACTGGCGCGCCCCGCGGTGCATACAGTCTTCAACGTGGAAATCGTTTCGTGGTTCATAAATCGTCTGGGTTCAATTCTACCACCCTGACCATTTGACTAGGATCAACCCGATCGGCCGTCCGCGTCTTCTGCAGCACCTTCGCCACCGCGCTCACCGAGCGTCGGACGTCTTCATCGCTGGTCCGCCAATTGCAAACGCTCACGCGCATGGCACGTCGTCCACGCCACGTGGTGCCGCCGAAAAACGCCTCACCGGTTGCCACGATCGCAGCAATCACTTCATCTGTCCGCCGGTCGTGATCTTCCTTGGAGGCATTCGGCTTGGCATCCAGAAAACGCACCAGCCCCTGATTGATCCTCGGCTCCCATAAGATTTCCGCGCCAGGCTGCCCACCGATGAGCGTTACCAGGGAATGTGCGTGTTTCGAGCAGCCCTCGACCAAAGCTGCGATGCCGTTTCGCCCCAGCTGGCGCAAGGCCGCGTAGGTGGAAAAGCCGCGTGCTCGCCGCGACCACTCCGGAGTCCAGTCGATTTCGTCGCGCGCTTCCGCATCATGAGTTAAGTACGCTGCCCGGTGAGACATCGAAGCGCGATGGGCCTCTGCTTCTGCCACGAACGCATACCCACAATCGAACGGAACATTGAGCCACTTGTGACCATCGGTAGCCCACGAATCGGCCGCTGCTACCCCATCCACCAGATGCTTGTATCGGGAACTCGCAGCGGCCCACAAGCCGAACGCCCCATCGATGTGAACCCAGGCGCCGTGCTGCTTAGCGATGGGGATGAGGTTCTCGAATGGGTCGTAGGCGCCGATGTTGATATCGCCGGCCTGCAAAAGCACAATTGTGGGGGCCGATGGATCAGCCCGCAATGCTTGTTCCAAGACGTCGGCTTGCAGGCGGTCCTCGGGATCAACCGGGAGATGCACCATTTGGGAGAGCCCCAAGCCGAGCAAGCGAACGGCACGCTCGAAAGAGCCGTGTCGCGCACCGCTGGTAAGAATGCGAATCGGCGGCGCGCCGTAAAGACCCTGCTCCTCGACATTCCAACCCCGCTTCGCAAGGAGCGCGTGCCGCGCGGACGCCAGGCAGGTTGCATGCGCCATCTGGCAACCAGTCACCAGAGCAAAACTGGCGCGCGCTGGAAGTCCTAGAATCTCTTTCAACCAACTACCAACAATCTCTTCAACCACCGCCGCTGCCGGTCCACTGGCAAAAAGCACCGCGTTCTGACCCCATGCCGAGGTGAGCCAGTCAGCCGCGAGAGCAGCCGGAAGCGAGCCTCCAATCACCCAACCAAAGAATCGACCGCCTGCGGAACCAAGGATGCCTCCTTCCACGTCCTTGACGAGTTCAGTCACTACTTGCTCCGGCGGAATGCCACTATCGCCGAGCGGTTTTCCCAGTCTTTTGCGTAGAGTGTAGAGATCCACCGGCGCCGCTACCGAGTCGTGCTCCAGAGTTCCCAGATGTGACAGCGCGCTATCGAGCGCTGTTTCGAGCGTCTTCCGAAATATCGAGTCCGCGTTTTCCATGAGGCTATTCTAGAGACGGCCGTTACACGAATCTATCCGAAACTTGCGCTCAAATTCGCCAGCGCCGCTCGAATCGCAGTCTGCGCCTCCTGCATCTGCGCCTCGCCCGGGTGAGCCTGCCGCGGCCAGAAGAAACCACGCAGACCGTCCTTCTTCCGGCGGGGCACAATGTGGACATGCAGATGCGGAACGCTCTGGCTCACGCGATTGTTGATCGCGACAAACGAGCCCTCGGCGTGCATGCCTTCCTCGACGGCGCGCGCGAGCAATTGCACGTTGGCGAAGAACGGTCCCAGCAATTCTCCCGGCAAATCTCCCAGCGTTTCGTAGTGGGCTTTGGGGATGAGCAGGGTGTGTCCGATGAATAGGGGCCGATAGTCCAAGAACGCAATCGACAAATCATCTTCGAACACGACGAAATTGGCGTGAGACGCGATTTGGCAGAAGCGGCAGCTTGCCATCAGCTTTCGATGGGGCCTTCACCGCTGCTCAAAGCTCTGATGATCTGCTCGCGCCGATCGGCCGCGGCTCTTAGCGCCGACTGCATGGAGTACAAGTACACCATCACGCCGACCACGCCGCCAACCATGAGCACGCCGAAAAACGCCCACTCCGTGTCGAAGGCGTAGCGCGCCAAATAGGCCAGCGCCACCGGCGCCAGCGTGACGGGAAACGCCAGCATCAGCAGCGCCTGCGCCCGGCTGCTCGCGGCCGTCTTCATCGCTTTCACCGGATTCACTGCGCGCGGATTGTAGAGTGAGCTCAAGTTTCCGACGGCCAGAACGAACAGAGTAATGACGCAGGTAACGGCGAACGCTTCCAGAATCTGAAGCCCGCTGAGAGGCAGCCTCAGCAGAGCGCACACCAGCGCGATGGCCGTGATCTCCATCAGAACGAGAAACGCCGCTGCCAGATTCTTGCCGGCGAGCACCGTGGACATTTTCACAGGCACTAGAAAATAGACCTGGGCCGCGCTGCGGTCGAATCCGAAACAGTTCCAAAACAGCGCGTCGCTCAACAATAACAAGGCGTAGACGCTGACCATCGTCAGGTAGTTGTCGGTGAGGAAGGAGTGCTGGGTGCTGGCGCGGCCGAACGCGATGGGAGCCCAGATCAACAGCCCGAAGGAGAAGCCCATCAGGAACACCAGACGGAATCTTGGTGCGCGGCTCAGAAATCGCAATTCCTTTTCGATCAGCGCCCCGAGCGGATCCGGAAGCAGCGCGTTGGGCAACTGATACCACCACTCCAGCCGGCTGGCACGGCGCATTGCGGAGGAGCCGCGGGCCGAAGCCTCCGCCGCGTCAAAGCGCAGTCCGCGCTCAAACTGTGAACGCCCGAAGACGTAGGCCGCTAGGGTCCAACCCAGCAGCACGCCCAGATTGAGCCAGGAAAATTCGCCCAGCGCCAGGCGCGCCGTCGCCGTCCAAGGCAACATCGCGGAAGGTTCGCCGCCGAAAAACTGTCGAACCCGGGCTTGGGAGCCTCGGAACAACATCAACTGCGGAAGGGCCGCGCCGAGCACCACCAGGAAGATCACGATTTCCCGAATCCGTTTGTGAGCCAGCAGCCGGGCCAGAAGATCGCGAATGCCGGTGGAGCAAAACAGGTTGAATATGACGAACACCGCTAGCGAGAATGGCGCCCAATGGGGAACCGCCGGATTGAAGAAAAGGCCGATCGCGGCACCGGTCAATAGCAGTAGCATCTCGACGCCGGTGGTGACGCGCAATATCACTTCAATTGCGAACAGGGCGCGCTTCGGGATGGGATAAACCAGCAGTTTGCGGAGGTCGAGCGACGCTCCCATGGATGTCAGCAGTACCGGAATCACCTGCCAATAGAGGAAGACGAGTAGCAGTGCAGCCGGTAGGAGTTTGTGAAACGCTCCCACTTCGTTCGCTTTGGAAAGCAGGATTCCCGCCAGCACGCCAAAGTATGCGAAAGCTCCGTACCAGATGGTGGTGAGGACGCCGGTAAAGAGCAGTCCGCCTACATTGGCGCGCGGAAAATGATTCCGCACGCTGCGCCACTGCGCCCAGATGATCGCACCGGCTTGGTTCCACATTACTCTTTAGTCTGCTCTTCCGCCAGCGCAGTTGGCAATGGGCGCGGGGGGGAAGCCGTAAAAGGCCGGGTTCTGAAGCATCAGCTTTCGTGCGTGGCGCTCGATTTGTTCTTTTGAAAAAACGAAGCCATGGTCGGCGGGCTCCCAGGGAAGTCCTTTGCGCTGATGGCGTATGAAGAGTTCGGCGGCTTCGGTGAGCTGGCGGCGCTCCAGGCGGCGGCGCTCTTCCTGGATGTCGCGGAGCTGCTCGAGGGCTTTTTGGAACTGGCGGGAGAGGCGCGAGCCGTGCAGTCCGAGCGTGGCGAGCTGCGGGATTAGGGTTTGGGGGCTGGGGCTTTGGGAAAGCAGCTCGGCTTCGAGGAATGGGATACGGTTGAGGCGCCAGGCGGTGTTGGCGATTTCGTGGACCAGTTGGGTCTCGGTGGCGGTGGCGGGCTTATACTCATCGAGAAATTGCTGGATGTGGCGCTGGTGGGCTTCGGGGTCCTCGGTGGGCAGGACAGCGGTTTGGGCGGTGAGACCATGGCGCAACGCGTTGAGCGACGAACGTTGCTTGCCCGGTTCGGTGCGAGGACCGGTGGAGAGCTTCGCATTCGCGCGGTTCGCGCGAGTGCGGGACTCCGGGATTAGGGATTGGGGGGTTGGGGTTGGCGTCGCGCTCGCACGGTTGGTCGCGGCGCGCCGGGCTAACCAGTTTTGCACGGGATCGGTTGTGGTTGGTGTTGCGGGAGCTTGGGCTGCTGTTGCCATTTTTCCACCTCGGTTAACGGGATATCACGGCCGGGATGCGGCCGACGGGTCGGAGGGCACAGTTTGTTGAAGGGGAGATAGAAAGCGCGGGCCGAAGTTGGTGACCCATGGTTCGGTAGGCTGGCGCCAGCTTGGGTTCCCCTCCCGGCTTCCACACCGTCACCGTGCTTGGCACTCCCATCACATAAACCGCTTCCATCTTGGTCATCCGCATACGGAAACAGGTGTCGGTTCAATAGCCTGGCGTCGGCCAGCACCACGCCCTGAGGAAGGCCTCGCGAGCATGCCGAATCTGTCCCAGGGCGATCTCCCGCTTGGTCTGCATCAGATCTACTTCGGAACGCCAGTTTTCTTCCGTCGTTGGCGGTCCTTGATCCAAACCTTCGGCGGATGCAGGTGGAAACCGGCATACTGGCCGTCTCGGTGGTCACGGAAAGACTGACCGCCACACGGCAATCATCCTGTTTGCCAACCTGGCCGCAATACTGCCAGTGGTTCTTTGGAGGAGCCTGCCGATCAGCGTGCCCTGCGGCTTCTGCCACGCCCTCGATATATGCCGCAAAGCGTCGTTGCTGTGGGCCTGGCGCACGACCTTTGCCCACGGAAACAATTCTATATCAACTTGTTTGTCCCATCAGATAAGTTCGGTTGGCTCAATGAGTGACTCGCCCTGTTCTCGTCTGCCGAGGGACAAGTCCGGCTTGCCCGTTTATGCTGGGGCAATTGTTCGGGGAAGATCGACTGTCCTGATCTCGATTGAGTGCCGGCGGTCGCGTCGCCGGGAACGCGCCGCCGGACTTCACGGGGTTTATCCCGCGCTGAGTGTCATGGTCGCGACGGTCACGTGCGGCCAAAGGACGTTGTTGAAAACCAGAATCACAAGCTGCGAGTACTGCAGTTGCAGGTAAGTGCCCTCCGGCCAGAACGGCTCAAGCTCCTTCATCGCCGGGCCTGGATCCGTTTTCAGGACCGGATAGTCCGGGATACGCACCCACTCGATCCAGAACGTTGCGCTTGCTGAATAGACGAAGGCGTTGGGGATCGGGGCCGCTTCGGTAGCGACGTTCGCAGGTTGAGAAGGGAGAGGATTGGGCGGAGTTTGATTAGCGACCCCCAGGAACGGGATGTTGCTGACGGTCTCGTAGAAACTACCCACGCCGAGAGTCGGTTTGCCATCCTTCGATAGGGTGTCCGTCGTGAGATGGATGGTAATGTGGCCAAGAATATCCTGGTGTTCGGTCGCCTCCCGCAAAACGGAGTTGGGATCGTTGATGAAGCCCTGGAAATGCTCCGGGAACGGGCCGCTGCTCTGGTAGGACAGCGGCGACCCCGCTGGCAGCGCCGGTGTCGGCGGCGGCGGCGGCGCCAGAACGTCCAGGGCGATGTTGATCTCCGGAACAACATGCTGTGCGCCGGGGGGGATTGCCTTAACCACCGTCGTGGTTATTGGCTGGATCCCGACGCCGGGAGGATTGGGCCCCGGAGGAACCGGGGGGGTTGCAGCGCATCCGGGAGCGGGGGCGGAGGCGAAGGAGGAGCAACGTAAAGGCCGGGGAACGGCGTGGGAGAGAGCCCGGGGTATAAGTTGCCCGGCGTGCTGAACGGGGTTAGTGGCGGGATGTGCGGTTTACCCGCATGGGGTTTCACGCCCGGATTGGGCCCTTGCATCAGCACCGTGACCCCGTGCGGGATGCTCCCCATTCGCACGATTGCGTCCTTGTTCACGATCGGTGTGTCCCCGGTTACGGGCTGCGTGCTCGCGGGCACGCTCATGAATAGTCCCGGCTCGATGTGCAGCGCCTGGTTCGCGGTTGTCGAGTATCCGAGCGGCTTGATTTTGGGGCCCGGGGACGGGTCGGCATCGCTGACCCGCTGCAGGTAATGCAGACCGTACAGGCTGAGATCGGTCTGTGGGTTCAGGCCTCGGTTGGGCACGACCCCGGGGATGACGTGGAAGTCGAAGGAGTCATTGGTCAGGTTCAGTTCGAGGAAGCGCCTGGTCGGGTCGGGGGGCGTCGTGAGCGGCAACGATTCCGGATTGTCGGGCCGCCAGATCGCATTGAATCCGGGGCCTCTCCAGCTGCCCGCCAGGAACGCGAGCGGGCCGAGATTTAACGCAGTCGTCATCGGCCCCTGCTGGAACCGGGGCGGTACGTACGGGCCCGTGAGTTTAAACGGGCAGGTTGGACGTGAAGTTTCTTCGCTCATTTTGAGTTCTCCTTTTCTATGGAATTCGGACGGATGGCCCCCAATTTTGAGTGGATACGGGATGCACCTTTTCTTAACGGAACAACTGCCTTCGCGCAGATAGTGTTGTCAGACTCAGAAACGTTTCATAGGTGCCGATCGGAGTCGAAACATGGCGCGGACCGTTCTTCGCCGAAGACGTGCGTCCATTGATATCCCACCCATATCCAACCAGGATCAGCAGAAGCACACCAGCGCCAGCCACCACGATCTTCCAAAGTTTTGCAACACCGTTGTTGAAGGCTCGAAGCTCCAAGAGCTCCTGCTTGGGAGATCGAAGCTCGAACAGTTCTTTCTGGATTTCACTCGCGGATTCATTAGTTTCGCTCGGATTGTCCTGGGCAGCCATCTGAGATGGATTAAAGCGTATCAGGAATTCTTTACAAAATCAATGAATATCATCATTTATGCTCCTATTTTGAAGCCCTTTCGTCTTCCAGGTATCTGTGTGAAACCTGAAAGGGGGCATTGTGTAACCCGGCCCACAACGGAAATTGTCGCGAGGCGGTGAATTTAACATTAAGTTTCCGACGAATCACGGCGCCATTCAAATGCGCCGATCAGGACCGACAAGCAGCATGTGGCGCGGCCCCACGGTGTCGACGCCTTCGAAGGGCTCGTCGAGCAGGAACAACTCCGGTTCGGACGTTACACTTCCAAGTGGGATCGTTTCCGGATGCGCCGTAACTCCGGGGCTAACCAATTTGCGATCGGCTAAACTGCATTGAACCTGTTCCATGCGGCCTTAATCGGCGCCAGTGGGCACACGTTTCGCAACGAACTGCTCGTTGCCCAAAATCTAATCGGCGATGGAGTAAACTTGACGGGCTGTAATCAGTCAGACCGTTTGCACGAGAGGAGAAGAGATGAAATACGTAATCAGCTGGTCCGAACGCCCGCAAGGTTCGACTATAGAGTATGAGAATGCCCAGAAGCGAATTCTCGAGGTCTTTGGTCAGTGGAAGGCGCCAGCCAATTTCAAGATCGAGTTTTTCGTGATCCGTGTGGGCGAGTGGGGTGGGCATATGTTGATGGAATGCGACGATCCGCTGACGATTCACAAGTTTTGCTCGATGCTCCCTTCATTTGTGTTCCAGGTGCACCCGGTAGTCGCCGTTGAGGACGCAGTCCGGGGTGAACTCGAAGTAATCGCCTGGCGCGACGAACTCAAGGGCAAGTGAGTTCCTTCCCTACTTGGAGGCTGTCTTGGTCGGATCGCGGGGTGGCTTCCAGCTTCCGGATGCGCCGTAACACAGGCGATCTGTAATTGGCCGAATTGCGATCTTGGAATGCTGGATCGGTTAGGACGCCTCCGAGTTCATCGCCACTGGGGAGCTCGGCGCATCACTCGATCCGCTGAACCCATTGGCTCCGCCAGGCTGGCGCCTCGAAGGGATCCGCGAAATACTGTGTCTCGTGCACAACCTTACCGTCGCCGAATTCCATAATACTCACTGTGTATGAAGGCCGCCCCTGGTAGGTGATTGTGTATTCGGTGATCCAGAGATCACCTTTGCCGAGAATTCGCTTGACCTTAAAACCAGACGGCTTGCCTGGATGATGACTCCGCAAGGCCTGCAAATTCTTTCGCCCGAGGATTCGTTCGCCTGACTGAGGATAGTCACAAATGGCATCGTCATCGTTAATATCGTGTTCCGCGTTTAAATCGCCGGATGCCGACGCCTGCCAGTGTTTATTCAGACCTTCACGTATTTGTTCATCATGCATGGACGGACTCATGGACGGACTCATGATCATCTCCCCTGTGGAATGAAACTACCTTGGAATAAAACCAGGGCTGCCGGTCTTCACTACTTCATTGAACCTCTGTCTAGTTTGAATTCGATTGATTTCGTCGAGCGCATCTTCCGGAAGAGCCGGAGATGTTGAAATTCTCCCGCGCGCGGGCCGCAGTCCTGGGAGTGGTAAGCTGTCCCAATGGCGCGAAAGCCAAAAACACAACGTCCTTCTCCTTGCAGAATTCCAGAAGGTCCGTTTCCGGTAGATACGGATGTGCTTCGACTTGGACCACGGCCGGCTTGATTCTCGCAGATTCGTAAATGGGCAACAGTTCGTTCAAGCTGATATCAGACAGTCCGATGGCCCGGCATCTGCCACGGTCCATGAGGCTCTCCATCGCCCCCCAGGTCTCGAGCAAAGTCACGCCGCGGTCGTAAATGATATTGCCGTTTTGATCCAGCGGATCGGGCCGATGATTGGAGTTCCACAACTTTGAGGTGACAAAGATTTCTTCGCGCGCGATCCCTCCAGCGGCGAGTCCAGCCTGCAGCGCCTCGCCCACCTCACGCTCGTTCCGGTATCGTTCCGCACAATCGAAGTGTCGAAATCCAGCTTCCAGCGCGTCTCTGGTAGCACTTATCGTCGCGGCTGCATCGGGAATCCGGGTGCCAAAGCCGAGTACGGGAATATGGCCGGCTCGGTGGCTGAGCGGCATTCTTGTAGCTCGAAAATCAGATGATTCGATCATGAGGACACCTCGGTCGTATCTCGCATCCAACAACACGCCGGATACATGAAAGAGGCCGACGAGGGCGTCGGCCGCGGACCAGGGGGTCCGCCCTACAGCCAGTCCAGCGTCTCAGCCGGATGGCCGCCCACCACACGCACGAAGACATCCTCGAGCGTCTCGGATCCGGTTCTCAGCTCGGCCATGGTTCCCAATTTCACCAGCTTGCCGTCGTGAATGATCGCCACGCGGTCGCAAAGCCGCTCCACCACTTCCAGCACGTGCGATGTCAGGAACATGGTTGCGCCGCGCCGCACTTGATCGAGCAGGATCTCCTTCATGAGCCTCGCACCCACGGCGTCGACGCCTTCGAAGGGCTCGTCGAGCAAAAACAACTCCGGCCGATGGATCAGCGCGGCAGCCATCGCCACGCGCTTGCGCATCCCTTTGGAATAATCGCCGATCAGTTTGCCCGGCTCGCCGTCGAGCTCGAACAGCGCCAGCAACTCGCGCGATCGTTCGCGCGCCACCGGACGCGCCAGCCCGTACATTCTTCCCACGAACTCAGTGAACTCCAGGCCGCTGAGATGGTCGAACAGCAAGCTCTCGTCGGGAACCAGTCCAATCTTGCCCTTCACCTCCAAGGCGTGTTCGGGCATGGAGAGCCCCAGAAGCTCGATGGTGCCCGAAGTGGGCGGGGCCAGGCCCATGAGCATGCGGATGGTTGTGGTCTTGCCCGCGCCATTGGGACCCAAGAAGCCAAAAAAGCAACCGCGTGGCACCTCCAGATCGAGCCCGTCCACGGCCGCCTTATTTCCATATACTTTGCGTAAATTGTGGATGGCAAGGGCGGGGCTGGAGTCCATCTGTTCCATGGTACAAAAGAGCCCCGCCGGTCCGTCTGATGCCGCTCGCGAGACTGTAATGAGAAATAACCTTCGCCATCACGTTTTTGTAATGTCGACTTGCTAATTTGGAAACGCAACGATAGCGAAAAATGTGAGTGAACGGCGAATCGGGAAAGGATGCGGCATCCATGGAGGCACATGTACAGCAGTCCCAGACGGTACCGGCACCGGTAACAGTTCCGCTGGCGGCTACGGGGGCTTGGAATGCGTTCCGAAACTGGTGGGCGTTCGTCACCGCACCTGAACCTGTCTGCCCCGGCTGCGGGCGCAAACATTACCCTCCCGGACCAGACGGTCTGCTGATTTGCTTCCGGTGCGACGAGGAGATGTAGGATCTATGCGTTTCATAAAGGCTATCATCGCGAGCATCGTGTTTGTCTGGGTCCATTTCCTTCGAGACGACGCCGTGCTCAGCAGCGACATCGCCCCTCCGGGGCACCTCAAGAATTGGGACGCCTGAGCTTCACGCTCACGAGGCTGTTATGAAAAATAACCCTCGCCGTCATGCGCCTGTAACGTTGGCCTGATAGGTTGAAAACCGCAACAAGCCAAAAACCAAGGGGAACAGTTTGACATACCAAGAACGTACGTGTGTGCCCGCAGGGCGAATCGGAAAAATCGCGCTAGCAACGGCATTGCTATCGCTGATGTCTGTGCCGGCGTTTGCGCAGCCAACAGCCCAACCCCCGTATTTCACGCCGGGCAATCTGGTTGTGTCCGTTGCAGGCTGCGGCGTTTATGGAGGCACGCCGCCGAACACGACACCAAGCACGGCCACATGTGCAACCCCCCCAGTCGGAGGGACCGGCGGCACCACCGGGACCGGCCCTAACAGCTACGGGGACGATCAGGGAGCTCCCTGGAACCTGTGGCAGTACTCGGTGAACGGCGCGTCTAGTGTCACGTTCGTGAATTCTCTCCAATTGCCGCAAAACATATCTGGTGCGAACTTTCCCGTTTCCGATGATTACGGATCTCAG
>Ga0182015_10005317_pt1 | contig 13426 bp, 10 predicted proteins | sample 712P3MmetaG_FD_120478 | JGI IMG/M metagenome (GOLD analysis project Ga0182015, IMG submission 120478) | Permafrost microbial communities from Stordalen Mire, Sweden - 712P3M metaG | ecosystem: Environmental > Terrestrial > Soil > Wetlands > Permafrost | place: Sweden: Stordalen | collected...
CGCTGGAGGGCTGAAGCCAGCTCTGTGAAGCTTTCATCGACTGCTGCATAAATTTCGCGTGCTTATGCGCAGTTTTCAGCCAAATTCGTATGAAAGGACTGAATTTCACGCCGGATTTAAGTCTCAGTGACCGCATTCGTGAACTCTGTGCTGAAGCAACAAATGCAGGCGATGCAAATTTTGGGGAGATTCTCTCGGAACTGCAAAGCGCCCTGCACGAGCACGCAGCCAGAGCGCATGAAATGGGCATTGGGCAAATCGCTGGACGAAAAGAACGCAGGCTCCGAAAAACGTTGGAAGAGCCGTGCGAACCCTGAGAAAGGCTGGACTCTGAGTATCAGCCCTGCCAAACGTGTTTGCCGCAGGCGCATTGCACGGTGTCGGTAGGTCGTCGTTTCGTTAGTTGCTGTTTGCAGACTGGACAAGGTTTAGTCATCACATAAGTCATAATGTTCCTCCCGTTCTGCCCTCACCCTCACCCCAGATACTCTTGACAGTTGACTCCTAGAATCCGAGGAGAAACCTCTGGGCAACATACTCCGCTCCTACTTGGCGGCATTGACGGACTTCAACGCGATTTAACGCGATTGATCTATGCTCGAAGATCGTGCCTCGCTAGAGTTTCGCGAAGGCCTGCGTTAGTCGGCATTTGTAGACTGCGTAATGCTCCCTATCCGTTTTTTCTCCACAGAACTCCTGTTCCCATTGTGGCGTCTGAACCTGATTGTTACGATGATGAAGATCACAGTAAGATGTGACCTCGAAGGGGTTGTCCTAGTGGGGCGGGCACTGGCGGATCGATTGGCCGCGTACCAAAGAACCACAATCAAGGTTGGTGCGAACAGGCAGCCTGATGGAGTGATCAACTCATGAACTTGGGCATCGCGGGGAAGACCGCCATTGTAACCGGAGCAAGTGCTGGGATCGGGCGTGCAATCGCAAGGGAGTTTGCAGAAAGTGGTGTGAATCTTGTTCTTGTCGCCAGAGGTGCCGAGCGTCTTTTTAAGACAGCCAAGGACATTGGCAAGCAGTTCGGCGTCGAAGTGCTGCAGGTTGCGGCAGATGTGGGTGATTCGGGCGAGCCTGATCGCGTGGTTGCATCCGCTGTGGAGCGTTTCGGCAGCGTCGATATTATGGTCAACAATGCTGGGCGAGCATGTGCGGGTGGCATAATGGCGGCTTCGGAGGCGGACTGGCAAGAGATGACCGTGACCAAGCTTTCGGCCATGCGCCGATTTTGCCGTGCCGTCATTCCCCACATGCGCCAGAGTCATTGGGGGCGCATCGTCAGTATCTCGTCCATCGGTGGAGTTCATCCGAACTACCGACTCATGGTCTCGCATGCGCTCAGCGCAGCGATCAACAATCTGACGCGCAGTATCGCACTTGAGGTCGCACGCGATGGCATTCTAGTGAACGCCATCGCCGCAGGCGCAGTCCTGACAGACAACTGGGCTAGCAACATGCTTCCTGCAGTGCGCAAGCAGCGGCCAGAGCTTGTCAACCAGTCTGACGAGGCGATGGTGAAACTGCTTGGGGAAGAGATGACGCCTGTCGGCCGGTTCGGTCAACCGGAGGAGATTGCCGCGATTGCAGCATTCCTAGCTTCCGACAGGAATGGGTTCATCACTGGTCACACCGTTGAAGCCTCCGGGGGCGCTGACCGATTTATGTGAGGCACGGAGCCGCCAACCGGACTTCGGGCTGGATACTTAGCCGCAATGAACGGATATTTGTTCTGGATTCTGTTCCACAATCCAGAGAGCACTTCTGCCGAGAGCGGATCAAGCGGAAGATAGACAACATCTTTGGACAATAAGAACGCCCCCACACCGTTTTCGATGGAGGGGTAGACTTATTTTTGGAGGTTCTTATGCCCTGTGCTGAGCATCAAAGATTGCTAAATGATGAAAGAGATGCAGAGGCAGCATTGAGGAATCTCAGAGATAGGACGCCCATCGACCTGCTTACTGCACGAGCAGAAGACTTGTCTAGACTTGGAGGATACGTCGCCAACGCCAGCTTCAAAGTGAGGTCGCATGTTGCGGCCTGTCCTGAATGCCGCAAAGAGGATGACTCCACGGCTGGCTAAAAGTTCAGCCAGATCATTGTTGCTATTCCAGATACAAGTCCTGCGTTAAACAAGTTGCGTTCCGACTTCCTATGCAAGCCTTCGACCGGATTACAACGACGATTGAGCGCGAGTGCCTGGCGGAAATCATCGCGGGCACGAAGAAGATCGAATACCGCCAGATCAAACCCTATTGGGCGAAACGCTTTGAGAAGGTTTCGGTGCCCTTTGAGCTACGCCTGCTCAAGCAGCGAAACGTAGCGTTTACAGTGAGAAGCCTTTGGGGCACACTACGAAATGAGTTCTGGGCGTCGCCCCGCTCGACATCCTCGTGATTTACATCGCCAGCGTGACGCCACCCGGCGTCCGAGTAGCTTTCGTGCTACCTCCCCCTGCGGGCGCTTTTTCTCTTCGGCGAGTACCTGTTGCACGCTCGTGATTGGGTTTTTGCCTCGCCTTACCTTCACGGAAGAAAGCCACGCTCGTACATTTGCTTCTATGAAAAGTTGGGCCGGGCGTGTCAGGATGCCGGAATCGAGCACGTCTCACCGCATAGCTTCCGGCACAGCTATCGCGCTTGGCTGGACTGGCTTGGAACGCCTATCAGCGTTCAGCGGCAGGCGATGCGTCACGGAGACATCCGGGTCACGATGAACGTATACGGCGACCCGGTGAACGATGCCCTCAGAGATGCTAGCTCGAAGATTGCGGAGCGGGCTATCAGTCAGTTACTGACCAAAAGCGTGAGCTAACTTATTTAGAATTGGGGTGGGAAACGGGAATCGAACCCGCAACCGTCGGAGCCACAGTCCGGTGCTCTGCCAGTTGAGCTATTCCCACCACCACACTGATTATAGCAATTGCCGTTCGCAGATGTCAGAATCGCTTTCCCGGGAACGTGCAGTGTCTTCGACTGGTTGACAAGGCGCGAAGTGCTCAGCGATAAGTCGACAGCACATGCTGCCAAGCACATGAAACACCGTCGAGAAGGACAGGCAGAAGTACGAAAAAGAAAAGGTATCAAGAATTCCCGAGAGCAGGAGATAGAAACGAACATACAGCTTCTGAAGCTTGGATTGCGGGACGGGACTGGCAAATTCTACGCTCACAGTACCTGGGGTGAATTTCGTACGGCTGCAATTTTTCCCGCTTCACCACGAACGGTCCGGGCACAACAAGTTATCCTCGGCCCACGCCAACGTATTCAAACCCCATGGCGCGCAAGCGGGTAGAATCCAGCAGGTTTTTGGTGTCAACGATGATGGGCTTCTTCAGCAGATGCTTGATGCGTTCAAAATCGAGAGCACGGAATTCGGGCCATCCTGTGCCCACGACCAGCGCATCCATGCCCTCGGCGGCCGCGTAAGCCGAGTCGCAGTAACGCACCGATCCGTTAAGGCGTGTCTTGGCATCGGAAAGCGCCACAGGATCATAAGCCCGCACGCGCGCGCCCTTCGCAACCAAAGTTTCCGCCAGTCGCACCGCCGACGAACCCGCCACGGAGTTCGTATTCGGCTTGAAGGCCAGACCTAGAATTCCTAAATCTTTATTCTCGACTGAATTCAGAACCATCGCGATCTTATCGACTAGGCGATCCGCCAGCGTGTGGTTGACGTCACGAGCCGCGCCCAGCACTTTCATCGGAACGCCATTGTCCTGGGCCAATTGCGCCAGCGAATCCATGTCCGACTCGGCAAACACGCCGCCCATGCCTGCTCCTGGCTGCAGGCAGCGTGGAGCGATCTTTTTATCGAGCCCGAGCGCGAGCGCAAGGTTTACGGCGTCTGCTCCGACGCGCTCGCAAAGCGCGGCCACCTCGTTAATGAAGGAAATCTTGGTTGCCACAAAGGCCGTCGCAGCCTCACGCACCAGTTCGGCTGTGGCCTGGTTGGTGACGATTACCGGAACTCCGCGCATCACCAGGGGATGGAAAATCTGTTTGAGTACATGCACGGCTTCGTTCGAAGTGGAGCCCAAAATCAGGCGATCCGGCCAGTTGAAGTCTTCCACGGCGCAACCGTCGGTAAAAAACATGGGCTGGGAGACGATGGTTCCATGAAGGCCCGCGTCCTTCAAGCCCTTTTCCAAGGCGGCAGCCGTACCAACGGCAACTGGGGTGACGATGGTGAGGATGGGAGGCTTCGGCGCCATCCGGGCGATGCGCATCACCACGTCGTTAAGATGTTCGGCTCCATCCTCCGCCAGGAAAATTACTTGCGCCTTGCGCGCAAAAGATTCAACGTCAGTGGAATAGGCGAGCCGTCCAGCGCGGACATTTCGCCGGATAATCTCTTTCAGATTCTTCTCGAAGAAAGGAATATTGCCCTGCGCCATCTCGACCATGCGCGATCGATCGGGATGACAGCAGGAAACGGGAGTGCCAAAATCTGCCAGGCAGGCCGAAATCACCGTACCCAAGAATCCCGAACCGTAGACTCCAATCTGCATTTTGGCTCCTGGCGCTATGGAAGCCACGCCGTAAGCGGCTGCCGGCGCGGATATCGTAGTTCCCTGTCTTCTGTTTACAGCGCACCTAACAGTGGCGCAACGCACGGGAGGGAAATGTACCAGGGGCCATGATGGCAGGGCGGGGGTAACGTATCCGAAGTAATCAGACGGAGGTTAGGGCCAGAGCGATTCTACGGCTGAACCAAATTGCAATCAGATCACGGAGAAACCAGGGAGCCGCCGAGAGGAACGGGAGCCAAATCAATCCATTGGTTCGGCGCCTCTTCCCGCACAAAGGTAAGCCGATCAAGCAGGACGCGGCGGGTGCCGGAATATTGCTTCCAGCGTTCCCGGGCGATCTGTAGAGCTTGCTCGGCCATTTGTTCAGTCGGCATTTTCACGACGGTCAAGTGAGGCGTATAGGGCCACTCCTCTGCAAAAGCCAACGCCTGAGTGTTCAATTGATCGTGCAGCTCCTCCAGCCGCGACCCGGCGCGAGCCACGCGAATGTAAACCGTTGGGGTAGTTGGAATAAAGCTGTCCATTTCGCCGAGCGTTACTTCAAAGGGTTCAGCCTGGCCGCAGATTCCCGCCAGTATCTGCAGCGCCGCCTGCTCCGTTCCTTGCAGAGGCCGCGGCGGCAGGAACGTGATGTGGGCAGCGAGATGGGGCAGCGCGGGATGCAGTTCCCGCCGGAGGTTCTCGACGAACTCTCCCACTGGACTTTTGACGTACGCGACCAACGCATACCGCGGGCTCGGCATATACAGGAAAAAATTATAGCGCGTTCTGTCGTCTATAATCGGAAGAGTCGTTGATTCAAATGAGTCATCGATTCAAATGAGTAAAGAGGGTTGACTGTCGGGGCGTAGCGCAGCCTGGTAGCGCACCTGCCTTGGGCGCAGGGGGTCCGCGGTTCAAATCCGCGCGCCCCGACCAATTACTTCTTTCTTTTCAGTCCACGGCGCCCGACGTGGATTGATTCAACTCTGTGGCTTGGGTCCATTTGAGGTCCAAATACCAGCCGCTCGACATTCCCCACCGCGCGGCGCTGCTCTCCCGGTGTCGCGTGCAGCTAAATCTCGCGCGTGATTTCCGGTGCGGAATGTCCGCAGGGACTGCATCGTCCCCACCGGCGTTCCCACTCCATCGAGCAGCGTTGCGCACGTGAAGCCCGCAGCAAAGAAGCTGGGGCTTGCGGGTGTGACGTGGCATCTGCTGAGGCACTTGGCATTTGCAACCGTTTCACCAGGGTTGCGCGCCAGCTCCTACATCGCCGCGAGAACAGATCTACTCTCGAAAGCAAGGACGAGTACGACGTTCAGGACCTCCTGCATGCACTATTACAAATTTACTTCGACGATATCCGGCCGGAGGAGTGGACCCCATCTTATGGCGGAGGCTCATCGCGCATGGACTTCCTCAAAGATCATGCAATCGTTGTCGAAGTAAAGATGACACGCACGGGTCTGGGATGCGAAGGAAGTGTCAGAACAGCTCATAATCGACGCCGCCAAGTATCGACAGCATCAGGACTGCAAAACCCTCGTCGGTTTTGTGTACGACCCGTCGGGTTTGGTCAAGAATCCTCGCGGAATCGAGCGAGATCTGGCTACGTTGTCCGGAGGCGGGTTCGATGTGATATGCGTTATCACGCCATAAACTGGATTCTCATCCGGGGAAACGCCCAAGCCAGGATCGTCGATGTCTGATTCCTCTCTGCTCAATGAGCAGCTGCATGAGAGTGAACCCCTTTTCGGCCTCTGGGCTTAGGCTCCGGATCGTCTTCGGCAATGCCGGACAGAACAACCAGCGCACGGTCGGGGAATTCAGCGACAAGAGACAGGTTTCCGCCCATGGCCTGGACGGTCTTCCTAAGAGTGGAAAGCAAGAGATCGCTGCGCTTTTCAAGGCGCGAAACACTGTCCTGGGTGATACCGAGGGTCTTGGCCATACGGACCTGAGTCAGCTTGCGGGCGTGCCGGAGCTCGCGCAGGCTCATTTCCCCCGCGATGAGCTGGCGTCGCAGCGTTAAGGGCAATCTTCTTCTCGACCACTGGGACCGGCAAGCTGGAAGTGGTGTTGAACCTGATCAGGCCGCGACCATAGTGTGATGAAGAAGTCACTGAAAATAATAAAAAATTGCAGAGTGTCCGAACGGGTGGAAAGGGGTCTCCATCTATCCCGCCCCTCGCTAATGGACAACTCACGAGGTCCCGACTCACATCGCGGCTGGCGGTAGGCTTCATCGTTTATCGTGCGGAAGGACGAATGCCACTCATTGCCAAGAGCGCTGGAAGGTGGCGTCTCCATCAATGTCGTTGCGCGACTGTGCCCAGTTTTGTGCCCACCACCAAACCCGACTGAGTGTGATGGATTGTCGCGGCATCGCTGGAAAGCCTTGCTGGATAAGGTATCTGTAGCATTTCGTCACTCTCCGTGGCACTCCGTGTAAGTTGTTGAATCTTCGTGCGACCAGTACTTGGGTGCAGGGGGTCCGCGGTTCAAATTCGCGCACTCCGACAAATTCTGCCCCTCGTATTTCATTTTCTCTTCCTTGGCATTTCAGGGGACAATTACTGCAGCGCCGTCAATGGCGTCGTTCCTGACAGCGACGAGTGCTTCATTGGCTCGCTCCAGGGAAAATACCGTCACCTTTGGCTGCAAGTGAATGTCAGCGGCGATCTGGAGGAACTCCCGAGCGTCGAATCGAGTCATGTTGGCGACGCTCCGGATTTGGCGCTCGCCCCAGAGAAGCCGGTCATAATCGAATTCGGGAATGCGGTCGAGATGGATAGCGTTGATTGCGACCACTCCCCCTTTCCGCAAGCAGGCGAGTGCTGCGATCACCACATCACCGCTGGGGGCGAAAGTCACCGCGCGGTCGAGTTCGACCGGCGGCTTGTCAGTTTCACCGCCTACCCACTTGGCACCCAGGGATTCAGCCAACGCGCGGTGCGTAGCGCCGCGCGTCGAGACATAAACGTCGCAGTCCCATGAGCGCAGAACGGCGATCGCCAGATGCGCGGACGCGCCAAAGCCAAAAAGTCCCACGCGATCTCCGGGTTCAACGCCAGCCACTCGCAGGCTGCGGAAGCCAATGATGCCGGCACAGAGAAGAGGAGCTGCGCGCAGGTCGTCGAGTTCTGGCGGAAGCTTAAACACAAAGTCGTTGCGCGCCGCGGCATACTCCGCGTAACCGCCATCGACGGTGTATCCGGTAAAGACCGGCGAGTCGCATAGGTTTTCGAGTTGGCGGCGACAGTAGGGACAAACTCCATCCACACCGCCCATCCAGGAAACGCCGACGCGCGTGCCGAGCGGCAACTCGGGAGTAGCTCCATCGACAATATCCCCTACGATTTGATGGCCAGGGATGAGAGATTGCTTTCGAGGCGGCAAGTCGCCTTCGACGATGTGGAGATCCGTACGGCAGACCCCGCAGGCGCGAACCCGAAGGAGAAGCTGACCAGTTGCGGGTTCAGGCTGGGGAAGCTCCTCAATGTGAAGGGGCGGTTTCGACGCTCGGAAGACGGCGGCTTTCAATGGTTTGACCCCAGGCTTTGACGCGACGTGATCGCAGCGAACCATCACAGCATACCGCCTGTGCTCCATCGTGCTCAATGCTTCTTATGTCTTATCTGGAGTTACGCGGATCGGGAAGCGTGGGCGGTCACGCCAACCATTTTTCTGGCTCGCGGAGTGCTTCGATCACATCGTTCAAGAACATCGCGGCGTGAGCGCCGTCGGCAACTCGGTGGTCGCAGGAAAGAGTCAGGGTCATCATGGGACGGACGGCGGGCTGCCGTTCGATTGCGACCACACGTTCAGCGATGCTGCCAACGGCGAGGATGGCGGCTTGCGGCGGAGTAATAATCGCGCTGAACTGGTCCACATGATACATGCCAAGATTGCTGACGGTAAAGGTGGCGTCGGCAATATCGGAGGCACGCAGCTTCCCGGATCGCGCGCGCTCGGCCACCTCGCGACGCCGATTGGCGATCTCCGCGAGAGTCGCGGTTTGCGCATGCGGGATAACACCGGCGACCACACCGTCGTTCACCGCGATCGCTACGCCCATGTTCACGTCGTCATGAAGCCGGATGCCTTCCGCGGTCCAGCTTGCATTCAGGCGCGGATGCTTGAGCAGCGCGCGTGAGGTAAGGGCTAGGAGCAAGTCGGTGTGCGTGATGCGGATTTCGTGGATCTTCTCGATCGCGTCAGCGATCTTTTCTCGATATTCGTTGAGCGCGCTGGCTTCGACTTCGCGCGTAACGAAAAAGTGCGGCACAGTGGTCCAGCTCTGCGTGGTGCGCTCGGCCATCAAACGGCCGAGAGTGCTCGGGACTTCGAGCTTGGCCACTTTCGTCGTGGGTGAAGAGGCGCTTGAGGCGCGCGTCGCCGACGCCACCTGCACATCGGAAGCAAGAACTTCTCCACCCGACCCAGAGCCCCGCAGTGTTCGAATATCCACGCCTAATTCTTTCGCGAGACGGCGTGCCTTGGGAGAAATCCTCGCACTCTGAACTGAAGATGTTTCGCCAGCGCTGGCCGCAACCGAAGCGGCGTGGGATTCCGTCCCGGCCGGTGAATGCGCCCGTGCCGTCGGTGCGGCGGTTGCGGATGCTCCTTCGATGGGAGGCTTCTCGCCAGGCGCGACGATCCATGCGATGGTTTGTCCCACCGGGATGTCGGCTCCAAGCTGCGCGGAGATCGCAGCAAGAATGCCATCGGCGGGCGCCTCTACTTCCATCACAGCTTTATCGGTTTCAATCTCGAGGAGCGGCTCACCCTTGATGACGCAGTCACCCTCGTTCTTGCGCCAGGCAATCAGCTTGCCGGTTTCCTGCGCCATCTCGAGGGCGGGCATAACAACGCTGAAGGCCATAGTGATTAATGGGGGAAGGCTTGCACGATGGCCTTCAGTCCGAAACTCCTACCCGCTCGGTTTTTGCACTGGCCTCGATCATGTCTAACACGCGGGCGCTGGGCGCAGCTTCGGTTTCGCGGACAGTGGGTAGCGGCCCATCGACGGTGAAGTAATGCGCGCCCGCCACCAAGAGTTGTTCGGCGGGAAATCGGGTGATCACTTCGTGTCCCGTGGGCGTGACTACGATTTCTTCTTCAATACGCGCCGCACTCCAGCCATCGGTGGACGGCCAGAAGGTTTCGAGAGCGAATACCATGCCGGGCTCGATGGTGATGGGATGTTCGAAGGAAACCAGACGGCTGATCACCGGCTTCTCCCAGATGGCGAGTCCGATGCCATGTCCGTATTGCAGCGCGAACGCGGCTTCTTCGTTCGCAAATCCAAAATCTTGCGCCTTCGGCCACACAGCGGCAATCTCTGCCGTAGTACGTCCCGGACGCACCAACTCGATGGCCGCATCGAGATAGTCGCGGCATCGTTTGTAGGCATCGACCATGGCGTGCGAAGCACAGCCGACGGTGAAGCAGCGGTAGTAGCAGGTGCGGTATCCCATGTAGGAATGCAAAATGTCGTAATAGACGGGATCGCCGGGCCGCAGCACGCGATCGGAAAACACGTGGGGATGCGGATTGCAGCGTTCGCCTGAAATCGCGTTCACCGCTTCTACGTATTCGGAACCAAGATCGTAGAGAACTTTGCTGACCAGACCGACCGCTTCGTTTTCGCGCAGTCCGGGCTTCATGGCGCGGTAGAGTTCGTCGTAGGCGGCATCGACCATCATGGCGGACGTGTTGAGCAGCGAGATTTCGTCCTGCGTCTTGATGACGCGGGCATCGGACAGGAGCTGCTGGCCGTCGACCACGGTGATGCCTTCGCGTTCGAGCGCGAACAGAACCGGCAGCTCGATGATATCGATTCCAACCGGTTCTTTGTGGAGACCGCGCATCTCCAGTTCAATGCGAATTTTCTTGGCGACATCTTCGGCCCGACCCATCTCCGGCGTCATAGCGCCGCGCAGCATCGAGATTCCGGGGCGCGAGCGCTCGCCGAGCCAAGGGCAATTCAATTGATGATGCTTCGCGGCAGAGCCGAAGTCCCACAGAATGGGCTCGTCGTTCTGCGGCAGCAGAGTAAAACGGTTGGCCTTGTCCTGGGCCCAAGTGCCAATATGTGTCGCGGTCAGGTAGCGCACATTGTTCATGTCGAAGCAGAGCAGTGCGCCCATCTCGGACTTCGCCAGTAGCGCTTTGGCCTTAGCCAGACGCTCGCGTCGCAAGCGGTCGAAGTCGATCCGGTTTTCCCAGTCGACCGCCATGGTTCCATGAGTTTTTAATTGCATGACAAATCTCCCGCGGTAGAGACGTTGCTTCGAACGTCTCTCTCGCCATTATTCGAGGCGCTTTAGACGTGGCAAGCTAGGCCTCTGCGAATCTTTTCAATTCTTCCCGCACAACCGTATTGCTGCATCGAATACCGTTTGCTCCGTCGGTACGGTTACATCTTCCAGCGGCGGAGAGAACGGAATTGGTACGTGCATCGCGCCCATCCGCTTCACGGGTGCATCCAGATCGTAGAATGCGCCTTCGGCGATCACGGCCGCAAGCTCCGCCGTGACCCCGTAGCGACCGTAGCCCTCGTCGAGCACAATCACACGCGAGGTCTTTCTTGCAGAATCGATCAGCGTTTTTTCATCCAGCGGCCACGTGGTCCGGGGATCGATGACCTCTGCGCTGACGCCTTCTTTTTCCAGCCGGATGGCCGCGCCCAGAGCGATTTGAACCATGCTGCTGGTAGCCACCAGCGTGATGTCATCCCCCCCCCGCTTCACATCGGCTACGCCCAGCGGAATCGTGTAGTCATCTTCTGGAACCGGGCCCTTTAGCTTGTACATCATTTTGTCTTCGAAGAAGACGACGGGATTCTCATCGCGGATCGCAGTCTTGAGCAGGCCCTTCGCGTCGTAGGGGGTCGAAGGCAAAACGACCTTCAATCCCGGCACATGGCTGAACCAGGCGTGTAGAGATTGCGAGTGCTGCGCGGCTGAGCGCCGTGTGGCGCCGAGAGTGGTGCGCATCACCATCGGAACTTTCCAGTGGCCACCCGACATGTAATGAGCTTTCGCCGCCTGGTTCACCATCTGGTCCATGGTCAAGGTGATGAAGTCTCCGAACATGATGTCGACCACGGGACGCAGGCCGGTCATGGCTGCGCCTACCGCGACTCCGGTGAATCCAGCTTCGGAAATGGGCGTGTCGACGACGCGCTTCGCGCCGAATTCCTCCACTAATCCAGAGAGAACTTTGAAGGGCGTGCCGGCCTCGGCGACATCTTCGCCGATAACGCAAACTCGCGAATCACGGCGCATTTCCTCGGCCAGCGCTTCGCGCACGGCCTGGGCAAATGTGAGTTCGCGCTCAGGCATAGACGTGCTTCTCCACTTCGTCCACGCTGGGATAGGGCGCGGCAATCGCAAACTTCACCGCCGCCTCCATGATGGCGCGAACTTCATCCCGAATGCGGTCGAAATACGCCGCGTCCGCATGGCCCCGGTCCATCAACCAATTCGCCAATCCGAGAATGGGGTCGCGGTCCGTCTTCCAAAGGTGCTCTTCCTGCTTCGACCGGTAATATTCGCGATTAATGTCGCCGACATGATGTCCGCCGTAACGGTAGGTATCGCACTGCAGAAATGCGGGCCCGTCGCCGCGGCGTGCGCGCTCTACCAGGCGGCTCGCGACTTCATTCACTGCCCGAACGTCTTGACCATCGACAGTCGTAGCCTCAAGGCCAAACGCAGTCGCTCTTCCCAGAATGGTGCCGGCGGTAGTTTCCTGGTAATGGGTGTACTCGTTATACAGATTATTTTCGCAAACGTAGATCACGGGCAGTTTCCACAATTGCGCCAGGTTCATCACTTCGTAAAGCGACCCTTGCCCGAGAGCGCCTTCTCCGAAGAAGCAGACTGCGACCCGGTCGGTGCCCAGAGTCTTAGCTGAAAATGCCGCGCCCGTTGCGATGCCCACGCTGCCACCGACGATGGCGTTCGCCCCGAGATTGCCCGTGGCGGGATCGGCGATATGCATCGATCCGCCCTTGCCGCGGCAGTAGCCGGCTTCCTTGCCCAGCAACTCGGCGAACATGCGATCCGGCGAAGCTCCCTTGGCGAGGCAATGACCGTGGCCACGATGCGTGCTGGTGATGTAATCGTCCACCCGCAGGGCTTCGCAGATCCCCACCGCCACGCCTTCTTCGCCGCTGTACAGGTGCGCCAACCCCGGCATGAGTGCGCGCGTGTAGACCTCGTTCACCTGTTCTTCAAACAGACGGATGCTGACCATCTGGCGGTAGGCATGCAGCCACTTCTCTTTTTCCGTTTCCGCGGAGGGGTCGTGGCCTGCATGGTGCTTGGAGGTAGCCGTCGTCATGCTTTCTTACCTCCCTGTGTGACCGGAGTGGTCACTCCCGACATAGCGGCCAGAACGTCAAACATGCAGGCGAAATCGTATTTCGTCCAGCCCATGCCGCGCGCTGCCGTCAAGATTTCATTGCTCACTGCGGTTGCCGGAAGCGGCACCTCGAGCTGACGGCCTAACTCCATCGCCAGGACCATATCCTTCTGCATCATGTTGACGTCGAACCAGGCTTCTTCGGGCTGCTTCAGCACGAACGGCCCGCGGTATTGGATCATGGGCGACGCAACGGCGCTGTGGGTAAGAACATCTACTGCGGTTTCGCGCGCGATGCCGCTCTTCTCAGCGAGTAAGACCCCTTCGGAGAACGCGAGCATCTGCACGGCCAGACTCAGGTTGATGGCGATCTTCATGGACAGCGCTAAACCATTGTCGCCGACATAAGTGACCTTGGGTCCGATATCGAGCAACAGCGGTTAAACCTTTTCGAAGGTTTCGCGGCGTCCGCCGACCATCACCGAGAGCCTCCCTTCCTGCAGGGTGATCACACTGCCGGAAACCGGAGAG
>Ga0182015_10005319_pt1 | contig 13424 bp, 7 predicted proteins | sample 712P3MmetaG_FD_120478 | JGI IMG/M metagenome (GOLD analysis project Ga0182015, IMG submission 120478) | Permafrost microbial communities from Stordalen Mire, Sweden - 712P3M metaG | ecosystem: Environmental > Terrestrial > Soil > Wetlands > Permafrost | place: Sweden: Stordalen | collected...
TCAACTGCAGACCGGCGGCCTCGCGATGCACGAACCAGCGGAAACCGACGCCCTGCACGCGCCCTTTGACAAGGTAGTGGCGAACCATAGGAAAGCAGGGCCAGTGTTTCAGATGTGACAGCGAGGATGCAAGATAACGAACGCCCGCAGGTCGAGCAGTCGCCGAGTCCGCGCTGGGCATCGCAACCTGGCGTGATCATCCGGGTTCGCTCCACTGTTGGGCGTAGTGTGCGCCGCCCCGGGTGGTTGCGGCGCACCTATAATCGAGAGTGTCTTCGGCGGAGTGACGAACGGTTCCCGCGCGTTGGGAGGCAGGGCCGATGATCTCGGCCGATTCGGCCGTTTATGCAGCGCGCTGTCCGATCCCCGATGTGGTCCCTCCGTCCGAGCGCGGCGCGTGCGTGCGTCCTTTCTCTCGCGATTTTGTCTCTTGCGGCCCTGGCTTCATCGGCGCTCGCCGCCTCCCAATATGCGGCCTCTCGACCGGCAGCTTTCGCGCACGCTGAGCGGCTCCGTGAAGCGCTGGAGGGTCGTCCCGAACAGCAGCGGACTCGCCTGCAATACGAGCGCGTCCTCGACGCCTACCGTGCTATTTACCATGGCGATCCCGCCGTCCTCAGGGCCGACGCGTCCGTCGCCGCCGTTGCCGATCTGCTCGCCGAAGAGGGCCGCGTCTTTCAGGATGACAAGGCTCTCCACGACGCCATCGGCCAGGATGAGTTTCTGCGCCACCAGTACCCGGGCAGCCGCTACCGCTTTAGCGCTCTGCTGACCGAAGGCGAGATCTACCAGCGCGATTTGGGCGACCTGCAGCAGGCGAAGACGGTCTATCAGAACTTTCTGCGACTTTATCCGCAGAATCCGCTCGGCGCAGAGGCCCGCAGCGAGCTGAACAACATTCGCCGCGACCAGATTGCCGCAACGCGCGCGCAGCCCGCGCGAGGCTCGTCTCGTCCCGGCACGCATCGCAACCCGACCGTGACTGCTGCGTCGCAGGCGCCACAGCAGCTCCCGTCGCGAGCTGCTTCGTCGTCCCCCTCGTTTAGACCCAACAATTCGGGCAAGCCCACATCCAACCCTGGAATCGAAGAGGGCAATCTTCCCCCGCCACAGCCTTCCTCCGAGCTTCTGGGGAATTCCCCCGAGCCGACGGCCGGCGCAACCTCTGCATCCACGGAGGACGCACGGCTGATGAATGCGCCTCCGCCTCCGCGCCGCGGCAGGCTGCCGCTCATCACCGGCATTCGCCACTGGTCCACGCCCGACTACACGCGCGTGGCCATTGACCTCCAGCAGGAGGTTCGCTATCAGGCGGCGCGAGTCTCCGATCCCGACCGCATCTTCTTTGACCTTTACGGGGCGCGGCTCTCGCCGGAGCTTTCCGGGCGCGCCGTGGAAGTCACCGACGACGGCTTCCTGACCCGCATCCGCGCCGCGCAGTCCTCGGCCAACACCACGCGCGTCGTTCTCGATGTGAACAGCCTCAGCGACTACTCCGCCTTTTTCCTGCAGAACCCGCCACGGCTGATCATCGACGTGCATGGCACCCGGGGAGCCATTCCGCCGCGCCAAATCGCGAGCGCCGCCCAGCCCGGTTCCACCGCGCAGCGGCCTTCGCGCATTTCGTCTCCGGCTCGTCCCGCCCCTGTGGGAAGTCCGCAGCCGGGCCTTTCTTCTGAGGCGGACAATGGCTCCGCCCTGTCGGATGTGGCGGGCCTCAGCAGCCAGCCCGATCAGGTGCGTGCCACGCGCCATCCGACGACTGCGCCGGTGGTCTCTTCTGTTGCTGGAACCAGCCCAGCTTCGCGATCAATGAACTCGCAGTCGCCCTCGCCCCGGATCTCCAGGCCAGTCGCTTCTTCGCGCGCTATGGACGACGTCCCTCCCGCTGAAGCCGGCGCCACCGGTATTCCCGCGCCCGAAAGCGTTCCGTCGGCGCGGCACGTGCCCAATTCCATGGTTCGCGCGCTCGGGCTCAAGATCAATCGCATCGTCATCGACGCGGGCCATGGGGGACACGACTCCGGCACCCTCGGCCCTGGCGGCCTGCAGGAAAAAGACGTGGTCCTCGATGTGGCTCTGCGCCTTGGGCGTCTGCTCAGGCAGCGTCTCGGCGCCGATGTTATCTACACGCGCAGCGACGACACCTTCATTCCGCTCGAAACGCGCACTGCCATCGCCAACCAGGCCCAGGCGGATCTCTTCATCTCGATCCACGCCAACTCGAGCCCCGACAGCGACGCTCGGGGCGTCGAGGTTTACTACCTCAACTTCACCTCTTCCGCCGATGCGCTCGAAGTGGCAGCGCGGGAGAACGCCGTCTCCGACGAATCCATCCACCAGCTGTCGGATCTGGTGAAGAAAATCGCGCTGCAGGACAAGATCAGCGAGTCGCGCGCATTCGCCGCCGACGTGGACCAGAGCTTGTATGAGGGACTCGACGAGGGCAATCCCGGGCTCAAGGATCGCGGCGTCAAGAAGGCTCCCTTTGTGGTGCTGATCGGCGCGAACATGCCGTCGATTCTTGCGGAAATTTCATTCCTCACGAATCCTGACGACGCCGAAGAACTGCGCGAGCCGCAGTACCGCCAGCGCATCGCCGAATCGCTGTACCTCGGTGTCTCTCGCTACGTCTCCAGCCTGAACGGCATGCGCCTGGCGCAGGCGGGTTCGCGGCCAACCAGCACGGAATAATCGGAAACCTTCCTTCCCATCCCGGTGTCAGTCTAACTATCATCGATAGCAGAGCCATGCCCCGTATCCTCGCCCTCGCCGTTTTTGTTGCTTCCGCCTTGGCCTTTGCCGCGCCGGCACCGTCACCGCCTCTGCTGCCGCAGTCGTTCGCTGGCTGGACGCTCATTCCGCGGAAGGACGCGCCCCCCGCTCCGAGCCAGGCAGACACCGCCGTCCTGCAGGAGTACGGCCTCGCCGAACACGAATCCGCGATCTACGGCAACGGAAACAGCAGCGTGTTCGTTCGCGGCTGGCAGTTCAAAGACGCTACTGGGGCTTTTGGCGCTTTTACCTTCTACCGCCAGCCCGGTATGCGGGTGGAGAATATCGGGCGCGAGGGCGCTTCCTCGAGCGGTCACTACGTCTTCTGGGCCGGGACCACCGTCGTCGACGCCATCTTCACTCGCGCGTCCGCGGATGAGGAGACGGCTCTCGCCGCGCTCGCGAGCCAGATTCCGCAGGTTGGCGGTGCAGCGGGCATCCCGCCGAGTCTGCCCCGTTATCTGCCGCCGGCGCAGCTGGACGCCACCAGCGTGCGCTACGCGATCGGTCCCGCCGTGTGGGCGCGCCTGGGATCGCAACTCCCGGGGAGCGCCATCGACTTCAGCCAGGACACGGAGGTGGTGACCGCGCAGTATGGACCCGCAGGCGCGCAGAACACGCTCACCCTGCTTCTCTATCCCACGCCGCAGATCGCGGGCGCCCATCTCAAGGCTCTTGATACGCTGGCAAAATCCAACGGATTCGCAACGAAGCGCGCAGGCCCGCTGGTGGCCATCGTCAGCGGCAATTCGCGAAGCGCACAGCAGCTTCTCGGCGCAGTCCGCTTCAGCGATTACGTCACCATCAATCATCCTGAGGGCTACGTCCCCGAAGGCGCGAAGCTCTACCGGCTGCTGGTGGGCATCACGATGCTGGTGGTCGTTCTCGTTAGCGCTGCGCTGCTGCTCGGATTGTTCCTCGGAGGCGGGCGCGCACTGATCCGCATCCTGCGCGGCAAGCCTGTCTCGACAGTCACAGAAGAGGAGTTCATTTCTCTTCACCTGGGTGGGTGAGCGAGAAAGTGTAGCTTTTTAGGACACGGCAGAGAACGATTGCCGACGGCTCGTTGCATCTATTCGTCAGAATTCAAAATGGTTAACTGGATGTTCGGGCGACATTTTGGCGAATACGCAAAGAAACCGCGCCTCGGGTGCATCCTTCACGGGTTCATTTTGTAAATCATTGTAGTTCAGCAACTTGCAATCACTCTGGATTTTGCCTTGACACCCCCTTTGGCCGCCCATACTATTGCGCCAGGAAAAGTTCTGATGGCTTGCCTCCGTTGGAACTATTCTCCCTGAAGGAAAGGCTGCCCTGTTGCCGGGCGGCCTTTTCTCGTTATGGGGTTCCAGCTCGCCGTGGTGGAAAACTGGGACACGCCACGTTGCGCGTGCGCTGATTACTATCGCCGCGCTTGATGTGTGCACTCGCCTTTACCCTGCCCGCGGCGGACGATAAAATCGACAGGGCGCAAGCCGACGTAGCTCAGTTGGTAGAGCAGCCGATTCGTAATCGGCAGGTCACCGGTTCAAGTCCGGTCGTCGGCTCCAGATCTTTCAGACGCTGAACACCGGCTTCCCCTCTATTCCAATTTGCGGTTCATTATCCGGGCTGTCCAGGCGACGCTCTGCTCCTGCCCTTTCCTGGAGCAGGCAGGTGATCGGATCGGACGTTGGCAGACCCAGCAGGAATCCCTGCGCTTCGTTTGCGCCCAGTAATTCGACCAGTTCCAGCTGCTCCTTCGTTTCGATTCCTTCCACGATCACCTTCATGCCGAGGTTATGCGCCATGGTCAGAATGGACTGCACGAAGGCGCGTGTTGCCGGGCGAAAGATCAGATCGTTGACGAAGGAGCGATCGATCTTGATGGCATCGAACGCGAGCCTGGGAAGGTAGCTCAGGCATGAATATCCGGTGCCAAAGTCGTCCATCGCCAGGCTGACGCCCATCCTGTTCAGCTCCTGCATGATCTTCGCGGCGCGGTCGATCCCCGTCAGGGTTGAGGATTCAGTGAGCTCGATCTGCAGAAGGCTCGGCTTGAGCCCGGTTCGCCGCAGAATATCCTTCACCTCCGCCACGAACGTGTTCTGGGCGAATTGAACGCTCGATACGTTGACGGCGACCTGAACCTGCCGGCCGCAAACCCGCCCCCAGGTGACAGCATCCGCGCACGCCTGTTCCATCAGCGACGCTCCCAGCGGAATGATGAGCCCGCTCTCTTCGGCCACCGGGATGAAGTTCAGCGGCGGAACCGGGCCCATCTGCGCGTGGTTCCAGCGTGCCAGCGCCTCGAAGCGCACAATGGCGTGGGTTGCCAGGTTGAATTCCGGCTGGTATTCGAGGGAAATCTCGTGTTCCGCAACCGCGCGCCGCAGCTCTCCTTCCAGCGTCATCCGCTCCCGGGCCGCATTCCCCAGGTCGTCGCTGAACTCGACGATGCGGTTCTTGCCGCTCCGCTTGGCGGCGTACATGGCAAAGTCGGCTTGTTGCAGAAGCTCGTCTCCATCCCTGCCATGCTCGGGAAACAGGCTGATCCCGATACTGGCCCCGATCCGGATCCCCTGGCCATCGATCTGAAACGGAGAGGTCAGCGCCTCGAGAAGGCTGGCCGCGACTTTCTCAGCGTCCGCTTTCGAGTGAATTCCGGTCAGGATCAGGGTGAACTCATCGCCGCCGATTCGCGCCAGGGTGTCCGATACCCGGGCTCTGGTCTGCAGACGCCCGGCCACCTGCTTCAGAAGCAAATCGCCGATGCGATGTCCCAGGCTGTCATTCACAGGCTTGAACCCGTCCAGATCGATATACAGCAGCGCCAGCATCCGTCTATCGCGCTCCGCTGCTTTCAGGCTCTGCGACAAACGGTCCGACAGCAGCCTTCGATTCGGCAAGCCGGTCAGTTCGTCCACCAGCGCCATATGTTGCAACTTCGCTTCGGCCTCCCGTTTTTCACGATCCCGCTGCTGGAGCTCCGATAACATACGGTTGAATCCCACCACCACCTGCGCTATATCCTCGCTGCCCCGCACCGACACCTGGGCGTCGAACCGCTCCTCGCTGGTCACATGCTGCATTGCTGTCGACAAATCGCGGAGGGCCTGCGCCGTCTCCTCCGCCCGTCGCAGCGCGGCCATCTGCCGACCCACGCGCCTCCGCAGAACCCCGACCCAGATGAGAATCGCCAGAATCACAACCGCGAACAGCGCCAGGAGAATCAGGGTCGTCTCCACGGTCCAGAAAGGTGCGGCGTGAACAATCGAAATATCCGCCGGCGAACGCAGCAGGATTTTGAACGTGATGGGATTGTCGTCGAGCAGTTGGTACAGATTGTTCGGATCGACCTGTGTGGAGCACACCCCTGTTAACCGCAACACACTGCCGTCGCGCAGGGACTTGAGATCCCCTCCCAGGTCGGAAGTGTCGAGCTGCGCCGTAAAGCTCTGCGCTCCGGTTTGCAGGATCAGCGTCGATCCCGACGGCACGCTGACCGCCGCGAGCAGCCTGCCCTCCACCGTCACCAGCATCGAATCGTCGCGACCCTCAAGGACCCGTTCCACGCTGGGGACTTCCGGAACCACGCTGCTCTCGCGGTCCAGCGGGCGAAAGACCGCATCGGTCATGACCGGCAAATATCGGCCCACCAGGGTCGGGTACCCGACCACTTCGATGGTCTCGTTGAGATGCAGGGCCCGGGTGTCGCCCCGCACCTCCACGCCCCCGCTCTTATCCTGCAGGTAGAGGAAATTCGAACTGAGCATGGTGATGGCGCCAGCCACCTTCACCCGGTGCCCCGCTCTCGCGTGCGGAGAGAAGCGCAGCAGGGCTCCCACCGGAGTAGTCTCCATGCGGAACGGATCGGGAACCGCCGGCTCCAGCACCTCGATGTCCGATGGAGTGGCCACCTGTAGCTGTTCGCCCAGAATCTGGCGGCGGGAGTTGTAGATGGTCTCAAAGACTCCGCGAATCCGCACCCCGGCATCGTCCAGATTCTCCGCATGCAGTCGATCCGCAAACGTTGGAGCGGTGCTCACGTGCAACCGGCCAGCCGCCGTCTCAAGATCGAAGGTCACAATACGGTGATGGGGGTTGTCTCCGAATTTGATCGGATGGACCACGCCTTCGACGCTTACGTAGCGCGAATCCAGCACGCCGGAGGCTGCGGCTGCGGCGGTGACCGGATACGGAACCGGCAGCGGTGCAGCCCCTTCCGTCCAGATGTGGGGAGCGAGGATCACCGGGGCGAAAGCGCCGGCGCCAGAAATCCCGGCCACAGCGACCCGTGTTCCCGCTTCCAGATTCGGCGCTCCCGAATACTTGAGGTAAATACCCTGGGTTGCATCCTGCAGGTAGAGCTGCTGCCAGATCGGATCCACAAACGTGACGACGCCGCGCACCCGCACCGGCAGCCCAGTGGCTGCCTGGGCTGGCGTCAGCTCGCGAACCGACCTGATCGTCCGCAGCACGGGCTGCGCCGGTCCACCGCGTTCCGCCGCGTCAACCTCGCCGTCCGGAATCGTTTTGACAGCGGCATACGTGAGGTCGATGCGCAAACCATCCCGGCTGGGGAACCCCGTCGCCTCGACGGCCGCACCCGGCTTCAGAGCATACGGTTGAGAAACCTGGCACTCGATTGCGCCCCACCGGTCAGAGATCGATAGCGAATCCGGGAAGGCAGCGGCCACCCGTCCCCGAATGCGAACCCGATGCCACAGGCCTTTGGGCTGATCTACGTAGAGCGTGCGAATCGTGTCCAGCGGGCTGGTGGCCGGAGCCGCCCTGACAACCTGTACATCGTCGCTCGAGGCCACCCAGAGGATCTGGGAAACGACTCCCCCCTGGGAGTCACGCCCTTCCTCGGGCACGCCGGTGATGCGGATCTCAGCGTCCACCAGATTCGGTTGGTTCCCGCCAGGCCTGGCGACGAGCATCCCCACCTCGAAGCCCGACGCTGCGATTCTCATCGTCCCGCGCCCCACTCCGTCCAGTTCCGCGCTGCGCACAATCGCGGTCACCTGTACGCGCAACCCATTCCTTTCCGGTGTGGGGAAATTGTCCACGGATATGGCGAAAGGAGGAGGCAGCTTCACCCGAACACGCGCAGCGCCGATGCTGAAGTCCTCCAGTCCAACACTGTTCGGTCCCCGTAAGGGATCGTACCGGGCGGTCTTGGTTGCCTCCACTGAGACCGTTTCGCCAACATGGACGCCGGCCCGCTCGGGATTCACCCCGATCGCCACTGCTCCTGTCTCATCCTGAATCCAGAATCGGTTCTGTGGGTCGTCGGCGTAGGTCACGACGCCCAGAAGGTGAACCCGGGCGCCCACTGAAACCTCGCGAAGCTCCTGGATGCTGTTGTGCCGAGAGACAGACCAGTGCCACAACGCGCCGCCCATGACCGCCGCGACCAGCATCAGGCCCGTAATCGCCGCGATCCGGATCCCCACAGTGAGGCTTCGCATCATTGAGGGTCTTATCGGCAGGTTTGCCCATGCCACTACGCCTGGTCTGATTCCGCGCGAACGTTAACTCTCTGGTATCCAGGGAACGCTCTTTTGTTAACCCCATGACGATCGCAAAGAGGTCGCTTTTCCGGCGACTGGAACTTTGCCCGCGTCCCTCTCGCCTCTCGCCTTGTAGACTCGATAGGCGCCGATAGTCCGGCCCTGTATCATTGGCTGTTTTGTGTTGCGAGGTTCCCGCCGTGCAATCTTTCCGAATCGCCATTCTGCTCCTTTGCCTGGCGCCGTTCTCTGCTGCTGCCCGCGCCGATGTTCGCCTGCCGCACCTCCTTAGCGACCACGCCGTCCTCCAGCGCGATCGCCCGATTCACATCTGGGGATGGGCGACCCCGGGCGCTCACCTCACCGCCCACTTCCACGCGCAGACAGTGCCGACTCAGGCCGACCGCCTGGGTGCGTGGAGCCTCTGGCTCGCGCCCGAATCCGCGGGCGGTCCGTACACCTTGACCATCAGCGGCGATGGCGGCGACGTGACGCTCTCCGACCTGCTCGTTGGGGACGTGTGGTTCGCCTCCGGGCAATCGAATATGGAGATGCCCATGCGAGGATTTCCGGGCAACGCGGTTCTGAAAGACGCGGACAAGGAAATTGCCGCCGCGACGAATCCGAAGCTGCGCCTGCTGGTCGTCGACAAGAAAAGCTCCGATTATCCGCTGAGCGATGTTCCCAACAGCTGGACGATCTGCACTCCTGAGACCGCTGCCGGCTTCTCCGCTGTCGCTTACTTCTTCGGCCGCGAAATCGCCACGAAGGAGAACATCCCCGTCGGTCTGATCGATTCCACCTGGGGTGGCACGCCCGCCGACTCCTGGGTTTCGCTGGACACTCTGGGCGCGCACCCGGACCTGCTGCCCGCTTTTGCCAGCCGCGCCCACTTCGCCGATGAGCAGACCAACCTCCAGGCGCAAATCGCGGCTGAAAAACAGGAAGACGACGCGGCCCGAGCCGCCGGAAAGCCGGTCGCCCGCCATCCCTGGCACCCTGACGAGACTTCCTGGCTGCCTGCCGCCCTCTACAACGGCATGATCGCGCCCTTCACGCCCCTGTCCATCCGCGGCTTCATTTGGTACCAGGGGGAAACCAACTCCGGCCACGACCGCGCGCCCTACTACACCACGCTGTTTACCGCGCTCATCCGCGACTGGCGCATGCAATTCGCGCAGGGCAGCCTGCCGTTTCTCTTCGTTCAGATTTCCAGCTTCAACTCACCCGGCGAAGACTGGGGCAAGGTGCGAGATGCGCAACGGCGAACCTTGCAGCTAACCAACACCGCCATGGCCGTGACGCTCGACGTGGGAACGCCCGACAACGTTCACCCTCCCGATAAGCAGACCGTCGGCCATCGCCTGGCGCTCGCTGCCCGCCACGTCGTCTATCGCGAAGATGTTGCTTATGGCTCGCCGCTGTTCCGCGAGGCTACCGCGGAACTGGCGCCCGACGGCAGCACAACCATGCGTGTCTGGTTCGATCACGCCGAGGGACTCACCGCGCACCGTCAGCCGATCGATGCTTTTGAAATTGCGGGCGAGGACCATCACTTCGTTCCCGCTCAGGCCCGCATCGATGGCGAGACGGTCGTGGTGTCCGCCGCCGCGGTCCCGCACCCTGTTTATCTGCGCTACGGCTGGATGAGCGTTGTGACCAACAATCTCTTCAACGCCGCTGGGCTGCCAGCCTCGACCTTTACTTCGGAACCCTGGCCGGCCGACTAAACGGTCCCTGCGCGGGGCGGGGAATTCAGCAGATGCGCGGCAGCTGTTCGCCGAACAGCACGTCGACGACCCGCGTTCCGCCGACGGAAGTCTTCATCAACACCATGCCCGCAGGCTGCTGGACTACTTCGCCGATGATGTGACTCTCCGCGCCCAGCGGATGCCTTTTCATCGCAGCGAGCACGCGGTCCGCAATCTCCGGCGCGACGATTGCGACCAGCTTGCCCTCGTTCGCGACGTAAAGCGGGTCGAGCCCCAGCATCTCGCAGGCGCCGCGCACTGAGTCTCGCACCGGAATCTCGTTCTCCCGCAGCACCATGCCCACGCGCGATCGGCCGGCAATCTCATTCAGCACCGTCGCCACGCCGCCGCGCGTCGGATCGCGCATCACCCGGAAATCCTCCACGGCGCCGGCGGCCGCATCCAGCATCGCCCCGACCAACCCATGCAATGCCGCGCAATCGCTTTCCAGCGTGCTCTCAAACTCCAGATTCTCTCGCTGCGACAGAATCGTGATCCCGTGGTCGCCGATAAATCCGCTCAGCAGAATCTTGTCCCCCGGCCGCGCGAGGTCCGCGGAGAGCTGCGTGCCGCGATCGACCACGCCAATCCCGGTCGTCGTGATGAAAACCTTGTCGCCCTTGCCGCGATTCACGACCTTCGTATCGCCCGTCACCAGCTGCACGCCTGCATTCTGCGCCGCAGTCGCCATCGAATCGACGACGCGCGCCAGTTCTGTCGCCGGCAGGCCTTCTTCGAGGATGAACGCAGCGGCCAGATAGAGCGGCTTCGCTCCACCCATCGCCAGGTCGTTCACCGTCCCATTCACGGCCAGCGTCCCGATGTCGCCGCCCGGGAAAAAGATCGGCGTCACCACGAACGAATCGGTCGTGAAAGCCAGCCGAGCCCCGCCAATTTCCAGCACGGCCTGGTCGTCCATCTTCTCCAGCGTGGAATTCCGAAAGCGGCTGACAAAGATCTTCTCGATCAGCTCCGCCGAGAGTTTGCCCCCGCTCCCGTGCCCCAGCACGATCTGCGGATGCTCGAAGATGGGGAGCGGGCACGAACCGAACGGTCCCAGCGTCGCAACCGCCTCTTCGCGTTCGTCGGTCTTAGTCGCGTCCATTGCCGTTCGCCCCAATCATCGCCGGATCCGCATCCTTCAGGTGCCGGCCGTACGCGTAATACGCTGCGCATGCGCCTTCCGCCGAAACCATCGTCGCGCCCAGCGGATGCTGTGGCGTGCACGCGGTTCCGAACGCAGGGCAGTCGTGCGGCTTCTTGATCCCCTGCAGAATCTGCCCGGCGATGCAAACCGCTGGCTCCATCGTGTCGATCGCCTGCACGTTGAACCGCAGTTCAGCATCGAGATCCCGGAACTCCTCCCGCAGCTGCAACCCGCTCTGTGGAATCATCCCCACCCCGCGCCACTTGCGGTCGCTTACTTCAAACACCTTCGCGATCCGCTCCCGCGCCGGATGATTTCCGCCCCGCGCCAAAACCCGCGAATACTGGTTCTCCACTTCGGCGCGCCCTGACTCCAGCTGCTCAACCACCATCAGCACGCCTTCCAGAATGTCCAGGGGCTCAAATCCTGTAACAACGATGGGCACATGAAACCGCGCTGCCAGCGGCTCATACTCGGTGTACCCAACCACAGCGCACACGTGCCCCGGCCCCAGAAATCCCTGCACCCGATTAAGCGGTGAACTCAGCACCGCCTCGATCGCCGGGGGCACCAGCACATGCGAAACCAGCAGCGAAACATTCTTCACGCCGGTTCGCCGCGCCTGCCACGCCAGCATCGCGTTCGCCGGAGCCGTCGTCTCAAACCCAATGGCGAAGAAAACCACCTGCTTCTCCGGGTTTGCCTGCGCAATCTTCAGGCAATCCAGCGGCGAATACACTACCCGCACATCCGCGCCCTGCGACTTGATGCTGAACAAATCGCCATCCGAGCCGGGGACGCGCAACATGTCGCCGAACGAGCAAAAAATCACTTCAGGCCGCCTCGCAACGGCGTGCGCCTTGTCGATCATCTCCAGCGGCGTCACGCACACCGGGCATCCCGGCCCGTGCACCAACTCCACGCCTTTGGGCAACAGTTGATCGATCCCATTTTTTACGATGGAGTGCGTCTGCCCGCCGCAGACCTCCATGATCACCCACGGCCGCGTCTGCGCGCGCTTGATCCGCTCCACCAGCTTCGCCGCGATGTCGCCATCGCGATACTCATCGAGATACTTCATGAGCCGCTTCGGGAACCCTCTCCGACCTCCGGCGCCTCCAGCTCCCCAAGCTGATCCAGCTCCGCCAGCGCCTCGTAGGTCCGCCGTGCTTCCTCTTCGTCCACGCGGCTGATGGCGAACCCCACATGCACCAGCACGTAATCGCCCAGCTGCGTCTCGGGCACATAGTCGAGACACGCCTCGCGGGTCACTCCCCCAAACCGCACACGGGCCATTTGCAGGCCCTCATTCGAGTAAATCTCGACTACTTTGCCAGGAATTGCCAGACACATGAAAGGTCTCCCCAGGCCGTCGCCGCCCGCTGCTCGCGGGCAGAGGCCACCGGAGACCCCATGATAGCCCTCCAGCCGGACCCCAGGCAGGTGACATCCATCACATCGCGTCGCCCCCGGCATTCCATCCTTTCGCACGCTCCACCGCTTCCCGCCATCGCCCATATCGCCGCGCCATTTGCCCACGGTCGGCACGCGCCTCGAAGACCGCTTCCCCGCGCGTCCCCGCGATCTCATCCACGCTGTTCCAGAACCCGGTCGCCAGCCCTGCCAGATACGCCGCCCCCAGCGCCGTCGATTCCAGCACTGCCGGCCGGTGCACCGGGATGCCCAGCAAATCCGCCTGGAACTGCATCAGCAGATCGTTGGCCGCCGCGCCGCCGTCCACGCGCAGCTCGCGGCACGGGATGCCCGTATCCGCGTCCATGGCCTTCAGCACATCGGCTACCTGGAACGCGATGCTCTCGATGGCCGCTCGCGCGATATGGCCAATCCCGGTATCGCGCCGAATGCCGATGATCATTCCCGCCGCGTAAGGATCCCAGTGCGGCGCGCCCAACCCGGTAAAAGCCGGGACAAACACCACATCTCCCGCGTCCTCCACGTCGGCGGCAATCCCCTCGACGTCGGGCGCGAACGAAAAGAACCGCATCTTGTCGCGCAGCCATTGCACCACCGCGCCGCCAATAAAGATGCTGCCCTCGAGCGCATATTCCGGCTTCCGCGCTGTGCTGCAGGCCAACGTCGTGACCAGCCGTTGCCCCGAAAGCCGAAACGTGCCGCCAATGTTCTGGAGCAGAAAACATCCCGTCCCATAGGTGCATTTCGCATCGCCGGGGCCGACACAAAGTTGCCCGAACAGCGCGGACTGCTGGTCGCCCGCGATGCCCGCAATCGCAA
>Ga0182015_10005323_pt1 | contig 13412 bp, 21 predicted proteins | sample 712P3MmetaG_FD_120478 | JGI IMG/M metagenome (GOLD analysis project Ga0182015, IMG submission 120478) | Permafrost microbial communities from Stordalen Mire, Sweden - 712P3M metaG | ecosystem: Environmental > Terrestrial > Soil > Wetlands > Permafrost | place: Sweden: Stordalen | collected...
CGCACCATCGCCACCACCGTTTCGGCGACTTCGTCGAACTCGATGGCCTCGATCACTGTCGCCCGGTCGACACCGAGCACGCCACGCCATACGTTTGCACCGAGCACGCCGTTCTCCTCACCCCTCGTTCCTGAACCTTCGACAGTCCAGGAACCTAGGCAGGAAGCGGCGTTGCTCGCGTCTCAGCTGGTCAGTGCACCCACGGATCCGTCACAAGAGCCAGAAATATCTGGTCAGGATCCAACACGACCTGCTGACTGGCGCTTACGTCGACCTGGCGAAGGGTCGAACGACCGTTGAGGACTACTACGCGGTCTGGGAAGCTCGCCAACCGTGGCGGGCAGCGACCAGGACTGCCGTCCGGTCGAGCTTCAGAGGCCACGTTGTTCCCGCCTTTGGCAAGCGCCCGCTCGGGTCAGTCCGGCGCGGGGACATCGAGTCATGGGCTGCCGGGCTCAGCTTGTCGGCAAGCAGCGCGGGCCTCGCCGTTCAACATCTCGGCACCATGTTCGAGTCTGCCGTCGCTGACGGGCTCATCGCGACGAATCCGGTCCGGCGGGCCAAGCGTCCCCGCGTAGATGTCGAGCCTGTCGTCCCGTTCAGCTCCGAGCAGCGCGCTGCGCTCGATGCGGCTTCTCCCGGATGGTTCCGCGTGGCGCTCACCCTCGGTGCCGCGTGTGGGCTACGCCAAGGTGAGGCGACCGGCTTGACCCTCGACCGAATCGACTTCTTGCGCCGGCAACTGACCGTGGACCGCCAACTCGTCAGTCCCCCATCGGGACCGCCCGTCTTCGCTCCGCCGAAGACTCCTCGTTCGTACCGCTCGGTACCCCTTGCGGACGTTGCACTCGAAGCGCTGTCGGCCCACATCGACGAGAACGGCACGGGTCAGTACGGGGTGCTGTTGCACAGGAAGGGCCGTCCGCTTACCCGTCCCAGGTTCGGTGAGATATGGCGGGAAATACGGACACAGGCCGCGATGCCGGCAGCTCGGTACCACGACACGCGGCACACCTACGCCTCCATCCTGCTGTCCGGTGGGGTGTCGGTGGCAGCGGCAGCGGATGAGAAGGCTCGCGTAGTAGTGGCGGAGCTCATGGAACCGCACGCCCTGTCGCACGCCGGACGACTTCACCGCGGCTCGCCAGATCTCGCTGAGGCGAGCGTCCTGGATGGGCCGGCCGTCAGGCATCGTGAACAAAAGGCCGCTGTAGTCCTTCGGGAGCGATGCGAGGTGCTCGGCGAGCGCCATGGTCACGAACTCGGGCAGCGGGACTGTGCGCACGCTCGAGGCCGTCTTCGGCGCCGCGACGAGCGTCTCGCCGGTCGGGAGCGTCACGAGCTGCTGACGAACCGACACCGACCGGCGTAGGAAGTCGATCTCGTCAGTCGACACCCCGAGCGCCTCGCCCGATCGGAGGCCGGCACCGGCGCCGAGTACGCCGAGCCCGCGGTAGCGCCCGGGCAACGCATCGATGAGCGCGAGGACCCCGGCCGTCTCGAGCGGCTGCACTTGAGGTCGATCCACCGGCGGCAGCTTCACGCCGATGCACGGGCTGCGGGCGATGATCAGATCTCGCACGGCGGCATTGAAGACCGACCGGGTGACCTGGACAGTCACGCGGACGCTACCCGGCGCCAGTGTGGCGGAAATGGCCCTCACCCAACCCTGAACCTCGGACGGGCGAATGGAGGCCACTGGTCGGTGCTCGAATGTGGGCAGGAGGTGGATCCGCAAGGCCGAGTCAGCGATCGATGTTGTCGCGGGGCGGTGGACCTGGGCCGCCTGCCACGACCGGGCGAAGTCGCCGAGCGTAATCTTGCCGGCCTTCGGATCGATCCACGTGCCGTGGCGCAGCGTGCTGAGCTCATCACCGACCCATCCCTCGGCCTCGACCTTGAGGCGAAACGTCCGCGTCCGCTCGCGGCCGTCGGGTCCGCGGTAGGTCGCCTGCCATGAGGCGCCTCTGCGCTTGATGCTGGCCATCAGTCGTTCTCCTCAGGATCGGCTCGAGCTCCTCGAGCAGTTGTCGGGTGATGTGGCCGCGAAGGGCCTGGACGGACCGCGGTGATGCGCCGGCCGTGCTCGTGGCGAGCCGCTTGTCACGCTCGTCGGTCAGCGAGTGACCCCAGCGGCCGAAGGCGACGAGCGACAAGTCGACCGGTCCCCACCGCTTTTGCTGGGTCGTCCAGTCGTCACCTCGAGCTATGCGCCTGGGTTCACCGGATCTACGGGCAGCGTCAGCCTGGGCGTGGTCGGGCGACTTTTCCCGGTTCGTCGTCCCGTTGCGATTCGGCGCCAACGTCGAGCTGATCGAGAACATGCCCGACATGTCCGGCGGGACCGGAAGTCCAACCGCACAAAGGGGTTACTACTTCGCCGCGAGGTGGGGGTGTGCTCCAGTGACGCTCGACGCCTTTCGACTGCTGGCGAACAGCTGATGGGCCACCAAGATACCGGCCCCGCCTTCGTCGTCGCACTCGACGACTGCACGACAGGTAGCGAAAGTGGGCTCGTGAGATTGAGAAGAGGCAACCTCTGGGCCGCCGAGGATCCTCTTTGCGTGGCTCGGCCCTGGCACTTCGGCCCGGTCGACGAGTCGATGCTTCGCCGCACGACGTCGGTCCCGTTCGGGGAGTCGCAGGCGACCACCCTCGCGAGCTGGCCGGCCAGTGCAGCGTCCTAAGTCGAGCCGGCGCGCTTTCCATTCGCCGCCGACTGGAACCGGTAGGGCGGGCTCGTCACCCGTAAGCGGGCCGGGCGAGGCCTCCTTCCGGCGCCCGCCCTGCCGGACCTCGCAGCCCAGGCCGAGGCCGTCGGCCGCGTGCTCAGGTCCTGGGACGACCTGGCGCTATGTGTCTGAGGCTGGCAACGGGACGTTGATCGTCGGCAATCGCCGCGTAGTCCAAGGTTAGATACCGGGCTGTCTTCCGATCAGACAGTTACCCAACGTGCCGTCGAAGCTCACCGGCGAGCTTTGGTTCGACGAACACTGCCAGCAACTCTCCGATGGTGTGCTCCCGATCGATGTCTCTTCGCAGGCGCACATGAGTTTGGATCCGGTAACGATTGCGCCGGCCGTCCTTGTCCTTGATGACGTAGCCGGCTGTGGTCAGGTCGGTAACAATGCCAAAGACGCTGCGCTCGGTGATGCCCAGGGTGGTGGCGACGTCGCGGAGGCGCACTCCCGGATCGTGGGCGATACAAACGAGGGTTCGAGCATGGTTGGTGAGGAAGCTCCACTCTGCCATGGGAACAAGGTACCCTTCTCTAGAAATATGTTGCCGGTTTAGTAAAACTAGAGTAATGTAGCAAACATCGAAGCAGGTCGTCGCCCGACTGCACCTGGCCAAGGGCTAGGGCAACGAGATGGAGGTACAAGAAATGGGTCGCACCGGAATGTTCTTCAGCGCTGTCGCAATCGCGGCAGGTGCCATCATGCACTGGGCGGTGACCACCACTGGTCACGGGTTCAATGTTTCCACGGTGGGGATCATCCTCATGGTCGTCGGAGTCGTCGGCCTAATCGCCTCGATCGCCGTGTTTGGCATGTCCCGTCGCCCGATGGGCAGCGGTCAACACACCTTCGACCGTCAAGCGACCGACGCGCAGGGTGGCTCGACGGCGGTGCACGAAGAAGTGCACAGCTAACCCCGCCGCGCCGGGGCCTCAACCGCGGGAAACGAGGCTCCCTGAACGCCCCGCCGCTGCGTGTGGAGGTTGGCGCCGCTTGTGACAGCGCCGCCGGGGCATCGTCGTTCACTTCGCCATTCTGCGCCAAGGAACGCCAAGCCTGTGCTCGGTCGCGCTACCGCTGCCGTAGCTCCCTCAGCGCCCGCACGAGCTGAGCGAGTATCGTCATCGCCCGCTCCCAGCTGAGTCCGCTCGGCGTCTGTGGCGGGAGCAGGGGGCACGCAAACGGCCACCGTCGTCCAATTCGACCTCCTGCCATGATGGGCCCCTAAGCGGAGAGGCCGATCAGGAGGGGGAAGACGATGCGAAGGCATCGAGGACAAGGCCGACGTTCTTCGTGGGGTGGTCCTCGGGGCGGTGGTCTCCGTCGTCACCCTCTTTGGCACCGCGGCCGTAGCCGGTACTGGGGTGGGTGGGATCTTCAACCTGGGTCGGACCAACACGGTGAACGCACGAACGACGCTCTCCGGATCGACGGCCGGCCCACAGTTGCAGGTGAGCAACTCGAGCACAAAGAAGGGCGCGAGCGGTATCGCGATCAACGTCGCGAAAGGAAAGCCGCCGCTCGCAGTGAACTCGTCGACACCATAGTGCCCAGACTGAACGCGGACTACGTCGACGGGCTCCACGCCTCTCAGCTCCAGCACCGCCTTACGGGCAGCTGCCCGGGCACCTCGGCCATCAGGCTGGCCAACCCGAATGGCACAGTCGACTGTTCCCCTCCGATCCCGACGCCTGACCTCCGGCAGGTAGCCGAACTGAACTGGTACGCCGCGACATACGCAGGCGGCTCCTACGGTTTCGATGGCCCCTTTGGGGAGGCGTTTGACGGCGCCCACCTGTGGATAACTAACAGGAGCGGCAACTCGGTGACCGAGATCAATGCCAGCAACGGGAGCTTGGTGCGGACGCTGTCGGGCGATTCATACGCCTTCGACTTCCCGTGGTCGGTGGCCTTCGATGGCAGTCATCTATGGATAACGAATTACAGCGGGAACTCGGTGACCGAGATCAATGCCAGCAACGGGAGCTGGGTTCGAACACTTTCCGGCGGTTCCTACGGGTTCAACGAGCCGCGAGCGATTGCTTTCGACGGCAGCCACGTCTGGGTCACGAACGATGAAGGTGAGTCGGTGACCGAGATCAATGCCAGCAACGGGAGCTTCGTGCGGAGACTCTCCGGGGGCTCCTACGGCTTCAACTCACCAGACGGGGTGGCCTGTGACGGCACCCACTTGTGGGTTACCGATGCCAGCGGCAATTCGGTGACCGAGATCAACGACAGCGACGGCAGCTGGGTACAGACGCTTTCGGGCGGCTCGTATGGCTTTGTCGTCCCGATTGGCGTGGCCTTCGACGGCACCCACCTGTGGGTCGCCAATTACAACGGCGGCAATTCGTTGACCGAGATCAACGCCAGCGACGGCAGCTGGGTGCAGACGCTTTCCGGCGGCTCCTACGGCTTCAACATGCCGTTCAGCGTGGCCTTCGACGGCACCCATTTGTGGGTCACGAACTCCGCCGGCAACTCGGTGACCGAGATCAATGCTGCCGACGGGACCTGGGTTCGAACGCTGGCGAGCAGCTCCTACGGCTTCAAAAATCCAACCAGTGTGGCCGTCGACGGCAGCCACGTCTGGGTCACGAACGACGGCGGTAACTCAGTGACCGCCATACCGGCCGGCTAACCCTATCCCACCTTCGGGGGAGCGCCAGGCGGCGGGCGCATACCGCCGCCGTTGCTCTCTCAGCGTCCGCACGAGCTGAGCAAGTATCGCCATCGCCCGCTCCCGGCTGAGACCGCTCGGCGCCTGTGGCGGGAGCATGGCGATCGACCGTCGCAGGATCTCGGCTTCCGCCGGGGAAAGGTCGGCCATTGTCACATGGTGATGAAATTCAGAAGACGTCGAGCAGAGGGTGCTCGCGGACGTAGGCCGCGACCAGCAGCCAGAATGTCCTTGCTACCGCCTTCGTGGGGTCGTCGAAATCATCGAGCTTCGAGCAGATGGCGCGGACTGCCCACTCGACCGCGTCCTCCACTTCTTCAGTACTGCCATCGACGGGCGCGAGCGCCCGGTCAAGGCCGCCGGTCGACGCCAACGCGAGAGCGGCATCCAGCATTTCGCGCGTATGGGGCCGGGCCGCCATAAGAAATGCCTCGTTCGTGGAACCGGCCGCGACCGCGTGGGTTCCACGAATGAGTCTCCACGCAGCAGCCTCTCGGGCATTTTCGGCCGACACGATGTCGGGAATATCCATCGCCCGGCGCACGATCAGCTCCCACTTCCGGACAGTGTTGTTTCTACCCTCGTCCACGCCACCCCTCCCTTCCGCTAATCCGCCAGCCTGCAGGATCTGGCGCCAGTGTGACACGAACGTACGAGCGTCCGAGCACCTCGTCTGTCGCCCGCTGGATGGCCTGTAGTCGTGACTACTCCGCGGCCCATTGCCACCCCCAGCGGGAGGCCGGCACGACGGCCTACGCGCCGTCCGCCGGTGGCAACAGGAACCGATCAGCGATGTCTCTCGGCACACATCAGTCGGTCGACCGAGGGTCGTCCAGGCAGGGGTCCGACCACTCCGGATCCAGCTCCTCGTCTGGTATTTCCACCATAAGCAGGCTGTCGCCCAGTGACTGATGGAGACCTGAGGAGGAGCACAGGTACACGCCGGTCAATCCCTTATCGAAGGCGTCGTACAGAGACGCCTCGAAGCCGCTGGCGCGTATCGCTCTCGCACCCTCCGGCGTCGTCCGGTGGTACAGAAGTGCCATCTCGGCCCAATCTTCTCAACAACCGGCTTACAGCAGGACGCGGGGATCTTACCGAGGGTGGTTCGTCCAGCCGGGGCACCTTAATGAGCGGGCCTCGGACCCGGCCACGGCGGCGCCGACGGTCAACGGGCTGCCATCTGGGCTGAGCGTCAGGAGGCGACCTGCGGAAATGCCCGCATTGCCCCCCAGGATGGCCCAGGAGCGATGCAAGCCCCGTTCGGCAACTGGCCCCCCCATAGCAGGAGGGTGCGCTCTAGGAGAGTGCTGATTTAATTTAGGTTCTGACCGTCCCGTCCCACCGCCATAGTGTCTGCTGCGGCAACTCACCCAGGGCGGCGCGGCCGCAGCAGTACAGCAGCACATCGGCTGGGTCGCCGCTGGGAGCGTGCGGAAACAGCCGGGCGATCACCGGCGCCGCAAGCTCGGTCGGCGGCCGCCACTGATCCGCGGGGTTCAGCCCTCGCACCACGTCAAAGGTGTGGATCAACGTCTCCACGACGCCCATCGCAGCGAACCCCGCCGCGTCCGAGACACCATAATTATGATGCGCGCGCAGTTCTGGCTCAGCGGACCGCGCAATGCGGTGCAATAGCTCGGCATGCGCGCTTAGTGCGGCCAGCAGCCGCGGCGGCGAGGCCGAGTCGTCGAGGGCAAGCTCGGTGCACAGGTACCCGTCGGGTTGGCCGTACACGACCTGCAGCGCGTAGAAGTAGAGACAATCAACCATGTGCAGCGCGGTCTGTCGGCAGCTCCACTCCAGTTCGGCAGCTGGCACTTGCTGCCAGTCCAGATCGGTGTAGCCAGCCAGGGCGGCAACAGACACGCTGGCAGCGGCTCTCAGGTCAGCGATCTTCGTCATGTGGTCACCTTAAATTAAGAACTGCCGGAAGGGCTCGCGATTTCGGCGGACACGTAAGAGAACTGGGGGATGCGTTCGTACCTCAAGCGGGTTCTCAACCTCGGGTTGGTACAGTCTCCTAGCCGTCCGCCTCGGTCTTGTTATCGATCTGTACCATTCCGCACTGGTGGACCTCGAGCGTTTCGTGAGCAAACTTGACGCTGCGATCGAGGACCTCGACTTCTACCGCCGGACACCCGAACTGCTCGCCTGCCTCAGCCGTGAATCGCAGGGACTGCTCGTCGAGATCCACGGGCTGACGCGCCTGCTGCCGGCGGCGCGGTACGTGGCCGACCGGGCACAAGCGTCGGCATGACGATCACTAGCCGCTACGCATCAACCCCGTGGGGCGACGAGCGCGGCGGGCTTGTTATCGGGCTCGTCGATCGCCCCGAGTGGCAACGGACGGCTGCCTGCCACGGGATGCCGCTGGCAACGTTCTTCCCGGGCCAGGGTGACGACCTGGAGCCCGCGAGGGCTGCAAGCACGCGATAGGTCGCTCTGGCGCGCTGGTGAGAGCAACGCTTGACACCACGAAGGAGGCGCCGGCGAGCATCGCGCTGGGATACCGTCTCACTGAGGAAGCAACTGCGGACGAAAGATGAAGCGATGATAGAGAACGAGATCGCGGTTGAGACCGACGACGGGCGGATGCGGGGGTTCCTCGTTCACCCGGACAGTGGAGGGCCGTTTCCGGTCGCCTTGCTGTACATGGACGGTGTCGGGTACCGCGAGCAGGTGAAGGCGAACGCCCGCCGCTTCGCCGCCGATGGCTACTTCTGTGTGGCCCCGGACCTGTTCTACCGTTTCGGCGACGACGTCACCTTCGACTTCTCGCAGATGGGAGACCCTGGCTTCCGTGAACGTGTGATCAGCCTGATTGGGGGCTTGAAGCCGCAGATGGTCGCGGCCGATACCCATGCACTGCTTGCAGCGGTTGCCAACGACCCCGCCGCGGCGGCCGGGCCCAAGGTGTGTGTTGGCTACTGCATGGGGGCGCGGATGGCACTGCACGTGGCGGCCGCGCTGCCGGACGAGTTCGTGGCCGCCGCCGGCATCCACCCCGGCGCGCTCGTCACGGAAGCGCCGGACTCGCCACATCACGACCTCGCCGGCGTACGGGGCGAGCTTTACTTTGCTTTCGCCGAAAACGATCAGTCCGCCACACCCGAGGTCGTCGACCGCCTTCGCACGGAGTTAGAGCGCCAGGGCGTCCGCGGCGACGTGGAGCGGTTGTCCGGCACCTCTCACGGCTTCGCCATGGCCGACCTCCCGGTGTACGACGAACGGGCGGCCGAGCACCACTTCGAGAGGACACTGGAGCTGTGGCGGCGGAACCTCGCCCAGGAGACGGTTCAAGCCTGAGTGGCGACCTCGGCGTCCACCACAAGAAAGATTGGTCCTGCGCTCCGCGGCAGATAAGGGTTGTCGGTGCGGGCTTCTGCCATAGAAGCACGGAAGTCGAGGCCGCCCCGAGTCGGCGCTTCGGCGTAGAAACGAACCGTCGCTCGGCGCTCGTCCCTGCTCGAGCAGGCTTGAGGTTCGGGGCGCGCGTTCTGGTTCCGCGACTGCCGCAACCGGCTCGTCGGAGAGACCCCACCCATGCGTTCGTAGACTCCCGGAGTGGCCGAAGAGCACTACCGACGTGCTCACATTCGTCGAGGGGGCGCTCGGCGTCAGCCCTCCACGCGACGACCCCGGGGCACGTTGACGATCGAACGTAGAGCCGGATCAAGGCGTCAGTCGTGATAGCGGGTGCCCCACAAGGTTCGGCGTTTTGGACGACAGCCCTCGCCCAGAACGCCTAATACACGTGTGATCCATCGTGCATCCGCGTGTATTTCATCCAGGGCTGGGAGGGTGCCGGAATGACCACCTTGAAGCCTCACGGCTACGCGCACCGAATGTCTTCCAGAATGCCGCGCCGTGACCTCTCGGGAGCCGCGGCGACGGCAGTCGGAACGGGTCGTCGTTGCAGATCTCGCCGATGAGACCTAGGACCGGGAAGCCGATCATCGAGGTGACGGTGAAGCCGATCACCAAGGTGAGGTAGCCCTCCGTCGCCGATGCCTTGCGGTCCGGGCGCAGTCGCGCGAACCTGCGTCCGGAGGTGACCAATGCCGTACGAGAAGGGCCCGGAGCTCTCGGGCGCGCGCCTTGAGTATGCCGATTTCTCCAACGCCCGCCTACACGCGCCGAACTTCGAGGGTGCGAAGATCACGGACGCATGGTTCTACAACGCCGACATCTCCGGCGATCTCGAAGGGCTCCGCCTGAACGGGGTCGAGGTGGCGCCACTCGTGGCGGCGGAGCGGGCGCGGCTTTTCCCGGATCTCACGCAGCTGCAGGCGGCCGACCCTCAAGGCCTCGCCGAGGCGTGGGCGATGATCGAGGCCCAGTGGCAGGCGACCGTCTCCCGTGCGCAGGAGCTTTCCGAGGCGACGCTCAACGACCGCGTGGACGACGAGTGGAGCTTCGTCGAGACGCTACGCCACCTCGTCCTCGCGACCGACTGCTGGCTCCGGCGGATGGTGAAGGGGATCGACCGGCCCTACCACCCCTGGGGGCTTGCAGGGTCGTGGCTCAGCGATCCCGGGGCCTGGGGGCTCGAAGCCGGCGCGAACCCGTCGCTGGACGAAGTCCTCGACCTCCGTCGTGCCCGGATGGACGAGGTCGAGCACACGATCGCCGCCCTGACGCCCGAGGAGCTAGAGCGTGTTTGCGTTCCCCCGGACGCGCCGGGTCATCCGAACCGTGAGCACACCGTCCTGGCATGCCTCCATGTGATCCTCAACGAGGAGTGGGAGCACCACCGCTACGCGGTGCGCGATCTCGAGGTGCTCGGAGACCACTGACGGTTACGGAGCTGCGCCGGCCCTGCCGGCGTGTCGAACTGTTTGCCGAAGATGCCCGAAAATGGCGATGTTCGGCACGCAGAATGGACGGCGCCAACACCGGCCGGCGCTCAGCCAGGTCCTTACGACCCGTGCGGTTGTCGCCGCGACGGAAGTATGTGGCAGGAGGGAACCGGTCTCGCGGCGGAAGGCGTGGACAAAGGATCCGTTGAGTCGTAGCCGGCCTGGGAGGCAGTGCTGGCGACAGGCGCACCCCGTGCGAGTGCGACCATCGCAGCACGCAGCCTACGAGCGTCCGCAAACGCCGTGGGGCCTTCTCGAGCGTGGATGCGCTCATCGAGGCGATCGAGGTCTGGGCTGAGCGCCGGAACGACGAACCTACCCGTCGATCTTTCGCATGCAAATCGCCGAGACCAGCGGCGTTCTTGGGTGTTCTGGGCGTCGTGGCGGGCACCGGTCGGTTGGTGGTGGTGGCGCCGGGAGAGGAGGTTCAGGGACGCGTCTTTGGGGCCGTTCTCGTCACTGGCTTGGTAGGTGGGTCGGGGAGGTCAGCGGCGGTGGGGTCGGTTCTGTCGAGGTGCGGGGCGGGTAGAGCGCGGGGAGTAGGGCCATGAGTTGGGGGAAGAGCGGCGTGAAGCGCCCGTGACCCCACTCGAGGTCGGGTTCGTTGGCTATCGCTTGGCTGAGGACACCGACGATGAAGACCGAAACGAGGTGGATGACTTGGTCGACCTCTGCTGGGCCGAGTTGTCCGGCGGCGATGGCGTCTGCGATGGCGGCTTTCTGGAGGTTGACCATTTCGATGCTAGGTGCGAACGCCTCGGGTGACGGTTCGAAGTTGGGCACGGGGCGCCAGAACATGAGCTGTGCGACCGATCGGTTGGCTAGGCACCATTGGCCACTTGCTTCGAGGCCGGCGGTCAAGGCGGGCAGGCCAGGTTGAGCGTTGGCCATGGCGTCGCGCATGACTTGGAGATGCTCGAGTTGGCCGCGCTGGAACAGGGTGTCGTAGATGTGCAGTAGCGAGTCGAAGTACTTGTAGATCGAGGGGGGCTGCACGCCGAGGCGGCGGGCGATCTCGGCCATGCTGAGCGCATTGACACCGTCTTGGGTCATCACGTCGGCGGCGATACGAAGGATCTCGTCGATCGTCTCTCGGCGCCGTCGCACCCGTCGGTCTAGCGGCCGGGCTAGCGCCGGATCGGTTGTGGACGTCCTGTACTCAGCGCCTGTCACTTGCGTAATCATAGCATAACCACCTCTTGACAGCTAAAGCTAAGGATCGTAACCTAACCTTCGTACCGTAAACCAAGGAGGATGAGGTGGGCAAGCCGAGCAGCCGCTGGTGGCTGAGACAAGACAGTGAGCAGACGTTCGTCGCGGCTTCCGCGGAGCGCGTCTACCAGCTCCTGGCTGATATGCCACGCATGGGCGAATGGAGCCCAGAATGCCAACAGGTCGAATGGACCGGCGACACCGCCGCCTCGGCGGTGGGCGCTCGATTCGTCGGCCACAACCGCGGCGGCCCGCGCGGATTGATGAAGTGGTCGCGGGGCGGTCGGGTCCTAGTGGCCGACCCCGGACGCGAGTTCGCGTTTGTCACCGAAGAGGGGGGCAAGGAGTCCACGATCTGGCGCTACCAGCTGAAATCCGTCGACGGTGGCACCCGCATCACTGAGTCCTACAAGGTGAAGACCATTCCTGCTTGGGCCCGTGTCATCGACATCCCGACGAACCGAGCACGAGAGCTGCGAGAGGGTATGCGCCACACGCTGGCCCGGCTGAAGGCCGCCGCGGAGGCAGCGATGGACCCGGCGAGCGAACGGTGACACTCAAGGTGGAGTCCCCGTATATCCTCGCCGAGGGCGAAGGCGAAGCGCTGTGGTTCTCCGGCGGTCTCCTCACATACAAGACCACCGGCGACCAAACAGGCGGACGGCTAGCCATAGCTGAGGTGCTGGCGCCGGAAGGAACCGGCTCACCCAAGCACCTCCACCACCACGAAGACGAGGCTTGGTACGTCATCGACGGAGAGCTCACCTTCTTCCTCGGCGAAACTCAACACCTCGCCGGCCATGGCTCCTTCGTCTTCGGCCCGCGCCGCGTCGAGCATCGATTCGAGGTCACATCACCCCGGGCCCGCTTTCTCATCCTCGTCACCCCCGCCGGATTCGAGGACTTCACCCGCATCTGCGGCCACCCGGCGACATCACCAACGATGCCGCCGGCGGATCTGCCGCCCAAGGACGTCCAGCTACTGATGGACGCAGCTCGAGTCCACGGGCTCGAGATCCTCGATTCCTAAACGAGCGGCATCCCACCACCCGAAGGAGAAACCTCGAACTGTCCACAAGGACGGCAACACGAACACCGTCACCGCACGCCGGTTCGTTTTGGACGCAGAACAACGGCGTCAGCGGCCCTAGCGCCACACACATTGGCGGCGATCTCAGGCGCAGGTCATGTGCTACAGATTCCGCCATGGAACAACGGATCAGCCTCATAACTCTCGGCGTGTTCGACCTGAGCAGGGCGCGCCGGTTCTACGAGGCACTCGGTTGGACTGGCGCTCAGCAACCCGACGACGAAGTCTGCTTCTTCCAGGCGGGAGGAATGGTGTTCGGCTTGTGGACGGCTCTGGGAGGCCACGGTGCACCGGGCATCGAGCTTGCTCACAATGTCCGTTCGCCTGAAGAGGTTACGGCGCTGTTGGAGGAAGCAGCCCGGGCAGGCGGATCGATATTCCGTCACGCGGCTATCGCCGATTGGGGCGGGACGAGTGGAGCGTTCGCGGACCCGGATGGCTACGTCTGGGAAGTGGCGCACAATCCGGGATGGACCATCGCTGGCGATGGCTCCGTCCGGATTTAGCGCGGAACATTCAATACGGTGCCTCGCCGAGACACGACCATAATCTGCTTGACAGAGACCGAATCGGTCGGTGTTGACCCGGCCAACCGCGCCCGTAGCCGTCGATACGTCGCGACCAGCCCTTGGTTCCGGCTCGCACAGATGAAGCAGTATGCGCTCATATCTGAGGGTCCCGCGGAGGAACTGGAGTCCATCAGCCTAAGGGCTCACGCCGGGATTGATTGAGCGCGGATGGTGTAGTTCCATTCACCGTGGAAGTCGTGTGGGTCCAGAGGAACCGCGGCCAACTGTTTGTTGGTGATCTTGATTCCCTTCGGGTAC
>Ga0182015_10005324_pt1 | contig 13411 bp, 16 predicted proteins | sample 712P3MmetaG_FD_120478 | JGI IMG/M metagenome (GOLD analysis project Ga0182015, IMG submission 120478) | Permafrost microbial communities from Stordalen Mire, Sweden - 712P3M metaG | ecosystem: Environmental > Terrestrial > Soil > Wetlands > Permafrost | place: Sweden: Stordalen | collected...
CCCGCCGGAAGGCCCAACCATGCGAATAGCGCCCCTGCCTTGAAACGGAACAATTCGGCACTGCTGAATGTCGCCACGACCGTTCATCTCGACCACGAGCACCCATTGACCGTCTGAGGAAAGATAGGAATGATGGGCCATGCCTCGCTCTCCGGCAGGCACGTAAACGTCTCGGCTGTTCCCTCGGCCTTCATCCGTCGTCACCACCGCCATGTGCAATCCTTCTTTGATCTCGGAGAAGAGCAGCCGTTTTCCGCCTTCAATCCATGTCAATGAGGAACTGTTGGGCAGCAGGATGTGGGGCTCGCCACCGAATACAGGTACTTCCCAGGTTTCCCAGGGCGCGACCACGCTGTACACGACGTTTGAGCCAGTTGGAGAGAAAGCCGGACTCATTTTCGTCGTCGAGTCGTGCGTAAGTTGGACTGGCTCGCCATCGGGCAAAAGCTTGACATAAACTTGTCCGGTGCCCATGAATGAGCCGCTTCCGCGGATGAACGCGAGCATTCGTCCGTCCGGAGACAGGGCCGGGTACACGGCAGAGTCGGTAAAAAAAGTGAGTTGCTCCCACTCTTTGCCGGCGGGAGAGCTGCTGCCAGACAAGCGATAGAAGAGAAAAACCCCTGCCGCAGCCGCCAGCAGAACAATTGCAGCGGCAGCATAGTAATACCCTCTCCGCTTTCGCGGCGTTGGCTGCGACATTACGGGGTAGGATTTCTGTGCGGCTTGATCCTCTTGTTCCAAAGGCGATATTTGAACGTGGCCCGAGCTGCTGCTGCGTTTCAGCCGTTGCAAGTCCGTTCGCATATCTGCTGCGGACTGGTAGCGCAGATCGCGGTCTTTCTCGAGTGCTTTCTCGATGATCTCTTCCAGCTTCGCGGGCAGATCAGGATTCAAGCGCACCGCCGGGGTGGGCGACGCATCCAGAATAGCTTTGAAAATTTCTGCCGAGCTGCCGCCACGGAATGGGAGCGTACCGGTCGCCATTTCGTAGAGCACAGCCCCGAAAGAGAACAGATCGCTACGGGAATCCAGATCTTTCGCCCGCGCTTGCTCCGGGGACATGTAGGCGATGGTGCCGAGCGTGGAACCCGGGCTGGTCAGGTGCTGTTCTTCGTCGGCGGTCATCGTGTTCCCCGATAGGCTGGAAGACCTGGCGCTGGGTGAAACCTTAGCCAGCCCGAAATCCAGCACCTTCGCGTGCCCGCGCTTGGTGACAAAGATATTAGCCGGCTTGATGTCGCGGTGAACGATGCCTCGGGAATGCGCGGCGTCCAACCCGTCGGCAATCTCAATGGCAAGTGAGAGCACGGTTTCGTTCTCCAGCGGCTTCCCGGCGATGAGATGCCTCAGGGTAATCCCGTCCAGAAATTCCATGGCGATGAATGCCTGCCCATCCTGCTCGCCAATGTCGTAGATGGTACAGATGTTGGGGTGGTTCAGCACAGAAGCGGCTCGGGCCTCGCGTTGAAAACGGGCAAGCTTCTCCGGGTCGCGGGCAACCTCCCCGGGCAGGAACTTGAGGGCAACGAAGCGTTGCAGTCGCGCGTCCTCGGCCTTATAAACCACGCCCATTCCGCCACCGCCGAGCTTCTCGACGATACGGTAATGAGAGATGGTCTGGCCGATCATGACGTGGCGATATGGTAGGCGGAATGCGAGGGCGAGTCAACGAATGGGGCTGGAGTTTATCAGCATCGCGTAGTCAACGTCCATGCCAAAGGCATCAGCCCACTAGCCCCGTTTAGCTTCGATTTCTTGTCGGACCGAGGTCCTGACCTGAGTTGGATTAGAAGCGAGCTTTGGTTGGAATGGCAATGTTCATCGAGAGCGAAATGGCGCTCTTCTCCGAGTGCATGCAGCGGTGTGCTCAAAAACTGCTTGATACCGCCGACGTTGTCAGAGACGCGAGGTTTCACCAACTGTCCGTATTTGAGAGGCGGATGGCGGAATCGACATCGCCAGACCTCGACAGAAAAGGCTTGTGAAAACCTGCTCGAAATTGATTGGCTCTTCCCTCATCCGTATGAAATCGCAGAACTTTCCGAACTTCCCGGAACCGGAGGGGTTCGCGTCTTGACTGCCGCACCGTATACAATCTCGCTCTGTTTCTCGTCACCACTCTGGCGCCAGGCAAGTCGGCTCTCTGTTACCTCATGCTAGCCATGGACGACCTGGCATTCGGACCCTCTATGATGCGACGACGTTTCCGCGGTCTCTGGATCCATGCCGACTTCATGAGACTGTGGACAGGTCAGACCATTTCCGTGTTCGGCTCACTTATAGGCGCTACCGCTATAGCCTTCACAGCGATTCTGGTCCTCCATGCCACACCGATCCAGCTCGGGATACTTTCGGCGACCCGCCTAGCACCCGGTTTTCTGACCGGTCTGATCGCTGGCGCATGGGTCGATCGTTTGCGGCGCCGTCCGATCCTGATCGGCGCGGACATTGGGCGAGCCGTATTGCTGGCCACCATTCCTCTGGCGGCCGTCTTCGGACTTCTCCGCATCGAGCAGCTCTACGTCGTCACTTTCTTTGTCAGCATCCTCTCCATATTTTTTGACGTCGCCTACGAGTCCTACCTACCGTCCCTGATAGGCCGGGATCAGTTGATCGAAGGGAACAGCAAGTTTTCAGCCAGCGCATCGCTGGCTGAGGTTAGTGGGCTGGGTTTGGCCGGCTGGTTAGTGCAACTCTTTACGGCCCCAGTCACTATCTTGATCGACGCTCTCTCGTTCGTGGTATCGGCGATCTCGGTCTGGCTGGTCCGTGTCCCCGAGCAGGCTCAGGTGCCTGGCTTTGCGCCGAACATGCGTCTAGAGATTGTCGCGGGACTACGCGCCGTCGTCCACCATCCGCTTCTGCGGGCGCTGGCCGCCTGTACGCTGTCAAAGGAGTTCTTCGGTGGCATGTATGGCGCGCTGGTAATGCTCTACATGGTACGCGATCTAGGATTCGCGCCCGGCATACTCGGCACGATTTGGGCTTTGGGCGGGATTAGTTCGTTGAGCGGCGCCATGGCAACTGGACGGGTGACAAGAGGTCTTGGGATCGGCTCAACCATGATCCTAGGATTGCTGTTCTCGAGCATCGCAATGTTTCTTATTCCCCTGGCGCAAGGGGCGACGCTCACGGCAGCGCTGCTGCTGATCCTGCAACAAATCTCGGGCGACGGCCCTGCAGCCATCTATCAGATCAACTTGGTCAGCCTGCGGCAGGCAGTCACGCCAGAGCAGTTGCTCGGCCGAGTGAGTGCCAGTGCGGAGTTCCTGAGACTTGGCGCGGCCCTCAGCGGCTCACTCCTCGGTGGTCTAATGGGCAGAATGATCGGTGTGCGCGCGACACTCGTCGTGGGAGCCGTCGGCTCTCTGCTCTCCACTCTCTGGCTGGCATTGTCTCCCATCCGTTCCCTTCGTGTGGCTTCCGCTACAGTTGTCGAGCCACCACTCTGACGAGAACCAACAGCGTCTGCTTTTCATCGGTATCTCCCGCGTGCCAGTGCCAGACCGACCGCCAGCAGGGACCCACGAACGGCCATACCCATACCCAATTCGGCTGCGGTAGTCCTGCATTCCCCAGACATCCGTACGTTAAAGTAAGTACAGCAGCGGCGACAAAGCCGAAGGCCAGACCTTCCAATTGAATCTTCCTTTGCAGCTCATCGATCGTCTGGAAGAAATGAGCCGCCGCTGCCGGAATCACTAGGGCGGGCAAGGCGGGCCGTGGCTGGTCCCTCCGGACCCAGTATTGGTTCCGATCAGTGTCCGATGGTATTCCGGGCGGTCACTTTTGATGGGGAGGTTGTCGAAGAGCACCTGCAGATCGGGAATGCTCGTTATAAAGCCCGCTATTGGAAGCCGAGACATCCATGTGCCACGTAGTGACATCGCCGGGCGGTCACTGGCGCTCGTCCGGGGTGCCCCAGGTTTGCTCCACGGACCGGTCGTTGTCGAGATTCCGCCCGCTCGACCGTGTCTGCTTGACGGGCCATCTGGTACTTGATCTCCTGGACGAACATAGACTCACCACCTAATAATTGCTGAGCTAGCCGCGAAGTCTCCCTGGCTGCAGAATCGAGCTGTGAACCGTGTGTTTGCTCTGACAGTTACGGTTCATCGACGTATATGGACGACCAATACGTCAACATCCTGCTTTCCGATGTTCCGCAGCAAGTAGTGTTCTTCTTGTGGCATGAGGAACACTGAACCATTCCTCACATTGATGCGGGCCGATGGCGACTTCGCCTCATTAATGAGTTCGCCGTCATCCATGCCAACGATGAGAACATCCTGTCCTTCAACCAGAGGCGTCAACGGAGCGCCGGGTGAGAGATTGAATCGTGTAACAAAGAGTTCTGCATGACCGCTGGGAACTGTCTGAATACTCTTGCTTCCGTCCGCCTTTTTGAGCGGAGCAGCAGAAAGCCATTCACAACTCATCAATCCCGAGGGTGCCACTCCGCAAGACCCACTGGAGGTTGGCAAAACTTGGGCGGTTGCGACCAATGAGCCGCACAAACCGAGGAACCATAAGGCCACGGCGTATTTCATAAAGAATCCCTTTCCATGTCTTATTGTCTCTCCCGCTGCGGGCATCGGAGGAGGAGCAACGTTCACAATCGAACAAGTACTGTCAAGAATAGCGATTCAAATTGGCTGTGGTGGGCCTACTCTTCCTTCGTAAATCTGCCCCGCTGAAAGAAGAACTTTCGTCTGCCGGTGGGATCGCTCACGATCGTTTCGACGATCTCCTGTTTCACAAGTATGTATTCGTACCGATACACGTCGCCGTTCGCCAGCCTCTGCTCCGAAATCCTGCCCCCATCGCTATCGTTGTAGATGTTCTGCACCAGCACTTTTCCTCTGCCGTCAACGACGGCAGTCATAAGATACGGGTTGTAGCCCGCGGGATGAAGAAGCGGCGTGTACTCGAAGCGATATAGCACATGCGATGCATCCGCCACGGTCGCCAAATGATCGCTCGAATCGTAGGAATATTTCCGGACGTTTCCTGCGTCGTCCCTTGCCTCGATGATTCGATCTGCTTTGTCGTACTCGAAAGTGATCGTGTGCCCGGAGGGAGAAATCAGCTGCTTCAGCCTTCGCTGGTTATCTCGTTTCAACTGAATGCGATGACCGTCAGCGGCCCGCATCTCGAAGGGGGCGCCTTGCGCTAAATTCTTACTGTAGTAAGCTTCGGGGAACAGCCAACGGCGACCGTCGCGGAAATTCAGCGTCCAGCCGTCGCCATTCCAGGCGATCTGCGCTCCGTAAAACTCAGAGGATGACTGGCCATGCCGGAAGACCGCGTCAGCATATCCAGTTCCCTTCGAAATCCGCAGAAAATGGATTTGCCGGCCATCCTCCAGGTTCAGGTCCATATAGGTATACGGAAACCTGCTACCCGTCGGGCAGATGTCGTAAGGGTGGTTCGTCCCGGCACCGAATGCTCTTGCTCGGCTGTCAAAATCCCAACCCCTATACGTCCGTGTCAGCGACAAGGGCATGTCGTCCGAGACGAAGAGGTCCGTCTGGCGAAGCACAAACATTCCCGAATGCAGATCGACTTCAAATTCGTCAATCGGCGAGTCGTGACGAACGGTCGGTTGGACCAGCAGAATGGAGCTTCTGAACTTGACGGGATCGGTCTCAAGATCGAGCGGAGAGATTACCAGATATGGGTCCGATCCATTCCATGCCGGAGGTAAATCTGCAAAGGGTAGCAGCTCCACCTTTACCGGGCAGGGAGCAGGTTTCCAAAGCAGCAGAAAGGCAGAACAGCCGACCAGTACGAGGACCACTCCCCATTTCCACGCCGACCGATGCCAGAATTGTGATTGTTCCACGTATCTATTGATCTGAAGCTTTTTCGCGCCCAGCACCACTGCGCAAGATAGCACCTCGGGCTCTTTTTTCTGAAATCTTTACATCCCATACGCGCCGTGAAGCCCATCTTTGAAGTACGAAAGCAGATTAGTATTAGGAAGGCGTGGTTTTTCATGACTGGGGCATAAGCTCTGGCGGGACTGCAGAAGGACGCAGTTCAGTAGGGTGAACCCATGGCTCACGGGTCGTGCCGCCGTACCGACAACTCCTTGTAAGCCCACATTTCCTTTTTGAATTCTACCTACGAACCTTTTGTCGCTCATCTTCATCTATGTTTGTGCAGGTTTGAATGCGCTGAGGCCGCTCTGGAGGTGCACACCCCGTGGGTGAGAAGCCAAACCAACCATTTCAGTTCTTTTTCAATGCTTCTTTGAAGGTCGATTTCCAAGGGTCGCGTGTCACTTCGAACGTTGGCCTGATTCTAGTGCGGGAATTGGATGAGCGGTTGGGACTCAGCGAACTTATAGACCAACACTTGACCGACTCTCAGGGGAAGAACACGCAGTTGCCGCTCGCGGACCTGTTGCGCCAGTCGGTGTACAGTCGCCTGGCGGGATACGAAGAGGTGAACGACGCGGAGTGCCTCTCCCAAGACCCCACCCTGCGGCTGATCGGTTCAGAAAAGATCTGGTAGCGTGGCGCGGCCCTGACGTCTCGGCTCCAGTCGTTCGAAACCGAAGTGTTGGCGCAAGACCAGAACCTGGCTGGCCTGGAAGCGATCAACCGGGATTTGATCGCCCGGACGGAATCAGTCCATTCGCGGGAGCGTGTAGTACGAATCTGGGGCAATTTCGGGCTCTGCTGGTGCGGATGGCAGGCCGTCGGGAGTGCTCCCGTTGAAAATCATTTCACAGTGTCGCGAATAAGCGAGACGAGTGTACTATGGTGCCGTTTTCGAGATCAAAAAGGAAATTCCGACTAAATGACACGCATCACAAAAATCGCAGCGCTCACGTTCGCTCTTTTCCTTTCTGCATCAACAATCCAGTCTCAGCAAGACGACAAATCCCTCCAACGCTTTCGCGACATCTACAAAGAACTCGTAGAAACCAACACCACGCTCTCGGCAGGCGATTGCACCCTAGCTGCGCAGCGCATGGCCGCACGCCTCAAAACCGCCGGCTATCCCGATTCCGATATGCGCGTCTTCGTACCCGATGGCCATCCAAAAGAAGGCGGCCTGATCGCAGTCCTACACGGCTCCGATCCCAACGCCAAGGCAATCCTCATGCTCGCTCACATTGATGTCGTCGAAGCAAAGCGCGAAGACTGGACGCGCGATCCATTCACCCTCATCGAAGAAGATGGATATTTCTACGGCCGCGGCACCTCCGATATGAAAGCTCAAGCCGCGATCTGGGTAGACAACCTGATTCGCTACCGCGAAGAGGGCTTCAAACCCAAGCGCAGCATCAAGCTCGCACTAACTTGCGGAGAAGAAACAAACGGCGCGCTCAACGGTGCAGGCTGGCTAGCTGCTAATGCTCGCAAGGAAATTGACGCCGAGTTTGGACTAACCGAAGGAGTTGATGGCGATCTCGACGCGCAGGGGAATAAAATCGCGCTTGAGATTCTGGCCGAACAAAAAACATCTCAGAACTATCAATTCCAGGTAACGAACGCCGGTGGACACAGCTCGCGTCCGGTGCCCGACAACGCTATCTATCATCTAGTCCGTGCTGTCGATAAAATCAGCCACTACGAATTCCCCGTTCAACTTGATGAAGCAAACCGCGCATATTTCACGGGCATGGCAAAAATCGTAGGCGGCGAAAATGGCGCCGCAATGACCGCAGTGTTGAAGAATCCGGTAGATAAAGCGTCAGTCGCAATCCTTGACAAAGATCCCGATTGGCATGCCATGCTTCGCACCACGTGCGTGGCAACGATGCTTTCCGCCGGCCACGCCACCAACGCTTTGCCGCAGCGCGCGATGGCAAATATAAATTGCCGCATCTTTCCCGGCGTCACGCGCGACGCCATCCAAGCTCAATTGATGAAAATCATCGATGATCCCGCTGTCAGAATAACGATTCCCGAGGTCCGCGGACCTCTTGCTAATCCCTCGCCCTTAACTCAGCAAATCCTGCAGCCGATTGAGGAGGTAGCGCACGAAATGTGGCCCGGAATTTCGGTTGTCCCCACGCTCGAACCAGGCGCAACCGATGCCCAGTTCCTAAATCCCGCGGGCATTCCCACCTACGGCATCACGGGGATCTTCACCGATCCCGATGGCGGACACATCCACGGACTGAACGAGCGCGTCCGCATAAAATCCGTCTACGAAGGCCGCACCTTCCTCTACCGTCTGGTAAAACTCTATTCCGATCAGTAGCCAATAGGCCCCTTTTAGGGGTGGTAGACTTGCCGTTCGTTCACTGTCAAATATCGTTTAAGCGGGGTAAGAGTCCGAGTGGCACAGGATCAGGAGGCGAGATGCGAAAGTTGATAATGCTTGTGCTTGCATTCGTGACCGTCGCGATTGCCTCTCCCTGCCATAATCCACGCCTACGAAGCGCGGTGCTCAGAGGGGAGACGATTCGGGGTTATGTCACCCGAGACCGACGGCCCGTGAAGTTCGCCAAAGTGTACCTGTATTCTTCGGACAGGCTGGAAATTACAACGGTTACCGACAAGAAGCGGTATGTTGAATATTGATCACTTGCCACCGGATAAATACCGATTGTCGATTGCCGAGTGGGGCAGCGTCAGCGTGGAACTCATACCCGAAGAGAAGGGTTACAACTTTATCGAGACACTGATGCTCGATCGTCGGGGTAGCGAAGTCTGTGCCATGACGGTCTCGGTAGATCAAGCGAAGGGTGCTGTATAGGAAACCTGGGGCGACGCCAAGGACGCCGCAAAGCAGGTACATCATTCCCACGAGAAGGCCGCTGCCGAGCAGGCCAACCAAGCCGCGGCAAAATTAGCCAGTCGATTGATAACACCAAGAACAAGGTGAAAGACAAGATCGAGGAATTGAAAGAGAAACATTCAACCTAGAACTGAATCGGCTCGCCCGATGGGCATTCCAGCAATGCCTATGTGGAGTCTTCCGGCGTTTGGGCCTTCGGGCCCATTCGTTCGGAGTGCCGTATCGAAATCGAGGGTCAGCCCGGGTACCACACGTGCCGCGGATCGGTTTCGCTCCGTTGATAAGACCAGGCTCCTTCAATCAGCCTTTTCAGGTCGAAGCGTGGTCTCCATCCGAGCAGGACTTTCGCCTTGCTGTTGTCCAGCCAGGTTGACCAATACGGAGTTTTGATCTCCACCGCAGGCAGTCCTCGCGTCTGGCGCAAGTAATCTGCGACCTGCTGATAGTCCACCGGCTCATCCATGCAGATATTGAAGGTTTGCTGACGCGCCTTGGGGTGATCGAGGGCGACCACCATGCTCTCGACCAGATCGCTGAGGTGGACAAAATTTCGCTTCACGGACTGGCCATTGGGATCGAGCATCAGCGGCACCGCGTTCGTCTTCCTATATTCGTCGGCGCGTTCGGGTCCGACGAGGTCGCGCCACCGGGGGCCGCCGAAGACATCGTCGCCGAACGAGAGCGTGTATTTGAAATCATCCTTTTCCATGATCCATGGCGCCCGCAAACAACACCCCGAAAGGTTGTATTGAATGTAGTACTGCTCGAGCATTACTTCTTCGAGAACCTTGGAAAGCGCGTAGCAACCGGGATAGGCGCTGAATTTCTGCAGCTCGGTCACGGGCGCCGGGTGGGGATAGAAAAAATGCCCCACGGCGGCATCGCCTCCGATCAAAATAATCTGCTTAAAAGAGCTACTGGTGCGGCATTCTTCAAGCAGCCAGAACAGGCCTTTGACGGTGACGTCGATCACATCATCGGCGGTTTCCTTGCAGGTCGCGCAATGAATGACATGGGTGATCCCATGCATGACGTTGCGCACGATGTCGCGGTCCGAGATGTTTCCCTTGACGATCTCGAGTCGCGGGTGCGGCTCAGGAATGCGATTGTGGCACAGGGCGCGAATCGCTACATCCTCGTGATCTTGCGATTGCAAGACATGCCGCATGAACTGGGCGCCGACCTTGCCGGTCGCACCGGTAATAAGGATGTGCCTCATGGGGTCCGCCATTCTGCTGGGTTGTCTCCCGCTGGGTTACCTCGATCGCCCGGCCGGACCGTCTTTTGTTGCTCGCAGTCTCATAGGAATCCTCCTGGAACCATGGAGAAAGTTGCATAATCTGTCCGGGCTAGTTTGCCGAGAGGACGAAGGCGAATCGCTGCCGGTAGGGAATATTATCCTTTTCAAGGACTCTTTGGGATGAAAATAGCTTCTGCCGTTCTGCTCGCCGTGGCTGCTGCAAGCTTCGCGACCACGAATCACGCCGAAGTGAAGGAACGCCCATCCCCGCGTGATTCAAAAAGATGGACGCTTCGCTCTGCTGGTGGATGATGCTCCTTATTTAATGTTGGCCGCGCAGGTGGCACAACTCCAGCGCCTGGCCGGCAACGCTTCCGAAGGTTTGGCCCGCGATGGAATTTCTCAACGTCAATACCGTGGGGCTCACCAGGCAAGCTGGAACATACGCGAACCAACGGCTTCAGATTGGCTGCGCTGAAAGCCATGCTGCCGCAATCAAACACACTGTGATCACCATTGAGAAAACGATAGGGAGGATAAAGAGGTATCTCCAGCTCACAACCGTGATGGCGGCAAAACAAACAGCGAACGCCCACGCAGTGCCGCGCATGAGCGCTAAAGTCTCTGCCGGAAGGCTACCTAGTTGCCACGCTAATATCGCCGCGAAAAGATAAAACACGCCGACGGAGAGTCCAGCCGCAACAAAAAGGTCCCAATATGTCCGGCTAAACCCCTGCACGTCAAAGTGAATTGACCGCATTGAGGCAAGAAGGGTATCAACTCCCCAAGTGGGATCGGACTGGCGAAAACCAAGTGTATGTCCGACAGCAAAAAACAGCAGAAGAACAGCGGCGATTCGATAAAACAGAGAGGCCTTCATGTCTTGCCTCCAGAGATAACGGCTGAAGTGTACCATTGTGCTCGGCCCGCACTTGCGACCTAATAGGAGTTCTCCTTCCTGACTGAACGGCCAACTTCTATAGCCATCTTGTCTTCCGCAACTAATTTGAAGCTGGCTACCTCGGCGGTACCTATTGTAATCAGCGATATCGCTCAAAACTTCGCGGCTGAATGGCGCAGAAAATCCATGCTCCGACGTCAGGCTAAAGCGGGTATCTCTGATCGATAGAGGTAGCTCTTGCTGCGCAGGCACGAGGCTGCTATTTCGCTGCGTGAGCCGCCCGCGCCCGAGAAACGGCTAGCTCACTCTGCGCCAGCGCAGATCGCGCCCCTCGTACGAAGACGCGGCCTGCGTCGGTGAGTTGCACCACACGCTTGTTCGAGCGAGTAAACAGCTGAAATCCATGGAGTTCTTCAAGTTGAATGATCCGTCTGCTGAGGCCAGATTGGCTGATATTCAATTTGTGTGCAGCTCGTGTAAAACTCAACTCATCTGCCAAGACAGTCGCTGCAAGCAGAAGACGTGTTTCGGTATACAAGAACACTGTTCACCGTCCCGTTTCAGGAATTGCGACACCGAGAGGGTGCAATGCAATTTGAGCGCCTAACGCGACGGGCTCGGTACCTTCGAACTTCGAATCAGCGGACTCCATCGCGCAAAAATCGGGACTGACTTGGCCGGAGGCGCCCATCCGTCCGCCATGGCTCTGCTCACCGCCTTCCTGACTCGAGGAAACAAACGCGCAAGGCCTGGCGGCGTTGCGGGCTGGCTGCGCCCATGGCAATAAGCTGCCTGAAGCGCTGCACGGCAAGTCATTGCTGCCACTCAGCCTCACGAAGCGGCTGATCAAGTGCAGTCCTAAGCATCCACGTTATCTCTTTTCAGTTTGTCTTTGATGATTTCTCATCAATTCCTTCGTCGGAACAATTCTCATGCCCCAGCGAAATCCGCCGCCTACACAACAGTTTCTTGACGTGTAGTTTTGGATTTCGGCCCCCTGCCGTAGAGGTGCGACGCGCCGGGGTTCCTATGTGAATTTGGTGATTCGCTCGAACGACCCACCACTACGGCGGAGCCGAAGCCGCGTCTGAGCTATAGTGCTCAGCACGTTGCAAGGGCACGGTATAGGGTTATTTCCGAGGTGCACCATGAAACTCAGTTCATTCATTGTGGGAATAGGAGTGGGAGCCGCGGCCGCGCTGCTCCTCGCGCCCAGGTCCGGCGACGAGACGCGGGAAATCATTTCTGACAAAGTGGAAGAAGGACGGCAGTATGCCAAACGGCGGGCGCAGGAGTTCCGCGGCCGTGCGAATGATACGGTCGAACAGGGCAAAAAGGTTGTCGCCCGCCAGGCGAAGGCCGTGGCCGCAGCGGCGGAAGCAGCGCAGGATACGTATGTGGCCGAATCACGAACGAATGGTGGATAGCGGTCGGGAGCGTTCCCGGATAGATTTATGAACGATATCGATGACCCAAAAAGAACGAGTCCTGAAAGGCTGAAGAACAGCGACTAGCTTCCCAAATGCCGGAAACGCTACGCGGTCATTGGGATATTTACCAACCGGCTTGATCTTCGCTTTCTATTCGTCTATGATGCAGTCGCATTACCTCTGCGGATACGCCTGAGTGGCCTTGCATCAGAAGGGGCAGCAATTTGCGCAACCTGGTTGAACTGATCTAGGCGGCTGCTGCCGGGCGTCATCTCGAACGGCATCCAGAGGTTGTTTTTGGAGTGGCACTTAAGGATTAGTTCTGAGCTTTGAGCTTCTCGGCGCCAGCCTGTAGGCGTTTGAATCCTTGCCATAGGCTTCCGTGCGAGCAAAGCCGTTTTGCTCAGGTCCCAATATTTCTCGCGGCACTGTGCAAGTGCCTATTCGGAACGGCGCAGCCCCAATCCTCCCTCAACCCTACATTCAGAGACTTAGCGAGAGCACGAACAGCACGCCAAAGAGGTGCAGCCGCCGGTTAGGTTCTCGCAATGCGACTACGCCACAAATCCCCTCGGAGCCGATCTTGAAGTCCCACGTAGCGGAATGGTAGCCATCAGTACGGTGCCTTCCCTGTCAGACCGGACCTGGAAGTCGCCACCCAGATCGGCAACACGTTCCCGCATTCCCGCGAGGCCGATTCCGGCGGCACCTGTCTCCCGAAAGTGCTTTAACATTTCCTCTGGGATGCCCCGACCCGTGTCCCTCACAGCGAGAGTTACCATTTCGACCTCGACTTCCAGGTCAACCTCAACCGTCGAACTTCCGGAATGGCGGTGCACGTTGGTGAGGCCTTCCTGCAGAAGTCGGAAAAGCGCGAGTTCCACGCCTCGCGGTAGCCGGACCATTTTCTCCGGACAGTTCAGTTTCGCCTGAATCCCGCTGCGTTGGGCAAAACCGTCAACGTACCATCGGGCGGCTGACTCAAAACCCGCCTCATCGAGCAAGGGTGGATGTAGCAAATAGGAGATGGTGCGCGTCTCTTTGATACATTCATCCACCGCGAGCAAGGACTCGGAA
>Ga0182015_10005325_pt1 | contig 13408 bp, 8 predicted proteins | sample 712P3MmetaG_FD_120478 | JGI IMG/M metagenome (GOLD analysis project Ga0182015, IMG submission 120478) | Permafrost microbial communities from Stordalen Mire, Sweden - 712P3M metaG | ecosystem: Environmental > Terrestrial > Soil > Wetlands > Permafrost | place: Sweden: Stordalen | collected...
GCAACGCTTCGTCTTCAACGGCCAGGAAGTCAGCCTCACCGCAAGTTTTGGCGTCGCCAGTTTCCGCCGCGGCCAGGTCCCCGATCTCGAGCGCCTGATCGTGCAAGCCGACGTCGCCCTCTACTCCGCAAAACGCCGCGGCCGCAATTGCGTCTCAATTCCCACCACCGAAGTCCGCTAAAAATAATTCGATGACATTATTTCGGCGACATTAAGCGAATGAAAATTGGTTCGCAGGAAATCCAGTGAAATTAGCCGGCCGATTTTCGCGCCGGACATTTCTGATTGACACGGTTCCGCGCGCCGCTTAGTCTCACCATCGCTGCGCTTCCGAATTCTGCGCGCACTCGATGAATCCGATTCGCAATCATCCGCACCTCTACGAAATCAACACCTGGTCGTGGCTCTACGATTTATCGCGACGCCTCTGCCGGAATATTTCTCTCCGCAATGTTCCCGATTCCGATTGGGACGCGCTCGCGGAACTTGGCTTCGACTTCATCTGGCTGATGGGAATCTGGGAGCGCAGCCCCGAATCGCGCCGCGAATTCCGCGGCGACTCCGCATCGTTCGTGGATTTTCGCCGCGCTCTTCCCGGCTGCACGATGAACGACGTGGTCGGTTCGCCCTATGCTATCCATCGCTACGAACCTGACGCGCGCCTCGCGGATTGGAGTGCGCTCGATGCCGCCCGCGAAAAACTCCACGCGCGCGGCATGCGTTTGATGCTCGATTTCGTTCCCAATCACGTCGCGCTCGATCATCCGTGGACGCGCGAGCATCCGGAATATTTCATTCATGGCACCGTCGAAGAATTGCACGACGATCCCATCGCGTTCTATCAAATGGAATCGCCCTCCGGCGCGTACGTGATTGCTCGTGCGCGCGATCCTTATTTCCCGCCGTGGCGCGACGTCGTGCAACTCAATCATTTCGAGCCAAGCCTGCGCGCCGCGCTGCTCGCCGAGCTCGCGAAGATTTCGCAGCACTGCGATGGCCTGCGCTGCGACATGGCCATGCTCGCGCTAAACGAAGTCTTCGCGAGAATCTGGGGCGCGCAACTCGGCGGCCTGAGCGCGCCGCCGCGAGAATTCTGGCAGGACGTTCGCGCAGCGTTGCCCAATTTCACGCTGCTCGCGGAAGCGTACTGGGGAACCGAGCCGCGGATGATCGAGCTCGGCTTTGATTTCAGCTACGACAAGAATTTCTATGACGCGCTGCGCGGGAATCGCGCGGACCAATTGCGCGCGCAGCTTTCCGGCGATTTGGAATTTCAGCGGCGCCTCGCAAGATTCATCGAAAATCACGATGAAGATCGCAGCGCTGAAGTTTTTGGTCCCGAGCGGTTGCGCGCCGCAGCCACTATTTTTGGGACCGCGCCGGGAATGCGCTTTTATCATCAAGGCCAACTCGAAGACCGCAAGATTCATTTTCCGATTCAGCTCTCGCACATTGCGGATGAGCCCGTGGATACTGCAATTCAGGCGTTCTACAAAAACCTTTTGCAACTGACGCGCGCCGATACTTTTCATTCGGGCGGATGGCGGCAGCTAAATCCCGAGGCGCAGGGAGACGATTCCGCCGGCGCGCTCATCGCTTACGATTGGCAGGATGAAAAAAGTTGGAAGCTGGTCGTCGTGAATTTGTCCGGCGGTGCGGCTCAGGCGAGAATCCGGCTCGGCGATCGCATCGCGGCGGGCCGCCAATACGTTTTCGCTGACGTGATCAACAACAATCGCTACGTGCGCGACGCCGACGAAATCCGCAATCTCGGCCTCTACGTTCGACTCGAACCTTTCGAAGCGGACATTTTCGATATCACGCCCGCCTGAAAAGTGGAGCGCGGCACTTGCGGGCGAATCGTGACAGGCATCACGCGACGGAAATGCCTCACGTCTCGTCGCGACGCTGTCGCGCCGGGGACGTGAGCTACAGGGCAGGCGTGAGCTACAGGGATTACTGCGACGCTTGGCGAGCCTCGCGAATCAATACGACGTCGGCTTCGGTGCGAAGGCTAAGTACGCCGATAGTTTTACCGTCCGGTGAAAACCGAAACGACGGAATGACGTCGCTTTTGAAATTCGTGATCTGGCGGCCCGGCGAGCCATCGAGCGGCTGGAGCCAAAGATTGCCCACGCCGCCCTGCCTGATCGGATATACCAGCGCCTTTCCGTCGGGGGTAAATCTGGGGCCATCGGAAATCGCCGGATTTGCAGCGAGCACGCGCACCTGCGGTTGCGGGCCGACGTCGAGTGGAAGAAGGGCGATCTTCACGATTCCAACCGCTCCGCCGTTGTCCACCGAGAGGACAATCGTTTTGCCGTCGGGTGAAATATCGAGGTAGTGCCCGGAAATGATGTCGTTGGGTATCGGCGTTCCGGGAACGGTGTCGGGCGCCCCGCCATCAATTGGCTCGCGTTCGATTTGGTAGGTAGTGCGGATTCCGTAGTACACCGATTTCGAATCGCGGGAACATTCGGGCGCGGTATCCGCGGTTCCAGTCGAGAGTTGCTTCAGGTTCGTTCCATCCGCATTGATCCGCCAGACGTTCGTGCCGATTCCGCCGCCCTGGCCGACTAAAGCGAGAAGTAGTGTTCGTCCATCCGGGCATACCGAAATATACGATGGCGCTACGTTACTCAAGATCGGAGTCTTGTTGCTTCCGTCCGACGAAACCCGCACGACATGATTATCCTCGGCCAAGAAAAATCCGTCGTTGCCGGCCCACGCGAAATTCATCAGACCTTTTTGTTGTTGCGGGATCGCGGGACTGGATTCGTTCGCACCCATTCCCGCCGCCGGAATTGAGTGCAGTGTGTAAAGGCGTTTCGACTGTACGGTTGCCAGCGTCTTCGCATCGGCCGCGAGAGTCAACGTTTCGTAGCTGTTCGTGTCCTTTGTAATCGTATGGAACTGGCCAGCCGGATAGGAAACAAAGCCGATTTGATTGTGATTCACACCCGCGCTCAGATCCTGATACTGAACCACAAGTCCGCTTCCATCGGGCAGCCACGCTACGTTGTAGAAGAGGAATCCCTGGAGGGCCGTCAGATCTTGAACTTTGCCAGAGGCGAGATCCATGACTTGCATCGGACCAGCCCTTCGGCCGCCGTTCGTCATTGCGATTCGCTTGCCGTCGGGTGACCACTCCAAATAGAAATTCGAGGCAGTCAGAGGACCGCCGGAGATCATTTTCTCGCCGGTTCCGTCCGAATTGGCCATGAGAAACTGGAACTTGCCAACATCCGGATCGTTATCGCGCTGATAGGCGATGCGCTTGCCGTCGGGAGAAATCGCGATCGCGGAATCAACGTTGTGCTCGACGATTAGCGGATTGCCGCCGAGCACAGGCGCGCGGTAGACGTCCCACGTATCCTGAACGGACGTCGTCGCCCTGCGAAAGTAGAAAAAATTTCCATCGGGAGAAAATTTGAAATCCCTGAATGCCGCGTCCACAGGAGCGACGATTTGAGTATCGCTGTTGGTCGGAATGTGCCGAAGCCAGAGACTGGATTTTCCTGCGTCAACGACTTCGCTGAGTACATATTTTCCGTCAGGAGAAATGGCGGCGGCCTGCGATTTGGCGTTATCCGTGATTTGTGTAATCGTGAAGTTCTGGAACGGGATCGCCGCTCTGCCGCCGCCAAGTAATGGAGTAAACGCCGTAGCCTGCTGCGGCGATCAGAATCAGCAGCAGCACAACGCCGCCGATAAGTGCGCCTTTGTGCTGCTTTGCGGCAGCGACGACAACGGAACTGCCGGAGGCGTCCCCTGCTGCGATTTGTGGCTCTGCTCTCACGGCGCTGTGAGCTCGAACGGCAGATTCGCGGGAGGAGGAACCGCTATTCGCGGAGGACAGCGGTTCCGAGTCGGAAACTGCTACCAGCGTTGTCCCTGAGCGCTTGGTTTCGGTCTCCCGTATCAGCCGCTTTAGATCCGCGCGCATTTCGGACGCGTGTTGATACCGCGTCTCGCGGTCCTTCTCTAACGCCTTCGAGATGATGTCTTCCAGCTTGAGAGGAATATCAGGATTCAGGCGGATCGCGGGAACAGGATCGCGATCCAGGATTTCGCGGAAGATGACTCCCGAACTTTCTCCGCGGAACGGCAACGTGCCTGTCGCCATTTCGTAGAGCACGGCTCCGAAAGAAAACAGATCGCTTCGGGCGTCCAATTCTTTGGCGCGCACCTGCTCCGGCGACATGTACGCGACCGTGCCGAGGGTGCTGCCCGGACTCGTCAAGTGCTCGGGAGCAACTGCATCGACGGTATCCTGCGTCGCCGACATCGAGAGCGCCGATGCGGATGGAAGAGTCTTCGCGAGGCCGAAATCGAGAATCTTTGCGTGGCCTCGTTTGGTGACGAAAATATTGGCCGGCTTGATGTCTCGATGAACGATGCCTTGGACGTGAGCGGCATCGAGTGCGTCCGCAATCTCAATCGCCAAACCAAGCAAAACCTCCGTCTCGACAGGCTTTCCGCCGATCAGATGCTTCAGCGTCACGCCATCCAGAAACTCCATGGCGATGAATGCTTGCCCGTCCTGCTCGCCGATGTCGTGAATGGTGCAAATATTCGGATGATTCAGCGCGGAAGCGGCCTGCGCTTCGCGTTGGAAACGGGCGAGCGCCTGCGGGTCGCGTGCAACTTCCTGCGGCAAGAATTTGAGAGCCACGAAGCGATGAAGGCGCGTGTCTTCGGCTTTATAGACGACTCCCATTCCGCCGCCGCCGAGTTTTTCAACGATGCGGTAGTGGGAAATCGTGCGTCCGGAGAGTGGAGAAGAATCTGGCATCGGCGCGAATCTTAAGCTGCGCAATCAGACAAGTCAACGCGCGGGCTGCGGGCTCGGAGATTGAGGAATTGCACATACGATGTCTCTGTGTTGCGGGCGGTTTATTTCCATACGCGTGTAATTGATGATGGCTGACGTGCGTATGAGTGGTCATAGGAATGCTGCCTGGCGTTTCATATTGCAGGTACGCATTAAGCTCAGTGAGGTGCGAATCTGATTAGAGCGACTGAGTTCGAGTATCGGCATCAGACGCTCGTTCATCTTGTCATCGTTACTGTCGCTTTTTTGACGTATTTAGTGCAGCGCGATGATGTGGTGTGGGCTTTGGTGCGGGGGCAATCGCATCCGAGACTGCTGGAGCGCTTGTTTTTTGGCGTGGCCACGCTGCTGATTGGAGTTTCCAGTGCAATTCGGACTTGGGCTCGAGCTTGTCCTGAGCGCGATATTGCCGGACGCGAATCATCGGGGTTTCGTGTGGGGCGGAGTGATGGAGCTTATCGTTATGTCAGTTATCCGCTGGAGATTGGGAATCTTCTGTTTTCGATTGGGTTGGGATTCCTCGCGCCGGCGCTGGGTTTTGTTTTGCTGGTGATGGGCGAGTCGGTTGTTTGTTTTAGATTGATTCGGCGCGAGCGGGAAAATCGGACAGCCCTCGGGACGGGAACGTCGTGGGGAAAAGCGTTCCGGGAGGAATCGGCCAAATGGGGAATTTTCGTGACGATGATCGTTTTTACTTTGCTGCTTAGAGATCGAGTTGCAGAGGTTCTTGCGGTCCTCAGCGTTTTTGTTTGGGTGTTGCTGAATGGGAGTTCTTTCCTGTCATCCGCTGAAGGTTTGGACAGAAATTAGCGGAGAAGATGCCCGGCTGAAGCCGGACGTTACAAGTGCCGCTTGCGCGCGAGCGAAGGGTGACGCTGACTCGCGAGGGAACAGCCTCACGTCTCGTCGCGACGCTGTCGCGACGGGGACGTGAGCTACAGGGCCTAGAAGTGCCGCATGTGGGAGCTTTTTCGGTTGCGTCCATTGTTGTTTCTCGTTGAATTCCCTGTTGCGGTTCAATATCATGCGGCACTCATCTTGCCGCGCTCTGCGGCATTTGCGATGACCACACCTACACGGGTTGGCGATCGGCAGGCACCGGCTGCCTCGGCCGCTGTTCGCCAAATCGGATTTCTTCCGCTGCTTGCGCTTTTTTATGGCTATACGGCTGGCGGGCCGTTTGGCTACGAAGTTATTTTTCAGCGGTCCGGGCCGGGGATGGCGATTGTTTTTCTTACGTTCGTGCCGCTGTTTTGGAGTATTCCGATCTCGTTTGCGGCGGCGGAATTGAATAGCGTGCTTCCGGTGCAGGGCGGATTTTATCGCTGGACGCGCGCGGCGTTCGGCGATTTCTGGGGATTTCAGTGCGGCTGGCTGAATTGGACGGGCACGTTTTTGCTAAACGCGTCGTACGGCGTGCTGGCGATGGATTATCTCGGCGATTATATTCCGTGGCTCACCGGGAATACGAAATGGGCGGGCGCTTGCATCGTGCTCTGCTTGCTTTCTTATTTGAATGCGCGCGGTATTCAGGTGGCCGGCGCGATTTCAATTGTGCTGCTTGTCGCCGTGTTCATTCCTGTCGCGTGGCTTTGCGCCGTCTCGCTTTTTCATTGGCATTTCAATCCGCTCATGCCGTTTGTGCCGCCGGGGAAACCGTTTGGCAGCGTTTTCGGCAATGGGCTGGCGCTCGCGATGTGGAATTATGCCGGCTACGAGCAGCTTTCGAGCGTCACGGGCGAGATGAAGGACCCGCAGAGAACGTTCGTGCGCATCCTGGCGTGGAATACGCCGATGAATATTCTCACGTACATCGTGCCGACGGCGCTGGCGCTCGCGGTGCTCGGCAATTGGCAGCAGTGGGAGACCGGCTACATCGTGACGGCATCGCGGCTGATCGGCGGCGCGTGGCTCGGCATCGCGATGCTTGTCGCTTCGATCATCGGCACGCTTTCGCTTTCGAATAGCACGATTCTTTACACCACGCGTATTCCCGCGACGATGGCTGAGGATGGCTATCTCCCGAAGTGGCTCGGCGGAATCCATCCGCGATTTCGGACGCCCGCGCGTGCGATCGCCGTTTCTACTGTGATTTATTGTTTGCTCGCGAGATTTAGCGTGGAGATTTTAATCGCAGTTTATATTTGGACGCGCATCGCGACGACACTTTTTACGCTTTTTGCCGCGTGGCAAATTCGACGGAAAATGCCGGACGCGCCGCGGCAGTTTCGGATTCCCGGAGGGCGTGCGGGCATGGCTTACATCTTGATTTTTCCTGTGGTTCTTTGCGCCACGCAGTTTTTTTATAGCGATCCGATTGTGCTGCGATGGGCGCCGTGGCTTTTGGTGGGCGCGCCGGTGGCGTATGTGGTGCTGCGTTGGGGATTTGGATTGAAGCCGACGGCGCCGGTGACGCCGGCGCGATGAATGGCGCGGTTTCGCGCTGATTGGCGGCCGCTAAAAAGCAGGAGGGACTCCTCGTCCGCCACGGCGGACTCGGAATGACAGACGATACGAAGATCGCGAAGGACGGCGATCGCCTATGCGGGCCGGCAGCGCTACGAAACCTTTTCGGAGATTGTTTTTGCCTGTACGAAGAGCAGCAAGTAATCCTGGCCGCCGGATTTTGAATCTGTGCCTGACATGTTGAACCCGCCGAAGGGATGCGCGCCTACCATTGCGCCGGTGCATTTGCGATTGAAGTAGAGATTGCCGACGTGGAAGTCTTCTGCAGCGCGCTCGATTTTCTTGGGATTCTTCGAATAAATTGCGCCCGTAAGGCCGAATTCCGTGTCGTTGGCCATTGCCAGCGCGTCATCGAAGTCTTTCGCTTTCGTCACGGCGAGAACCGGGCCGAAAATTTCTTCCTGAAAAATTCGCGCCTTTGGAGGGACGTCGGCGATCACGGTCGGCTCGATAAAATAGCCTTCGGTTCCCGATTGTTTTCCGCCGGTGACGAGGCGGCCTTCTTTTTTCCCGGTCTCGATGTAGTCGAGGATTGATTTCATGGACGCTTTGTTGATCACCGGACCCATATAGTTCTCCGGATTTTCCGGCGCGCCGACTTTCATTTGCTTTACGCGCGGGATGAGCTTCTCGAGGAATTTGTCGTAGATTTTTTCGGACACAATCGCGCGCGAGCACGCCGAGCATTTCTGCCCCTGGTATCCGAAAGCCGAAAGCGCGACGCCTTCGACGGCGGCATCGAGATCGGCTTCTTCGTCCACGATGATCGCGTCTTTGCCGCCCATTTCGAGGATCGTGCGCTTGATCCAAATTTGTCCCGGCTGCGCTTTTGCGGCGTGTTCGCTGATTCGCAGGCCCGCTTCTTTTGAGCCGGTGAAGGCGATGAAGCGCGTCTTCGGATGCGTGACGAGGGCTTCGCCTGCGGTTGCGCCCGGGCCGGTGAAGAAGCTCACAACGTCGCGCGGCACGCCTGCTTCGTACAGGATGTCCACGAAAATTGCGGCGATCGTGGGCGAATCGCTCGATGGTTTCACGACCACAGTATTTCCCGTAACGATGGCGGCGAGCGTCATGCCGCCCATGATCGCCGCGGCGAAATTCCAGGGCGGAATCACGACGCCGACGCCGAGCGGAATGTAGCGCAGATAATTTTTTTCGCCGCGCATGGGCGTGAGCGGCTGCGGCGCCGCGAGTCTTTCCGCTTCGCGGCCGTAGTATTCGCAGAAATCAATTAGCTCGGCGATGTCGGCATCGGCCTCGGGCCACGTCTTGCCGATTTCATAGACGAGCCACGCATCGAGTTCATAGCGGCGCTTGCGCAGAATTTCCGCTGTGCGATAAACGCAAGCCACGCGCTCTTCCGCCGGCACGCGTTTCCAACGCTCGAATGCGCGAACTGCGGCTTCTACCGCCTGATTGGCCATCTCAACTGTGGCCTTCTGAAAAATTCCAATCACTTCGCTTGGGCGCGATGGATTTGTGGACTGAATTTTTTCTTTCGTGGTGACTTTTTCGCCGCCTATGACGAGGGGATATTCCTTGCCGAATTGGCTCTTCACGGACGCGAGCGCGTCTTCCATTTTCTTGCGGTTGGCGGCATTGGTGAAATCAAGGAATGGCTCGTTTGCGAATTCACCGCGCGGTGCGGCCGTTGTTGCGGATGCGGTCATGGGCGGATTGCCTCCTCGGATGGCGTGGCTATGATGTTGAAAGTCAATTGTATCGCGCTGGTGTAATTCCTCACAAGTTGGGCGGCTCGAGAATCCGAAGTGGCGCGCATGGGAATGCTTGGTGCTAACGGCGAAGATGCCCGGCTGAAAGCCGGCCGCTACAAGTGCCGAGGCTCGAAGTTGCCAGCGATGGTGCGGCTGATCGGCGGCTAGGCGAGACCCACCCTTGCTGCGCAAGGATGGGGCACCCGCGCACCAATACTCAACGTCGTAGTTCGTGAATACGGAAAGAGCTATTTGCCGGCGAGTTGATCTGCGAATTCCGCGGCGATCGGGACGCGGAACTTTTCGTGCTGCGCCGCTTTGATCATCAGCAAAATCCAGAGGATGAACGAAACGAGATTGATCAGCTCGTAAAGCAAAACGATCAACCCCCAACTGCCGCCGTTCCAGCCCCAGCCACCCAGGAATCCGAATCCAATGAAGTGGCCGATAAGGATAGAGATGATGTGCAAGCCACCGAAAACGACGATGGATTGGGCCGCGTGGAAGCGAACGAACGGCCGTTTATCGATCAAGAAGAAGATGATGCCAGTGACCCATCCGAGCACATAGCAAAGCAGTCCAGCGATATTCTCAGCCAATCCCGTACCTCCGCCAACCAACGGTTCAGATGTTACTACAGGCGTCACAGCTGGAGCGGGCGCAGGCCCCGCTGCCGACGCCTGAGGCGCGCCGCACTTCGGGCAGAACGCCGCGCCTGCACCTACTTCCGCGCCACACTTCGCACAGAATGCCATGGACTCACCTCCGGGCCGCGAATTCCTCGATTGGGCGCGTAATCTATCAGAAGCGTGGTGGCGCGGCAAGCCGAATTGGAACCGTATCAGCAATCCGGTAGAATGCCGCGAAATTCTTCAGGGTTCGTTCGGGAGTCGATTTTGTCTTCAGCTTCGAGCGCGCTCCGTCCAACGAGAAAATTTCTCGGCCTAGAGTGGCCGCGAGAGGTCACGCTCGCCGAGCGGCGTTCGTTGATTGCGGGCGGGCTCGGCTGGATGCTGGACGCCTTCGACGTAATGCTCTACTCGATGGTCCTTGCGCATCTGATGCGCGACCTGGGGATGAGCAAAGAGACGGGCGGGCTGCTGAATTCGATCACGCTCATCGCCTCGGCTGTTGGCGGGCTTCTCTTCGGTTTCATCGCGGATCGGATTGGGCGCACGCGCTCGCTGATGGCGTCCATTCTTGTGTATTCGCTGGCGAGCGGAGCTTGCGGCCTTTCTGATTCCGTCGTGCAGTTCGCGATCTGCCGGCTCATTCTTGGACTGGGAATGGGCGGCGAGTGGACCGCGGGCGCCGCGCTGATTGCGGAAACGTGGCCGGCCGAGCATCGCGGCAAGGCGCTTGGGATCATGCAATCCACGTGGGCGATCGGAGAGATGGCTGCGGCCGCAGCGGCGGGATTGATTTTGCCGCGTTACGGATGGCGACCGGTTTTCTTCGTTGGCATTCTTCCCGCGTTTGTCATTTTCTGGATTTTGCGGCGCGTGCCGGAATCCGAGGTTTGGCAGAAACAAAACCGTCAGCGGCTGGAGCTGCGGCGATTCATGCGCCGCGAAATCTTGCGACCCGGATTGATTGCGACCGCGATGAATGCTTGCGGAATGTTCGGATATTGGGGCCTGTTCACTTGGATCCCCGCGTATCTCTCGCTTCCTGTCGCGCAAGGCGGGCGAGGACTCAGCATGATGACGACGACGGCGTGGCTGCTGGTGATGGGCGTCGGAAAATGGTTCGGTTACGCGCTTTTCGGTTTTGCCGCAGACGCAATCGGCCGGCGCAAGAGCTACGTCTTCTATCTCCTCGTCGCTGCCGCTCTCGTGCCCCTGTATGGGCTCGCGAAAACTTCGCTATGGCTCTTCATTTTAGGGCCGCCGGTGGCGTTTTTCGGAACGGGATTTTTTTCTGGCTATGGCGCGCTTGCAGCGGAGATTTTCCCGACTGAAATTCGCGCGAGCGCGATGGGTCTGAGCTACAACTTCGGTCGCGGATTTTCGGCGTTCGCCCCGTTCGTTGTTGGAGCGCTCGCGATGCGCTTCGGGCTTGGGTTGGCGTTCTTCCTGCAAGCAGCAGCGTTCTTCGTCGCCGCGCTGCTCGCCCTCGCGCTGCCTGAAACCAAAGGGGTTAGCCTCGATGCGGTTTGAACGCTACCCTGTAGTGTTTGACATTACATCTCTACAATGTATTTTCATTAGCTCGCTTGAGCGCTCGCCAATTTGATTGCGCAGATGTCTGACTCCCGGAGGATAGCGGATGACAAGTGTCACGCCTGAGCGCAGCTTTTTGCGTCGCCATTCACTTAGTATTGCTGCGATTGCAATTTTGACGCTTTGGTTTTGCCTTTACGTGAAATCGGACCCGAGCACGCATCTTGGCTCGTTCTTTGGGAACGCGATCGCGGACTGGTCGGGCGTCGTTGTCACAGTATTCGCGACAAAATATTTGTACGAGGTGCATTCGAAGGAAAGCCGGCGCCCCGCCAAGGAAGAGCTGCCGCCGGTGCTCGCGTTTCTTCGCAATCACGGGCTCACGATTTTCCTGCTGGTCACCGGCGCGGGGTGGGTTGCGCTGTATCTGCGCGTCGACCCCAACGCGAAATGGGGGCAGGTGGTGGGCAATATCGTTTCCGAATGGACGCAGGTGTTCGGTACGATTGTGATGACCAAGACCCTCATGGAGCCGCGCGCCAAGCTGTAAAACCGCATCACCGTTAATTGCATGAGCAAACTTAAGATTTTCGCGTCTGTGTCCGCCGCAGTTCTGCTGTTTCTTGCCGGCGCGGCCGCATTTCTTTTTTATCACCCGTCGTCTCCTGCTCTTCCGCCGAACGAGATCAACGATGCCAGTGGATTGAATCACACAGTGATCGGCGAAGTCGTCAGCCCGATGACCGAAGATGAAATTCGCGCGGCGGTGAAATCGGCCAAGGAGGAAGGATTCAAGATCGCAATTTCCGGCGCGCGTCACAGCATGGGCGGACAATCGATGCATCCCGACGCACTCGTGCTGGACATGCTTCATTATGATCGCGTGCTCTCGCTCGATGTGGAGAAGAAGCTGGTCACGGTGCAGAGCGGAGTTACGTGGCGGGAGCTGCAAGAATATCTGAATCCGGAAGGGCTCGCCGTCATGGTGATGCAAGGGCCGAATCTTTTCACCGTGGGCGGATCGATGAGCGTGAACGCTCACGGATGGGATTTACGAAACGGCCCGCTGGCCAGCACGGTCGAGTCGTTTCGGATCTTGACGGCCGACGGCATGGTGCGAAATTGCAGCCGGACAGAGAATCCCGAGTTGTTTCGCGTGGTTCTCGGAGGCTACGGACTATTTGGCGTGATTCTTGACGCGACGCTGCACGTAACGACGAACAACGCGTACAAAGCGTCCGTTTTCCAGATCGACTACCACCAGTTGGCCGATTATTTTCTGAATACGATCCTGCCGAATGCCGATATTGATTTCGGCGAAGCGGATCTCTCGATTGACCCGAAAACGCTGCTGCGCGATGTGGTGGGCGTGGCGTATACGAGGGCGAGCGACACGGGCCGCACCGACGCGCTGCAGAATGAAATCAATGTGTCGCGCGACCGGTTCTATTTCGACTTGTCGCGCCGCTTCGATTGGGGCAAGACGCTGCGCTGGCGCCTGCAAATACGCCACGAATATCCCCAGCCCGGCGCTACTCGCACACGGAATAATATTTTCCGCACGCCGGTCGAACGGATTCGATACTACTCGCCGAGCGATTCGGACATTTTGCAGGAATATTTTGTCCCGCCGGATAAGTTCGTGCCGTTCATTGACGAGTTGCGCGCGGTCATCGAGCGGCGGCACGTAAATCTGCTCAACGCGACTGTCAGATACATCGCGCCGAATGACGACGCGTTCCTGAATTACGCCCGGCGCGACTACTTTGCTGTCGTTCTGTACATCAATGTTAAGAGTTCGCTCGCGGGCCAGTCGGCGGCTCGCGAAATGACGCGCGAGCTGATTGATCTCTCGGTCGAAGACGGAGGCACGTTTTATCTTCCGTACGTTCTTTATTACGACAAGTCAGAACTCGCCGCCGCGTATCCGAAAATTGATGAATTTTTCGATATGAAGCGCGAGTACGATCCCGGCGAGCTTTTCATGAACGGCTTCTACGCCAAGTACGGAAAATAACGCCGCGCGGTAGCAAACCCGGCCGGCCTGCCGGCCAGCCCTACGAACATCTAGAATCGAACCGCAACGCGGACAGAAAATCCGCAATCGGTTCGCGCGATGTCATAAAATGGGTCTATTCACGTTCCGTGCGGAAGTGGCGGAATTGGCAGACGCGCCAGCCTTAGGAGCTGGTGGCCGAAAGGCCGTAGGGGTTCGAGTCCCTTCTTCCGCA
>Ga0182015_10005326_pt1 | contig 13407 bp, 19 predicted proteins | sample 712P3MmetaG_FD_120478 | JGI IMG/M metagenome (GOLD analysis project Ga0182015, IMG submission 120478) | Permafrost microbial communities from Stordalen Mire, Sweden - 712P3M metaG | ecosystem: Environmental > Terrestrial > Soil > Wetlands > Permafrost | place: Sweden: Stordalen | collected...
TCTGCTCGGATTCGCTGGGAGCGTTCCGGCGTTCTGAGTTGGTGGGCTTGGACTTGGAAGATTGCGTCTTCGGCAAGGACGGCCTGACGGTCACTCTACGGCCTAGCAAGACCGATCAGGACGGCGCCGGCCGCAAGATCGGAATCCCCTATGGCTCGAATCCCGAGACGTGTCCGGTCCGCACTATTCAGGCGTGGATTGAGCAGGCCGCACTATTGGGCGGCGCACTATTCCGCGCGATCAACCGACACGCGCAGGTTCAGCCGGGCCGGTTGAGCGGTATCGACGTGGCGCGCGTGGTGAAGAAACTCGCACTGCGGGCCGGACTCGACGCTACGGCGTACGCGGGCCACTCGCTGCGGGCTGGCCATGCTACCAGCGCCGCGATTGCAGGGGCCTCGGAACGGTCGATCATGAAACAAACGGGCCATCGGAGCGTGCAGATGGTCAGGCGTTATATTCGGGATGGCAGTTTGTTCCGGGAGAACAGCGCGGGGAAGTTGGGGCTGTAGCGGCTGCTCAGTGATCGCGAATGGCTTCTCGCTGAAGATAACCGAGGGAGCCATTCGCCTTGACCGGTCCTCTAAGATTTTTCGGGCGCTTCTTTGCGGTGGGCGGCTTTCTTGGCGTCCTCAACCACCTGTAGAAAATGGCTCACAATTCTGGTTACATCGTTCTCAATGACAACAACGTCGCGAGTCTCGAAATAGAGGAAATTGTTGTTGTCCGCGTCTCTCACAGAAAAAGAAATTCTGCCGTATGTCGTCGTTGCATCCTTCACTTCGAAGTCAAGAATCGCATCCGCCTGGGTCGCGTCCATCTTGTCGAAGTGCGTCCAGAGATCGGTACCGCTCACAATGTTTGTCACCTTGGCAAGGATGTCCGGGTCCTGCCTGACGCAGGTCCCTTCAGAGCCGTCGCCACAAGAGATTGATGTGGTAGCCCGGACTACCAGTGCCGATGTTTTGATTTTCGCCAAAGCCGGGAGGTTGGGAAGGTTGGGCGTTTGAGCTCGTGTGGAAACGGCGAAAAGCAGAGACGCAAAGACAGCAATTGCGGTCTTTGTCATGGCCGGGTGCCTTTCCCGCAACCGAATTGAATCGGCAGCGTAATCAATTTCGCGAACGGTCAAGCTTAAGTCTATGTTAGCGCTGGTTTAAGAGAAAGGCGATTTGTTGCCGGAGCAAGCTGGAATCTTATAACTGTGCCGCTCCCCATTGTCCGCCAACGAGACTGTCTAGCCACCGACGTGTAACCGCGTGAGCTTCAAAATCGAAAGGAAAGGGGCTATTCCCAGCTCGGCTCGACCTCGACAGAAACAGTCCTCTCGACCTCGGATGTGGTCCATTGCTTTTGGCTTGCCCAAGCGAGTATCGCAGTCATATAACGGCTATAAGCGTCGAAAGTGTCACCCGTCCAATCTCTAGGTCGCTTCTTCAAGGGAACCGGGTGTATAAACACCGGCCAAACCTTTCCGCGAATTACTTCTCCGTCTATGGGAACTGGGGCGTCATGCTCAAATCCGAGAGATAGGCACAAGAAGTGAAGAGTCTTGGAAATCAACACAGAACTCCATGAGAGGTTCCCCCGCAGACTTGTCCAGGATTCTTCAATTGATTCTGACCGACGTATTGATTGGGAACAATCGCGAAGAAGAGACTCGATCGTTTCGAGCTTACGATTTCCCCAGACAGCGTCGGGGCGTCGCCACATGGTGCCCCATGAAACGACTAGCGCGAGAGCCTGCGTATACCTTTGATTCCGAAACTGTCGAATTATCTCGTCGGGATCTGAGCGAGATGCGCCCCGCCAATCAGCGGGTTGAAGGACCCGATGGCTCCACTTTGCGACATCAAATGGACGCCCTCTAAACGGCCCGACTGGCATGGTGTGCCTTATGGGAAACGGATACCTGGTTGCTGCTTCGAATGTCTCCGCGTCAGACTTCCAGTACAGCATTCGTCTTCGAATCTCCAATTCTACGGAGTGTGTCCAGCATTAACCCATTTCAAGACGGCTATTCTTCAAGAATGGACATCAACAAGATGCTCGCCGAGTTGCGGGCCGAGCGTGAGAATATCGAACAAGCTATCGTCACCTTGGAGCGCCTCGCGGCAGGACGCGGCAAGCGACTGGGACGGCCGCCGGCCTGGATGGCAGTGGTGAAACGGCGCGGCAGGCCACCAGGGAGCAAGAACAAGCCGAACGATAATTGAGCGGGCGGAACACCGCGCGGATCGCCCCAGCTCCTCTAATCCGGCGGATGGCAGACCTTGCACGCCGTGTACCCCTTCGCCTTCGCATCCTTCAGACTAATGGGGATCTTGCTCAACGACAGATACCGGCATCCGTCGCGATGATACTTCTTGCCAGTGCGCGTGACGTAGACGGTCTGAGTCTTTGGGTCCTGTTGGGCCGCTTTGTCTTGCTGAGCGGGAATCGGGAGCGCAACAGTAAAGAGGAGCGATATGCAGAGCGTGAGCGCCGCAAGCAAGCGTCGCATGGTGAACCTCCAGGCGGAAGGATTACGCCTCTAAGCCTATCGCGAAGTTAGAACATCCGCATTATGCCGGCAGCGGTATCTGGGCATCATGCAAGACGCCCGGCTTTGTTTGGACGGCACGGCCCGCTGGGTTGAGGGCCGCTACTGTCCGACACCCTTGCAGGAGGAGCGGCCCTATTGGGAGCAATACTTCGAGCTGGTCAAGGTGCAAAATGCCCATGACCGCGAGCGTTGCCGGGATCTGAACGGATCAGAGCCTTGGGCTTGCGAGAACTGTGATTGCACCGAGCGTTTGGAGCACAAGCTCGCAACTCTCAGTGATCCGTTCTTGAAGACGCTCCGAGGTGGCTGGTGTTCTCACAATGGCCGTGCCATTTGCGAGTCGCCATCGTGATTGGTTGCAAAGCTCGACAAACCATAGCCAATGACGTAGCCAAGCCGCCGGACATAGACGAACTCTGTGGACAAGTGGGAACGTCGGTGGCTTCTAAGTCTAGAGCACATAACGAGGCAAGAAAGGGTGGACAACGCTCCCTCGAACTACGAACCAGAAGGTCGCATGTTCGAGTCATGCCGGGCGCACCAATAACTCCAAACCTGTTAGCTGTTTACGGCCCGATTTAGGATTTGCGATTGCGCATAACAAATTGGACTGTGCCCAGAATTATGCCCACTCAATGCCAGTCTGGCCTTTTCGATCGCCACGCGCGTGTTGTATTCCTGCGGGTGCACGTACCTTCTGGTGATCGACATATCACGGTGCCCTGCGAGATAAGCGAGCGTCCATGGGTCCATGAACGTCGCCCAACGCGTCAGGCACGTGTGCCGGAAGGTGTAGAGCGGGAAGGTGTAGAGCGGGAAGGTGTAGAGCGGGAAGGTGTAGAGCGGGAAGTGTCCCACACCCGCGAGCGTACATGCCCTAGAGTGCTGGCCCTGCAGACTCGACGGCTCAATGTGGCCGCTCTTCGTCGCCGCCGGGAAAATCCATGGCCCTAGCTGTGCGTCGCGCCGTACCTCTAGGATCGATTGCGCGCGCTGGAAAAGAGGAATGCGGCGGCGGGCGTTGTTTGTGTTGCCGTGGGTGATGAAGGGAGAGAAAATCGACGAGAAGATTCCGCTTCAGGCTTACGATGCCATCAAGGCGAGATAACCAGACGTCTGGCATAGAGCGATGAAGACGACCAGCAAGCGACTTCAGAAGCTTGAGAGGATGTTCGCTCCTCGGGTGGACAAAGAGGACGATTGGGGCAGTATGGCCGGCGTGCGCGACGAAATCCTAAATCGCGCAGAACAGTCGGGCGAGTCGTGCGGTTCTGAAATCCGAAATGTGCTGGACAAGCTTGGGCCCGCCGGGCTGTGGCGCGAAACAGTCCGCAGCCTTCTGGCCGATCATGGCTTCGTCCAGGCCGGTAACGAGAGCTTCGCGGAAACAGTGGCGCGATCACTCGACATAGGCACGGATGAATTGCGAGTGTGTATCGCCCAGGGGCAAATTGGCTCCGCCCTGCTGGAAAGATTTGGTGGTCTCAATACCTACGGATAATGTAAATTAACGGGCTGCTTCAGGGTTCGGAGGAGCGACTCGCCGCGTTCCGTCGTATACGTGACGAAATTCGCGATCATCTGTATGACTTCCCAGCCGTGGATGCTTGAATGAAGTAACAGGGCTTACTTTGCTTTGGCCACGATGGATTCAAGCGCATCGGCGTTTTGTACTATTGGCCCATTCAAAAGAACCGGCTCCGGCAGAATGTCGCTCCAGCGTGCTCCGGGCGCATAAGCGGCCGTCAAATCCCAGAAGAACCCGTTGCGCTCGCAACAGTCCGGATGAAGTTGGCCTGAGGTCTCCGCTTTCTTGATGACAGCGGCAAGAACATGGCCGGGGTCCCAGAATTGCCGCACCCGGCGGTCATTAAGACGATCGAGCACGCTCGTATCCGGTGCGCTCCAGTCCGTCGGGAGAATCGGCTCCCACACCGCGAACACTACCACCGAGCTGGCGCGGTGATTATTCAGAATCTTCTCGACTGCGGAGGACCCCCGCAGGCAAACCGGTCAAGTCGGAGAGAGCAGCAGAATCACGCGCAGATCGGCGGATGTTCGGTTGAATTCCGATTGCAGCGCGGAAAGCGCCGAGGTGTTCATTTCAACGAGCGGCAACTGCCCCGCTGGCGCATGGCCCGTTCTTGTGAAGTAAACGCCGCCGAGAACCACAACCACGGACGCTGCAAGAACAATTGACCAAGTGCGCTTCACTGGGGAACCTATAAAGCTGCCATCAGCTCCGCGAGTGTCTGGGGAAAGATCATCACGCCGAGCACGACCGTCGCACACAGGCCGAAACAAACCAGACTCAGACGGCTGCGCCGCTGGCAGCTTCTTCTGCCCCGGTACATTTGAAAGGCACTCACGCCAAGCAAAATCACGGCGAGGACAATCAGCCACGGCCGCAACCTGTCCAACGTAACACTCAATCCTAGAACACCCGCGGCCCCGGCGATGCCCAGAGGCAAACAGCACGCCAGCGTTGCCAATGCGCTCATGACGGCGGCGACAGGTGTTAGGCTTTTCAGTGACGCCCATGTTCGGACCACCTTGGTTTCATTGATCTGATATCCCATTCTCGCCTCCCGCACCGCCGCTCGAATCCAATCCGAAGGCGGTAAACCTGCACGCCGTCCGCCGTCGACATAGGTGCGGCACATCATTCCGAATGCGCCAGCCGCGCGTGCCGCAGGCTCGACGTCCAGCCCGTCAATCCGAATGCTAGGTGAGCCGAGAAAGCCGACCTGTTGCGCCGTGGCCGCGTCCTTCACTTCGACTTCAAGCATGTCCGCGGGCGTCCCCTCTTGCTCCAACACTTCACGCACGCGGTCGACGACCGCGATATGGTGGGGGCAACCCGAAAAATAAAGAATCTCGACTTTCATGGCTTCTTCCTTGGCGGCCGGGGTTTCGCTATCGCTTCAAGAACCGGACAAGAGTTCCGATGTTTCGACGGTTGCCGGAGAGCCGTGCGACACTGCCGCAACGCACCGGACAGGTCCATTTCCATCGCCTGTAGTTCCGCAATCTTCGCCCGTACGACACCGAGTTTTTGCGCGATCAAATCCCGGACGTGTTCGCAAACCTCATGCGGATGACGCTGGATTGAAAACAGTTCCCGGATTTCCTTGAGGGAAAACCCGAGCTGTTGCGCCTTCTGGATAAATTCGAGATCGGCGACTTCCTGCTCCTTATAAAGCCGATAGCCGCCCTGCGTCCGAGCCGGTCGTGGCAGAAGGCCCGACTTTTCATAGAAACGGATGGCATCAACACTCAAGCCGGTTTTCTGGGCGACCTGGCCGATTTGCAGAGAGGGAGTTCCCTTCACCCCAAGCATACAGTCTGGAGTTAACTCCAGAGTCAAGTAAATTGCTCGATACGCCTGGAGAGGACATTAACGAAATGGTTTCTGTGACACACTGACTCCTTTGGTTGACGGTCTCTATATTTCCGCTATCGCGGAAGGGCGGAGGGCTGGTGAGCCTCCGCTGCTCGATGGAAGAAAGTGCCAGATACATCTGAAATGGTCCAGACAAAATGACGGCAGTCTCAAGATAGAATTGGACAGGCAGACGATGGCCACACGGGCTGGGGATCACGGGCGCGAGTGCGGGTGCCGATTTGTAAACGGCGACGTGAGGCGGCTGCTCTACGAAGAATACCCTCGCTCTATTGTCCCCGGGTTCGCGGCGGAGGTTCCCGAATGGCTCATCCTCTTCGAAGTACCCACCGGTCAAATATGAGATGGGTTGCGGTCTTGTGGGCCACGTGGCTCTGTGCTATTGTTGCGCTCACCTTCCCGCCGTTTCTGGGTAACCTGGACATCTTCCGCCAGGTTGATCGCAATCTCTATGTGCTGATGCTGGTCGCTCTTGGCGCTGCCGTTCCCGCCGCGGTGGGTTATCACTTCTTGAGGCGCCGGTCGTTTTGGCGCTGGGAACCGCAGGTCCTTCCCATTGCTTTTGTTGTGCTGTGCGCCATCTATTCGCCCGGGGGCGCCGCCGTAACTCTCTGGATGCTTGCCGCCGCCTTCGCTACCGGGAAGGCCGTCACCCAGATATTTGGCACCCCGGCCGACCTTGCTCTCAGTACGCTAGCGGGATTCGGAATCTTTTCCGTGCTGCTATTTATACTCGGCATGAGCCACGCCTTCTATCCGTGGGTATTTGCGGTACTGTTCTCTCTTCCTATCGTGCTGTTTTGGAAGTGCTTTGGCGATTTGGCAAAGGAGTGCCGAGCCCTGCGCTCCCGATGGATCCAAGACCGTGAGATAACTTCACCGCACGTAAGCATCGCGGTATTTGCGTCGATCATTCTTGCGCTCATAGCTACCACAACGCTACTGACACCCGCCTGGAACGGAGACAGCATTCAGTTCCATCTTCCTCTCATGCGAGTCTTTCTTTCGAATCACGATTTAACCGTCCCGTCCGCGATTCCTTACGGCTACTATCCGCAGGGCTTCGAAGTCTTAGCCTCGGCTGGGTTTGCGCTCGGGGGACAAACAGCGGCTCAGCTCGTCAATCCGGCGTTTTTCTGCCTCGCAATTTTGGCGCTATATCGCATAGCGCGTTACTGCGCCATTTCCCGCTCCTGGGCGGTCGTCGGCGTAGTTTTGGGTATATCCATTCCCTTTGTGCATTGGGCGGGCAGCGTGGTCAAGAATGACTTTCCACTTGCCGCTTATCAATTCGCCGCGCTGTTGTGCTACTTTCGCTGGCGCGAAACAAGCGTCTTCCGCTGGATTCTCTTGAGCGGTTTCTTTATCGCGACGAGCCTGGGCGTCAAAAATGTTGCGGTGTTCGGCGCTGTTCCATGGGCGCTCGTAGCTGCGTACTCCCTATGGCGCCAACCGCGGAGCTTCAGTCGCGCAGTTTCAGTGGCAGCTGCTGTCCTGGTGTTGGGTTTGCTCTGGCAGACTCGCGCCTACTTGGCTACAGGAAACCCTCTTTTTCCTCTTCGCCTGATGAGTTCCAGCGATGCGGCGGCGCGCCTTCCTTCCCAACACCCGAAATGGCCGGTAATGATCTCAGCTGCTTATGACGTTCATTTTCACGGTAAACCGCATTTCGAATCACCAACGCAAAATCCAATGGGAATCGTCCTTCTATTGATAGCTCCCCTCTTTCTGCTTCCCCTCGGCAGCAAGGCGCCACGATGGACCGAAGGAGTGCTGTGGCTGTTTGTGATCCTTTATTATCCGCAGTGGGTATATAGCGCGGCCATTCTGCGATACGCAATTGCGCCGGCCCTCCTGCTTGCAGTTCTCGGGGCCGCGAGAATGGCGCTCGTCCCAAGACCCCTCGCAATTATTGCCATGGGCGCAGCCCTATTATTTTCGATCCCAATTATCATTCTCATCGAGATGGCGCCCGCTGAAATTCCATTGTTTTTGAAGCAGATCGATGCCGCGACCTTCCTCCGCCGCACCCTGCCCCCATACGGGGCGGTTGAATTCTTGAGCCACCACGCCAAGGCTTCTGATTCAATAGCCAGCGTGGGAGACTGGGCCGCCGCATATACGCCAAATCCGGCAAAGTTCCACCTGTTCTACCTTACGAAGCGCGAGTATGAACCATCTGAAGTTCGCCGAGTCTTGCATCCAGACGACCGTTATCTCATTTTGCCGAACAGCCCAAATCTCGCGCAGCTCGAATCCACAGCCAGCGAACATCGTCGTCTGACCCTTGTTTATCAAGATCCCAATTTCGTAGTAGAAAAGCTGTCCCCCACACCCATTAGATAGTGGCCGCTAACCGCCTGTGACAAAATCGAACATGAACGTCGGCGACCACCAGGAGCAGCTCGTGAGTTTTATGGACTGCTCTTTATTCTCGGCTGCTACGTCCTGTGCGCTGTTACTGGATTCTTTGGGCTGGAGTGGTGGGACAGCAACAGGTGGATTGGCGGCGTTCTTGTCGCCCTAGCGGTTCTGATCGGACTTGTCGGAGCTATTACCGGCGGCTTCCGGCTTGGCCATGCCTCATTCTAACTGTCGCTCCACTTTCGAAGTAGCTGCAACGCCTTCCCCAAACCGTGCAGGGCCCACACAACCGGAATCTGGCTGTCGGCAAAGCCAACCCCAAATCCAAAGTCGATGAAATAGGAGGCTTCCCAGGCCCCGTCTTTCCGTTGTGCGCCAACCAGCCAGCTCACGCCCGCCTCAATCGCGTGAAGCGAATTCTCGCCCGGTTCGGCGCCCAAGCAAAGCGCGTACGCTGCTAGTCCGGTGTGTTCGGGCAAAGAACGCGAAGATGCGCCGTACCAATCTTCGCCCCAGCCACCGTCGGCATTCTGTTGTTTGAGCAACCAGTCTTTCCCTCGCTTAACGGCGGAATCTTCCGGACCGGCGCCGGATCTTACCAGAGCCTCCAGTGCCACGGCTGTTCCATAAATGTAGCAATGGCACCATCCGTCAATCCAACTGCCGTCGGGAAGTTGCTGCGATCGAAGCCACTCGAGACCGCGCACCAGTTGCGGATCTTGAAGATCCACTCCCGCCAACATCATCGCCTGCAAAGCGCGGCTGGTGTTCGATAGCCAGCGCCAATTCGGCCGCAGAACCTGGCCTCCGAAGGTACTGAATGAGCCGTCCGGTTCTTGCAGCGAACGAAGGGCCGCCAGCGAGTTCCGCACGGGCCCCGACTCCCCGCAGGAAATCAGTGCCATGCCAACAACGCCGCTATCGTCAGAATCCGCATGACCTGGATGGCACGCCTCATCGCGGCTGTAGGCCCACGACCACAACCCGTCCGCCGGACGTTGCGCTGCAATGAGAAAATCGCAGGCTCTTCGCACCATCGGGTGATCCTCGGGAACACCGGCAGATTTTAGCGCTAACACCGTGAGAGCGGTATCGAAAATGTTGATGGATATCGGCCTGCCTCGAAGTGAACCGCTACCCACGTATTCAATATCTCGGAAGGCAGCAGTCGGGCGGCTCTTCTCTTCCTCTAGTCCGAAAACTGTGGTGAAGAATAGATCTGCGATCAGTGGATAGATGTATGGATAAGCCCCCCCCAGTTCGAAAATCTTGTCGCGCCGAACCAGGGCGTACTCGGCAAGACGCTGGGCAGTCCGCGATGTATCTCCTGCCAGGTGGCGTAAGCCGGCTGTGATGAGAAGCATGGTGTCGAAGCCGATCGGCTGCGGCGCCCGCACTGCGGCGGTCTCAAGTTGACTCGCGGGCGGGTACGTTAACGCACGCATGAGTACCGCCCCGAGCGTCCTCTCCATCGCGCTAGGTGCTCGATACGAGTGCGGGTATTTTTGGGTTAGCGTCCAGCGTTCCGTAGGATGTTTTCGTGACGCGAATAACAGCAGGCGCTGGAACATCATGCTGGGCCTGCGGTCTGCCAGAATTTCCGCGCGGCAATCTGGCTGAAACAGCCACCCCATAAACTGCGTGCCAGGGTCGCGATAAGGCGGCCCGTTCTTCTGAAGATATTCGCGCGCCCGCGTCACCACCAGCGACTCACCACGCGCCCATGACAGAAGCGGTAATGCCATGCATGTTTCGAGGCCAGTGGCCGGCTCTCCGGGATATGGACCTATGCCGCCATCTGCGCCGGCACAGGCCTCCAGAAAATCACAAATGTCGGCGACCACCGCCGATTCAGGCTTTTCGCCCAACAGCGCCAGGCCGGCCGCGTACCAGATGCAGCAGTTAGAACGCAGCGCTCCCATCCACCGCCCTTGATCGTCTTGATGGATGCTCAGCCACTGGATACACCTCTCCACGCAAGAGTCTGCCCGCTCCACGATACCCATCAATTTGCTTATCCCGAATGTAGCATCGTGCTACATTCATTTTTTGGCGGCAACGGTCGGACGTGCAATTGAATTCTCGATCATCGTCGCTACACGCAATCGCCCGGAGTCTCTCTCCTTCCTTCTGCACGCCATTACGGAGGTCCAGTACGCGGCTGAGCGATTCGAAGTAATCGTCGTCGATGATGGCAGCACCACTCCACCAGACGAGCTATTGGCGGCATTCGCGGCGCGTCTTCAGGTCTCACGATTTGTCCAACCGCACTTAGGACCAGCGTCCGCCCGTAACGCTGGCGCTTCCCTCGCGCGCGGCAAGTACCTGGTATTCACCGACGATGACTGTCGTCCTGACCCAAATTGGCTTTCCTCATTAGCCGCCGCCTTTTCCGAACGGCCCGTCGCGGCGATTGGCGGGCTAACCGTGAATGGCCTGGAGCAGAACATTTATGCGGCCGCCAGCCAGATGCTGATTTTGTTTCTGTTCGAGTACTTCAATCGTGATTCCAACGACGCGATTTTCCTGACCAGCAGCAACTTGAGTTTTCCAGCAGAAACATTCCGCCAGTTAGGGGGATTTTCCAGCGAATTCCCAATCGCGGGCGGAGAGGATCGGGAACTGTGCGATCGCTGGCGGCACGCTGGCTTTCGATTGCTCTACCGGCCCCAGGCGATAGTCAGGCACTTTCACCCGCTCACGTTTCTCGGCTTCTGGCGGCAACATCAGAACTACGGGCGCGGAGCCTATCGCTTTCACAGCATTCGCCACCAGCGTGCAGGTGGCGCGGTGAAAGTCGAGCCGGTGGCATTCTATCAGCGAATGCTCGCCTTTCCTTTTGGGAGAGTTTCTTTATCACGCGCGGCCGGAATCAGCATTCTGGTGGCGTTATCGCAGATCGCGAATGTATCCGGATTCTTATTGGAGCGATTTCGTATGCACCGCGCCTAGCCTCTCACGATGACGCGCCAATAAAAGCAGGCCCAGTAAAGCCAGCGTCCACAACGACGCCTGCGCCCGGATGAGCGCCGTAAGCGCCAAGGCCAGCGGGACGACTGTTTCATACAACTCCGAAAGGGGGACATACGCGTATGTGTTCAAATTGATTTGCTGGCCCAGAAAACGCCTCCACGCGATATTCAATGCAGGCAGCAGGAAGAGCGGCACAGTAATTGGCGCCAGGGGCCCGTCCGCAAGCAGCACCATCAGCAACAAAGAAAGGCAGACCTCGACGGCAAAAAGAATACGGAGCAGCACCTGCGCAGCCCGCTCGCCGATCGCGACCGCCGTGGTCCGCACACCGGTAGCAAGATCGCCTTGGCGGTCAAGACTCTGATGCACGATGGTGATCCGAAGACCGTAGACGGCGAGAATTGCAATCCAGCAAAGAGCCGCTGGAAAGGCGGCGCGCCATGCCAGCAGCATCACGGCGGAAGGGGCCCAGTACTGTGCCGATGCCACCACGGGTCCCATCCAAACATGTTCCTTGAATCGCGGCGGGAACGAATACGACCAGACGATCAAATGACAGGCTGCGATGGCGGCCAGCGTCCACCCATCGGATAGCAGCAGCGTGAGCGCAAGGCTCGCGGATTCGAATGCTAATGCTACACCAAGTCTGGCTCCATAACTCCAGTGCTCCAGCGGAGTGGGTTTCCCGGCGCGCCGGTCCACTTCAATATCGCTAAGATTATTCAACATGTACCCGCACGCGGTTCCCAACAAAAACACCGCGCACCAGGCAAGAATCGTCTGCAGCTTTAGATCCTCTGCGTTTCCTTGAGCAGCCAGGAAAAAGGTTCCAAACAGAGGCAGGAGACTGCCGAGCAGCCATTCCCCGTGTCTTGAAAACGCCAGAAACTGCCGGAGGTCGCTGGACTTGCTAGCGGAGGACATTTTTGTCCGCCAGGGTTGCGGACCACGAGCGAACCAGGTGATTCACCAAAACCTGCAGTTCTTCGCCCTTTGGTCCCAGGCCTTGCAGTTGCGCGCGCAAATCCTGAAGCTGCTGCTGAAGAAGATGCCGCTCTCCGGCGTGTGCGTCCATGAAATCATCTACTGCCTGGAACAATAACCCAAGAGATCGGGCCAATTGATGAAGTTGCGCCAGCCGGTTGGACAAGCCCACACCCGAAACAGCGCCTGCCCACACCGCAAGTTCGAACAAAGGAGCTGTTTTGCTGGTTGCGAGCGGCCGCGCTTTTTCCTGGCGCTCGCGATGCGTCATCTTGAGATCCCAAGCTTGACCGCCAATCAGCGCATTGCAATCCAACGTCTGCAGCAAGCGACGCTGGAACGCCACCAACTGCGCCAGCGCCTCGCCATTCCGGACATCGGCTACTACCGAGTCTGCTGCCAGCGCAACCAAAGCAAACGCTGCCAGGATGGATTGTGGCTCACCAAAATGCGCGTGAAGTGCTGGCCTGCCGCGGCGATGCGATGCATTATCCATGCACGGTAAATCGTCAATCACGAGCGAGGCGCAGTGGGCCAGTTCCACGGCAGCGGCGGCTCGAAGCGCAAGTTCCGCGTCGGAGTTTAAGATACGCGCAACGCGTAAGGCGAAAAGAGGTCTGATCCGCTTACCGCCGCTGAACACAGCCTCGCGCATCGCCGCTCCGATGCTCTCCGATGCGTGCACCTGCAACGGCTCGCGTTGGCTGAGCTTTAAATTGGTTGGCCGGTCAAGCATCTGGCGCAATCTTGTTTCAATAAGCGCAAGGTCCGCTTGGATGCCATGATCACAGTCCTGAACCCCCATGTGAAGCACAGTATAGCGAACGCAACTGCGGGGAGGATCGGTTGGTCCATGGGATTGACGTAAAGTGCCACCGCGGAGGCCGGCTATGGGGCAGCAGGAGCCACGGTGCAGGGCTCGGTCGGTGCTGGAACTTTTACCTAAGGATGTAAATGGACCAATATCGGCAGGAGCTTACGCCTCCGCAGCCGCCGTTGCGTACAACGGAAGCAGCTGACCTGACCTGGCTTTTTTGTACCAGTCGAACAGAGAGACTGGAAGACAGAAAGGAACCGGGAAATGCCGAAGAAGACGTTCACGCCCGAGCAGATCGTCGCCAAGTTGCGCCAGGTGGAA
>Ga0182015_10005327_pt1 | contig 13406 bp, 11 predicted proteins | sample 712P3MmetaG_FD_120478 | JGI IMG/M metagenome (GOLD analysis project Ga0182015, IMG submission 120478) | Permafrost microbial communities from Stordalen Mire, Sweden - 712P3M metaG | ecosystem: Environmental > Terrestrial > Soil > Wetlands > Permafrost | place: Sweden: Stordalen | collected...
CCACGCGCGAATCCAGAATGTCGAGCGGGATCGTATCGGAAACGGGAGTCAGATTCTCAAACGGTTTTGCCGGCATGCCGCGCGCGACGAGCGTGCGGTTTACCAGAACGCCGAGCGGAAAATGCGCCGGAATCGTCGACTTGCCATCGAGCGGAGGCGCATCCGACGGGCCGGAGGGTATGACCGTCCGGTCGTCCATATAGGTGGTCGTGCGATTACCGGTCCTTTTCGCCTCGTCTGGGGTTACTGGGCGAACGTTGACCGGAACAAGTGTGCGCGGAATCATGGAACTTCCTGGTGTGAGAAGGCACCCAGTTGGACGCGCCGCGCGTGTTCCAGGATGCCCGCCATCACGCGGTCGGCCAGTTCGAGGGCGCGCCGTCCGGCCTCGCCATCGACTGCGGGGCGCTTGCGCGTCCGCACTGATTCGGCGAACGCCAGAAGCTCGGCGCGCAGGGGTTCACCCGGAGTAGTAGGGAGCTTTTCGAAATTGATTTCCGGCTGGCTGTCTTCGGGGAGCAACGCGCTTGGCGCGGCGGAACCCTGTCGCACGCGGACGCGCAACACGTCCTGGCGCGTGAAGTCGAGCGAGATGTATTCGTGCTCCTGAAAGAAACGCATCTTGCGCACGCGCTCGGTGGAAACGCGGCTCGCCGTGAGATTGGCGACGGTACCGGTGGCGAATTCAATGCGCGCCTGCGCGATATCCACTTTGTCCGTCATCACGGGAATGCCCACGGCTTTGATGTCGGTCACCGGCGCATTTACCAGCGAGAGAAGGATGTCGAGGTCGTGGATCATCACGTCGTAGACCACGTCGACGTCCAGACTGCGCGGCGTAAAGATGCCGAGGCGGTGCACTTCGAAGAACATGGGCCGCGCGACAATCGGTCCTACTGCGACAACGGCGGGGTTGAAGCGTTCAACGTGCCCGATTTGCAGGATCCGGCCAGAACGCTTCGCTGCAGCAATCAGGGCATCCGCTTCATCAAGGGACGCAGCCATCGGTTTTTCGACCAGCACGTCGAGCCCCGCTTCGAGCAGGCGGCAGCCGACGCGAGCGTGGTCCCGGGTGGGCACGGCCAGGCTGACGGCGTCGATGTTCTGGGAGAAAAGCTCTTGTTCGTCGCGGATGGCGCGCGTGCGGAATTCCGCGGCGGTTCTGGCGGCGCGGTCGGCGTCCGTATCGACAATTCCAGCAAGCTCCACGCCGGGAAGATCGCGCCACACGCGTATGTGGTTTCGGCCAAACTCTCCGGTTCCGACCACCGCCACTCGAATGGTTTTTTCGCTCACGATTTCTTTTTCGGCTCCCCTGAGTGCGGCGCAATCGAAGCAGAGCCTTCCGGCGCAAATGCCTGGATGGCGATGCCGGCGTCATCGGCGGCGCGGATCAGCACTTCACGGTCGAACAGCAGCGTCCGTCTGGCATCAATCGCCAGTGCCGTGGCGTTCGATTGCCGCATCACTTCGATTGTCTTTACGCCGACCACTGGCACGTCAAAGCGCATATCCTGCTTGGGTTTGCTCACCTTCACAACCACAAGCTTCTGGCCGTGCGCCAACCGCGCGGCCCGTTCAATGGTCTCGTCAGTGCCTTCCATCGCCTCCACGGCCACGCAAGCGCAGTCTCGAACGACCACCGTTTGTCCCAAGTCGAGGCCGGCTATTTGCCGCGCGACCTGTTGCCCATAGGTGATGTCCGCCGCCTCGGCGGCGTCCGGAAAGCGCCGGGTGAGCACGCCTTCGGCGGGAAGCAGCCCGCCGAGAAATTTGGTGGAATCGACGAGCTCGATGCCTTCGTCTTCGAGAACACGCGCAACCGCTCCAATCAGCGAGTCCGTATTCTTTCTGGGAAGCGAAAACAGAAGCTTCGCGAGGCGCCAGTCCGGCCGGATCGAGCTGAAAATTTTGCTGTGCTTCACCTGGCCGGCCATTACCGCGTGCTTTACGCCCTCCCGATGCAACAGTTCTATTCCACGGCCGAGTTCGCCGAGGCTGATCCAGTGGAAGCGGCGGACGGCGCGCTCCAGCGCCGGAGAAGCCTCTTCGCGGATGGCGATCACCGCCATTTCAATTCCTAGGCTGCGCGCCCCTTCCAGCACGAGGAAAGGGAAGTCCCCATTCCCGGCGATAAGTCCCCAGTTCCCCGTCGCGTTGTCGGCGGTGGCGGCCATTTGTTCCTATTTCGTCAAGCCGCGGCCGGTTGCCGACTCAATGAACTGGATGAGTAATTGGACGTCCTCGGAGTCGGTGAGGGTTCCACGCATTTTCTCGACGGCCTGCGCGGTGTTCAGCTTGGAACGGAGAAGAAGACGAAACGCCTGCTCGATGGACTTGATGCGCTCTGGCGAATAGCCGCGGCGCTCCAGGCCCACGGCATTGATGCCATAGCAGCGCGTGCCGCGCGGCGCCACGACCATCGAGAAGGGCAGCACGTCCTGCGTGATCACCGTATTCGCGCCGATATAGGAATGGCGGCCGATCCGCGTGAACTGGTGGACCAAGCTGAACGCGCAAACCACGGCGTAGTCGTCCACATGAGTATGGCCGGCCAGCTGCGCCCCATTTTCCAGCACGACGCGGTCGCCGATGATGCAATCGTGCGCCACGTGCGCGTAGGCCATGACGAGGTTGTGGCTGCCCATGCGCGTAATATTGCCGCCCTTGTCGGTGCCGCGATTCACCGTCGAAAACTCACGAAACTCGTTCTTGTCGCCCGCCTCGAGCCACGCACGCTCACCGTGGTAGGTCAGATCCTGGGGATCCCCGCCGACGGCGGAGAAGGAATGAAAATGGTTCTCGCGGCCGAATTTCGATGGTCCGCGGACGACCGCGTGATTCTCGACGATGCAGCCGTCGCCCAGCTCCACCTCATCGCCCACAACCGCGAAGGCCCCGACGCGAACATTTTGGCCCAGCCGCGCCGAGGGCGAAACGATGGCTCCTGGGTCGATTGCATGCTGATCCTTCTCCTGCGGACCAGTCACACGGGAATCAGTCGCGCTCATCGCGCCTTCTCAACGGCTGCTCCGGCCGGCGCCTGTTCGGTTTCCAGGTCAACCATCTTGCACATGAGCGTCGCTTCTGCGGCGAGTTCGCCGCCCACGGTGGCGCGGCCCTTCAGTTTGCAAAACCCATTGCGCCATGCCAGCACGTCCATTTCGAGCCGCAGTTGGTCTCCCGGAATCACCGGTCTGCGGAAGCGCGCATTATCGATGGATACGAAATAGAGCAGCTTCTTTTCTCGGTCTGCAACTTCCTGCAGCAGCAGCAGGCCGCCGGTCTGCGCCATCGACTCGATGATCAGCACCCCCGGCATGATCGGTTTTCCAGGGAAATGGCCCTGAAAGTAATTCTCGTTTATCGTCACGTTCTTTATTCCGACAATTCGCTTCCATCGTTCCATCTCTTCAATGGCATCCACTAGAAGGAAGGGCGGCCGATGGGGAAGAATCTTCTGGATCCCGTTGATATCGAGGAGCATGGGTTGACCTCAGGATGTAGTAGTTGCGTGTACTTTAATTCCGCGCTTGCACAAGCGACGCCAATTCTATCCGAATCACCGGCCAACGCGAAACGCTCCGCGAGGAACGGATTAGCAGGAATGGGGTTAACGCCGCCGAGGCGGGGTTCGCGCAGGCGCGAGTCGGGAAGGTGTGCCATGGTAATCTTGGCGCGTGGACATATCCCCGGAGAGTTTCGGCCCCGTACGCTGCGCGTGGTGTCAGAAGGAGCTAAAGCCTGGAGATCCTGCCAAGCCCGTTTCGCATGGAATCTGCCTGCCGTGCATGGGCTTCGTGATTTCCGTCCCCATCGAAGACTTAACCCATATCCCGCCCGAATATTTTAATGACCTGCCTTATGGTGTCATTCAGCTCAAGGGCGAGGGAACCGTGATTGGCTACAATCAAACGGAGGCTTCGCTTTCGAAGCTCGATCCCGCGCGAGTTGTCGGGAAAAACTTCTTTCGCGATATCGCGCCCTGCACGGCGGTGAAAGAGTTTGCCGGCGAGCTGGCCAAGATGCGGGCTTTTGGCGCCAACGGAAGGTCGGAGCTCCGATTTCTTTTCAAATTTCGTCATGGAGCCGTGCTCGTGCATGTGGTGATGATCTATGAGGCCGCGAGCGATACTGCCGTGCTGCTGGTGAAGCCTTTGGCGCAGGAGTCCGACGTGCCTTCATGAAAACGCAGCCGGCCATGCGGGTGTTTCTGAACGAATTGAAAGGCCGCGAGAAGGAAATGTTGCGGCTCTTGGGTCGATTCGTGAAATGCGAATCGCCGAGCCACGACAAGGCTGCCGTGGACGCGATGGCGCGGATCGTCGCCGAAGAATGGCGGCGACGCGGAGCGAAGGTTCGCATCGTCCGGCAGGCGCAGCGCGGGAATCACGTGCGCGCGGAAATGTGGCTTGGCGAAGCGCGCGCAGCGGCGGCCGAAGGGCAAATTCTAGTCCTCGGGCATCTCGATACGGTCTATCCGCTGGGCACGCTGGCGAAGACCCCGTTCCGCGTTGCCGGCGGACGCGCGTGGGGTCCAGGCACCTTTGACATGAAAGCCGGAATCGCGATGGCGCTTTCTGCCGTCGATGCGCTGCGGGCTGCGGGCATCGGGCCCGGCAAGCGCTTCGTGTTTTTGTGGACCTCGGACGAAGAAATCGGCAGCGGCTCGTCGCGGAAATTGATCGAAAGCGAAGCCCGACGGAGCGAAGCGGTGCTCGTTCTCGAACCTTCTCTGGGAAGCGACGGCCGGCTCAAAACGTCGCGCAAGGGTGTTGGCAGCGCCGAGCTGATCGTGACGGGACGCGCGGCTCACGCGGGGATCAACCCGCGGGACGGCGTGAACGCCGTCCACGAACTGGCGCTGCAGATCGGGCGGCTGATGAAAATGAACGACCCGCGCCGCGGCATCACCGTGCAGGCTACCGTGATTTCCGGTGGAACTGTTTCAAACGTGGTTCCCGACCATGCCCGAGCCGAAGTGGACTTGCGCTTCACGCGCGTGGCCGACGCGCCGATGCTCAACCAGAAGCTGCACGGTCTGCGTCCTATTCTGAAAGGCGCGAAGCTGGAAGTCCGGGGCGGGGTGAACCGTCCGCCGCTGGAACGAACTCCCGCCGTGAGCGCGCTTTTCCAGCGCGCGCAATCCCTGATGCGCGAATGCGGGCTTGCGCTTGGTGAAGCGGCAACCGGCGGCGGCTCCGATGGGAATTTCACGTCGGCGATTGGCGTGCCCACGCTGGATGGGCTCGGCGCGGTAGGCGACGGAGCGCACACGCCGCACGAGCACGTCGTAATCCGCAAACTGCCCGAGCGCGCCGCCCTCCTTGCCGGCCTTTTGGCAATCCTGTAGCGATCACTACCGGACGTAGGCGTGCCTGAGGTAGTCGACGGTCTGTTGTTCGAGCTCCGCATAGTCGCAGCGCAGTGTTTCGCGCAGGGCGGCTTCGGTCGAGGAAGTGGCGATGCGGTCGAGCAGGCGGCTGATGTCGGTGATGCCGCCGGACTGCACGATCGATTCCACCACGGCGAGCGACCACGCATAGGCGAAGGCCGCGGAATTTCCCGAAAGCGCCAGCCAGGAGCCTTCAAGCGAGCCGAGCGACGGCATTTCATTCTGCGCGGCTAGATCGAGCAATGCGCTCGATGCGCCGCTGCTCCGACGACCTTCCATCCATTGCGCGATGCCTTCCTGCAGCCATGTGGGCGCGCGGCCATGCGATTTCTGCCCCACGAAGCTGTGCGTCAGCTCATGTTTCAGCACGCGGGCGAGTTCGGGAGTTACGCCGTTCAGTCCCTGGACCGGAATGCGGATGCGGCCGTCGTTGAGCGCCCCGGCCCAACTGGGCGCGCGCGTGATGTCGGCAAAATCCTGCCCGGTGTAGAGGATCACGCCAATCTGTTCGGGGGGCGTGTAATCGAGTTGGGATTCGATATCGCGAAAATCGTCTTCGAGCGCGCGCAAGATGCTGCTCGCTAACTGCGGGGCTGCGGCGCCGTTATATTTCAGGCTGAAATGCGCCGTTTCTCCTTCGCGATAGCCTTCTTCTTGGGATTTATCCCGCTCCGCCTTTTGCAATGCCTGCTCGACTTCCGGTTCGGGACGCAACCGCTCGGCGCGCTTCCATTCTTGAATGGCCAGTTCCATTTTGTTCGCGCCGTAGTAGGCCCAGCCCATGAGCTTCGCGACGTCGGCCGCGGCGGGCGCCGACTCGGGCGTCCCGCGCCGCGCGTGCTCCAGGGGATCGAGAGCGGTGGTGAACTGACTCTGGTGCAGGTAAAGCACTGCCAGGTTGAGCAGCAGCCCCACATTATCCGGCGCGAAGATCAGCGCCTGCCGGTATTGATTGATGGCATCTTCCGTGTCGCCTTTGGCGATCAGGAACTGCGCAGCGGCATGGCGCGCGGCGGCGACTCTGTCGACCGGTATGGCTCCGCCGGAGCGCGCGTCGGATTCAAGCCGCGCCAGGTAGGCGAAATCGATGGCGTTATCGTGAATCGTCAGGCGAACGATGTCTTCATATCCGCGCACGGGTTCGATTTGTGGCGCCGAAACGGGCGGTTCGGACCCCGCGCGCGACGCCGCGGAGTAAGCGAAATCATCGCGGTCGATCCGCGCAACAATGGACTTTGGCAGGGACAGCTCGCCGGCGGGGGTCTGATAAGAGACGCGATCCCCAGACTCGGTGACATGTTCCGCGACGATGCGCCGTCCATTTTTGAGAACGATGGTGTCCGCGCCTGCGGAGGCCACTACGATCAGGATAAGAACTGCGACTCCGGTTGAAAACGGCATACGCTCGATTCTACCAATCGAGTTCGCGCATGGTTCCGTTCATTGATCCCCTTTGTCTTAAGTTGCTACACCGTGAATTGGTTTTCCGCTTGGCAGCGCCGGCGGGATATGTCCGCGAAAATGTAATTCGCTCTGGTTGGTTACCAAAATGCTTTCTGAAATGTGATATTTCCAGAGGTTGGCGCCCGCAGATTAGGATTTTGTTAAAATACCCTTCTGTTTCAGATCGAGAGCCGAAGCCGGAGTTGTTGGCGGCTGTTTCTCCTCGCGTGAAGATTTTTTTGATTTGATCTTGCGTATCGGCGCTTCCGGTTTTATTCTATTGCGTCCTAAATGAGCCTGCAGGGCTAGAGGGAAGTTCGAGTCCCGGCAATGCAGGAAAACGATACGCACCTTATACAAAGCAGGGATATTCTGATCGCGACTCATCGGCGGCACGGGGTGTGGGGCTGATGCTTCCGAAGTTGCTTCGCTGGGAGTTCGCTGTTTTCGTCATGCTGGGGACATTGCGTGGATCCTGAGGGTTCTCACAAAAATATAGTGGTGGCTGATCCGGACCCGATCATCGGGCCGGGGCAGACGCTGACAAGCGTCACCGACAAGATCAGTTCGATCGTCCTCACTCCGGGAATGACGAAGGGGTGGCTCGGCGGCTTTACCGTCGGCGTGATGCTCCTTCTTCTGCTCAATGTCGTAATCACCTATCTGTTTGCCTTTGGCGTGGGAATCTGGGGAATTAACGTCCCGGTGGCATGGGCCTTCGCTATCACCAACTTCGTCTGGTGGATTGGAATCGGCCACGCCGGAACACTCATCTCCGCCTTCCTTCTGCTGATGCACCAGCGCTGGCGCACCTCGATCAACCGCTTTGCCGAGGCGATGACGATTTTTGCCGTGATGTGCGCGGGCATGTTCCCGCTGCTGCACATGGGGCGTCCGTGGATGTTCTACTACATGATGCCCTATCCCAACCCAATGTGGCTGTGGCCGCAGTTCCGCAGTCCGCTTGTTTGGGACGTTTTTGCGGTATCTACTTACTTCACGGTGTCCCTGTTGTTCTGGTTTGTGGGCCTGATTCCCGATTTGGCAACCCTGCGCGATAAGGCGAAAAACAGGGTATCGCAGGTGGTCTACGGGGCACTGGCGATGGGTTGGCGCGGATCGGCGGTCCATTGGTCGCGCTACGAGTTTGCATCTCTGCTTTTGGCGGGCATCGCTACACCTCTAGTAGTTTCCGTCCATACCGTAGTGAGCTTCGATTTCACGATAGCTATCGTGCCAGGCTGGCACAGCACGATTTTCCCGCCCTATTTCGTGGCTGGCGCTATTTATTCAGGGTTTGCTATGGTGCTGACGCTGGCGATCCCGCTGCGGAAGTACTATCACCTTGAAGATCTCGTTACCATCCGCCACCTGGACATCATGGCCAAGGTGACGCTTGCCACTGGTATGATCGTTGCTTACGCCTACATCTTTGAGGCGTTCATGTCGTTCTACAGCGCCAGCCAGTACGAAAAGTTCATGCTGATGAACCGCATGACGGGGCCTTACAAGGTCGTGTACTGGGGTTTGATCACCTGCAACCTGATCATTCCACAAGCGTTGTGGGCGAGAAAGATTCGCAGGAGTCCGGTCGCTCTTTTCTTGATCGCCCTGGTGATCAATGTGGGCATGTGGCTTGAGCGGTTTGTGATTATCGCCATCAGCCTGCACCGGGATTTTATCCCTGGAAAGTGGGGCATGTACTATCCCACGCGCTGGGATTGGGCGACGCTGGCGGGATCGTTCGGTTTGTTCTTTGTGCTGTTCTATCTTTTCATTCGCTTCCTGCCCATGATTTCCATGGCCGAGGTGCGAACGCTCGTGCACCAGACGGATGAAGAGAAATTGCATGTTTAGCGAGAGCCATTAAGAATCGATGCCACAGATCTTTCATCGCAGCGCTAACTACCTGTCGCGGGCCAGCATTATTGGCGCGGTTGTTCTGATTGGTCTGCTTGGCTTCGCGCTTTGGGAAATCACCATGTCTCCCTGGTACACCGATCAGTACGTAGCCAAGCAGCAGCCGGTGCCCTTCAGCCACCGGCATCATGCCGGGGAGTTGGGCATCGATTGCCGGTATTGCCACACCTCGGTCGAGAAATCCTCGTTTGCGGGCATTCCGCCCACGCAGACGTGCATGACGTGCCATTCGCAGATCTGGACCAACGCGGAAATGCTGGAGCCTGTGCGCGCGAGCTACCGTACGGACCAGTCGCTTTCCTGGACTCGCGTCAACTCGCTGCCCGATTTCGTCTATTTCGATCACAGCATCCACGTGGCGAAGGGCGTCGGGTGCACCACCTGTCACGGCCCCATCGCGGAGATGCCCCTGACGTATCGCGAGGGGACGCTTTATATGTCCTGGTGCTTGGACTGCCACCGGCAGCCCGAAAAATACGTTCGGCCCAAATCGCAAGTGTTCAATCCCTTTTACAGGGTGCCGGCAAACCAGCTCGAACTGGGACGGCAGCTCGTGAAGGAATACAAAATCCAGAGTTTGCAGCACTGCTCGACGTGCCACCGGTGAAAACGAGACGATGAGCCAAGACTTCGTGCCTAAAATTCCAATCGACCTCGCGGCGGCGCGGGCCAAACTCGATGGCGAAGGCGGCAAGCGCCTGTGGCAGAGCATCGAGGAATTGTCCGGCAGCAAGGAATACCGCAGTTTCCTGCAGAACGAGTTTCCCGCCAATGGCGGAAAAGCTTCGGACGAAGCGTCCGGCGAAATTCCCGAGAAGCTATCGGAAAAGCACTTGGACATCAATCGCCGCGATGTGATGAAGCTCATGGCTGCTTCGGCGGCCATGGCCGGTCTGAGCGCCTGCACCAAGCTCCCCACTGAAAAAATCGTGCCGTACGTGCGCCCTCCCGAGGAAGTTATCCCGGGGCGGCCTCTGTTCTACGCCACGACCATGACGCAGGCTGGAGTGGGAACGGGACTCCTGGTCGAAAGCCACATGGGGCGGCCCACGAAGATTGAGGGCAATTCGGAGCATCCGGGCAGCGCGGGCGGAACCGATGTTTTCATGCAGGCATCGATTCTGGATCTCTACGATCCAGACCGTCTCCGGAACGTGCTCTATGAAGGAAGCCTGAGCAATCGGACGGATTTCGCCAATGCCATGGGCAATGCGCGCGTGAATTTCGGCGCGCACGGCACGGGCCTGCGCGTTCTCACCGGCACGGTTACCTCTCCTACTTTGGGAGCGCAGATCAAGAAACTGCTGGCGCAATTCCCCGAGGCCAAGTGGCACCAATACGAACCCTCGGGCGGCGATTCGGTTCGCGAAGGGACTCGGCTCGCTTTTGGCAAGCCCATGAACCCTGTTTATCATTTTGAGCAGGCGGATGTGATCGTCTCGCTCGACGCCGATTTTCTGACAACCGGCGCCGGACATACGCGCTACACCCGCGACTTTTCCACCCGGCGCGATTTGGCGGCGGGGCCTTCCTCGAAGCTGAATCGCCTGTACGTTGTCGAGCCGATGCCTACCAGCACCGGCACCATGGCGGACCATCGTCTGCCGCTGCGAGCAACGGAAATCGAGGGTTTTGCAAGGCAGCTCGCCGCGGCCGTGGGAGTTTCGGTCCCCGCCGGGTCGGCGGCCAACGGGAAAGTTCCGGCGGATTTCGTGAGCGCGGTGGGACGCGACCTTTCGCAGCATCGCGGGACTTCTCTGGTCATCGCGGGCGATCACCAGCCGCCATTCGTTCACGCGCTGGCGCATGCGATGAACGCGGCGCTCGGCAACGTGGGCAAGACGGTTGTTTATACCGAGTCGATTGAAGTGAATCCCGTGAATCAGATCGACTCGCTGCGGGACCTCGTGGCCGATCTCAATGCCGGGAAGGTTGAATTCCTGCTGATCCTCGGCGTGAATCCCGTCTATTCCGCTCCCGCCGACTTGAACTTTGGAGCGGCGATCCTGAAAGCCAAGACCCGCGCGTATTCGGGTCTCCTGAATGATGAGACGGGCTCGTTGTGTCACTGGCATGCCCCGGCCGCACATTACTTGGAATCCTGGAGTGACGCGCGTGCCTACGATGGTTCGGTGAGCATCACGCAGCCGCTGATTGCCCCGCTTTATGAAGGACATTCGGCGCACGAAATTGTCGCGCTCCTCACCAATGATGCGGACAAGTCCGCTCACACCCTGATCCGGGATTACTGGCAGAGCCAGCGCTCGGAGAAGGGCCAGGCCTTCGAAGCGTTCTGGGAAACCTCTCTGCACGATGGCTTGATGGCGGGTACGGCGCTGCCCGCCTCTGCGGCCACGCTGCGTTCCGACTTCGTTCAGCAGGCAGCCGCTGCGGCAGAGGGCAATGCCAGTTCGCTTGAGATCGTCTTCCGGCCCGATCCGACCATCGGCGACGGCGAATACGCGAATAATAGCTGGCTCCAGGAGACACCCAAGCCGGTAAGCCGGCTGACCTGGGACAACGCCGCGATGATCAGTGCTACGACGGCCCAGCAAATGGGGCTGACGTCGGGCGACTACGTGACGTTGCAGCTCGCCGCCCGCGAGGCAAAGGCGGGCGTCTTTATCGTCCCTGGTCACGCCGACAACTCCGTGACGGTTCACCTCGGATACGGGCGCGCCCACGGGGGCCAGATCGGCACCGGTCCTGGCTTCAATGCAAACCTCTTGCGCGGTTCGGAATCTCCCTGGATGGCGCTCGGGCTGAAAATCGCAAAGACCGGCAAGACCTTCGATTTCGCATCGGTGCAGCATCAGTACAACATTGATTTCGAGGGCCATCCCGGAGATACCACCGATTTTGCAAGCGATACCGCCTTCCGCCGCGACTTGGTGCAGATCGGCACCCTCGATCAGTTCCGCAAGGATCCGTCCTTCGCGCAGAACGAATCGAATCAGGTGGACTATCACGGGCCGTCGCTTTATCCCAACTTCAAGTACGACGGCTATGCCTGGGGCATGTCGATCGATCTCAATCGCTGCGTGGGTTGCAACGCGTGCGTGGTCGCGTGCCAGTCGGAAAACAATATTTCCGTGGTAGGCAAGGATCAGGTGGCGCGCGGCAGGTCCATGCACTGGATCCGCATCGACACGTATTTCCGCGGCGGCCTCGACAATCCCGAGGTGTATTACGAGCCTCTGCCGTGCATGCAGTGCGAGAACGCTCCTTGCGAATACGTCTGCCCGGTGGGCGCCACCACGCACAGCCCCGAGGGGTTGAACGATATGACATACAACCGCTGCGTGGGCACCCGCTATTGTTCGAACAACTGTCCGTATAAGGTCCGCCGCTTCAATTTCTACCTCTACTCCGATTACACGACGCCGAGCCTTTTCGGCGTGCGCAACCCCAACGTGACCGTGCGCACCCGCGGAGTGATGGAAAAGTGCACCTACTGCGTGCAGCGGATCAACGCGGCCAAGATACGCTCCGAGGTGGAAGACCGCACCATACGCGACGGCGAAATTGTCACTGCGTGCCAGCAGGCCTGCCCGGCGGAAGCGATCGTGTTCGGCAACATCAACGATCCCAACAGCCGCGTGGCCAAGCTCAAAGCCCAGACCCGCAACTACGGATTGCTGGTGGATTTGAACACGCGCCCGCGCACCACCTATTTGGCGCGCGTGCGTAATCCGAACCCGGAGATTCACGGATAACGTGTCCATGGCGAAACAAGAGCCGATTTACGGATTGATGGCCGAATTCGAGACGCCCGAGCAGGTGTTGCAGGCGGCGCTGCGAACCCACGCCGCGGGCTACCGGCGCATGGACGCCTACACACCCATCCCGGTAGAGGGTCTGGCAGAAGCCATCGGGTTTGAATGGACCAGCCTGCCGATGGTGGTATTTACCGGCGGGTTCCTTGGAGGATGCAGCGGTTTCTTCATGTGCTGGTATGCCAACGTGATCAGCCTGCCGCTCAATATCGGCGGCAAGCCGCTCAATAGCTGGCCGGCGTGGATTCCCATTACCTACGAGTTGACGATTCTGGGAGCGGCAGTCTCCGCCGTGTTTGGAATGATCATCATGAACGGACTTCCCAGGCCGTACCATCCGGTTTTCAATGTCCCGCGTTTCGACCGGGCGTCGACCGACCGCTTTTTCCTGTGCATCAAGGCGCGTGACAAAAAATTCGATCTGGCGCAGACGAAAGCCTTCTTGGAAGAACTGAAGCCGGCAGGAGTTTTCGAAGTTGAGGCTTGAAACGAAAAGGAATTTGGAGCTTCCGCTCGCGGCTTTGCGGAAAATCGCGTGCCTGGCGATCGTCGCGCTCGCGGTTGTGGGCTGCCGGCTCGATATGCACATCCAGCCGAAATATTTGCCCTACGAGCCGACCACGTTTTTTGCCGACGGCCGCTCCGAGCGCCAGCCCGTGGAAGGAACCGTCGCGCGCGGCCACTTGCGATTGGACGAGCTGTTCTACACCGGCAAGGAAAATGGAGTCGAAGCGGACGAGTTTCCGTTCCCGATCACCAAGGCTGATCTGCAGCGCGGCCAGGAGCGCTACAACATCTATTGCGCGCCGTGCCATGACTATCTCGGCAACTCGTATGGCTTTATCGTTCGGAGAGGGTTCCCGCTTCCTGCG
>Ga0182015_10005328_pt1 | contig 13406 bp, 15 predicted proteins | sample 712P3MmetaG_FD_120478 | JGI IMG/M metagenome (GOLD analysis project Ga0182015, IMG submission 120478) | Permafrost microbial communities from Stordalen Mire, Sweden - 712P3M metaG | ecosystem: Environmental > Terrestrial > Soil > Wetlands > Permafrost | place: Sweden: Stordalen | collected...
GGTCCAACGCCGCGAAGCCAACGCGCTCGCCAACCTGCGCCAGCGCTGCAAGAAAATTATTTTCTCCAGATTCGAGCGACGAGTCCGCCGCTGTTCCGGGCGTCACCACGCGGGTTACCTCGCGCCGCACCAGTTTCGTGCCGATTCGCGTCTGGGCCAGGCGCGCATCCTCCATCTGTTCGCAGATGGCAACCTTGAACCCTTTGCGGATGAGTTTGCCGATGTAGCCTTCCGCAGCGTGGTGGGGAACTCCGCACATGGGCACTGCGATGCCCTTCTCTTTGTTGCGCGAAGTCAGAGTGATCTGCAGTTCCTTGGCGGCGACGACGGCATCGTCGAAGAAAAGCTCGTAAAAGTCACCCAGACGAAAGAAGAGCAGCGCGGTGGGATGCTCTTTCTTGACAGCGGCATACTGCCGCATCAGCGGAGTGGACGGCTCGGTCATCGCTTCGGTTGGAGTGGGAGCTTTTGCGCGGATTATAACAAAGCTGAATTGCCCGTTTTGAACAGCACCTTCTTCGACGATCAAATGGGAGTTGACGCAGCTTCTTTCACCTTGTTTAACTAATGCATGGAGCTGCGCAAGGATCCTATCACTCGTTCCTGGGTTATCACCGGAGATGACCCGGTCGAGCACAGTCCGCGTCCTGAAAGTGCCTGCCATTTTTGTGTGGGAGCTTCGGATTCCACACAGGTGATCTCCTCAGTCCCGAGCGCGGGAGCCTGGTCGGCGCGATCGGTGGTTCATCCCAATCCGCTTTACCACATTGAAGGCGAGGCGGGGCGACGCGGAGATGGCATTTACGACCGCATGAGTTCGGTGGGCGCTCACGAAGTCCTGGTGGAGAATCCCAGGCATGACCGCCATCTATGGAATGCCAGCGACGATGAGATCGGACAATTTCTGCGCTTGGCCGCCGAACGCATCATGGATCTCAAGCGCGACCCGCGCATCAAGTACGTGAGTTTTTTCAAGGATTATGGATCCAATGCGGGGCAGGAGTTCGGCCACCCGACTTCGCAGATCACGGCCACGATGTTCGTGCCGCGACGGGTGCTTTACGAATTGCGAGCGGGTCGCGAATATTTCGTCACCAAGGAGCGCTGCGTGTTCTGCGACATTTTGACGCAGGAGGAGCGACAGCAGGCGCGAGTGATTGAGGCACGCGGTGACTATGTTGCCATTGGCCCCTATGCGCCGCGTGTTCCTTACGAGGCCTGGATTCTGCCGCGCAATCACGAGGCGTCGTTCGAGCGCACGGGATTGTCGAAGCCGGGACTGCGAGTGAACCTCGCCGCGCTCCTGCGCCGAACTCTGCAGCGGGTTCGCACCTTTACCGAAGATTTCCATCTTGTGCTGCACACCTCGCCCAACAGCCTGCATCCCTCCAAGACTTTGGGATACTGGAAAACCATTGACGACGACTATCACTGGCACATCGAGATCATGCCGGTAATCGCAACCAAGGCACGGTCCTACACATTTAAGGAAGTTTATTACTCGCCAGTGAGTTCGGAGACGGCGGTGAAGCAACTGAGGGAAGCCAAAATTGATGGATGAGGCGGTGGCATAGGGCGCAGTCTGGAATCTTTGTGAGGCTGCTACAATCCTGCCCTTGGAGATCAGCGATTGAAACGTCTCATCTGGGTGGCGGTATTAATGGGCGCCTGTTTTGCTCAGACCGCGAACAATCCAGCCGTGGTGGCAGCTCCGGCTGAAAAGCAAAAAATCCTCTGGCAGAAACTGGAAGCCGCCATTCACGATGTTGACCAGCATCTTGAGGGAGTGATGGGGGTCGCCATTGAAGACTTAACCACTGGCGACCAGTTCTTCCTGCACGATAACGAAGTCTTTGCTCAAGCCAGTTCGATCAAGATCGCGATCCTCGCCGACCTTGATCTCCAGGCGCAACAAGGCAAACTGAAGCTCACCGATTTTTATACGGTGCAAGCTTCCGATCTGGTCCCGGACAGCGACATCATGGGCGGGCTCACGCCCGGCGTCACCCGGGTCACCTTGCGCGATCTCGCGACCATGATGGTTGCGGTCAGCGATAACTCCGCTACGAACGTGCTTATCGATCGCCTCGGCATGGACAATGTGAATGCCATGCTTGATTCGCTCGGGCTTGCGCACACTCGCCTGCGGCGGAAAATGATGGAGCTTGAGGCCGCCAAGCAGGGGCGCGAGAATATTTCTACTCCACGAGAAATGATGATGCTGCTCGGAGCAATTTACCGCGGCAAGGTTCTCGATAAGGAATCGACCGCCAACTTCTTCAAAGTGCTGAGCACGAACAAAGACTCGTGGATTCCCCGCGATCTGCCGGCTGAGGTGAAGATTGCCAACAAGCCGGGTTCGCTCGAAGGCGTGCGGAACGATTCCGGGATAGTTTTCGTCGCGGGACGTCCCTATGTCATCTGTGTGATGACGGCATTTCTGGAGAACGAACGCGACGGGGAAGAGGCCATCAGTAAAGTTTCCCTGGCGGCCTGGCGAATGTTCGATCGCCTGAGCCGCGCTTCGGAGTATGGAAGAGTTGTATCTCCGGGCAACGGCAGTAGGTAGAGCCTTCTAGCTGTACTGGCGATCCCGCTGCCAGCGAACCAGACCATCCGGATCGTCCACCACGACACCTTCATACTTTTCCAACATCGGCATCAGGACATTCTCCAGTTCGGCTTTCCAGAGTTCCCCTTCATAAAACTTGGCTTTCATCGGCTCACGCGAGGCAATGTCAGGAAAGCCGCGCATAAAAAAAAGGTGTCTGGATCTTCGAATGGAAAGAGATGGGCCCAATATTTTCATCCCGATTTCCGAGTGCGCCGGAATGGACCTGGAGCGGAATATTTCAAGAAATTCGGAACGTTTGTCGGGCTTGGTCTTGTAGGTGCGCATTTCGATGATCATTGAACCTCTCCAATAAGCAGACTGGTCGAGGCCAGCGTAAAAAAGCAATGATCAAGCGATGGGCAATCAAGGCCGCGATGCGGCCTCGATTGATTGTAAACCAGTCGTTGCGAGACAAACTTCCAGCGACCGTTCATAATGTCGGCATGACCCTCCGCCGCCTCAAGACCTACGCAGGCACACAGGGATACGTCTACCAGTATTATTTTGTGGGCAAACGCGCTGCGTTGGCCGATGATCCCGAGTCTCCGGCCACAGAATTCGTCTTCGACGTGACCTCCGACCGCAAGCTGACCTACGCCGTGAGTGTTTTCCTGGCCGAGAAGTCCCTGCAAACATGGGCTGCGACTCATGGACGTCCGCTAACGGAAACCGAGCAATATGCGTCCGCAAAGCTGCGCCTCTTCCGGGCCTTCGACGAGTCGGAAGACCTGAAAATGCAGGGTCGCCGCCTGGTGATCGATGCGGCGCTGCTCGAAGAAGCCTTGACGAGTCTGGGAGTGGAGTGAATGGCTTGTGATCCAGATCACAGGACGCCGTGATTGCCGGCGTTTCCCCGTTACGCGGACTCTGTGCAGAATATAATGCGTGGAAAGACATGGGGTTGCTGGGGTTCACGAAAACAACTGCCGGACGGGCGTTCCGCGCCGGTTTTACTTGCATTAAACTCAGCGGACTCTGATACTTACCTTGCCTATGGCATTGCTTTGGTTGCGTTTCGCGCTGGCTTGTTACTTCATCGGGCTGATCTACGCCTTCTTTGCGCTAACCCGCACCAGCGATCTTTTCAGCCGTATTGCCCTGCATGCAGCCAGCCTGGGTATGGTTTTTCATTTCGTCTCCTTGGTTGAATTGTTTCTCTCCGGCCAAGTGGTCTGGGCGTCGGTGCATAACGGAGAGTCGCTGCTGGCTTTCTTCTCAATGACTTTCTTCATGATCATTTATGCGATCTACAAGACCACTTCGCCCGGTGTAGTTGTCTTCCCCATTGTCTTCTTCCTGACCTTTGTGGCGGCCGTGGACGAGCAGCCGGTGCTGCTGACCTCCTTTGTTCAGCACAAGGGATGGCTGATCGCGCACATCATTCTGATCTTCACGGGATATGCGGCGCTCGTGCTGAGCTTCGGCGCAAGCCTGCTTTATCTCCTGCAGGAGCGGCGACTCAAGGCCAAGAAGCCCAGCAGTTTAATTTCGTTTCTGCCCGCCCTGGAAGTGATTGATCAGATCGGCTACCGGTCTTTACTGCTGGGTTTCCCCTTCATGACGCTCGGCTTGATAACCGGATCGATCGTCGCGATGTCCACTTATGGGCACATTGACTTCGAGGACCCCAAGATACTCTTGTCGATCCTGATGTGGGTCGTATACATGGTCATGGTTTTCACTCGCTGGAACTCAGGATGGCGTGGGCGCCGTGCGGCAGTGCTGGCTACGTTCGCATTCGTGGCTGCCATCGTGGCCTGGGCGGCGAACTATTTCTCCGCCATCCATAGGTTTGCTGCCTCATGAGATATCAGCTCATCGGCGTGAATCACAAAAGCGCGCCGCTCGAAGTGCGCGAGCGACTGGCGATCCCGGAGTCGCGCCTGCCCGACTGTTGCCGTGATCTCACTGCCCATCCTGGAATCGAGGAGGGCATGATCATCTCAACTTGCAATCGGGTGGAACTGGTCACACACACCAGCAACGGATCGGCCGACCTGCGCGGCTTTCTCCATGATCACTTTCATCTGACCTCAGCGGAACTCGATTCACACCTGTATGAGTTTCGGGAAAAAGAGGCGGTGCGCCACATCTTCCGAGTGGCGTCGAGCTTGGATTCGATGGTGGTCGGCGAGGCTCAGATCCTCGGGCAGGTGAAGGAGGCTTACGCCACCGCCCGCGCTGTGGGTTCGGTACGGGGGCAACTGGATCAGCTTTTCACACGGGCATTCGCGGTCGCTAAGCGGGTTCGCAGCGAGACTGCCGTAGGTTCGTCGTCGGTTTCCATCGCTTCGGTAGCCGTGGAATTGGCTAAGAAGATTTTCGGAACCCTGCAGGGCAAGAACGTTTTTATCGTCGGCGCCGGCAAGATGAGCGAATTGGCTGCCCGGCATCTGATGGCTCACGGCTGTGCGTCCATCTTCGTGGCCAACCGCACCTATGATCGCGCCATCGGCCTGGCGCAGAAGTTCAATGGTCAGGCCATCAAATTCGACGATCTCTACAATACCTGCGACCGTGCAGATATCGTCATCACCTCGACTGGCGCCCCCCACGCCATTTTCCGGCGCGAGCACGGCGAGCAATTTCTCTCCCGCCGCAAGAACAAGCCCATGTTCTTCATCGACATCGCTGTGCCCCGCGACGTTTCGCCCGAAATGGCCAAACTCGACGGCATCTTCGCCTACGACATCGACGACCTGCAGCAGGCCGTGTCGAGCCATGTCGCCGACCGGCGCAAGGAAGCCGAGCTCGCCGAAGCTATCATCACCGGCGAGGTGGAGAGCTTCGAGGCCCGCCTGCACACGCTCGACGTGGTGCCTACGATCGTGTCGTTGCAAGATCATTTGGAGACCATCCGGCAAGCCGAGATTGACCGCGTGCGCGGCCGCATGGGGGCGTTGACTCCGGAACAAGAGATGGCGGTTGAAGCGTTGACTCGCGGAATCATCAACAAAGTGATGCACACGCCGATCACCACGTTGAAGACCGCCGCCCGTGAGGCGGAGGCCACCACGGTGATTGACGTTGTACGAAGGTTGTTCAATCTGCGGGACAAAGACAGGGAAACGGTAGCGTCGGAGGCGAACAAGAACGAGGCAAGCAAGAATAAAGAAGTAGGGACAAGAGACTGATGGCTGGCCTCCACATCGACCACACCGATTTCAGGACCGAGAGCCTCCTTTATCGAGAACTGCTGCTCGTCGTTCTACATGCCGTAGTCGCCTTGGTCGGCGGAGTTTTGGCCGTCCTGCTGTTCGGTGGCCTTTTCGCCGCGCTTTTCTCTGGTTTGGAAATCCGGCCGCCAACTCCTGATGTCATCTACAACCCTTTCATTTGGCTGCCTGCCTTCTTTCTGGGACTCGTTGTAAATCGCTTCGCCCGTCATCGTTCGGCCCCTTTTGTGGGAATAGTCGGCCTAGTACTTTTGGTTGGCGTCATGGCGTGGGATGTATCGATCCTCAGGCACGGTGGAAATTACCGAGATCTGAGTCCCGGACACTATTGGGCGTACGAGTTTCGACAGTTGTTTTCGGCTGACAAAACATGCCGAGACAGCGAGTGCCTCGGCAAGATACTCGTGACGGCGCCATTTATCATTACCGTCGCATATTCGATTGGAGCTTGGCTTGGACTTCGATTCGGAAAAACAAAAGACACTACCGATCAACGAACAAAGGTTGGTGCGCATACGCATGCCTAAACTCCGCATCGGCTCCCGCGGTTCCCAACTCGCCCTGTGGCAAGCCAACCACATCTCCGCGCTGTTGCGCGCCCGCGGCCATGAAGTAGAAATTGAAATCATCCACACCACCGGAGATAAAATCACCGATGTCCCCCTCGCCATGGTCGGCACCAAGGGCGGATTGGGCAAAGGAATTTTCACCAAAGAAATTGAAGAGGCCCTCGCCGCCGGACGCGTCGATCTCGCCGTGCATTCGTTGAAAGACCTTCCGACCGAATTACCGACGGGATTCGAAATCGCCGCCATTACGGAACGCCAGGATCCGCGAGATGCCTTCTGCTCGCGCCACTATGGGAAAGTTGAAGACTTGCCTCAGCGCGCTCGCGTCGGCACCTCCAGCCTGCGCCGCCAGGCGCAACTCAAGGCCATCCGTCCCGATCTCGACATTCATCCCCTGCGCGGCAACGTCGATACGCGCCTGCGAAAGCTCGAGCAAGGCGAGTACGACGCTATCATCCTGGCTTCCGCCGGGCTGAAGCGGCTGGGTAAAACATCACTGATCAAGCAAGTCATCCCCGCTGAAGTCATGTGCCCCGCCGCCGGGCAAGGAGCGCTCGGCATCGAAATCCGCGAGGGCGACTCGGCCACGCGTCATCCCCTGGAATTTCTGAACGACCCCGCCGCCCGCGCCGCCACCACCTGCGAGCGTGCTCTGCTCAACCGCCTCGGCGGAGGCTGCCAGGTTCCGATCGGCGCCTTCGCGGAAATGCGCAATGGCAAGCTGCATCTCGAAGCCATTGTCGCCGATCCCGATGGTTCAAAGCTCCTGCGTGAATCGCGGGATGGCTATCTCAGCGATCCTGCACAACTCGGCAACAATGTTGGCGAAACCTTGCTCAGCCGCGGCGGCGACGAAATTCTGGAAGCGGTCTACGGTCGTGGCCTCGCTGTCCCGCCGCAACCGTGATCTCCGATTGGGAATCAGCATGAAGAGCGGCAGCGTTCTCCTGCAACTTCTCGGCGGTGCCAAGAGTTCCCATACGGTGCGCCGCTGGATCAACTTCTGGCCGCCGTTCCTGGGCGCGGGCATTCGTATCAGTCACATCGCGTCCGACATGAAATCTGTCGACGTTAGAATGAAGTTGCACTTCTGGAACGCGAACTACGTGGGCACGCACTTCGGCGGATCGCTCTTTGCCATGACCGACGCTTTCTATATGCTGATGCTGATGGCGAACCTGGGCCGAGAATATATTGTCTGGGACAAGGCCGCGACCATTCGTTACAGAAAACCGGGGAAGGGTACGGTGCGCGCGGAGTTTCGCTTGTCGGATAGCCAGATCGAGGATGTACGCGAGAAATTGAAGACATTGCCAAAATATGAGCCCGTCTTCACCGTGGAAGTGAAAGATGAGGCGGGAGGGGTGATCGCGGAGGTTGAAAAAGTGATACACGTGCGAAGGAAAGAAGCGGCGGAGCCGCGAGGAAAGTAGGAGGATCGAGTTTGTATATTCCCGAGCACTTTCGATTACGTCACGAAGCAGACGCGGTTGCCTTTATGCGCGCCAATCCTTTCGCCATCCTGATCTCGTCCACTGACACTGGTCCTTTTGCGACTCACCTTCCGCTGTTTGTGCATGCGGAAGGAGAGCGCATCACTCTGCGTGGACACGTTTCGAGGGCCAACGCACACTGGCGCTATCTGGAACAGCAGCCGCAGTGTTTGACCATCTTTCATGGACCGCACTCCTATATTTCGCCGAGGAACTACGCCTCGCGAGAAAGCGTTCCCACCTGGAACTATGCGGCGGTACATGTCTATGGAAATGCGCGTCTGTTTTCTTCCGAGCAGGATGTGCACGGAATGCTGCAAGAGCTGATGGAAACGTTCGAGCCCACGTACCGCTTGCAGTGGGATGAATTGAGCCAGACCTTCCGCGAGAACATGCTCCGGCAGATCGTGGGCTTCGAAATCGTTGCGACCAAGGTCGAGGGCAAATTTAAGCTCAGCCAGAATCGAACTCGCGAGGATCAAGCGAATGTGATCACCTCTTTGGAGAACGCGGAAGACTCAGCCGTGTCGGGCGTCGCGCGCATGATGAAAGAGCAGCGCCTGGGCGAGATTACAGTCGAGAAGGAAAGCGAGCGATGAAGCGGGCAGCGACTGGAAAGTCAGATTCGCATTCGCTTTCCGGCGTACGTGTGCTGGTAGGGCGGGCGCGGCATCAGGCCGGCGCGCTCTCTGGCGAATTACGCAAGCGGGGCGCCACGGTGCTGGAAATTCCGTTCATTGAAATCCGCGAGCCGGAATCTTTCAAGCCTTTGGATTCTGCTCTCGAAAATCTTGACGGTTACGACTGGCTCATTCTCACCAGCGTGAACGGAGTGGAGGCGATGTGGGAGCGAGTGGCCAAGCTCCGCCTCCGGAAGACGGGTCTCAGGCACCTGCGGGTTGCGGCGATCGGTCCGGCCACGAAGAAGGCCATCGAGCAGCGCGGGGGCACAGTTGATGTTGTCCCGAAAGAGTACGTTGCGGAATCTGTGGTGCGCAGTTTGCAACGGCGAGTGAAGGGGGAACGCGTACTGTTGGTTCGCGCCAAAGTTGCCCGCGACGTTATTCCCAACGAACTCCGTAAGGCTGGTGCAAAGGTGGATGTGGTGGAGGCTTACGAATCGGTTGTGCCGAAATCTTCGCGTACGCGGTTGCGAAGCGCGATGAAGAATCCCCGCCGCCGTCCGCACGTGATTACGTTTACGAGTTCGTCGACGGTGCGGAACTTTGTGGAATTGCTGGGCTCGCGCCACCCGCTTGGAATGCTGCAAGCGGGCCACGGGCGGGAGCCTGCCCTGAGCTTGCCGAAGGGGCGCCCCCGCCAAACGAACTCTTTTTTGGCCGGTATACGGCTCGCTTCGATTGGGCCGGTCACTTCTTCAACGCTGCGCGAGTTGGGCCTGCGCGTGGATATTGCGGCCAAGCAGTTCACTATCCCCGGGTTGGTGCAAGCCATCGTCCGATCCATGGCCTAGGTCGTCCTCGATAAACCACAGCGAGACGCGCGTAATGCCAATATCTCCTACCGCGATATCTGCTAAATTGCGGGGATGAAACCCAAGACCATTTATCTTGCGCTCTGCTTCGTCGGCACGCTGCTTCCGTACTGGCAGTTCGTTCCGTGGCTTATGCAACCTGGGATGAGTTTTCCACTATTCGTCCGCGAACTGTTCGTGAATAGAATCAGCGCTTTCTTTGGGATAGATGTCTTGATTTCCGCGGTGGTGCTAATCGTCTTCATGCGAGTCGAGAGCGCTCGGCTGAAGATTTCCCGGCGATGGCTTCCGGTGCTCGCACTATTGACCGTAGGGGTTTCGCTGGGTTTTCCCATGTTTCTCTATATGCGCGAAGCGAGAATGGATCGGGCTAAATCCATGGCTGAGGCAGTACCAGCGTGATCAGGTTGGCTATTCCGTCAGCGAACAACTACAATCCGCTGGCGGAACGTGCGCCTGCAGAAAGTCCGCGACCCGCTTGTAGGCATCAATCTGATTTTCCACCCGCGCGAAGCCGTGCCCTTCATTTTCGTAAATCTTGTAATCGACCGTACCGCCGCGTTTCTTGATGGCATCCACCACCTGCTGCGTTTCTGACTTCGGGCAGCGCGGATCGTGCCCTCCGGCAAGCAACAGCAGCGGGGCCTTGATCTGGTCGATGAAGTTGATCGGGGAACGGTCTTCATACAGCGCCTTATTCTTCACCACATCGCCCATGGTTGCGAGATCGGACTGCTGCAGCACTGGATCTTCGTTCTCGATTTCCGTGAACCAGTTCACGAAAGGCACAATCGGTACGCCTGCAGCCCAGACGTCGGGCGCCTTTGTCACGGACATCATACTGAGATAGCCGCCGTAGCTTCCGCCCATGACGGCAATCTTTTTGGGATCGAGGTGGCCGGTCTGCTTGATCCAGTCGACGCCCGCAAGCACGTCTTGAAGGTCACCGCCGCCCATGTCAAATAGATTCGCCTGCTGGAATTGTTTGCCGTATCCCGTCGAGCCGCGATAGTTGGGCGCGAGCACCATGTATCCCTGATTGGCCGCGTATTGCACGAAGCGGTTGAAGGAATTCATTATCTGCGATGTCGGTCCGCCGTGGATGTAAACGATGGCGGCGTTCTGCCCGTTGCGCGCCATGTTGAAGGGCACATAAAGAAACGCGGAGATGGTCCACTTACCGTCGCGGCTGGGATAGTGCACGAGATAGGGTTCGACCATGTCTTCTGAGCGCACGCCCGCGACCAGGGAATGCGTAACCTGATGCGACTTGCCGGTCGCCAGCGTATACACCCAAAGATCTCCGGGAGCGGTCGGGCCGTTGTGGTAGTAGAGCAGTCGCGAGCCGTCTTTGGTGAAGGCGGAGGGCTCGCCCGCCGACTCATTGACCCCCTTCGAGATGGGCAGAGCGCTGGACTTGCCAGTGGCGAGATCGTACAGATAGATATCTTCACTACCGTCGACATTCGCCCTAAAGGTGATGTGCTTACCATCGGGGGAGAACTCGCCGCCGCGGATTTCCCATTTGTCGCCAGTGAGCCAGAAAATCTTCTTTGTCGAGATTTCCAACAAACCAATATTTTCATAACCGTTGGCTGCGTTTGAGGTGAACAGGATATGTTTGCCGTCGCGCGAGATGTCGTTATTTGAATAGCGTTGCTCGCCCTCATGCGGAGTCAGGAGCGTGCTCTGTCCCGTGGCCACTTCCGCGATGAAAACATTCGAATCCGTGCCCTTGGCCTGTTCCTGCATGTAAACGATGTACTTGCCTTCTTTCGACCAAATGGGGTTGTAGTTGCCTTTATCTTGCGGCGTGTTGGTAGTGAGGTGTTTGACCTCCCGCATGAGTGTGTCGTAGATATCGATCTCGTAGGCGGCGGAGGTCTTCGGCTTAATCTCATAGGCCAGATACCGGCCATCCGGTGACCACGCGGGATTCATCTCCGCCATCTCGCGCGTGCTGGTGAGGTTTACGACTTTTCCAGTCTTTGGAGAAACCAGAAAAATATCCCACTGCTCGTCGCCATCATAGTCCGACTGATAGGCGATCCACTTTCCGTCAGGCGACCATGCGGGCGCGGTCTGCCGCTGGTCGCTTACCGTAAGTTGTACCGGCCATCCTCCTTCGGCAGGGACGAGCCAAAGATTGTTGCGTCCGCTCATGTTGGAGACGAACGCGATGCTCTTGCCGTCGGGCGACCAGGCAGCCCGGCCGACCTGGCGCGTCATGTAGAGCTTCTCGATCGTAAGGCCGCGCGCTTCGACCTGCGCGTTCGGCTTGGAGGAGATCTGCTTGGGATCGGTGACGGCATTGGGCGGGGGCAGGGTTTGGCCCGCAGCGATGGTCTCAGTGACGACTGTGCTCATGAGTATGACGATAGCAAAAGGGATGAAAGTGCGCATGGGTTGAGGCCTCGGAAGGGGAGAGTTTAGCAGAGAAAACACGAGTCCGGGACAGCGGGATAAATTGCAGAGGTCCTTCGCAGTGCTGAGGCTGACAAGAGAGAGGATCGACTTCACCTTTCCCTTGAAGCCGGATGGGGTGGGAAAATCATGTTCCTCCATCCCATACGTACAACCCTCGATTTTGTCATCCTCGGCGGAGAGAAGGACCCATGCAACCACCTCCGCCGAGAACATACTTCGCTTACATCATGACGAATCGATCGAAGACGCTCTACACGGGCGTCACCGGCAATCTGATTCAGAGAGTGCGACAACCAAGACGGGATTTGGGTCCGGCTTCACGACCAAGTATAGGGTTCATCGGCTGGTATATTTCGAACGCTTTAAAGATATCCGCAACGCGATCGAGCGCGAGAAGCAGATCAAGAGCTGGCTCCGCTGCAAGAAAGTCGATCTGATCGTTTCCGTCAATCCAGAATGGCGGGATTTGAGTCAAGAGTGGTACGGGCGCCATCAGTTTCCGCCCGACACAGAGATTGCATAGGTCCTTCGCTCGGCTCAGGATGACAGAGCCATTTGAGAAAGAAAAAATTGAGAGGCGCTACGCTTTCGCGCTCTTGTGTATCTCCACGGTGCTCCAGGTTTTGTCGACGGCGTGACATATATTTTCCAGCAGGCAATCGACGCACTTGGGTTTGCGGGCGATGCAGAGTTTGCGTCCGTGCCAGATGATCTGATGGGCGAACAGAATCCATTTCTCGCGCGGGATGATACGCGTTAAGTCTTGTTCGATTTTCTGCGGATCATTATTGGTAGTGAGCTCGAGGCGACGCGAGATGCGATGCACGTGCGTGTCAACGACAATCCCCTCTGCGATTTTGAACCACGAGCCCAGAACCACGTTCGCAGTCTTGCGAGCGACGCCGGGCAGGGTTAGAAGAGCCTGCATGTTGAGGGGAACCTGGCCACCGAAGTCGGCGACTAATTTTTTCGCTGCGCCGACCACGGATTTCGATTTGTTGCGGAAGAAGCCGGTGGAGCGGATATCCGGCTCAAGTCGTTCGGGCGTGATCGCAGCGAAAGCTTCGACGGTGGGATACTTGCGAAAGAGCTCAGGCGTGACGCGGTTCACGTTTACGTCGGTCGATTGAGCAGAAAGAATTGTTGCGACCAGGAGTTCCCATGCGCTGGTGTGGGTAAGGGCGCAGGTGACGTCTGGATAGAGCTGGTCGAGGCGCTTCAGGATTTCGGAAATGCGATCGGGGGCCAGAGGATTGTAGGAGCTTTGTTTTTTGCCCTTCGGCGAAGCTGAGGTCTTACCAATGCCTGGACGGCCTGAGGCGGTCGTCGCCGCACGAACTACCTTTCTTCGGCGCGACTTCTCGGGCGCTACCTTCGACAGCGAGAGCTTGCCGTGCGCTTGCCGAAGGGGCGCCCGCGCCACACGGTCCTGGCGGCCGGTGCGGGCGGGCTGACGGGGTGTTCGGCCGCGGGGCATAAGGGCAACATCTTAGCAGAGACCTCGGTAACCACCAATGATTCCGTAAGGTGGGGGTAGGGTCCGGGGCCAGTCCGCGTATTGGCGGGGGTTTCACCGCGCTTGCAGATTGGCGTCATTCTTGCGAATCTCGGAAGGTACTTGATTTTCTGTAA
>Ga0182015_10005330_pt1 | contig 13405 bp, 11 predicted proteins | sample 712P3MmetaG_FD_120478 | JGI IMG/M metagenome (GOLD analysis project Ga0182015, IMG submission 120478) | Permafrost microbial communities from Stordalen Mire, Sweden - 712P3M metaG | ecosystem: Environmental > Terrestrial > Soil > Wetlands > Permafrost | place: Sweden: Stordalen | collected...
CTTGTCCGGATCGAGCTGGGTGTTCACAAAGAAACCATGCTCAAGATCGTCGATCCCCAGCATCGCAGCCTCGGGATACGTCACGGAGCAGAGATGACCCGTCACCTTGAGCCCCCGCGCATGCGCCGCTTCGATCGCAGCCTTAAGCTCGTCGCGGGTAATGTCCATATACGCCTTGAACGAGGTCACCCCCTGATCGGCCCAGAAATTGACAGTCCGCGTTGCGTCGGCGGCGTCCACCAGTTGGTGCATCTGGATGAAGGGTGATCCGCCACCTTCCAGGTATGGCCCAGTCACGTCCATGTGCGGCCCGGGCAGTATCCCACCATCGATCATCTGCTTGGTGTTGAGGTCGGTATAAGGCTCGACGCTGCCGGTCGAGCGCAGCGTCGTCACGCCCTCGGCCAGATACATGCGAGGCGAGCTGAAGGTCATTTGGGGTACCAGCAGCGGCTTGTCGCTCTTACCGTCGGACGTCAGATCGGGCCGCGCAATATAGTATTGATGATCGTGCATGCCAACGATGCCGGGAATCACACTCTTACCGCCAGCATCGATTGCACGATAACCTGCCGGCAGTGCATCACCGCCCGGCACAATGCCTGCGATCTTACCACCATCGAGAAGCAGCGTACGGTCCTGCTGCGCGGCTTTCCCTGTCCCGTCGATCACCCGCACGTGTGCCAACGCGAGCTTGCCGGCAGGCAATTTAACAAAAGGCTTTACCGCACTTCCCGGCGCGGTGGCGGCAGGCAGAATGCGCGCGGCCATGTCGACGTTGACAGCGGTCGCCGCACTCAACAGCAGAGCGACGATCGGCATCAGCTCAACGATCATGTTCGTCTCCTCCTTCGGACCGATGCCGGCCGTGCCCTTCTGATTTATCAGGACGAGCCAAAATTGCCCGATCACTGAAAGGGCTCCGGAGTTCGTGGGCTCAACAATACCATTCGGACCGATGCAGCGGCGTGAGAGCAGATTTTGGGAGGCGATGGTTTTGGGGCAACCCGGAAGTTCTCGAAACAGAAATCCAGTGCGATTTCGAGAGCGCTGGCTGCCACCTCTTTGGCCTCTTTCAAGTTCTTCCCCTGAGTAGTAGCTTCGGGGATATCCGGGAAGGTTACGGGAAACCCGGACCATCTCCGGAGCATTTCCGGGACCGAGCATTTCCGGGACCAGACGGACTAACCCCCATCCCAACATCGACAATTCTCTCGGCTTCGTGTCCTGCAAGACTCGCGGAAGACTTCCTTCACTCCTGGTTGCTTTATCTGTCGGCCTAACCCCGAAATGCTACCCTTGTCGCGGAGCAGGAACAAACATGCACCCGTTTACCCGTTCTCAGCTTTTTGTTGTTGGCCTCATGACCAACATGTTGCTTTCCCTGCATGCTTTTTCACAAGGCGTAGAAGCGCCCCGGATCGAGCAGAAAGAGGGCCGGTACGCTCTGCTGGTGGAGGGCCGTCCGTTTTTGATTCTCGGCGGCCAGATTCACAACTCGAGCGCCTGGCCCAGCGAATTGCCGCAGGTGTGGGAGTCGATGGAAACTCTGCATGCCAATACCCTCGAGGCGCCCGTGTACTGGGAGCAGTTCGAGCGCCAGCCGGGCACGTTCGACTACACCAATGTGGATCAGATCGTGACTGGTGCGCGCGCTCACCATCTGCATGTGATTCTGACGTGGTTCGGCACCTGGAAAAATGGCAACATGCACTACGCACCGGCATGGGTGAAGGGCGATTCCGGCCGATTCCCCCGTGTTGTGCGCCCTGATGGGCAGTCGATCGACGTACTTTCGCCCGTTTCGCAAGCTACGTTGCAGGCCGATAAGGCCGCCTTTGTTGCGCTCATGCGCCACCTCAAAGAGATGGATGGCGAGCAACACACGGTCCTGATGGTGCAGGTGGAAAACGAAACCGGCAATATCGGCAGCGTTCGCGATAACTCGCCCCAGGCCAACAACCTGTTCAACGGCCCCGTGCCCGCCGGCTTACTGGCCATTACTCACAAACAGCCCGGGACTTGGAGCCAGGTGTTCGGCGCGGAAGCGGATGAGACGTTCCAGATGTACTACCAGGCGAGGTACGTCAACGAGATTGCAGCGGCGGGAAAAGCCGAATTCAAAATCCCCATGTATATCAACGTCTGGATTGACTACCCCGCCGCCCAGCTGCCGCAGCGGCAAATGGATTTGCCGGGCATCGGCTATCCGAGCGGCGGCCCCGTGCAGAAGTTCGTCGGCGTCTGGCGAGCGCTGGCTCCGGCGATCGACCTGATAGGACCGGATATGTATTCCGATGACTCCGCGTTTTATCTGGAGACGCTACGCGCCTATCATCGGCCGGATAATCCCCTGTTCATTCCGGAAACGGGCAGGGATGACAGCTTCGCCAAATTCTTCTTCTACGCGCTCGGTGACGGCGCAATCGGCTTTTCTCCCTTCGGGGTCGATCGCACCGGCTGGAATATCCTTGGCGACCAGCCGTTCAAAGTTCACGCCAGCAACTTCGCGCTCGTCGGACCCATGAGCCGCGAGATCGCGCAACTGGAATTCGATGACAAAGTGCAAACCGCGATCGAAGAGCCGGGCGTCACCTCAAAGGAGATCGATTTTGGTGACTGGCAGGCAACCGTGGCCTTCGGCTTTCCCCAGCCGGACGGGCGCAGCGCCCCGGGCACCAAAGACGCCCACGCATCCGCGCTCGTAGCCCGCCTTGGCCCCAACGAGTTTCTCGTGACCGGCGTCGACGCGAGCGTCAATTTTCATCTGCCGGGCAAGCTTCCCTGGATCCGCAGTGAGCTGGTTACCGCGGAGCAGGGCGTCTATGAAAACGGCGTGTGGAAACCTCTTCGCCTGTGGAACGGCGACGAGACGGATCGCGGCTTATGTTTCCACCAGCAACCGGAAGTGTTGCATGTTCGGCTGGAGAAGTTCTGATACCGGGGCCTGATGGGGACAGGAGGAAAACCGGGACAGAGGAAGGACCGACGGACGTTACCTTTGCCTCCATGATGATCTTGGATTAGTAAACGTCCCGCCTGTCCCGCCTCGGTCGATGGCCGGGCTCATGCCGAGCGGGCAAGTTCCGGGGCGTTACGCTGCACCTTCAATTGATCCTCGTGACGGCGGGCACGGGCGAGGTCGTAATTGTTCGCCAGTTGGCGCGCACGGTCACGGCAGAGAAGCCTTTCAGATCACCTTTGAGCGGGTGAAAGGGGGAGATGAGGGGACAGCATTCCTATCTCGAGTAATTGCTGCAATGGGTATGTTGTAATACCCCCCGAAGCTGTCGATTCGGCGCAATCTACGCGCACCTTGCGGATAGTCTCTTAGGTGCGCGAAGGGTTTCGTGAAAAACCCCACTCACGCCACCGCGTCAAGGAACTGGCGAGCGGTAACTATCTGCGTGCTGGACCATACAGCGGGAAAATCTTTGGCATTGCCGGTCACGAGGTACTCGGCTGCGGCTGCGCGAGCGCACTCCAGGAATATATCGTCGTCCGGGTCGGAACATACATACACCTTCTCCGCGGGCCTTACCCAGAACCCCTGCTCACGAATGGTGCGCAGCGTGGCTACGATTTCACTGTCACTACGATGGAACCGGGGCCGACGGATGACTTCTTCATACTCGGCAAAAATATCCCCGCTCACGCACAGTTGCGTATCGGGGTCGATGATGGTCATCAGAAATACCTGCGCCGGCAGTCCCTGCGGATTGAGCAGGGCGGAAATCAGGATGTTGGTGTCGAGGACAACCCGGATCATTGCTCCGTGGGTTGCTGGCGACTACGCCGTGCCTTCCGCGCGGCGTCGATTTCTGCATCGACTTCTTCGGTGGAGAGCCGGTCCAGCCCTGCCCGCTTTGCGGTCTCCCATGATTGCTGCAGCCATTCCGGCGCGGACGCAGTCGCCAGCGTACGGATGCTGATTGCTTCGTCTTCGGCAATCGAACGTCCGAGGAGGCTTTCGATCGCCATCTTCTGGTCCGCCGAGAGGTCTTTGGCCTTGTGAATCATACGTCTAGTCCAATCCTGACAGTACTTTACAAGTTTAGGGTGTGGCCAAGTGATTGTCACGAAGAATTCCTTCGCCAGCGCACGTATGTCGAATCCGCTCGGCGCGAGAGGGGGGTAGGCGGACAGAAATGCGGCGACGGGACAGAAATGTGGCACGACAGCAGACCTGGGAGGGACAAGCAGACCTGGGAGGGACGACCTGGGAGGGACAGACGGGACGTATCCTAAAGAAACAGCGACGGCTACAAAAGGGAAGCTCTCCGGAACCAAACCGGATGTGCACATTCAGATTCCAATTGGCAGATTACGAAGGAATTCCAGGGACGGAGCCAAACGCGCAGAACACCTTTGGCGTAAATATTTCTCCTTCCCCGCTCTTCCACCGTTGATCGTCCGGGGCAAGCGGAAGCGATCCGCCAGCTCGTTCTGTCTTGGATACGCCCACGATCTGCCAGGAACTCGCAAACCGCGCGGCCAGGGTGTTATACTTTTATATAATAGAAGCGAGGAGTTTATGCACACTACTAGTCTGCGAAAGGTCGGAGGTTCCGTCATGCTGGCTGTACCTCCTGCGATCCTCGATCTGTTGCACCTGGAGGTTGGGGCAACGGTGGGGCTCGAAGTCGATGGAGAGCGCCTGGTCGTCAAGCCCAACATAAAGCCTCGTTACACCCTGGCGGAATTGCTCGAGGCCTCGGACTATTCCCAGCCACAGCCAGCGGAGGAACGGGAGTGGATCGATTCACCGTCTGTGGGTGGTGAGTTGATATGAACCGTGGCGATATCTACATGGTGTCGCTTGATCCTACCCAAGGCCATGAACAGCGCGGCCGTCGTCCGGTCGTGATTATCTCTCCGACCGCATTCAACAACGCAACCAGGTTGCCGGTGATTCTTCCGATCACAAGCGGCGGTGTATTTGCCCGCCGTATAGGTTTCGCCGTCCCTCTTGCAGGCGTACGCATCACAGGCGTTGTCCGCTGCGACCAGCCGCGCGTGCTCGACATACGGGCCCGGCGTGGCAAGAAAATAGATTCGCTTCCCTCCGAAATCCTCGACGATGTGTTAGCCAAAACCGCGACTCTCTTCCAGTAGCTCTGAATACGGGTTAATTCGGCGGCGTTAACTCGGCGACGCTAAGCTACGTCTTTCCAATCGGTGGTGTGGAGAGAGCCTCTCCTAAAGATCGACAATGCCGTTCCGCACCGCGTAGCGCACCAGATCAGAGGTGGAGCGGATAGAAAGTTTGCGATTGATATTGCTGCGGTGCGCTTCCACGGTCTTTACACTCAGCTGCATGGCGACCGCCACGTCCTTGTTGCCTTTGCCTTCGGCCAGAAGCTGAACCACTTGCCGCTCGCGCGTCGTGAGTTGGGGAAGATCCTCTTTCCCCTCCGCTTTCGTATTGCGGCTGAGGTACCCCTTGAGCACAACCTCGGCTACATTTGGGGTGAAGAAGGGCTTACCCGCGGATACAGCCTTTACGGCGCTAATCAGGTCCTGCTCTGCGTCGCTCTTAAGAACGTAGCCTCGCGCGCCGCTTTCCAGCACCTCGCGAATGGTTTGATCGGTGTTATGGATGGTCAGAAGCACGACTTCGACCCTGGGGAAGGAGCGCCGAATCTCGCGGGTGGCGGTAAGGCCGTTCAGTTCAGGCATCGAAAGGTCAATGACGAGTACGTCCGGTTCGGTCTCCGCCACTGCAGCGACGGCCTCCCGCCCGTTGCTGGCTTCTGCAACCACTTCCCAGCCGGCCTCTGACCCTAACAAGTCGGAAATGCCGCGCCGCATCAATGGATGATCATCGGCCACTACGATTCGTAACTTACGCACTTGCGCGCACCTCCGCCGGAAGGCATGCGACAACGGCCATTCCGCCGCTTACCGAGCGCACATCGAGATAGCCGCCGAGTTCCTGCAGGCGCTCCCTCATGCCCGCGATTCCAACGCCGCCTTGATGCCCCTCGTTGAAGATGCGATCAGGCAAGCCGCGCGCCCCGCGGTCGACAACGCTGAGTTCGATGGTCGTGGGCCGCCGCGAGAGCCGGATATCCACGACCTTATTGGCGGAATGACAAATCACGTTGCTCAGGCTCTCCTGCACTACGCGGAAGATGACCAGTTCCACCATCTCCGGCAAGCGTCCCAACTGGGGCGAGATTCTGAGCTTGACGCGGATTCCGGTGCGCTTGGCAAACCCTTCCGTCAGCCATGAGATGGCAGGCACCAGGCCTGCCTCCTGGAGCAACGGAGGATGCAGCAGATAGGAGGCGCCCCGGATCTTCTGCGTGCATTGCCGCGTCAGATCCTTGATGTCGTTCACCATTCCCTGCAATTCCAAATCCTGAGCCGGCAGCTTTCTCTGTAACCGGCCAAGGCTCATACTCAGCAGAGCAAGATCCTGCGACGTGGCGTCATGCAACTCGCGCGCAATCCGTCGCTTCTCTTTTTCCTCCAGATGCATGAGCTCGAGCGAGAGCCGGCGCACCGAAGACTCGGCGCGGGTTCGCTCGGTGATGTCTACATAGAGCCCGTAGACGCCGCGCAGCCTTCCGTCGACGATCAAGGGAATACCGTGGATGTCCACGTCGATCCATACACCGTCCTTGCGCCGGCGCCGGGTCACCATCTGTATCTTTTCTCCGTGCAGGACCGACAAGGTACATCTTCTCGCCTCGGCGAGTGTGTCCTCAAAGGCGATCAACTCATCGAAGTTCCGGCTCACAATTTCCGCGCGCGTGTAACCGAACATGCGCTCGAATATCGGGTTGCAGTGTAACGCCCGGTGGGCGGAATCGAGGATGACAATGGCCACTGGACTGTGCTCAATCAGGAGCCGTAGATAGTCTTTGTCAGAATCTGCGTGGCCGCTGGACGAATCCCCTGGAAGTAATTTCCACTGAGTCTTCATTTGATCTCCACTTCAAAAACCTGCGAAATCAAACAGCCTTGATGTACTTCGGCGGATAGAGCGCTGCGTGGACCCCGGTAGAGTCTGCCAAGTCTCCTGCTGATCAAAGTTTTCGTCGGGAAGGCTTCCACGTTTTCCGATGAAGAATTCGTGAAAAGATACCAGATATCACATTACAGACACCGGGTGAGCGGAGCAAGGAATTTTACGCGCCCGGGAAGGGACCACCTGCGGGCTCGAACCATGTCTTTCGTGTAGGCTGGCCTTTCGCCCCCCACGCAAACAGAGCCAGGGACAAACGGGCGGTACGGGAGAGTGAAGCAATGAAGGGAAACATCTCAGGGAGCGCGGCCATCCAACGGATTCTTTCTGCTGCAGCCCTTATAACGGCTGCGTCCATTGCGGCGGCACAAGCACCCCCTTCCCCTCTATCTCCGCTTGCACTCATGCCCCTCCCCAGCTCAATCACGCGCGGCGAAGGAGCCTTTACAGTTACGCCTGCCGGGGGCGGCCCTTCCACCTTCACTTACAACTACGGGCAGACGCATGATGCGCGGCTCGAGGCTGCGGTCAGAAGAGCACTGATCCGGCTTGGCCGCACCTGCGGGGGAGAAGTCCTCCGCTCCACCATCGATCATCCAACTCCCACGAATGCCTCACTCCTTATCAACGTTGCCGCGCCCGGAGAGCCGGTGCAGACGCTGGATGAAGACGAGAGCTACGAACTTCGCGTGACGTCTGAGGGAGCCACGTTGACCGCGCCCACCGACCTGGGCGCGATGCACGGGCTTGAAACCCTCCTGCAACTCGCGACCACGCAGCAGGGCGCTTGTGTCCTGCCCGCTGTGACCATCCACGATGAGCCGCGTTTCCGCTGGCGCGGCTTCATGCTCGACGTAAGCCGCCATTTCGAACCGGTGGGTGCGGTGGAGCGCACACTTGACGGGATGGCCGCCGCCAAACTGAATGTCTTTCACTGGCATCTGAGTGACGATCAGGGCTTTCGCGCGGAGAGCAAGAAATTCCCCAGGCTGACCGACGTCGCGGCCGAGGGCGAGTTCTACACCCAGGATCAGTTGCGCGAGGTGGTCGCCTATGCGCGGGCACGCGGCATCCGGGTGGTACCGGAGTTCGATATGCCCGGGCACGGTTCCAGTTGGATCATGGCTTATCCCGATCTAGCCCCGGGCAAGCCCATCAAAACACTTCCCGTAGTCTACGGAATGCCTACCGCCGTCCTCGACCCTACCCGGAAGAGCACCTACAAGTTCATCAATACCCTGGTAGACGAGATGGGCCGCATCTTCCCCGACGCCTGGTTCCACATCGGCGGCGACGAGGTGCAGGGAGAAGCCTGGCTCGCTGATCCGGAAATTACCGCCTTCATGAAGAAGAAGGGCTACGACAAGCCCGCACAACTGCAGGCTTACTTCAATCAACAATTGGAAGAGATTCTCAAGAAACACGACAAGAAGATGATCGGGTGGGACGAAATACTCGACCCGGCATTGCCCAAGACGATTTTGATCCAGAGTTGGCGGGGCGAGGCATCGCTCTCCGACGGCGCCCGGCAAGGCTACCAGGGCATTCTCGCCGCACCGTACTATCTCGACGGACAAAAGAGCTCGGCGCAAATGTATCTCGCGGACCCGGTCCCAACGGACACCACCTTGACGACTGAGCAGCAGAAGCTGATCCTGGGCGGCGAAGTGTGCATGTGGGCCGAGCAGCTGAACACAGAAACGGTGGACTCGCGGGTGTGGCCACGAACCATGGCGGTTGCGGAACGTTTCTGGTCGCCGCAGAACGACCGTGACGTTTCAGATATGTATCGTCGACTGCGTATCAATGCGCTCAAGCTTGAAGATGTGGGCCTGCGTCACATCAGCGGACCGGAGACGGTGCGGCGCAATCTGCTGCTCAAGCGTGACCCGGAGGCCCTGGATGTTCTGGCCTCGGTGTTGGAGCCGGTCGACTTTCATGCCCGCTCGGGCTTGCAGCATACGAATGGGTGGACGGCGCTCGACCGGCTGGTCGATGCGGTGGTAGCCGATCCGCCGTCGCGGCAGCAGGTCGCCGGGGAAGTGGAGGCGATCGCGGCCAACATTACAGTGCCCCCGCCGGCCGACCCGAAGCTGCAACTCGACCTCAGCGGTGACGTGCCCGAGGGGAGCGTTCCGTCTCGTGAAGCAGCCTTTCGCCGGCTACGTCAGCGATTCCTCTCCTGGCAAGCAGCCGAGACGCGCCTGCTGGAGGACGTGCAGCGGACCCCACGAATCAGCGACGCCGGTGCACGCGCAGAGCAACTGGGCGAGCTAGCCGAAATTGGGCTCTCCTCCCTGGCCTTTCTCGAAAGCCACACTGCGCCACCGCCGGGCTGGCAGGAGAAGCAGATGATCACCCTCGATGCCGCTGCACAGCCGTCAGCGCTGGTAAGGTTTACCGTTCTTTACTCCATGCGCAAACTGGTGCTGGCCGCTGCCGCGCAAACAGACCATGGTCGGTGAGGAGGAGAGGAAACCGCAGATCTCTCCACTCCGCTACGCTCCGGTCGAGATGACAATTCTGTTTGAGGGTGGAATTATGCGATTTCACGAAGGATCTGCAGTTCCGCGGACCCTTCGTGGGAATGTTTTTGATCTGCGGTTTCTTTTGGTTCGCTGTCACATCACAGGAGTAGGACGGTCGAAATGTTAGCTAAGCCCACAGTAGCACTTACCCTCGGCGACCCGGCCGGAATCGGTCCCGAGTTGATGGCCAAACTGCTAGCCCGGGGGGACGTCATCGAGCGTGCCAAAGTCGTTTTAGTCGGAGACGCCTGGCTGTGGGAAGAAGGGCAGGCTATCGCTGGAGTGACCGTCGCCACACGCACCATTCAAAGCTTCGACCAGGTAAGCACGTCGCCGGAAGGATCTCCATTTTTTCTTCCCGTGGAGAGCGCACACAAGAGCGAAGTCCCCCGTTCCACCAGTTCCGCCGCCGCTGGAGCTTCGGTGCTCAAGGTCCTATCGATGTGCCTGGATGCAGCAGCGGCAGACCAGATCGATGCCATCTGTTTCGCCCCTCTGAACAAATACTCCATGAAACTGGCCGGCATGCAGTTCCCGGACGAGCTTCACTTCTTTGCTGACTATCTCAAGGTAAGTTCCCATCTCGGTGAATTCAATTCACTCGGCAACCTATGGACTGCGCGTATCTCGTCCCATGTTCCACTGAAAGATGTCGCTCTTTATGTGACCAAGGCCCGAATTTTGGATGTGGTCAAGTTGCTCTACGAAGCCCTTCGCATGGCTGGGTTTGAGCATCCGCGGGTGGCCGTGGCTGGGCTGAATCCCCATGCCGGTGAGGGTGGTTCCTGCGGGCGGGAGGAGATCGACATCATTGCTCCCGCGGTGAGCGAGGCCAATGCGCTTGGATATCCCGTGGCAGGGCCCTTCCCAGCGGACACCATTTTCTTGAAAGCCCGCGATGGCCACTACGATGGCGTCGTCACCATGTATCACGACCAGGGCCAGATTGCGGTAAAGCTTCTGGGATTTGAAAGGGGAGTAACGATCCAGGGCGGCTTGCCCATTCCCATTACAACCTCGGCGCATGGCAGCGCCTTCGACATCGCAGGTCAGAACAAGGCCAGTGTCGAGGCCACGGTGCAGGCCTTCCTGATCGCTTGCCGCATGGGGGCGGCCCATCGTTCTAATCGAGCAAATCGGGCTGCTCCCTGACAATCAGGTCGTACAGTGGTTGATATTGGAACCAGGACACGCGCGGGTTACCAACCTGCTTTCGCGCCACCACGGCAGCTTCATGCGCAATAGGAATGGGCTTACCGGCTGCTTCTGCCATCAGCTGCGACTGGCAACTGCGGTCCATGGTGATGTAGTACCAGGCCGCCTCATCTACCGTGCTGCCTACCGTCAGGTTTCCGTGGTTCTGCATGATGACAGCCTTGCGGGGTCCTAACGCCTGGGCAATGCGGTCGCCCTCCGACATGTCGTAGACGACGCCGGTGTAATCGGCGAACAGGCTATGGTCTTCATAAAACGCACAGGCATCCTGGGTGAGCGGATCCAGCAGACGTCCAAGGCAGGACCAGGTCTTTCCATAAAGCGAGTGCGCATGGGCCGCCGCCACAACGTCGGGCCTCGCCGCATGCACACGTGAGTGGATGGCAAACGCGGACTCGTTGACCGGTCGATTGCCCTCCACGACCGCACCCTTTTCGTCGACCATCACAAGATCTGACACGCGGATGTGCGCGAAGTGCATGCCGAAAGGGTTGACCCAGAAATGATCCGTCAGTTCCGGATCGCGGACCGTGATGTGGCCGGCGACGCCTTCCACAAAGCCAAATTTCGCGAACAAGCGGAATGCCGATGCCAGGCGCTGCTTGCGATGCAGCCGCTCTTCACCAGCCGTCGCGAACGTGGGCATGGGTGGCGTCTGGGCAATCTTGACCTCTGAGGGAGCCGTCGTAGCTGCCATGGTCTCAGGTCCTTTCTCTGTCGAACCCATTTTACTCCGGGCTATGGGTCCGCGGGGGCGTCAGCTGATGACGCAGCATGTCATCCATGTCGCCAAGCTTATCGGTCACCAGGTTGAGCTTGCGGGAGAGGTTCTGGATTTCCGCTTCGGCACGGCGGTTCACGTCGAAGTCCAACTCGCTGCGCAGACGATCCTTCTTGTCCTGGCGGTTCTGGCTCATCATGATGACCGGTGCCTGGATGGCAGCCAACATGGACAAAAAGAGATTGAGCAGTATGAACGGGTAAGGATCCCACGCTTTCGCCCGCAGGAAAACGTTGATGGCAGTCCAGGCGACCAACACGACGCCGAAGACAATGATAAAAACCCACGAGCCGCCGAAGCTGGCAACGCCGTCGGCGAGGTGCTCACCGAAGGTGTACTTCTCTTCGATGATTTCATTTGGATTGCGGCTGGCGCGAATGCGTACCAGTTGCTGTGACGCATGGAACTGATGGCCAAGCACGGTCAGCATGTCCATGCCGGCCATCGGTTTACGCTGCAGCAGAATAGAGATGTCGTCACGGCTGATTTCGACGCAGGTAGTCTTTTCCAGGGCGACGGCGGTTGTCTGGTGGGGTGTTTGGTCCAGCATGGAGGCGAAGCCGAAAAACTCGCCGTGGCCGGGTTGGTCCACCAGAACCTCCTGGTGGTCTTGGTCGACCGTAGTCACCTGGACGCTGCCGGACAACATAATGTAAGCGTGCATGCCCGGATCGCCGATCTTGTAGATGCGCTGGCGGGCAGCGAACGTTTTTAAGTCGACTTGGGCGGCAAGAACCGCTATTTCATCATCGTCAAGCAAGGCAAAGAGTGGGACATGTTTGAGCTCGATTGGGTCACACGGCATAGTTCACCTCAAAGGCGCTGAATGGATTCTGAACGGAGCTGCGAGAGACGATACCATAGTCCGATGAGCCTCGTTCGTAGCTTGTCTGTCGTGGTTTCAAGCGCGACCTGGGCGCGCTGCTCGCGTCGTTGCCCACGGTAAACGACCAACCTTAAGACTAGGGAGCGAATGCCCGTAGAACGACCAGGGTCATATCGTCATGCTGCGGCGCGGCGCCGGCGAATTGGGTAGCCGCGGCGAAAACATACTCCAGCAGCTCTTGCGCCGTTTTTGCATGGCAGCCGCGAATCGAGTCAAGCAGGCGGTCCTCGCCCCACTCCTCGTCCTCCAGGTTCATGGCTTCGCTGATGCCGTCAGTAAAGGCCACTAGCAGGTCGCCGGGGCTGATTCGCACAGAACCCTGCTGGTAGTGGACGTTCTCAATGAGACCGATCACTGTGCCTCCAGGTTCCAGGCGGGTGATCGCCCCGCCGTCGGCCGGATGAAAGAGCATAGGGGGATTGTGGCCTGCGTTTACAAAGTCGAATGTGCCTTGCGCGGGATCGTATTGACCATAGAAGAAGGTTGCGTAGCGATTCGACGCAGAGGCCTCGTAGACCAGGCGATTGACGTTGGCCACGGCGGCGGCCAGGTTTTCCGGCGCGCGCGTTGCCTCGCTCCGTAATGAGGCCTGCAGGCTGGCCATCATCAAGGCAGCGGCTATCCCTTTGCCAGAAACGTCGCCGATGGCGATGCCAAGGTTTCCCTGCGGCAAAGCAAGAAAGTCATAGTAGTCGCCGCCGACCCCGAGCGCAGGCCGGCAATGACCCGCGTAGTCAAGGCCCGCGATGACTGGTAGCTTCTGGGGGAAGAGACGCTCCTGCACTTCGCGGGCGATCTCGACTTCGCGGTTGAGCCGCTCGCGTTTGGCCACTTCATCCGCGACCGCTTGCAGTAGATTGGCATTCTCGAGCGCCAGGCCGGTTTGTGCCGCGACGGACTTTAACAGGCGCACATCGGAGCCGGTGTAGGGTTCCTCCGACCGCTTGGGGCCGAGAGAAATAAAGCCCAGGAGTTTGTCTCGCACTGCAAGCGGTAGCAGCAGTTCCGACTGCAGCGTGGCC
>Ga0182015_10005331_pt1 | contig 13401 bp, 10 predicted proteins | sample 712P3MmetaG_FD_120478 | JGI IMG/M metagenome (GOLD analysis project Ga0182015, IMG submission 120478) | Permafrost microbial communities from Stordalen Mire, Sweden - 712P3M metaG | ecosystem: Environmental > Terrestrial > Soil > Wetlands > Permafrost | place: Sweden: Stordalen | collected...
AAATCAAAATACGTGGTGCCGCTATTGCCACCGCTGTATGTGACGAGATGACGCCCGGCGGCGTATATTTCTCCGCGATTCCAGGCCCCGGTCGAACTCACTTCTGCGGCCTGATGACCGGACAAATCATAAAGATAATCCACCGTTCCCGCCGACGTTTTCTTCTGCACCCGCCGCCCCTGGGCATCATAAACATAAGTCGCTGTGGAAACATTATCCACCGAAGCCAGTGCGAAGTTGATTCAGGGGAGAACAAACGAACATCTAGCGTAGAAAACGTTTGGCGAACGACGAGATATATTTCGATGGTCTGATGTCGCTCCTTTGTTGCTGGGTCTGCCCAGTCGCTTTCCAGAATCCCTTTCCATGTACCGCGAAGGTCAGGACGCTGCGCTAAAAGGCGAAGTCCCGGCCACGACCACAATAATGCGGCGTGCGTCTTTATGCAGAGTGCGGCAGCGTAGCAGGGGATGAACTTCTTTAGGGCCAGCATGATGGGCTGATCGTTAGAGAGTGACAGCTTCGCATAATCTGCAATAGTCTGAACTTGACTTGACTGACTGACCGATTGAATTGCTCTCGACCTGCGCGACAACGAGCTAGCAGGAACCCAACTTCAGCATTGCCGACAAACCGACCGGAACTGCGGTCGCTGACTTCCCCGAAGCCCGTTTGTGGATAACTTTCGGGTTGCCGACCATCCGGGAGTTATCGCATGGTGTCTTGACGCGAAGTGCCGATGTGCATGTCACTCTGTACGAAAACGCTTAAGACCAGATGCCGTCGAAATCATCTGCACCTCTAGCCTCTTGGTTAGGCAGCTGCGGCAAAGGCACCCTTCCCTGTTGCTATCAGGAACCGGCAAAGTGCTTGGGAGGTCAGCACACCAGCAGCCAGCTTCCGGCTCACAGGACATGGGCGCTTTACATTGAGAGCAGAGTATCTCCACGCCAGCATTATGCTGATCTTGCATTCCTGCTGGCAAATAGTAGGATCTTCAACTGTGCTAGTGGCCACCCTTGCTGCTGATTGTCAGGCGGGAAGGACTGCGAGCGGAGCTACAATAACGACGGGGGACCAGCGATGGAAATTCCGAAACGCCTGTGGATAGGGATGGTGGTTCTGGGTGCGTGTACGAGGCTGCTTCCTCATCCGTGGAATTTCACTCCGATGATGGCCATCGGACTGTTTGCGGGAAGTCACGCTCGAAAGGCCAGCACGGGTGTTTTGGCGACACTGTTTGCGCTCGCTCTGAGTGATGCCGTGATGGGTTTCTACCCCGGCTTTTGGTACGTGTATGCGGCGGCGCTGGTTCCGGTCCTACTCGGCAGGCTGATTCGTAACCGGAGTGGCGCGGCTGCCATTGCTGCTGCGGCTTTTGCCTCCAGTCTGTCGTTTTTCTTGATCACCAATTTCATGTTCTGGGCTACCAGGCTATGGTATCCGCATACCGCAGCTGGTCTGTCAGCCTGTTTTGTAGCCGGGATACCCTTCTACCGGAATCAAGTGCTGGGCGATGCACTGTACACCGTTGCGATATTCGGTGGGTTTGCAGCAGTCAGCCGTTATTGGCAACCGGTGCGGCAGGCTGCATAGCATGCGCGTAGTTTCTCTCCTGGCGAGCGCCACGGAAATCGTCTGTGCCTTAGGCGCTGGCGAAATGCTGGTAGGGCGGTCGCATGAGTGCGATAACCCGGACTGGGTGCGGCGGTTACCTCCCTGCAGCGAACCCGCCTTTGATGTGTCTGTTTCGAGCAGGGAAATCGATACGGAGGTGCGACGCCGGCTTCGGTCCGGCGAACCGCTCTATCACGTCCACGGGGAATTGATTCGCCAGTTGCGTCCCGATCTGCTGATCACCCAAGCGCACTGCGAAGTGTGCGCCGTTACTCCCGGTGACGTGCAGCGTAGTGGCGCTTGTGCACTCACAGCGCAGCAAATAGCGTTGTCCGCCTCATCTTTGGAGGAAATCTTCCAAAGTGTTCGACAGATCTCGCAAGCGCTGGGTCTGGAGCAGCAGGGCGAGGTCCTTGTCGGTCGCGAACGACAGCGCCTGGACACGGTCAGGGAGGAGGCCGCGCATTTCGCCCAGCCAACCGTGGTCATGCTGGAGTGGACGGATCCGGTATTTGCAATGGGAAACTGGGGTCCGGAACTGGTGGAAATCGCGAACGGCAAACTTCTACTGGGACGAAAAGGAGAGTACTCGGCCGCCATTCCTGGCGAGCAACTTCGTGATGCTGATCCGGAGTACCTGATTGTCGCCCCTTGCGGATTCAACCTGGAACGGAGTCTGCGCGAACTGACCGTACTGGAGCAATATCCGTGGTGGCGGGAGCTTCAGGCGGTACGCAAAGGCAATGTCGTGTTTGCGGACGGCAATCTATTCTTCAACCGTTCCGGAATGACGATCTCTCAAACGGCAGAGATCATCGCCGAAATCCTGCATGGTGTCTCATTCGGTGAAACCGCAGGAGTGCATTGGCGCTGGATCGAAGCGCACGCAGCGAGCGATGCGCCGCGGATGATGGTGAGCCGGACTTGAGGAAGGTTCTCTTGTCGTGGAGCAGCGGTAAAGACAGCGCCTGGACGCTGCATCTCCTCCGGAAACAGCCGGACATCCAGGTAGCCGCGCTGGTCACGACCTTTAACTCCGCCGCGGACCGGGTGGCAATGCATGCGGTCCGGCGTGACTTGGTGGAAACGCAGGCCGGGCAAACTGGGCTCCCGCTCTGGTCGGTGGAACTGCCATGGCCGTGCTCGAACCTGGACTACGAAGAGCGGATGCGCACCGTGTGCCAACGCGCAACGGCTGAGGGAATCGCCGCTATCGCATTCGGAGACCTGTTTCTTCAGGAGATTCGCGACTACCGGGTGCGACAACTAGAGGGGAGCGGGATCGAACCGCTGTTTCCGGTCTGGCAAATTCCCACGGAACAACTGTCCCGGGATATGATCGCAGCGGGCGTGAAGGCAAAGATTACATGCGTGGACCCCTCGAAGCTAGCGAAGTCCTTTGCCGGTCGTGATTACGACCTTCGCTTGCTGCAGGCTTTGCCTCCCGAAATCGACCGGTGCGGCGAAAACGGAGAATTTCATACCTTCGTATATGACGCGCCGGTGTTCTCTCGCCCCATCGGAGTGCAGGCGGGAGAAGTGGTCGAACGCGATGGATTCGTATTTGCCGACTTGCTTCCAGAATGACTGACTGTAGATTCGCCTCTTCGCGATTGCTCCCGAGTGACGGGCTAACCGGAAGTTAACTGTTGTTAACAGGCGTGGGTGTTGAAAAAGGCACGTCGATTAGCAGGATGAGATTCAGCAGAAGCATGTTAGAAGAAAGCATCCGCCCATGCTCTGTTCCTCAGCGACTCGTCGAGGCACGCACACGACCGCGGCGGCGTTTTTTGACGCGGAGTCCAAGATGGGAGTGGACGGGAGAAAATCTCCAATCATCAAGGATCTAGTTAACTCAGTGCTCAGCAGTTGCTTTCTTCGCGGGAGCGGGCTTGAAAGCATGAATCACAAGCTCGGCGCCACAAATCAGGAAGACCCTGCCGGAAGAGTTGCTTCGTCGTAATAGCACTTTTCGATTTGGAACCCCGGATACATGCCGGGACGGCAGGCGAGTTCGAGCCAGTTAACCCTTGCGCCAAGAGAGAATCTTTCCAGTTACTAGCGGTCTTATTTTCCTTTGCTAGGATGCACCTGTTAAGCTTTCTCCCCCCTAGAAGGCGATCTTAATTGTGCCTACTTTAGGGGGCTTCATGAAATCGGAAGCAACTTTTCGGCGATCACGCTCACGCTCAACGCCGAAATATCAACCAAACACAAGCATTGCTGGCTACAAACTCTTCAATCGGCCAAAAAAGTCTGCGGCCCAATTCAATATTGAAAGAAACCTAGCCCCCTTCCCCGCTGGAACGGCTTCCCCCTTTACGTTCCGTTCAGATCCACTTTCATAAATTAACTTTTGGGAACTTTTCCCAAGGAGGACGCTATGTATCAAGAGCGGCGCGACTCGAACATTGATAATCCATTTAGGATGCCGGATGAAATGCGCGAACTCGACGAAAAAAAGGCGGCCGAGGCCGCGAAAACTTACGAAGAAGAACTCCAGCGAAGCTTCGCATGGGGAGCGGTAGCAAGAGCAGCGGCTGCCTCCAGATACCCTCCAGGTCAGCCCTCGCCAACCGCGATCGACTACCTGTTCGAAAAGATGCTATCCGAAGTTTTTCCGGGCGATCGTCTCGGGCACAGTTGCGCACAGGTGCTCGTAGCCAGAACGATTAGTAGAGCCGTTAATGGAGACAGCCGAGCACTGGCTGAGATCGAGGGCCGCATGCGCCGAATGCCGCTGCCGGAACCCAAGGAGAGACACGATTTCGACTACGAGGGTTTGACCGACGATGAACTCAAGACGATGCTACGGCTCACGCGGAAGTCTATCCACGCGCGGAAATCCGGTTCCCAGTTCGTGGCTCTCGTGGAAGCAGCGAAGGCTTTCGCCCTCAAACCGAACGACTCAACCTTCGAACAATTGTGTGAGGCGCAAGAGGCGCTCTCGCAATCCCAGGAAGCTGATCAAGCTGATATAGACGTCGAGACCCAGCACTCCGATGATCTCGCAAACACAGATAGTCTTGTCAACCCAAATGATGTTCAACCCGCAGTTTTGGAGAATTCGGATGAACGGTGAACATGAGCACACCACCTCTGAACGTAAGGTTGAAGCTAATCGGCAGAACGCGCAGAAATCAACTGGCCCGAAAACTGGCGCTGGCAAAGAAATTGTTTCACGTAATGCCCTAAAGCACGGCCTACTCGCTAAGGGGCTAATGTTCGACAACGAAGAAGAAAAAGCAGAACTGGAACTCCTTCGAACAGATCTGCAAGAGGAATTGGCGCCCGAAGGAGTTCTTGAACACATTCTTGTGGAAGAGATCGTGGCAAGCTGGTGGAAGGTACAGCGGACACAACGCTGGTCGATGCACGAATTAAGATCGCGGAGACGGGCGGCAATATCAATCTTGCAGACATTTGCCATCTCATCGGGCGTCTCGGTTACTCCCACTTCTGACGTTACCGACGCTGGCAAAATGGAAAGCCCGGGATGGGACTGCAGGGAATTGACGATAAAAGTTGATGGCCCGAAATCGGAGGAGGACATTTTTCTGGAACCAGAACCGAAGCCGACAGTTCAGTTTGAAGCAAAGCTGAGCACTTCGGCAGAGACTTTCCTTCGGTACGAGGTCGCTTGGAAAAAGGACATGTACCGAGCTCTCGAAACATTGAAAAAGCTGCAGCAGACGAGGCTGGCGAAAAGCGGTGGGTCAACTCGCACTACTGATTCACCAAACAAAACAACCAGAGCTGGGGCGGAAAGTTAAGAAGCACAATGTTCGGTAAAGATTAACCAACATCGACAATTGCGAAACAAAGCCACCGATGGACTCCCAAATATCGAACAGTTTTGGGAGTCCGCGGTAGCACAATCCGCCTGTCGAAACGAAGGCTAATAAATAAAGAGGACCCAGCCGTATAGACCCCGAAGGACCGGTTTACGAAACAGAGCCAACTTGGAGGCGAGGATCTGCGGCAGATTGTGGCCTCGTAACGTGGATCAAAAAGCAGGAGCGGGCGATTACGAAACAAACCCCCGAAGACCACGAGGTGTGAGCCTACTCGCTGGATGGCGACACGCCGACAATCACAGTTCTTTTCCCCTCATCTGTGGCACAAATGCGGGCGGGAACGGCAGGAGGAGTTAGTCTAGGCGATTTGCAACGGCAAACTTTTGCGCGGACCTAGCCCATCAGAGCCATTCCGCCGGGCCTACATCATCGCCTACAGTTATTGTGAACTGGTAACCGCCAGGGCCTGGCCAAACTTTTGTCCCCTGCTTAGGAGCCCCCATTGCCGTGCCATAATGTTCTTTTTTAGCAAGCTGAGTCGCGAAATCATAATCAGCCAGCATATTAGGCCCAACGGCATAGGAGGATTGTTATGAGTTACGAGTCTTACGACGATAATGATTGCGTCGTTGCTCTGATGAAAACCCTGCGCATCCCTGTGACAAAGGAAAAATACAGAGAATTATCTCATTCGAGAAGAATCATCCAGTCACTGAACTCCGAAATCGAAGCCGAACTTTGTTCTAAGTTGACTAAGTAACAATTCCCTCCTCCGATGAACTGAGAAGCAGTCTCGACGCTGAAAGCAATCTGCAATTTCAACCGAGGACAGGGACCTCTGCGAGACTTTCTTACGATACGAAGCTGCTTGGAGAAAGGATCTTTACCGGGCGTTAGAAACTCTAAGAAGCCTTCAACGGGAGCACAACCCGTCGATTGAAGTGACAGCTCGACATTTTCGATCTATTGGTGCGATTAGGGGGAGAGCTGATCTCGCTGTTACGGCGCTGCATGAGCCTGACTCGCGTCCACGATTACGATGTCACTCCGAACAACTGTTCGGTCCAACATTCGTCCACGTCACACCGCCGTCCGTACAGGTTGTCGAGCAGGCGCTATCCCAGTTCGGCAGCACAAGTCGGCGGCGAAGCGGACCTGGCAGCACGACTTGTCTTTTAGTCGTGCGAGCGCTGAATTCTCTATTTGCTCCAGATTTCTGATACGAAAATCTCTCGACCTAAGTCAATCCCAAATGGGCGCTCGCCTCGGCTGTACCGTGTGGCACCGAGGGCGCGCATTCACCAAGCAACTTCTGCTACCATGAGCCTTCGGTGAGGTGGCCATGCCCCAATTTGTAATCGAGCGGGAAATCCCGGGCGCAGGTAGTCTATCGGATGCTGAACTGCAGGCAATCGCCAAAAAGTCGGTAGGCGTGCTGAAGGCCATGGGACCAGAAATCAAGTGGCTGCACAGTTATGTCACGGGAGATAAAATTTATTGCGTGTACCTTGCGCCGGACGAGGAAAGTGTTCGTGAACACGCACGTCGCGGAGGCTTTCCCGCGAATCGCATCTCAGCAGTGCGGCGCATGATCGACCCCAACACCGCAAATTGAGTTAAGCAGAGTTTCTACTGCGAAGACTTTGTTCCCGCGTTGCCGTCAAGTGCCTCAAGCACCGCTTGCTCAACCGGCATCGCCCAGCCTTCCATCCAAGCCGTCAGACCTGCAGCACTCCCAAGCGTTCTGCGCGCGAAATTCAGGGCTTTCTCCAGCCTCGGTTGCTCGGTGAGCCTGAGGGGTGCGCCCAATCGTTGGCGAAGGGCGGCGGCCGCTCCTGCCAGGTGCAGCGATTGTTCTGCGTTCGATTGGGCGGCAGCACTTACGGCGAGACATTCGAGCGCACGTGCAATCCCGCGTTTGTGACCCAAGTCCTGGAACATCCTGATGCTTTCGCTGTAGAGACGACGCGCCTCGACGTTGTTCCCCTGATCGCAGTTTAAACTTGCCAAATCGGAGAGGGCGCTGGCAATTCCCCATCCATCCTGCAGTTGCTGGAACGCCGCCAGACTCTGTTCGCAAAATGAGCATGCGGCGAGTGTGTCCCCTTTTTCGCGCGCGACATCGCCTTGGCAATTCAGGGTCCACGCGATGCCTGCGCCATCTCCGTCCTTTCGAAACATCGTCAGGCACTCATCGTAAAGCGAGGATGCGCGCGCATATTCGCACTGCAACTTCATCACGTTGGCCAGGTTGCTGAGGGCGCGGGCGATGTCAGCGGAATCGCCGAGGTCCTTCCATATCTCCACGCAGCGCTCGAAGAGTAAGGATGCAGCCGCTAGGTCGCCTCGTTCTCGAGCGTTGACGGCCAACGCGTTTAGGGCGACCGCAACTCCGCGGTTATCGTTGAGTTCGAGATAGGTCTCCAGACTGTCTTCGAACAGTTGCCGCGCAGAGCCGTAGTCGCCCTGCTCGCCCGATAGAACTGCGGCAGCGAATAGCATGCGGGCGCGTAGCTTTGGACGCGCCGCGGTTCCTTCCAGCGCGAGAAGCCTGGCAATCGCGTCCCGGCCTTCCGTAAGATGTTCCCGCGTTTCCCAAAAGCGAAACAGAGCCGCGCCGAGGCGTAGGCCCCACTCGGCATCTCCGGTCTTGATCAGATAATCGAGCGCCAGGCGGAAGTTGTCGTGCTCGACCTCAAAACGGTCGAACCATTCGGGGTGAGCTGCCACGTCCTCAGCACCCTCCTCAGCTAGCACGAGGTAATACGCGGCATGCGCTCGGCGAACTGCCGGCTCATCGTCGCTCTCGACAAGGCGTTCGAGTGCATACTCGCGGATGGTGGAGAGCATCAGGAATCGTGTCTCCGCATCCACCTTCTCCGACTGCTGCACCAGGCTCTTGTCCACCATGGACCCCATGGCATCGAAAATGTCGAGGCCCAGATCGCTCTTCGTATCGCATACGGCTTCCACGGCCTCTAGCGTGCCGCCGCCGGCAAATACCGAAAATCTCCGGAACAGAGTTTGTTCGGATGTATTGAGCAAGCCGCAACTCCAGTCCACGGTGCTGCGAAGAGTTTGTTGTCGGGTGGGCAGATCGCGGGCGCCGCCGGTCAACAGATTCAGACAGCTCTCAAGTCGTATCAGCATTGCGGATGGCGAAAGCAGCTTGATGCGCGCCGCCGCCAGTTCGATCGCCAGAGGCAAGCCGTCAAGACGAGCGCAGATAGCCGCAACTGCGGATGCGTTATCCCTGCTTAGAGCGAATTCATGCTTCACGCCTCGCGCGCGTTCCACAAAAAGCGCGATCGCTGGAAGGCGAGAAAGCACCTCCACGGAGGGAATTGATTTGAGGTCCGACAACCCAAGCGGAGGGACCGGGAATTCACGTTCGCCATAGACGTGAAGCGGTGCCTGGCTCGTGACCGCAACCTTGAGTTTCGGACTGGTAGTGAGCAGCCGAGTTATCACCGGCGCGGCGGAGACAAGGTGTTCGAAGTTATCGAGCAATAGAAGCATCGGCTGATCCAAGCCGCTGAGGTAGTCTTTCAGGCTCTCCTGCGACGACTGATTCCCGGTTTCACGCACTCCTAACGCTTGCGCAATTGTGGAGGCGACCAAAGCACAATCGCTCACTGCAGACAGGGGGACGAAGCAAACACCTCCTGGAAACTCGGTGGCGGTTTCGTTCGCCACCTGAAGCGCGAGCCGCGTCTTCCCGATGCCGCCCGGACCGGTCAGGGTCACGAGTTGCACATCCGCGCGAGTCAAGAGCTGACGAAGGGCAATCGCTTCGTGTTCGCGTCCAATGAATGCAGTGCGTTGCACTGGAAGATTGTTGGCACGAGGCTCCGAAGGGCGCGCCGACGCGTCGGCGAGGCGGTCGCGCACCGCAGCGAGATCGCGAGCCAAATCCCGGGTGGATCCGTACCGCTCCTTAGGGTCCTTGGCTAGACACCGTTCAACTATCCAAAGGAATGGAGGATGCGCTTGCAGCATTCTGGAACCGATGCGATCGGGCTCATCGCGAAGGATTGCGGCCGTGGTCTCCGCATAACTCTTTTTCTGGAATGCGGGAAATCCGGTGACCATCTCGTAGAGCACCAACCCGAAAGAAAACTGGTCCGAACGAAAATCAACGTCACTGCCTGTAGCTTGCTCCGGCGACATGTAGCCTACCGTCCCCGTCACCGTCCCCTGCTTCGTGGTGGTGGTCGAAGCATTCGAATCCCGGGCGCAATTAATTCCCAGCAGTTTCGCCAGGCCGAAATCTAGAATCTTGGCTGTGTCGCCAGAAACCATCAGATTCTCCGGCTTCAAATCGCAATGAACGATTCCGATTGCGTGCGCTCTGGCGAGGGCATCGGCAATCTGCGCTGCGATTGCAACCGCTTTGCGGAACGCTATGGGGCCAGAGGCCAACAATTCTCGCACCGTCTCGCCCGTCACCAGTTCCATTGCGATATAACACGTTCCGTTGACGTCTCCGAATTCGTAGATCGTGACGATGTTTGGATGATTGAGCGCGCAGGCGGAGCGGGCTTCCTTCTCGAAGCGCGATAAAGCGTCCGGCTGAGAACACCGGTCGAGCGAAAGAGTCTTTATGGCGACTTCGCGTCCAAGGCGAGTATCAGTGGCGCGATAAACCTCACCCATGCCGCCGGCGCCCAATCGCTGGAGAATTTCGTAGCTGCCGAAGCGCGTACCAGGTGACAAGGTAGACGGTGCCAGCGATGGAGTTTCCGAAGCCTTCATGGACCTCGCTATCGCGCTATCGTCCTGCCAAATAGGACTGCTCGCGCTGCGTGACTTGCTCGATTTTGCTTCGCCGCCGCGATCAGCGCCGCAGCAGCACCCCTGAGTGCGTTTATAATACCCCAGATATCAGGAGACGATCCATGGATGTTCGATCATTACAGCGCCCGCTTAAAGACCGGTACCGACAAGACCCGACCAGTTCCCGAATCACGCTGACCGCGCGCGGCTGTGAGGCCGACGCGCCTATTGCGTGCTCGATCGACTTGGGTCGGGCAATCTACAATGCTCAAGCGCACCAAGGCGTGGGCGGAGCGGGTACCGGAGCCTGCTCCGGAGACCTGCTGTTGGGTGCCCTCGCCGCCTGCGCTCAGATCACTTGCCAAATGGTAGCCGGTGCGATGGGAATACCTACCGAAGGCATTTATGTCACGGTCGAGGGCGATCTTGACTTGCAAGGAACGCTGGGAATATCGAAAAATGCCTCTGTCGGATTTCAGGGCATCAGAGTCATTTTCGATGTCCGCGCACCGCAGGCAACGGAGGAGCAGCTAAGTGCATTGCGGGTGAAAACGGAACAGTATTGCGTGGTGATGCAAACCTTGCAGAGTCCGCCGAAGATTGAGCACACATGGGCTCTACGGTAATCGCCTAATGTCCAGAGTGGGCCTTGGCCAATTAGTATTTTCCATGCTTTTCATCACATTAGTGCGGATTGACAGTAATTCGAGCGATAACTATCAGCTCTGTTGAAAGAGGCTGACGCGTCGGAATTTTTTAAAATCGTCTGGGGCGGAGTTAGCCGCCCTCGGAAAGCGAAGCGGGATTGCCTTCGCCCAGATGTTGGAACGACGACTGCCGGATCTGCGCAAAGCAAGTATAGGCACACCACGCCATTCATCAACCCCCTGACGATACCGCACCAACTGTCTGGCGTATTTTGGGCGTAGAGAGTGGACTTAGTAAGAAGAATAAAGGAATGGCGAGTGCGAGTGATCCTGCGATTAAAATTTCTTCATGGCGCTTCGGTTGATGTAATGAGAAAGAGAAAAAGGTTCCGGGCTTTCTGGAGTCGAAAAGGTTCCCGCATCACAGTCGGCCTACCTCTCGCCTGAAATTTTCTCTTGCTTTTTGTTTTGCCGCGTCGATTCTCTGAAGATGCGGATTGTGTTTGATCTCTCCCATACGACCCACGCACGGTTTGCCGACTCGTGCTCGGCAAACAGGACACTGAAAGTCTTTGCTGGTTAATTTCATCGCTAGTGGAACATCCTCGGTGCCCTAGCCTAGCGCGGCCCGCGGACTTACTACCAGCAGTCGTAGAGAGGTGATCCTTATCTGATACGACGGTTGTTTGGAGATCAACCCGTTGTCCCGAGAAAACGCCCTATGGTTTGCGCGTTTATGTCCTTTTGGGAGTTAGACAAGGTGAAGTAGTATCTCGATAAGCTGCAACCAATGGATTTGCAGGGCTGGGTTATGCTATTCATACTCGCGGTGCACCAGAGATGAGTTATGCCGTCACGGACGGGAGTTACGGAACGAACAGCGCAAGTGGAGGGATCATTTGGATAGACCCAAGTCTTCCAACTGATACGGATTTACCTCACACATTATTTCCTCGGCGATTTCAGGGAGGGAAACAGAGTAATGAATGCTGCATTCCGCGGTTAAAACCCCGAAGATGGCCTCTTGCCGGTAAGCATCTCGTAAATTCAACTTCGGCGAGAAGCAAGAACCTTGATCCCCGCCGTCCGATCAAGTCGCGTGTCGCGACCCGATACACTTCCAATGCCGCCCGCAGCGAAGGGAGACTGGATCTGGTAGGGGCCCAAGCTTAGTGCAGAAGTCAGGGCCTTCCATGGGCAAGATGCGACGATTCTGGGTGTGTTGTCGGCAACCAGACATAATCTCGACAGTCTGTCTTTTTTTTGGATCTTTGACTAGGATCGTGAGTACTCCTTTCAATTACATTCTCTCCTGTAACCGACAGATTATCGATCAGTCAAATCAGAGGACATGACCTCCCAAGCGTCCCCACGCACCGCCTTCCGTTTGACCTGATAGGATCAACCTGTGGATTGCATTCCCAGATCAACTGAAAGAGATCGGAATTCGAGCGATAAATACCGGCTCTGTTGACAGGATGCTAACTCGTCGGAAGTTTCTAAAATTGTCAGGGGCGGCCTTGCCCGCGCTGGGAACGCGAAGAGGGACTGCCTTCGAGCAGACGGCCAAAACAGCCGGCGCCAGCTCTACGCAACCCAAATATATTCACAACATCACCCCATACATTGATCCTCTGCCGATTTTGCACCAACTGAAGCCGGTAAAAACTGGAAAAAGAGTGCTGCAATACCGCATACGCATCACAGAGTTTCAGCAGCGCCTTCATTCGCAGCTTCCACCAACTAAATTGTGGGGTTACGAGAGCAGCTATCCGGGTCCCGTGATCGAAGCCTGGAAGGGTCAACCGATTTCTATCCGATGGGAAAACAATCTCCCGCAACAACCTATTTTTTGCGCCGACCCACATTTACATGGAGCCATGCCAGCAGCTCCTCCGGTGCGGATCGTGACGCATGTTCATGGAGCGCGAAGCCGGTCCGAGGATGACGGCCTTCCAGAAAACTGGTTTACGCCGGGCCATCATAAAACTTCGCAGTACTCTAATAATCAGCAGGCCGCCACGCTGTGGTATCACGATCACGCTCTAGGAATCACACGGTTAAATGTGTATGCCGGGCTCTCCGGTTTCTTCCTGTTACGAGACGAGCGAGAGCGCAGTCTGGAGCTTCCGGAGGGGATGTACGAGATCCCCTTGATTATTCAGGACCGCACGTTGGACGACCAAGGACAACTAGTGTATTCGCCGAGCCAAGAAGATGGAAGTCAATCGCCGCCGGGAGTTTGGGGACCGGAATTTTTTGGCGACCTGCCGGTTGTAAACGGCGCGGTTTATCCTCACCTGAATGTTGAACCACGTGCTTATCGGCTTCGAGTTTTGAACGGCGCGAATTCCCGATTTTTTAATTTGTTTTTCAACCTGGCGAAAACATCGGAAGAGATTCCCTCGTTAATGAGTTTCTATCAGATCGGTTCCGACGGAGGATTGCTGCCTGAAGCAGTGAAGCTGGAAAAACTCCTACTTGCTCCGGCCGAAAGGGCTGACTTGATAATGGATTTTTCGGAGCTTCAGGGAGAAATCGTCACCTTATCAAACGATGCACCC
>Ga0182015_10005332_pt1 | contig 13400 bp, 8 predicted proteins | sample 712P3MmetaG_FD_120478 | JGI IMG/M metagenome (GOLD analysis project Ga0182015, IMG submission 120478) | Permafrost microbial communities from Stordalen Mire, Sweden - 712P3M metaG | ecosystem: Environmental > Terrestrial > Soil > Wetlands > Permafrost | place: Sweden: Stordalen | collected...
GCTTCCCGGAACTCCCAGTGGCCATAGAACCCGCAGCAGCCGCCTTCTGAACAACTTGCTTTAGAACCTCACCCGTCGCGGGCTGCGCCGCAACCGGCGCACTATGCGCCCCACTCATGCTCCCGGCGTTCCCGCCCGTAGGAGTCGACGCCGCCGGCGCGGTTCCAACCGGCTTCGCTAAAGCGTGCCCGCCAGGAACATTTGCGCCAGAAGAAGCATTTCCACTTGAAGCATGCTCAGCCGAATCATGCTCGGCTAGATTCTGCCCGGCGCCCTCCGGTCCGCTCGCCCCCGCGGCTGGAGTCTGCGGCTTCTTGGTGGCGTTCGCGCCCTGCCCGGCTGCGCCGGTCGCCGACGTTCCCCCCGGAATTGGTCCCGCTGCCGCCGCAGGCTTGTCCGGCACCGAGGGCAGCCGCTGCGCCAGAATATCCGCTGCGCGTACTCTCCCCCCGCTTTCTACTACTGCGCTCTTTTCCTGTTTTTCCGTAACCACCAAAACTTCTTCCAGCCGGCTCAGATCCGCCGCCGGTTTCACCTGAATATTCAAAAACATTTCCTTCCCCGGACTCACCTTCCCCACGGTGCCCACCGGCAGTCCCTTGGGAAAGATCTGGTCGCCTCCGCTGCTCAGCACAGTGTCTCCGGGCTTGACCTGCTCGTCACTCATCACCCGTTCCAGAATCACTTGACCATTCGGAGTGCCGCGCACCACGCCCTGCAATCGTGACTTTTCCAGCATCGCACCCACTCCGCTGCTTTGATCATTGATCATCAACACCAGCGAAGTCGAGGGGTACACGATCCACACCTTGCCCACAATGCCGCCCGCTGTGATCACTGCCATATCCGGCTTCAGGCCGGCGTTCTCGCCCTGGTCGATATAGATGGACCGGGAAAGGTCGCTTCCACTCGATCCGATCACCTGGGCGGGCACCGTCTTCGCGATGAACTGCTCCTTGAAAGCCAGCAGCGACTGCAACCGGTGCGCCTGGGTGGCATCTTCGCTCAGCCGCACCTGCTCCAGCCGCATCTGCTCGATTTGTTCCTTGAGCTGGCGGTTCTCCGCCCGCACCCCGCGCAGGAAAAAATAGTTGTGCCAGAGATTGTTGCTGCCGTTCTGTACCCAGACCAGCCCGCGTTCGAAAGGAGTAATTAAATCCACCGCCCAGATGCGGATCAAACGCGTGTTCTGCGCGTCCGCGCTGCGCTTCACCTGTACCGCCAGCCCTAGCACCTGTAAAAACAACACTCCCACCAGAATGGTCAGGTTACGGTAACGGCCAAGTACGGATTCCATAACGCAGATGCCAGTAGTCAGTTGCCAGTAGAAGCCAATGGTCAGAAGCTGGTGGTCAGAAGGAACGCAATGGAGATAAGCTCCTTGCTCTTGACTGGCAACTGGCAACCGGCTACTGGCAACTGCTATTCAATCGAAATCTTCCGCAGCAACTTGAAGTCGCTGAGCATCTTGCCCGTGCCCAGCACCACGCTGCACAGCGGGTCGTCCGCAATGGACACCGGCAATCCCGTTTCTTCCCGGATGCGCTTGTCCAGATTCTTCAGGAGCGCCCCGCCGCCCGTCAGCACAATGCCGCGGTCGCTGATGTCGGCCGAAAGTTCCGGCGGCGTCCGCTCCAGGGCAACGCGAATCGCATTCATGATCGTCGATACGCATTCGCTCAGGGACTCGCGAACCTCTCCATCGTCCACCGTAATCGTCTTCGGCACGCCTTCGATCAGGTTGCGCCCTTTAATCTCCATGGTCATCGGCTTGTCGAGTTGGTGAGCCGACCCAATCTCCATCTTGATCTGCTCGGCCGTACGCTCGCCGATTAGCAGATTATATTTCCGCTTCAGATAATTCATGATGGCTTCATCCATCTGGTTGCCAGCCATCCGCACCGACCGCGAGTACACGATGCCGCTCAGCGAAATCACCGCAATGTCCGTCGTGCCGCCGCCAATATCCACCACCATGTTGCCGCTCGGCTCCGTAATCGGCAGCCCCGCTCCAATCGCCGCCACCATGGCCTGCTCCACCAGATGCACCTCGCTCGCCTTGGCGCGGTACGCCGAATCCATGACCGCGCGCTTTTCCACCTGCGTAATCTCCGACGGCACTCCGATCACGATCCGCGGATGCACCAGCATCTTCCGGTTGTGTGCCTTCTGGATGAAGTAGTTCAGCATCTTCTCCGTAACTTTGAAGTCGGCAATCACGCCGTCCTTCATAGGTTTGATGGCCACAATGTTGCCCGGCGTCCGGCCCAGCATCTCTTTCGCCTCTTTGCCCACGGCCTCCACTTCGCCTGTGTTCTTGTTAATCGCGACAATCGAGGGCTCGTTGACCACGATGCCTTTGCCGCGTGCGTACACCAGAGTGTTGGCCGTCCCCAGATCGATTGCCAGGTCGCTGGAGAACAGGCTGAACAATGACCTGAGGTTGTGAGAGCGCGATGAATGAAATCCGTTGCTTGACATGACCAGTCTGCCTTCCGCCTTGCGTATCGTCTAACTCGCTGAATATTGCCGCTCACTGAATAATAATTTTCTTCTGCTGCGTATTCACCCCGCCCTGCGCCGTCTGCGCCGTCACCGTTACTACATTTTCCCCGGTCGCGAGCGGCGGCGTGAAATAGTGGAACGTGCCGTCGGAGGATATCATCGGTACCTCGCGCCCATTCACCATCACTCGCGCCCCGACCTGCGTCTTCCCCTCCACTTCAATGACGTGCCCATGTTGGATGAAGGGATCCAGGTCCAGTTCGATGGCTCCCATCTGCTTCCCCTTGGGAATGATGGTGAAGCGGTTCTTCTCGCTCTCCACCGATTCCTTTCCCGACGCTTCGTAGGACTGTACCATCCAGTAGTACGCACCTTCGCCCAGGCTTGTAACATTAACGTCCGCCGTGTTCACTTTCTTATCTAGCAGTGTAGAAGAAAAGTATGGGTTCCTCGATATCCGCAACCTGTAGCCTACCGCATTCGCCATCGGCGTCCAGGAAAACTCCACGTCCTTCGTCGTCTCACCGGAGGTGAAGAGCGGCGCCATATTGGCTGGCGAAATCGGCGTCGGCGGCCCCGTTCCTTTGTCCTTCTCCATGTGCGCTTCTTCCTGCCGGAAGCTCACCTTCTCCCAGTTGGCCAACTGCACCGTTTCCCCATTTCTCGTAACTTCGCCGGTGCCCTTCTTCATCAAAATCTCGTGTTGATCCGTCTTGGGGTCGTTGTGTACCTGCGCCGTCGATTCCGGAGACAGCGATGCCGTCGCCCCCGCCACAATCACCTGCGATTTCGAGCCCTGGGAATAAGTCGCCGTCGAAAGATCCACGGTTCCCGTGCTCACCGCCACGGCCACGTTGGTCTGCTGCTGATCGTTGGCCGAGTTCTCTTCAATCACGATCAAAGAATCCTGTTTCACGGTGTAGCTGGTGCCATCGTTGAACACGACCTTCGCCATGCCTTCCGACCCCGTCTGCACCACGTCACCTTTCTCCAAAGGGACGTTATAGTCAGCCGCCAACCAGCTATTGCCGCTGCCCTTCTTCACCCGCACCGTGCCGTCCAGCGCCGTAAAATGGGCTTGCTGCGCCGTGGACGTACCACTCCCCGCCGGCGGCGCCATCCCCGCCACGCGCTCCAAAACTTTATTGGCCATGCCGTCGGCCGCCTTGATGCTGTTCTCGGTGAATTGCGGAAAGGTGAACCGCACGGCGGCCAGAAACACCGCTGCACCCGCAAGGATCATCAAGGCCACGCTACGGTAGGTGACCGTGGTCCATGCGATGTGGATGCCCGGTTTGCGAGTCTGCGAAGACACGTTGCCCAAAAGCCCTATTCAAACCTTTTGAATATGCGGTAATTCCAACGTTACCACAAGACTATCGGCACAAAATAAGGGTAATCAACTGGGAACGTTACCTTCGTTTGGATGTGTTCATCCTAAATCGCTCGCAATTCCTCGCCCGAGGCGACGTTTATGCCGAACGGCATTACGGCATCAATGTGGGGACAGCCGCCCTCAGCCTGCCCTGAGCAGAGCCTAAGGGGCTGTCCGCCGGGCGAAGCCCGGCTCGTATTTCGCGGAACCCTGATCGGCGGCGCAGTGACAAAACATCCCGCGCCAGTCTTGTTGAAATCCGCTAATTATTTGCTCCGCGCTTGACATCGCAATACGCCGTCGTCAACAATTCTTTCGCACGTCAACCACCGGCTTCCAAATCGTTGCACCCGATTCACTAGATTCCTCACGAGGTTCTTTCATGATGCTCGCCGCACGCCTGGCCATCTTCCTCTGTCTTCCATTCTTTCTAACTGCCGTTCTTTCCGCCCAAAGCGTCACCGTTTCCCAACCCACCATCTGGGCCACCAAGCCCGACGTCGCCGCCTTCGAAAAAATCGAGACTGACCGCCTCGCCGCCGGCGAGCGCGCCATCGAGACCCTTCTCGCCGTCAAAGGCCCCCGCACCATCGAAAACACGCTCGTCCCCTTTGACGAGGCCGTCCATCAAAACAACTCCGCCGGATATTTCGCGGGACTTATGGAACAAGTCCATCCTGAAGCAACCTTCCGCGATCACGCCACGGCCATGCTCACCAAAGCCAGCGCTGCCCAGACTGCAATTGCTCTGAATCACGACGTCTACAACGCCCTCGCTGCTCTTGATCTTTCCAAAACCGACGCTACCACACGCTATTACGTAACCCGGCAGCTTCTCGAATTCCGTCTTGCCGGCGTCGACAAAGACGACGCCACGCGAGCCCGCCTCAAGAAATTAAACGACCAGTCCACCGAACAGCAGTCCATGTTCGATCGCAACATTGCCGACGGCCAAAAAGTAGTCGAAGCCGATCCCTCTGAACTCGACGGCCTGCCCCAGGATTACATTGATCGCCACAAGCCCGATGCCAACGGCAAGATTCACATCACCACCAATTATCCCGACGCCCTGCCCGTCTTCACCTTCGCCAAAAGCGACTCCCTGCGCCGCCGCGTCACCCTCGCCTTTAGCACCCGCGCCTATCCCAAGAATCAGGAAGTTCTCACCAATCTGATGAAGACGCGCTACGAAATCGCCACCCTGCTCGGCTATTCCTCATGGGCAGACTACAACGCCGCCGACAAGATGATTGCCAAAGGCCACAACATCGCCGACTTCATCCAGCAGGTCAACGACGCTTCCCGCCCCCTGGCGCAGCGCGAATTCGAAATGCTGCTCGCCGAAAAACAGAAGACGACTCCCGGCGCCAAAGAAATCTGGAGCTACGAAGCGGCTTATCTTTCCGAATTAGTCCGTCGCACCAAATACGACTTCGACTCTCAATCCGTTCGCCCGTACTTCCCCTTCATGCAGGTGAAGCAAGGCATCCTCGATGCCGCCGCCGAACTCTTCCACGTCAGCTTCCAGCAGGAGCCGAACGTCCCCTCATGGGATCCCTCGGTCGAAACCTGGATCGTCATCGACAGCGGCAAGCCCATCGGCCGCTTCTATCTCGACATGCATCCCCGTCCCGGCAAGTTCAGCCACGCCGAAATGGTCGCTGTGCTCGATGGCATCCGCGGCAAGCAATTGCCCGAAGCCATTCTCGTCTGCAACTTCCCCGCACCCACCGCCACCGATGCCGGCCTCATGGACTACGGTGACGTCGAAACTTTCTTCCACGAATTCGGCCACCTCATGCACCACATCCTCGGCGGCCAGCAGCAGTGGGCCGGCATCAGCGGCATCAGCATGGAGTCCGACTTCGTCGAAGCTCCCTCCCAGATGCTCGAAGAATGGATTCGCAGCCCCCAGGTTCTCGCCAAGTTCGCCCGCCACTACAAAACCGGCGAACCCATCCCCGCCGACCTCGTCGCCCGCATGAACCGCGCCTCCGCCTTCGGACGCGGCGGCTGGGTCGGCCGCCAAAATTCCTTCACCGCCATCTCCTATGACATCTATAAAACCAAGCCCGCGGACGTGGACCTCGACGCCGTCACCCTCGACGACGCACGCCGCTACACTCTCTTCCTTCCGCTACCTGATACCCACCTCTGGGCTTCCTTCGGCCATCTCGGCGGCTACTCCTCCGCTTATTACACTTACCTCTGGGACAAAGTGATCGCCGAAGACTTCTTTCTGCAATTCGATCGTCGAAACCTTCTCGCCGGCGACGCCCCCATGCGCTACCGCCGCGTAGTCCTCGAACCCGGCGGTTCCATATCAGCGAACGACCTTGTAAAGAATTTCCTCGGCCGCCCCCAAAACATCACCGCCCTCCAATACTGGATGGCCGAAGAGTTCGACTCATCGGCGGGAAGCACAAAGTCCGCCGGACAATGACGCAGAAGCAAAGGCGGGCCTGTGTGGAGCGGGCACTCCTGCCCGCTGCCTTTGACCTCGCTTGCAACCATCCGACCGGCGTCATCCCGAGCGCAGCCGTTCTTCAGGCGGAGCGAGGGATCTCGCGCGCATCACCCGCCGGGTGCCCCATTTCTCGCGTTCTTTCCGAGAAGTGGGAATTTCCCGCTGTCGTGTTCCAGAATGTAGCGTAGGGGCGAAGATCAATTCCGGAGACCTCGGAAAATACTCAGGCAGGACTCTACGATGGAATCCCACCCTTCAAGAAACGAAGGGTGGGGGAACCCTGCAACTCAGTGCTTACGAGCCAGCCTGGATCAACACTGAACCGCTATTTGCTGGGGAGGTAACTTAAGTCGGGACGAAACTGAATGATGTCGCTCGTCTGTTTCTCGATCGAACGGTCGAGGCGATCGACAATGGAATCCGCCTCTGCCTGTCCAAAAGCTTCCTTGAGCATGTCACGGTAGGGCTTCACGCCGGGCTGGTCCTCGAAGTCGGCCCAGTTCTTGTGGGGAAAGGATAGGACAAAAGTTCCTGCCGTGCCGCCGTTTACCAACACGTACCATCCATAGTTGACGGGCTACTTGGTCTTTATTGTGCCCTCGTGAATTCGTTCGATGGCCGAGCGAAAATCTGACTCTTTTCCCGCACGCACTTGAAAGGTGAATATCTCCGAGAACTTGGACGGCGTCGTGTCCCCGCTGTCATTACTGATCTTGGGCAGGTAGTCATAGTAGCGAGTCACTACGGAGTCTACATACACTCCCACAACTTTCTGGAACTCCGCCAGGTCAGCCTCATCGGTAACGGGAGGCTTGTCGTAATCCGCCCAGTGTTGGTTGAATCGGCCGACCAGGAACGTTCCCGTATCGTCGCCGCTGATGGTCGCCCAAACTAGCAGTGGCAGCGTGTCATTTTGTTGCTTGTGCCATGCCGCCTTCTGCTTTCGTCCCGCCTCGTACTGCGGCACCATTGTATTCCTCACTTTCTGGAACTCCACGCTGGCCAGAGTACCGGGCTTATCTTTATCCTGTGCGCCCAGCGAACCTGCTACGAACAACATGATGCCCACAGCTGACAGCAGCCGATTACGTTTCATTGTGTCCTCTTTTCTGTAGGTTGTTTTGTTTTCCCACACCTCAAACCGCACAAGCACCCCACCCAATCGCTTGGCTTGCGAAGTCAAGATCTAGTTTCAGTGAGGGGCCCGAGTGTGGATGGTAAGGAACGCCAGCATCCTACACGCTTTCGTGCAGAAAGGGCGAAATATTAGGCAAGGCGTACGGAATTGATCTTCGCGTTCCATCCAGACCCAGTTGTCCTCGGTTGTTGCCAGCAACATCCGAGGAGTAGGGTGCAGTTTGAATTATTCAGAGCTTGTGCTCTTGGCTCCCGGGTGGTCGGCGCAAACATGCGACGTAAATTCGTTGTCGCGCTGCAACTCAAAGTTGCGCATCATTTCATCGAAAGACGTGCCGGTGGGACCACCGGAGGGTTTGAACCGCCAGTCACATTCGGAGCAACCAAAACCCCGAAAACGCTGTCGCTCAATCCATACAAGCTTCCGTCTCATGGTCGCCTATGTCGCTGCGCCCCTATGTGGTCTGACGCATGCTCTGGTTCCCGCTTGCCGTCGAGGGAGGAAACCTTTTCCTTTCGCAGCCCCAGTCGCGGCGTGGCGGAGGACCTGTCAAGGGAAGTGCGGAGTCTACACGCATCAAATTGAATGGTCTGTCGGGAATCCTACATACACAAAAAAATCTTGTTCGAGCATGCTCTCCATTGTGAGCACGTTCTTCGCTACCTGTCCTTTGCTTCAATGTGCGTTATTGCTCAGACTCGGCTTTGAATCCAGGATAACCTTGCTGAGCGTGAGATCAGGGAGTTTCGTTATGGTGCAGCACGTTGGAGATGGAGATTGGCGATCCCTGGCAGAACAGGCCAGTAAAGAGATGGACCCGGCAAAACTGACGATCCTCGTTGAGAAGCTTTGCTGCGCGTTGGGCGGTGAGCGCAGAGAGAAGTCTCGGTTGGCAGAGACATCCAGGGAGAATGAGCCAAGCTCTTTTCTCAGCAATTAGCCGCAACAGATTACGACCCAAAAGGATGGCTTGTGGAAGGCAAAGAGCTCAGAGTCGTGCACTCTGGCGAGCGGACCAATACAGAAGGGAAACCAGTCAGCAGCCTCATACTTCTATCGATCCCCGATAGCGACTACAGCTCACTGCGTCCTCACCTCGAATATGTCAGCATGCCAAACCATCTAGTCCTTCACGAGGCGACTGAAAAGCTGAAATTTGCGTATTTTCCGAATCGCGGTTTGATTTCTCTTGTAGTCGTAATGAAAGATGGAAAAACGGCCGAAGCTGGCATAGTCGGAAGTGAGGGCTTTACTGGAACCCTGGCGGCTGTTGGCCTGAGCAGGAGCCCGCTTCAAGCCGTGGTGCAAATCACGGGGGATGGCTTTCGGGTTGAGGTCGGAGCTTTGCGGAACACGTTGGAATCCGCTCCAGACCTGCGGTCGACGTTGAACCGCTATGCCGCAATTCGCGGTATACAGGTGGCACAAACAGCGGCCTGTAATCGGCTCCACGATATTGGGCAGCGCCTTGCACGCTGGTTGCTGATGACTCAGGACCGCGTAGATTCAGGATCATTGCCCATCACTCATGATTTTCTCGCAACCATGCTAGGGACAGATCGACCTAGCGTGAGCTCGGCAGCTGGTGTGTTGCAGAGAGGGAAGGTCATCGCCTACACCCGTGGCGCGGTCGAGATCGTGAACCGCAAGAAACTCGAAAAATCCGCCTGCGAATGCTACGGGGTTATCCGACAGTACGATGCCGAGCTTGGCCTGAAATAGTGCGCGAGTAAAGACTCACCCTGTTGTTTATTGCCGGTCCCGCCAAGTGCGTATGGCAGTGCAGCCCGCGAAGCCTACAAATATGCCCTCCGCGCCGCGAACATCGGCATCTAGCCGACTGCATGGCTCGTGTGGAACGGACACCCCTGTCCGTTGCCTTTGATCTTGGTTCTGACGTTGATTTTGACTTTGCTCGTCACCACCCATGCTGCGTCATCCCGAGCGCAGCCGTTCTTCAGGCGGAGCGAGAGCCTGCCCTGAGTCAAGCCGAAGGGGATCTCGCGCGCATCGCCCACGGGCTGCGTACTATTCCCGCTTTTGTCATTCCGACCGAAGCCGGAGCGCCAGCAACACTCCACCGTTTTGTCATTCCGACCGCAGCCGGAGCGCCAGCGACACTCCACCATTTTGTCATTCCGACCGAAGCCGGAGCGCCAGCGACGGCGAAGGGAGGAACCTGCTGTTCTGTCTGCACCACCGTGGAAGAGCGGCGCTTCAGCGCCGCGTAAAGCATGGAGAACGAATGCGGGCTTCAGCCCCTGAGGGACGCTCTGTTAATTTTCCGTTAAATTCGCCACCATTCCATTGACCACTACACACCGCAGCATTACTCTGCAAGCCATGACCCCAGCCGATCTCGATCAACTCCGTCTCGCCTATAAGCAGGCCACCGACGAATGGGTCGCCACCATTCGCGCCGAAGAAGCCTTGGCCACTCCCGACCATTCCATGATCGCCTGGGAGAAATGGGACGCCGCCCACTTCCTGGAGCACGACGCCCACACCAAATTCACCGAAGCCCGCGAAGCCTACAAAGACGCCCTCCGCGCCGTAAACATCGGCATCTAGCCGACTGCGTAGCTCGTGTGGAACGGACACTCCTGTCCGTTGCCTTTGACTTTGGTTCTGACGTTGATTTTGACTTTGCTCGTCACCACCCATGCTGCGTCATCCCGAGCGCAGCCGTTCTTCAGGCGGAGCGAGGGATCTCGCGCGCAGCGCCATGATCGTCCACGCATCCCAGATTCCGTCATTCCGACCGGAGTCGGAGCGCCAGCGACGGCGAAGTGGAGGAATCTGCTTTTCTGTCTGCGCCACCGTGGAAGAGCGGCGCTTCAGTGCCGCGTAAAGCACCAAGAATGAATGCAGGCTCTAGGTCCAGCAAGCCGCCGCAGGCCTTCCGGGATAGTGAACTCATTAAAGCGGCGAGGTTTGTATACCAGAGCGTCGCCAAGAGCAACCCCTGACTAATGGGAAAGAGCAGCGCCTGTTATTCGCAGCTTTACCAGATCGCCTCAATCTATCAGTGGCTATCAGACTAAAGGGAGAACGGGGCGGCCCGCGATAAGGCCGCCACCGCCGCCCCTCACCCCAACATTCTCGGCAGAACTCGCCATCGGTTCCGCTAAATCCACAGCCCCATGTGACGTCTAACCTTGCCCGCACTCCGCAACTAGCCCATCATAGTCAAGGCGGAGGCAATCAAGCAAAGCGGATGCCAACGTGACGTAAGTCATTTGTTTGCTATATTTTACCTCTAACTCCTTTGAAAGCCGTATTTTGCGGACGCGTTCTTAGTGAACCCGGCGTCCAGCAAGATTTTTCAGAAAAAAGGGGGGTGGGGGTACCCCCAATTTTCGCCAATCAGCACCGCCAGGCGAGCCTACCAGCCGCCTTGCCAATCAGCGAGCAGCAAGAATATTTGCGGGCAATATCCACAAGGCAAAGCAGGCAGGTTTGAAGCGATGAGCAATGAGCAATGAGCGACGAGCGAGGAGCCTCAAGCCAAAAGCCAAAAGCTAAGAGCCAAAAGCCGCATAGCGTTCTGCGATGAATTCGCCAATGGAAGAATAAGCCCTACTCAGAGTCACTTCATCCGGCAAAAACACGATACGAAAATGCTGCGTCCCCGCCTTCTGACCAAATCCGGACCCATGCACCACCATCACATGCTTCTGGCGAATCAGTTCCTTGACGAAGACTTCATCACTCTCCGGAATGTCTATGCGCGGAAAGGCGTAGAACGCGCCACGCGGTGCAACGCAGCTCACGCGCGGAGTCGCTTCGCACCACTTCTGCGTAAGATCGCGCCGCGAGCGCAGCTTGCGCTGCACTTCCACAAGATGATCCTGCGGCCCTTCCAGCGCCACTTTGATGGCATATTGCTCCGGATGATTCGCGCACAACCGCGCCCGCAGCAACCGGTGAATGCCTTCCGTATAAGCCTTCACCGCCGCGGCATCGCCCGAAACAATGCCCCAGCCAATGCGCCATCCTGGAACCAGATAGTTCTTCGACATGCCGCCGAAAGTGATGCAAGGCACATCCGGCGCAACCGCGGCAAATGCAATGTGTGGAGTTCCATCCAGAATCAACTTGTCATAGATCTCATCCGAGAACACAACCAGGTTATGCCGTCGAGCAATCTCGGCAACCTGCTCCAGCATCTGCCGCGAGCACAGCGCGCCCGTCGGATTGTTCGGGTTGATCAGCACGATGCCGCGCGTGCGCGGCGTGAGCTTGCGTTCAATGTCGGCAAGTTCAGGCTGCCATGCATCCTCTTCATTCAGGTCATAAGCATTGATCGCAATTCCCAGCTTGCACAGCACAGCGGAATAAAGCGGATAGTCCGGCTTCGGCGTAAGAATATCCTCGCCCGGATTCACCAGCGCGGAAATGCAAAGGTCAACCGTTTCGCTCACGCCAGAAGTGACGAAGACATCGCGCACCGTAGTGATGCCCTTGCGCGCCGCCTCGCCGCGAATCGCCTCGAGTGCTTCAGGAATTCCCGGAGACGGCGCATAGCCATTCTTGCCCTCACGCATGGCCTTGTAAGCCGCTTCAATGATGTGCGCTGGAGTCTGGAAATCGAAGTTGAGCGGGTCGCCTACATTCAGCGGCAGAACTTTGTGCCCCTGAGCCGTGACTTCATCCGCCACGCAAGCCAGATCACGAATGGCATAGCGGACATTGTCGAGACGCTTGGCAGCGCCGATCTCGCGGCTTTGGGTAAGAGGCATAAACGGATTTTACCCGCAGAGACGCAGATATGCAGCGAAATCCGTTTCCGAAGTCTGCCTTTTACTCGGTCTAGTCAATCCCCGCGAACGAGTCGATCAGGTTCGGGCCATTGGGACTTCCCCAGCCGGTCACCAGGTCGAAGCCGGTTACCGCCGAATACTTGCCGTTGCTGCCACTGGTGATGTCGTGGAAGTCACTGTCATAACTCGAACCCGTGCCAATTGCATAGAGCGCCGGATTGAGAAACCCGAGCGCCGTTCCTCCACCCGCAATGGCCTGCTGATTCGCCAGTGCCGTAAGGCCCGCCCATTGCGGAGCGGCATAGCTGGTGCCACCATTTCCTCCGAAGCACCCGCCGTCGTAGCAGCTGTATTGGTTGGTGTTCGCCTCCGCCGCAACGTCCGGGATATTGCGCAAAGTCTTCGACCCATGATTGAGCGAGTTGATCACCCCTGCGATCTTCTGATAACTGGGGATCGGAACCTTGTTCTTGGAAGGCATGCCCGCACTGCCGTTCCAGCCGGTCTCCGATTTCCACGCGCCACCCGGGCCAGTCGTCGTCAAGTCCGTCCCGCCGACCGCAGTAATGTAGGGATCATCCGCCGGCCACACCACGTCGCCGGGTGTAGCGGAGCCGTTGTCGCCGGTCGCCACGAATACGGTCTGGCCCTGAGCCGCCATTTCTTTGAAGATCGGGTCTATGCTGCTTTCGTCGTCGCTCCATCCCCACGAGCAACTGAGTTGCTTCGAAGTATTGTCCGCCGCCATGCGGTTAAAGATGGAGACATCGCTGTTTCCCACATACACCACCACCTGGTCCAAGCCTGGAGCCATGGAGATTGTCATCTCGATGTCGAGCACCTGTTCGCTGTCGTCACACGATTTCGGAGGGCAGCCCAGGTGCGCTCCATTCAGCGATACGCCTTTCACAGGGACATTGAGAGACTGATTCAAATTCTTGAAGTAAGTCTTAACATCGCTGATTTCGTATCCGGCATACTCAAACAGCCCTACCGACTGTCCTGCGCCGTCGAGCGAACCGGAGCCGTAGTAGGCCGCCCTCATGTCGCTTCCAATAAACTGGCCGTGGGGTCCGGAACCCGTGGCTTTGCCGGCGTCGCCTGACTCCAGCGTTGATTCCTGAGAAGCCCTGATGTTCTTGGCATGCGGCA
>Ga0182015_10005333_pt1 | contig 13400 bp, 10 predicted proteins | sample 712P3MmetaG_FD_120478 | JGI IMG/M metagenome (GOLD analysis project Ga0182015, IMG submission 120478) | Permafrost microbial communities from Stordalen Mire, Sweden - 712P3M metaG | ecosystem: Environmental > Terrestrial > Soil > Wetlands > Permafrost | place: Sweden: Stordalen | collected...
AAGCACGGCCAATCGGCCATCTTCGTGACCAATGGGAATCCTGATTGCCACATCATCCTGCGCGGCGGCAAAAAGCTGACCAACTACGACGCCGCAAGCGTGGCCGACACCGCCTCAAAAATGGAAAAGGCAGGCGTGCAGCCCCGGATCATGATTGACCTGAGCCACGCCAACTCCAGCAAGGACTACACTCGCCAGGCATTGGTCTGCCGCGACGTCGCCGGGCAGATTGCCGGCAGCGGCGACAAGCGTGGCGACACTCGAATTATGGGCGTGATGATCGAGAGCAACCTGGTAGCCGGCGCACAGCCCCTCGTCCCGGGACAACCCCTCGTCTACGGCCAGAGCATCACCGACGCCTGCATCGACTGGAACGAAACGCACGGGGTCCTCAAGGAGCTGGCAGGAGCAGTCCGCGCAAGGCGCAGGTGAAAGACACTACCTGTCCTCAGCCGTGTGGTCCAGAGGCTGCCTGAGCTTGTAGAAGGGTCTCGCCTTCGAGACCTGGTTTCCTCCATGCGTCCCCAGCTTTACTTAGCCCGCGTCGCCCTGAATTCCACCGGAGGCCGGTCGCCCACGGCGCGCGAGAACTTGATTCCATCCCCATCCACCTTCCCCGAGTAGACAATCTTCATATCGGTGCCGTTGAAGTTCACCACCTGGCTAAAGGTGATGTTATCGCCGTCAATCTTGCCATCCGCGATATCGCTGTCGCCGCGCGGGGAGGTGATTTTCCCTGTCAGCGCCGCGCCTTCCACGTGAAAATCGAAGGTCAGCGTCTGGGTGCCGCGCAGCGTTGTAACGTCCGCGGTCCATTTGCCGTTGAAGTCGGCGGCTAAGGCCGCCACTGAGCCGATTGCAAGGAAAAGAACCGCGAGCAGGGTTTTGCGAACCATCTGTGTCTCCGTTTTTGGGTCAGAATTCCGGCGCGGGATTTGAGATTTTGACGCCTGCGAACTGGACGGCAGCCCATGCGGAAAAGTCTCATGGTGGTGGCTGGGGACGTGGCGGCGTGGCACAGCTGGAGCGGTTAGGGGACCCGTGGACCCTCATCCTGCGCTTTGCTGTCCTGGCCATCGAGGGTGGCGCGAAGCGATTTTTCAGTCTCGATATAGAGGCTCTTTCCCTCGAGTGTACCGGCCATGATCGCATCTAGCGTTTCTCCTAGCTCGCGCCGCGCGCGGTTCATTTCCGTGGTTAGCCTCGGTAGGCGAGACAGCTCTGACCTTCTGGAGGCTATCGCGTCGTGGAGGCCTTGTAGCCTCTCGATGAGCTGACCGAGGCCCGTCAGGATTTCCTGGGCGCCAGCCTTGTACTCAGGGGTCATTCTCGCCCGCGCGTACATTTCCGACTCGATGAGGATGCCGCGGGACATAGCTTCTGCCGCCTTTCGAGAAAGTTCTCTGAGGCGGGGCAGGTCCGGTTTTACTCGCTCAACGAATCGGCGCATTTCGGCTGCGAGGCCGTCGATTAGAGCCTTCGCGCGCCTTCGATCCAGGGTGCCCTTGGCGGATTGGATAGCCGCGGTAATCTTATGAATTTCCTTATTCCGCTCAGTTACCCTTTCCCCGAATTTCAGCCATTCGGAGGTTACCCGCTGCGAGATCTCAACCGTTTCGCGGATGGTTTCCCCAAACAAATCCTGAAGTTCGAGAAGGCCCAACTCATCGTCCCATTCGTCTTGGCTTTTCTGCTCGCCGTCTAGGCCCGAATTCGACAGGGTGTCCTCGATCGTGCCGCGAGTAAAGTCCTGCAGTTGACGAGAAAGATGAAGGCGCAAGAGGGGTCCAAAGTCGTCGAGCTGACCAAAACACCAATAAAGCGTCCCCTCCTCCCCAAGCGACTGCTTAAACTCTTGGACCTTCTGCAGCTGGGCCGGGTCAATCAAGCTGGGAGGTATTGGTGCGTCCTTGAAGTAAAACATCACCTTCGTCCGCTTCGGGTCTGATTGAAACCGCTGGACGGCGTGCAAGTATTCCTCTTGGGTGCCAGACGCCGCCCGCCCGGTGGGCGTTCCAAACCTTCCCCACATCATTCCTATATACAGGTCGTAATCATCCGGAAGCTCTTGATTGAGGACCTCCTGCGGGTCCTCGCCGATTCCTGGGAACCCGTGAGTTTCCCACATGATAAGTTCAAATCTTGCGTTGAACTTTCGGCTCCATGTGAGGTTCAATTCCGTGACAATCTCTTCAAGGCGTTCCCTCTCGGCCTCGAGGCCAGAAGGCGAGGAAACGAATACTGCGATGACCCGCTCACTCCTCAATTCGGTCCCCCTGGGCATAGACAATAGACCATGGGGGCCTTGAAGCGCAGCAAGTTAAACGCGCGCTAGACCTACTGGGCGCGTGCCTCGCTTTTCGATTTTGAGGGGTGAGTGTGCGCGTTTCCCGCGTCAGTCCTCGCGCAGAGCGGTCATGGGCTCCACGGCCATCCCACGCCGCGCGGGCAGGTAGCAGGCCCCGAGGGCGGCAAGCGCCAGCACCGTCGCGACCACGGCATACGTCAGCGGATCCGAGACGTTAACGATCACGAAGCTGCCCGCTGCCTTGGCTGCCAGCATCGCCAGCGCCAGGCCGACCCCGAGTCCGATAGCGACAATGACCATCGACTGGCGGTAGATCATGCCGAAGACCGAAGCCCTGGTGGCTCCCAGGGCCATGCGCAAGCCGATCTCGTGGACGCGCCGGCCAACAGAGTAGGAGACGACGCCGTAGAGGCCAATGACGGCCAGCGTGAGGCCCAACCCGCCCATGACCGCGGCGAGTGCTGCGCCGATCTGAAACAGCAGCAGCCCATTCAGCGTGTAGAGGCCCTGTCGCATGGACTGCACCTGGAAGAGGGGAAGCTGCGGCGCGAGCGAGTGAATGGCCCTCTCCACGGTTTGCGCCAGCGCCATTGGGTCGCCGGCTGTCCTTAGCTGGAAGACCATCAGGGTGTTCCCTTCGATATGCTGAGCGTAGGGCAGATAGAAGAAGGGCCTGGTTTTTGCGCCGCCGAAGATCTGGAACTCCGCGTCGCGCACAATACCGACCACCTCGAGCTTGCGGTTTTTGTCGCTGGACATGCGGAAGGTGCGGCCGATGGCGTCCTTGCCGGGCCAGTACTTGTTGGCCGTGGACTCGCTGATGATGGCCACATCGCGGCCGTGCGCGTCGTCAGAAGGCGCAAACGCGCGGCCCCGCACAAAGTCCATGCCCATTACCTGGAAGTACTCCGGCGAGACGATGGAGTAGCCTGCGCCAAACGCGGCAGGGTCGGTGGGCGCGGGCTCTCCTTCGATGAGCAGCGTATCGCCGCCGTTGCTGAGGTAGCCGAGAGGGACCGTGCTGGCGTTGCTGACCGCTTCAACACCGGCGATCTGATGAAGGCGGGCGTTGATGTTGTTGGCCAGGTCGCGCGCCTGTGCAGCGGTCATGCCAATCTCGTTGGCGTCGGCGGCCAGGTTCAGCACGTGATCCGGCTTGAAGCCAAGGTCCATGGTCTGCATCGCAGACAGGCTGCGCACGAACAGTCCAGTGACCACCAGTAGAACGAGCGATCCGGCGATCTGCATCGCCACAAGGCTATCGCGAAACCAGTGGCGCCCGCGCGCGATGCCGCGGCTGCCTTCGTGGAGGATGGTGTTCACGTTGGCCCTGGCCATCTTCATCGACGGCATTACGCCAACAATGACCCCGGCCACGAGGGCGATCGAGAACGAGTAGAGGAAGATGCGCCAGTCGAAGTCGAAGGCCAGCCTGACCGGCAGATCGGCGTGGGGATCGATGTGCCCCAGCGCGCTGCTGGACCAAATGCCTAAGCCAACTCCCACGGCTCCGCCAATCAGCGCCAGAGTCACGCTCTCAGTCACCAGTTGCGCCAGCAGCCGCGACCGCCGTGCGCCCAGCGCTGTGCGAATCGCCATTTCACGCTCGCGGGTGGTGGCGCGCACCAGCACCAGATTGGCCACATTGACGCAGGCCAGCAGCAGCACCATGGCGGCCAGCGAGAGAAACAGCGCGGCCATGATGTACATGGTCTTCGGATCGCCGGTGACAATGCGCATTGTGGGTTCGGAGTAGGCAGCCATTGTCAGGTTCTTTTCCGCCTCCGGCTGCTGGCGCATCATGTCGCGCGCGGCCACGCTGAGCTCCGCGTCGGCCTGGGCGAGAGTGACCCCGGGGCGAAGACGAGCGTAGAGTTGGAAGCCGCGGCTCTGCCAGTCGTTCAAAGAAGCGGCCGGTGTACCGGAGATGGTTAACTGCGACAGCGGCAGATAGGCCCCCACAGATACAAAGCTCTGTACACCATGGAACCCTTTGGGCGCCACGCCGACAATCGTGAGAGGGTGTCCGTCGATGGTGGCGGGGCGGCCCACCACGCTCGCGTCGCCGTTAAACTGCTTCATCCAGAAGTCGTAGTCGAGAACCACAATCGGATCGCTGCCCACCACTTCGCCTTCGCTGGGCAGGAACAGGCGGCCGGCCGCGGGCTTGAGCCCAAGCACGCTGAAGAAGTTTCCGCTCACGTATGAGGTCAGAATTCGCTGGGGCTGCAGGCCGTTGGTGGCAAAGCCGTCGAGTCCGAGCGCATTGACGGCGACGCCGCTGAATGAGCTCTGGCTTTGCGCGCGAATGGCGCGGTACTCCGGCCATGAAAAAAGAGGAAACTGCGGCCCATGATTCTGCGCCTGCGCCAGTTCGCTGAACTGCTGCGGGCTAGCTACCGGCAGCGGCCGGATGAGCAGCGCGTCCACCAGGCTGAAGATTGCCGTGTTGACCCCAATGCCCAGCGCCAGAGTCAGCACCGCCGTCGCAAAGAAGCCCGGTGCGCGACCCAACTGCCGAAACGTAAAGCGAAGATCCTGAATCAGGTTTCCCATGCAAGCCTCCACGCAAACGGGCGCATACGTCGCCACATTCCAGCCAGACTTCAGAGCTGTCCCTCGCTGGCAGTTGCACTTCCGTTGCCATCGCCCCTTGCATGGAAACAAACACGTTGCGACCTGATCGCCGCCGCAGTCCCCGCTGTTTGCAGTCGACCTCCTGTGCGAATCCGGCCATCTCTGTCCGAATGTGGACAGCTCCCGATGGGTCTATCCCGGCAAAATCGCACACGCCTGCTGGAGCGGAAGTGTAAAGGATGTCATGGGACTGAATGTTCTGGGGCCTGGGATCGAATGCGGGTGTTATGCCGCGGCAGTCTCCTCGGAGTCGCCCGCATCCTTGAACTGCTCTATCGCAACCTCGCCCTCAGGAAACACCGCGCGAATCTGAAGTTCCCCGCCCATCGCCTGAATGAAGCTGCGGAGCGTGGAAATATACATATCGGTCCGCTTCTCCATCTTCGAAACCGACCCCTGGTTCACACCAAGCAAGTTTGCCAGACTGGCCTGGGTTAGCTTTCGCGCCTCGCGCAGTTGGTTCAGCGTCACAGACTCTACCACGGCCTGCACATAGCGCCGCGTCTCCTCTTCCTGCTCGGGCGACAGTTTTCTGCGAATGTCTTTCCACTTATGCGCCATCGTGTCCCTCCCCAAACTCTTCAAGATGCTTTGCGTAAATTTGATCAGCTCTGCGAATCGCCTCGGCGTACCACTGAGAATCCCCGGTCTTGTCGCCTCCGAGAATCAGGTAAGCGCAGCGTCGCGGATCAAATATAAACAGAACTCGGTAAGGTCTGCCCCGATGCTGCACCCGGAGCTCTTTCATGTTTGGGAATCGTGACCCCCTGAGAGTGTCAACATGCGGCCTGCCAAGCGAGGGACCAACGGTCGCCAACGCTTCAACGGAATTATTCACGCTCAAAGACTCCGGATCGGTCAGCGATTCATACCATTCTTTGAACTCATCGCTGACTTCGATCTCCCAAGCCATGTTTCCAATTATTCTCTCGAAGCGATATTCCGTCAAGGGAATAAGCCGATCCGGAATCAGCCTTGAGCTAAGCCACGGGTCCAGCCTTTGAGACCTGCGTTTTCGTCTTACTCCTCACTTACCGTCGCCCGATTAGCACCCGCGTGCGCGCTCGCGTCATCCGGATCTGGCAACCAAGCACACCACCGCATGTCCGGGTTCGCACCCCGATCCATGCAACCTGATCCGGGCCCAGCATCCACGCCGTGGCGTTGGCCAGGTTGCCCGTCTCCTGCATAAAGTAGGCGGCGTCCATGTCCGCGTCGGCCGCGTCCGCATTCAGTTGATCGCATCCGCCATCGGGCTGTGCCGGAGCAATCTCAGGGTGGGCGCAGTAGTCCTCATCGTGCAACAGCACATACTTCCTGCCGTTGTCGGGGATGAAATACCGCACCGTCACCGGCCGCATGCCGGTCACCAGCGACCACTGCGCCAGGTCCTGGGCAAACGCCGCGGGCAACTGGCTAATCCCCAGGTCCGTCGCCTTCATCTGGCGCGAATAAATGGCCAGCGTTGGCGTAGGTTCGCCGTTGGTGGGGTGAAAATACACGCCGCCGATCCCGATTCCCGTCTGCAGATCGAACCAGGCAAAGCCCTTCCCGCCTTTGAACGAGCCGGTATTCGCGGCCACCATCACATAGCGGCCTTCGCGAACGTCCACCGGCAAAGGCGGACCGTCGAGCGTCTGGTCCACAGCCTCGGAGAGCGGCATGTCCCATCCGTAGTGGTACTCCGTCCGTGGCGTAATCTCGCTCATCAGCTTGTGGAACCGCCTGTCCTTGCGGAGCTCACTGGTCGACTTGCCCTCGTACTCCTTGAGGAACGCGAGCTGATTCGGCGGAATCGTGTTTACAAACTCGACAGGCGGCGGCGGCGGTCCCGGTTGAGCATCCGGCGCACCCGATGCATCCTGGGCGACCGCACTCGACAGAAGAACCAGACCGACGATCAGGATCTGCGCCGTAACGGCCAAAGTGGAAACAAGCGCACCGGGGCGGAAGGAGACAGGGAAGGATCGCATCGCATGACCTCTTGGCACCAATTTAGACGAGAATCTTCGTCGTTGATCTTGAATTTTTGGCTGCGAATTCTTCTCCCCGGCCCGCACCCTGCAGCCCCATTCCTATTCGAACGGGTGACCGAAGTAGCTCAGGATCGAAAGCGCCAGCAGCCCCACCCCCAGCAGAGATTGCAGCCCTGAAAGCGTCCGCATCCAGCCCCGCGCCTTCAGATCGAACTCACGCCCCATCAGCGCACGAATCCACTGGCCCGCATCGAAGCTCTCAAATCCGATGCTGAAAACGCTCATCAGGCTGAAGAACAGCGCCGTCTTCAGAACTCCCGCCTCTTGTCCAGATAGATTCCAGATCGCGGTGCCAGTCGCGGCCCACCAATCCCGCGTCCATCGCTTCAGGCGCGACTTGCCCTTCGACCCAACATCCATGTCCGGATGCACTTCTATCCGCACGGCCCGCTCCTTAGCCCCATCGATCACAACCGGCCCACTCGTGGCCACCAGGTAGATACCGCCTCGCCCGAGGTTGAAGTGCATGCCAATCCAATAGACCGGCGCGCAAACCAGAGCGATGAAGGCGATAATCCAAAGCGGACGCCCGGGACTCGCACCCCACCCGCAGGTCCGCTCAAACAGCAACTGCGACATCCAGTAATGCGCAAAGCCCTCCCAGAAGATCAGCTGCTGGTATAGGTTCCAAGGCCCCGCCGCAGGCAGACCCGTGGCGAAGTCTGGCCGATGGTTGTGATACGCCTCGTTCACATCCCGCTCCTGCTGCACGAAGCCCCCATCGCGGAAGCCATTGCGCAGCGAGATGATCGGCTGCGAGTCATCCTGGAATTCAAGCCCCGCCAGATTCAAGGCCTTGCTGATCAGCAGCAGATCGGTCGGCTCATGCGGCTGATAGATCGCGCCATTCACGTCTGCGCCAGAGAGGTCCGCGCCTCCAGGATCGCCCGCCGCGCTAGCCGCCCCGCTTAGGTCGGCCCCGTTCAGGTCAGTTCCCGTCAGGCTTGCCCCGGTAAAGTTAGCGCCGGCCAGCGCCACACCATCCAGGCAGGCATCATTGAGCTGCGCGAAATAAAAGATAGCGCTCGTTGCCTCCGTTTGCCCCTTGCCGTTGCTCAGCAGGGCATCGTTATCTGCGATCGCCTGGCTCATTCCGCCTTCTTGCAGGCAACGAAGGCTCAGTTGGCCCGAGCCCGCGCTCGCCCTGTGAGCTCCTCTTGCCACCACCGCACTGGCCAGATCCGCATCGTTCAGAATTGCATTTGAAAAGTCCGCGCCGTTCAGATCCGCGCCTATCAGGATTGCCCCTTTCAGGTCCGCGCGATTCAGAGTGGCCCCTTCCAGATTCGCCCCGCTCAGGTCCACGCCTTGCAGCACGGCCCCCGGCGTCGCATCGGTTCCGCCGCCAAAGTACGTCTCCTTCAGGTTCGCTCCACTCAAATTCGCGCCCGTGAGATTGGCTGCGGTGAAGTCCGTCCCCTCAGCATCGATGTCTTCCAGGTCTCCATTGGCCAGGTCAGCTCGGGTCAAATCCGCCGCCTTGAGATCAGCCCGCCGCCCCTTTGCTCCGTGTGTATCCACCCACAGCTTGTGCTCGCGCAAGATCGCATCCAGATCCGCCCGCGTTCTCACCACCCCCTTGCTGTCCTTCCACGTCCACGCCGCCTGCCCGTGCGCCTGCCCGGTCAGTGCAAAGAACAGCGCTGTAACTACAAGCAGAAATGTAAGCAATCTAGGCATGGCCCGCATTATGGCTCACATCCCCTCCACCGTCGATCAAAATCTTTGCGATGCACGGCCACGCCAGACCAAACACACCAACGCCAACCACCTCAGCTCTGTGAAACCCCAGCTCGGTGAACTGAGCCGAGCAATTATGATGGTCCCACCGCCTCATCTTCTCGGCGCAAGCAACCCATGCCCCCCACGATCTTTATCTCGGCAGGTGAAGCCAGCGGCGAGCACTACGGGGCCCTCCTGATCGAGGCCCTAAAGCGGCAGCTAGCAGCGCAAAACGAGCCCCCTGCGCATTTTTTCGGCATGGGCGGCGATCGCATGGCAGCCGCTGGGCTCGAGCGAGTCGTTCGCTCAGAAGACATGGCGGTTATGGGCATTACCGAGGTCGTCCGCCACCTGCCGCGAATCTATGGCGAGTTCCGCAAGCTCAAGCAGTCCATTCGTGACCGCCGTCCCGACGTGGCAGTCCTCATCGACTTCCCCGACATTCACTTCAAGCTGGCCGAGGAACTCCATCGCCTGGGCGTGCCGGTCATCTTCTTCGTCAGCCCGCAGCTCTGGGCCTGGAAGAAGCGCCGCATCAAGCTCGTCCAGCGCTATGTGGACCGCATGCTGGTCATCTTCCCTTTCGAGGAGCCTTTCTACCGCGAACGCGGCGTGCAGGCGGAGTTCGTTGGCCATCCCCTTGCCGAGCTGCCCCAGCCGAGCATCTCCCGCGAACAGTTCGCACGCGAGAACCGCCTCGAGCCGGACCGGACATGGATCGGCCTGTTGCCCGGCAGCCGCCCCAAGGAGATTCGCGACAACCTGCCGGAGATGCTCGAGGCAGCCTGGAACCTCACTGATCGCGAAGGGAAGGACCATTGCGAATTCGAATTCATGGTTCCGCTCGCACCCACGCTCAACGCCGAGCAGCGCGCAGAAGTCTTGACCCTGGTGGAGGAATGCGGTTGCGGCCTCGACATCCGGCTCGTCGACGATGTTCGCGCCGCCCTCTTTCATGCCCGCGCTTCTGTTGTGGCCAGCGGAACCGCCACCGTCGAAGCCGCGCTCATCGGCAACCCATTTGTTGTGGTTTACCGGGTTTCCGCGCTCACCTATGCCATCGCCAAACGCGTCGTTACGGTGCCCCACGTGGCCATGGCCAACCTTATCGCCGGCAAACGAGTGGCCACGGAACTGATCCAGCACGACTTCACAGCCGAAAACATCGTAACGGAAGTCGAGCGATTGCTACCCGATGGCCCTCCACGAGAGTCCATGATGGAGGAGCTTCGTGTCATCCGAACTCTGCTGGCGACCGGAAAATCCGATTCGGGCGGCGCCATCGAACGGGTGGCATCGATTACTCTGGACATGATTCGAGCCGCTTCCACCGAACGACTTGAACAAACCGTGCAATCCTGATTCCTGCACGGCCCGGTTCCGGCCTCAATTCCACAAGGTCAGGGCACGGCATCATCTTTATCCCATCTGTTCGAGGAACGGCGGCGTACCTAATGAAGGCTGCGATGCGTGCACAACACTTTGAAAGACGGATTGAAACTTTGACTGTTTTGACTGGATTTGGCAGGTTCTTTCGCCTGACGTCGCGTCTTCTTCCCGCCCTGGCGCTGGCCCTTTCTGTCACCCTTCCGCTGGCGGGGCAGCAGCTGGCCGGACAACAGCGGATCGAGCGGCCTACCCTCAACATCACTGGCTACAAAATCGACGCCGAGATCGACACCGCAACTCATCACCTGGCCGCCAAAACCACAGTCACCTTCACCGCGCCTGACAACTCAGACCTGGTCAGCTTCGGATTCCATCCAGCGCTCAAGGTCACCAAGATCACTGACTCCCGCGGCAAGCTCCTTACAGGCGACCGCTCGGCCGACGGCACCATCCGCGTCACGCCAAACACGCCCATCGCTAAGACCGTCGCGGAGAACTGGACCTTCGAGTACGAAGGCACGATCACGGGCGCTGAAGACGGCCCCGTGGAAGGTCTGAAGCTCGCCGCCATCCAGGAGCCGATCACCTACTTGCTATATCCGGCGCGCTGGTTCCCCATGACGGGATACCTCACCGACCGCTTTACCGCCGAGATCCACATCCGCGTACCGCAGGGGATGAAGGTGTTTGCCAGCGGCGGCAAGGGCAAGCCCCGCGAAGTGACGCTGGCCAGCGGCAAACCCGGCGACCAGTGGGACTTCAATTGGGACAAGCCCGGATTCCCTGGCACGGTCATCGCCGGCCGCTACGTTGAGGCGGCATCGGCCGGGGCCGCGAAGGTCTATGTCACCGTCAGCCATCAAAGCGTGGCTAACCAGTTCGCGCAGACCGCCGCCAAAGAGTTCGACTTCTTCACCGACAGTTTTGGCGGACCCGAGTCTCCACACCTGAACGTCGTCGAGCTACCCGACGACACATTGCCCGCCGTCTGGGCGCCTGAGCTGGCCGCCATTCTGGGCTCGCGCGTGGGCGACAAGACCGGCGTCCGCCTGCTTGCCAACACCATCGCCCACCAGTGGTGGGGCTCTGAAGTCAGCCCCCGCACCCTGAACGACGCTTGGATCTTCAACGGCATGGCCCGCTATGGCGAGCTGATGTACCTCGAAGATGAAAACGGCCGGGGCGCGATGAACACGGCGCTCCAGGATGTGGCCGCAGGCGCGCTCGCCTACGACACAATTCCCCTGTCCAGCGCCTCGCGGCAAGGCCCCTTCTCGCCCGAATTCCAGTCCATGACCCTCGAAAAAGGCGCCATGATCTTCCACATGCTTCGATGGGAGATCGGCGACAAGGCATTCCTCGCCACGCTGAAGGGAGCCCTCAGCCAATACACCGACAACGGCATGCGCTCTACCGACTTCATCAAGGTGGCCGAAGCGCAGAGCCAGGAGCAACTCACCGCCTTCTTTGCCCAGTGGATCGACGGCACGGGCGCACCGGTATTCACCAACAAGTTCGCCGTCTATCGCCTCGGCAACAACAAGGGCTTCCGCACCATCGGCGAGATTCAGCAGGATCTCGACCTCTTCCGCATGCCGGTCGAGCTCCGCATTGAGACCGACGGCAAGACCGAGAGCCAGAAGGTACTCGTGGTGGGCACCGACACCCAGTTCGTCGTGGATACATTCGGCCGCCCGCGCCACATCAGCCTTGACCCCGGAAACTGGGTGCTCAAGTCCACTCCCGACCTGTCGGTGCGCATCGCCATACTCAAAGGCCAGCAGTTGGTGGCACAAGGCGACCTGACCGCGGCTCTCGCCGAATACCAGAAAGCCATCGAAGTGAACCCGCAGAGCTCGCTGGCCAGCTATCGCATCGGCGAACTTCTCTTTACACAGCGCAACTTCCAGGCCAGCGTCAACGCCTACCGCGAGTCCCTGCGTGGAGATGGCGAACCCCGCTGGACCGAGTGCTGGAGCCACATCGCCCTCGGCAAAATCTTCGACATCACCGGCCAGCGCGACCGCGCGGTCAACGAATACCGCCTCTCGGTGCAGACCAACGACAACACGCAGGGCTGCGTAAACGAAGGCCGCCAGTGGCTGCAACGCCCCTTCAAGCTGCCTGACAGCGACCAGTAGACGAGTTGTACCAGGTTCCAGACCTCATTCGATGGAGCCCCATTCATCCCATGGCCCCTTCGTGGAAGGGGTGAGAAGCCACGAAACTCGCCCCGAGGAGGCATCGCCAACCTCGTCCTCAGATCTCCAAACACGTTTCCGACTTCCATTCGTCCAAACACGCAAACACCCGCGATTCCGACCACCCAAGGTTGAGCCGTCCGCCGGCCGCCGGAGTCACCGTACAGGAGTGCGCGATGCGCTTGGCCACAGTCATTCTGACGCTCTTTGTCCTCGCCTGCCTGGGTCATGCGCAGTCTCCAGCACAACCATCGCAGGCAGGTCAGCCGCCGCAAACAGAATTCCAGGTTCGCAGCCTCAACGTCGACTCCGACGAACTGCCGCAGGCCGATCGCGAGCGGGTGATTCGGTGCCTGCAAGGCCATGCGTACATTCCCGGCGAATTCGAAGAGCGAACGCGCCAGAGCATGCGCGACCTTGGCTACTACCATGCAGAAGCTGAAGAGGCAGTGCTGTCTGAGGTTCGCGACGGAAAGACGGGTAAAAGCGCCAATGTCTCCATCAAGGTGGAACCTGGCGCTCAATTCCGCCTCGGATACATCCAATTCAAGCGCGCCACGCTGTTCCCGCCTGATCGACTTCGAAGCCAGTTTCCCATTCAAGCGGGCACCCTCTTCAACTCAAGCGGTGTGGGCTATGGTCTGGAGAAATTGAAGCGCCTTTACCAGGACAAGGGATACATCAACTTCGGCGCCATCCCGATACCCGCCATCGATGAAGGCCACCATGTCATCGATCTCACGATCGACATGGATGAAGGCAAGCCCTACTTCTTCGGCCACCTGATCTTCGACGGGGTCGAACCGCGCGCCGGCGCCGCCAAGGCTCTCACCGAGTCCTGGGCCAATCTTCAGGGCAAGACCTACAACCCGGAGTTGCTGAAGACCTGGCTCAAATCCAACTGGCCCGCCGCTGCAGAAAATGAGTACAACGTCCGGGTCGTGGAGAACGATCCCCGCCAGGTGAATCTCCTCCTTCAGTTTCCCTAGCCGGCATTTCTCACACATCGCCTTAAGCCGTAGCGCCGATCTCCAGATCGGCTGTCCTGAGGGCCTCCTGGCCCTCAGAGACCCCACAAGACCCTGAATTTTGGGTTGTCGCGCCGTC